>WNFK01063289.1_pt1 | contig 33663 bp, 33 predicted proteins | sample 5400281 | NCBI WGS metagenome assembly WNFK01 (sample SAMN13153350, study PRJNA577476) | soil metagenome | isolation source: 20 cm soil on Douglas fir-dominated hillslope | place: USA:California | collected 2013-09-17
TCGTCCGCCACATAGACCTGGCCGATGGGCACTGGCTGGAGCGGCTCTTCGGGCGTCTGGCGCAGCACGGCTGCGGTCCAGTAGCGGATCTGCTGGCGCACCGTGGGGGCGTCGGCTGCTCGGGTCGGATCGCCCTCGGCACCGACAACGTCGTGCAGCGGCGTGGCGAGATCGGAGTACGCGAATCCTTCCGTTACGACGCCGTAAACAACCCGCCCAGACTCCTGACTCCCGGCTCCTTGGACCTTTACGATCGCCCCAATTCCGATCGTGGTGTCCGTCGCTGTCCAAAAGTGGAATTGGTGTGGGGTCGCGGGTTTCAGCTCGGTTGCGACAACCCGGCCAATGGGCGCGGATTGTGGATCGGAGCGGGCTATCACGTTCCCGTCCTGGGCAGCCGGGAGGCACGATGGAGCTGCAAATCCCGGGGGGCGCGGGCCTTCAGGTATTCCTCCACGTGATGTAAAGGATACAACAGGCGGTCCCAGCGTGTCGCGGGCGTCGCCAGCGGCGCACGCTCGGCCCACAGCCAGGCGCTCAGCGCCGCTGCCCGCGTGACCGTCTCCGGATGCGCGCGCGCTTCGACCCGCACCAGTCCAAACTGCAAATCGTTGCCCTCCCATGGCCACAATCGCAGGTACCAGGAGTAGACCTCGGTGCGCGTATGACCGCCGCGTACTGCGAACACACTAGTCCGATGCCCGGCGGGGAGCGTCAACGCGCGCTCAAGTCCTCTGCCCTCGAGAAACTGCGCGCCGTGACTCTTGATCACGCCGAGGGCGCGAGGGTGCCGGGCCACCGCCGGCGAGCGTGACAGCAGGCCGTCCAGCACCAGCCACTCGTCCGCTCCGAGATCCTTGAGAGACTGTTCGGCCAGCTCGCGCTCCAGGTGCGCGCGCGCCCGGCGTACCGTCGTCTCGACCATCTCGAGGTAGCGCGCCGGCTGCTCGACCAGGTCACCGTCGACCCGCTCCAGGTCGGACGCCGACTGCTCCAACGCCTGCCGCAGCGGCGCGCTCATGCGATCGAGCGGGGCAATCGCGAACGCGCGCGCGCGCTCGCCGGTCGTGTGGAGCACGCCGCCCGCGTCGCGGCGGCGGACCGCGGCGGCGATGTAGGCACTCACGACCTGCACCACGCCGTCATAGGCGACGACGCTCCACCGCTCGATGCCATTGAGAAAAGACACGGGGTTAGGGATTACGGGTTCGGGAATCGGGTGCGTCTGGAGCTCGTTCCCCTCGACCAGATCGGCGCGCTCCCCGTCCCCAGCCTGCGCCTCATCACCTTTGCCGCCGTTGCCCGGCACGGCTCCGGCAGCGATGAGCGCCTGCCACCAGGTCATGCGCTCTCTCGCATTTTCACGCCGACGACGAGCCCATCCCGTACCGGAATGATGGTGGCAACGAGCCGGCGATCACGCGCCGCCAGCTCGTTGAACGCGCGGACACCCAGCGCGTTCGGAGAGTGGTCGTTCGCGTCGATGGCCGCGCCGTGGAAAAACGCATTGTCGCACAACAGCAGCCCGCCGCGCCGCAGCAGCTTCATGCCCCAATCGAAATACTGGGGAAGCGGCTCTTTATCGGCGTCGATGAAGACCGCATCGAAGCCGGGCGGCAGGGTCGGCAAGACATCGAGCGCCGCGCCTTCGATGAGCCGCACGCGGCCGTGGAGCCTGGCCATGTCGAACGCTTCGCGCGCCACTTTCGCGTGTTTTGGATCTTTTTCGATCGTCGTCAGCTCGCCCCCCGCAGGCAGCGCGCGTGCCAGCCACACGCCACTGTAGCCGCCCAGCGCACCGATCTCGAGCACGCGCTTCGCCTGAATCGCGTGCAGCAAGACGTACAGCAGCTTGCCTTCCTCAGCCGAGACATTGATGGCCGGCAGGTTCAGAGCAGCGTGACGCGCGCGGATTTTGGCGAGAATCGGGTCTTCAGCGGCGAACAGCTCAGTGACGTAACGCTCGAATCGATCGTCCACTACGCCGTAGCTTCGACGTTGGGGAAGGGTGGCACCTCCAGCAACCAGAGGCCGGCGATGCGGGATTGCTTGTCCACCTCCACCAGCATGTGATCGGCGACGCGCACCACCGTCGCGGCGCGCTTGCTGCCGACGCGGATATGAAAGACGGATTCCGTCTCGTTCTTGTCCACCGTCAACGCCGTATCGAGCTCCACGGCGGCGACGTCGGGTTGCGAGCGGCGCTGCGGGAACGTCACCTGTCCTTCTTTCGACGCTTCCGGGGGCACAAGCGAGGCGACCGTGCGCACGTCATCGGGCCACGTCACGACGTCGACGCCACGCAGGGCGCCTCCGGCGACGTCGATCACGACAAACGACCCGTCACCACCTTCGAGATCCACCGTCCCGTTCATCCCGTTCCCTTTCGGGACGCCTTTGCAGGCGACAGTCAGGATGTCCGTTTCGGGATCCCAGCGGTAGGTGACCTTGGGAAGTTTTCCATTGAGGGGCTCGATGCGTGCTTCGACGTGCATGCCGTTCGGCGCCTTCCCGCGTGAGTAAGGCTCGCGTAATATAGCGGCACTATGGAACGACGCGAGTTTCTGGCGGTCACTGGCGGTGCGGCGATCGGCGCAACGGTTTGGCGACCCGGCGGTCGGGCGGTCGGGCGGTCACAGACGCCCGTGCTCGGCCCACAAGTTTTCGCCCAGCGCATCGCACGCGCGCAGGCGGAGCTCAAAAGTCGCAACCTCGATCTCCTGACCGTCGAGCCCAGCACCAATTTCCAGTACTTCACCAGCTACAATCCCGGCCGCAGCGAGCGGCTCATCCTCCTGATGATTCCCGCGACTGGCGCTCCGGTGATTGTGTGCCCGTCGTTCGAAGTGGAGCGCATCAAGCGGAACACGACGATTACCGACGCCCGCGGCTGGGAGGAGTTCGAGGATCCCTGGGCGCTGGTCGCAAAGGCGGCGCTGCAGCTCAAGCCACGTGGGCGCGAGGGAATCGTTGCGATCGAACCGACCACGTCGTACCAGAGCTACGTGCGGCTCGTGTCCAAGCTCAGAGGCTGGATCCCGCACGACGGCGCGCCCGTCACGGAGCGGCTGCGGATTCTCAAGAGTCCCGAGGAGATCGCGCTGATTCGCGCCGCCATCGCAGCCACGGAAGCCTCGATCGCCGCGACGTTCTCGCAGCTTGCCGTCGGCATGACGGAGCGCGACGTCGCCGCCTTGCTGTCGCGGGAGATGGCGAGCCGCAGCTCACCGGGCGGCGGGTTGGTGCAGTTCGGCCCGTCCAGCGCCCTGCCCCACGGCGGCCCGTCGGCCGGCCAGCTCGCACGCGAAACCGTCGTGCTCATTGACGCCGGCTCGCGCGTCGAGGGCTATACGTCGGACATCACGCGCACGATCTGGTTCGGCGACGCGCCGGCGGATGAGTTCAAGAAGGTCTACAACATCGTGCACGACGCGCAGACCGCCGCGATCGAGAGCGCGAAACCGGGCGTGACGCAGTGCCAACAGGTGGATCGGGCCGCCCGGAAGGTCATCACCGATGCGGGCTACGGCCAGTACTTCACCCACCGGTTGGGGCACGGCATGGGCATGGACGGCCACGAGGCGCCGTATATGGTGGAAGGCAACACCTTGCTGCTCGAGCCGGGGATCGTGTTTACCGATGAGCCCGGGATTTACCAGCTGGGGAAGTTCGGAGTCCGGATCGAAGACGACTGCATGATGACTCCGACAGGCGTCGAAGTCTTGTCGCACCGGCCGGCGAAGCTCTAGTCCCCCAGTTTCCTGGCAAAACTCACAATCCGATCGAGCGCCTGCTTGATCGAATCTGTTGCCGCGGCATACGACAACCGCACCCAACGATCATCTCCAAACGCAGCGCCCGGGACTAACGCCACCCCAGACTGCGTTATCAGCCTGGTGCAGAAGTCCGTGCCGGTGATTTTCCCGAACGAGTCCACCCGAAAGAAGAAGTAGAACGCGCCGAGCGGGTCGACGAATTCGACGCCCGGCAGATCCTGCCGGAACCGTGCGACGACCATGTCACGACGCTTGCGGAACTCGCCGACCATCCGGTTGACATCCTGCTCCACCCGTTCATCGCCGAGGGCCGCCGCGGCCGCGAACTGGGCGGGATGATTGGCGCCGGTCGTCGTGTGCGACTGCAGCGCCGCCATCGCCTTGGCGACCTTCGCGGGGGCGAGGGCGAAGCCGACTCGCCATCCGGTCATCGCGTACGTCTTGCTGACGCCCGTGATCAGCACGACGCGCTCCAGGAGGTCATCGGGGAGGTCGAGGAACGACGGCGCGGGGCCGGTCCCATAGTGAATGCGACGGTAGATCTCGTCCGCGATCACCCACACCTTCTTGGCCGCGGCCCACTGCGCGATCGCGCGAATCTCGGCGTGGGTGTAGACCGCGCCCGTCGGATTACACGGTGAGCAGAGAATCAACCCGGTGGCGCCCGGCAGCATCCGCTCCAGATCCTTCACGCTCGCCTTCAGGCTCCACTCAGGATCGCCCGCAATCATGACGGGCCGCGCCCGCGCGAGGTGCACGATCTGGGGATACGACACCCACGCGGGCGCCGGAATCGCGACGACGTCGCCGGGGCCGAACAACGTGAAGCAGGCGTTGAACAGCGACTGCTTGGAGCCGTTCGAGACCACGATGTGATCGGCGTTGACGGGCCGGCCGCCCGACAGCAGCGAGAGCTGCGTGGCGGCCGCGGCCCGCAGCTCCAGAATCCCCTCGTTCGCCGAGTAATGCGTCTTCCCATCTTTGATGGCGCGAATGCCGGCGTCGGCGGGAATCGCCGGCGTCGCGAAGTCCGGCTCGCCCGCGCCCAGATCGATGACGTCTTCCCCCGCCGCCTTGCGCCGCTTGGCTTCCGCGGAAATCGCGACCGTGGCGGACGTTTCGAGATGCTGGAGGTTGGGGGATAGGCCGTCGGTCATCGGGGGATGGCTCCGTGACGTTTGAGGATCGTGATCGTCGAGTCGACGGGCAGGGCCTGCACAGTGCCACGATAGCCCCGCACCGTCTCCGCCCGCAACAAGGAATTGTAGATCGCTTCTTCGGTCGCGTCGATTGTGGCCTGGAAGAGTCCGGACATGACGTCGTTGCGGACGAGGGCCATCGTGTCGACGAGGCGGTCGAGGGCGGGCGAGGGCGGACGAGGGCGGGCCGTCGAGAACGCGATCACGTAGTCGCCGCTGCCGTTGCTCATCGAGCTGCCGGTGCGCGCGAGCCCGGTAAGCGCACGGTTGGCGAGGCGGGTGAGCCGCAGGTGGTCGAGGGGTGCGTCGGTAGCGACCACCATGATGATCGACCCGTCACCGTTTTGCGGTAGGGGCGCAGCATGCTGCGCCCCTACTTTGATCTCTATCGGGACACCCTGAATCCGCAAGTCGCCACCAAAATTCGTCTGCACCAGCACACCCACCGTCCAACCACCCCATTTGTCTGGCAGCTTGCGGCTCGATGTCCCGATCCCGCCTTTCCAACCGAACGCGACGGTTCCCCGCCCCGCGCCCACCGCACCCTCCGCCACCGGACCGGCGGCGGCGGCGCGAATCGCGCTCAGGACGTCCGCCTCTGTGATCGGCCGCGCGCGGATGTTGTTCAGAAAGCCGTCATTCGTCTCGCCCACCACCGGATTCGCGGAGCGCACGTCTTCGTTGCCCGGCAGCCCCAGCAGCCAGGTGAGCACGGCGTCGGCCGCGCGCGGCACGCACAGCGTGCAGGTCAACACGATCGGCGACTCGAGCTCGCCGAGCTCGTTCACCTGCGTCGAGCCGGCGAGTTTGCCGAAGCCGTTGCCCACCACGATGGCGGCCGGGACCTTCTCGCGAAACGGATTGCCCCCGTGAGGCAGAATCGCGGTGATCCCCGTGTTGATCGAGTCACCGCGCGCAATCGTGGTGTGACCTACACGCACGCCGGCGACGTCGGTAATGGCGTTGAGCGGGCCGGTGGGGATCGACCCTACGACGATGCCGATCTCGCGGGCACGGGGGCGCGGCGTCTGGGCCCCGAGCGAGGCGGCGAATAGAAGAAAGAGGACCGGGACGTTACCTTTCACTGCGCAAAACCTAGCATCCTTTGACAATCGAGGCTCGTGTGCGGCACGTCGTGCTGGTGATCCCTCCCGCGGTGGAACGCGCGGGAAAGGCCTGGGAGTTGATGGGTGCCCGGGCAGTGATCGTCTGTGCGGACCATGAACAGGCCATGCTCTGGGCCGATGCCGCGCCCGCCGAGCTTCGTGCCCACGCCGTCACCGGCCTCGGCCGCACCGCCGCCCTGCTCAAGGAAGGGCGCGTGGGTGTCCTTGCCGGATCTCCTTCGGATCTCGCCGCCCTCGTCGCGCGCTCCGCGCTCAAGCTCGACACGCTCGAAACGCTTGTCATCGCCTGGCCCGAATCGTTCTCAGCCGATCTGGACACGCTGCTCGGTGAGGCGCCCGAAGCGCGGCGGGTGATTCTCAGCTGGGATCCGCATGGGCTCACCGATTTCATCGAGCGCCACGCGCGCCGCGCCGAGATCGTCGGCGACATCCCGCTCGACTCATCCGCTCGGCCGCTGGGATCGGTCGCGTCGGCACGCTACGCGGTTGTACCGGCCGCTCGCCGGGCGGTCGCGGTGCGCAATGTGCTCGATGCCGTACGGTCAGTCCGGCCATACGTGTGGAAGGGGGGCGACGTCACGGCGCCGGCGGAGCTACCCGATGCGGTCGTGGCCACCACGTTGCCCACACGCGAGGAGCTTCGCCTGCTCGCGGCGATCGCGCAGCCGCTGGTCGTCGCCCTCGCGTCGCAGATCCCCTATCTCAAGTCGATCGCCTCGCTCTCGCCGTTTGCGCTCCCGTCGGCGGCCGACCGGGCGCAGGATCGCGGTGCCGCGTTGCGGGCTGCAATCTCCGCCCGGCTGACGCACAGCGACGTGGATGCGGAGCTGGCGGTGCTGGCGCCCCTGTTCGAGGAGCACGATCCGGCGCTGGTCGCGGGCGCGTTACTGGCTATCAGCCGTCAGCCCTCTGCCGTCAGCCAACCCTCGCCCGCCGCATCACCGCAATCGGGCTGGGCGAAAGTCTTTGTGACAGTCGGCACCAAGGATCGCGCCAGCGCGAAGGATTTGGTCGGCGCACTGATCAAGGAAGTCGGCCTGCAAAAGGGCCAGATTGGGAAAATCGATGTGCGGGAGACGTTTTCTCTGGTCGAGGTATCGCCCGACGCGGCTGAGCAAGCGGTGCGACGACTCAGCGGCATCTCGATTCGCGGCCGCCGTGTGTCCGCGCGTCCTGACCGAGAGTGAAACGCCAACGGGCCGTCCAGCGGGACGGCCCGTTTACTGACGCTACTTCTTGTTATTGACCGCCATCTTCAGCTGCTTGCCTGCGCGGAATGCGGGAGCGATCGACGCCTTGATCTGGATGACGCCGCCCGTCTTCGGGTTGCGACCCATCCGTGCGGCGCGCTTGCGCGCTTCGAAATTCCCGAAGCCGGTGATCTGCACCTTGGAGCCCTTCTTCAACTCGGTGGCGATGATGCCCTTGTCGTCGAAGAGTGCTTCAACAGTGCGTGTGGCATCGGCCTTCGACATCTTGGTGCGCATCGCCAGCGCGGAGGTGAGTTCAGCCTTATTCACTGCGATCTCCTTGGTGGGGGGGCGCGGAAACCCGCATGAATACTGAAGAACTATGGGATATCCCTCGGAAAACCGCAAGATTGCTGGACTTTCTCGACCCACCCTGACCCCTCCCCCCCCGACGACATATCCAAAGTCGTGGATATGTCACGGTTGCTCACCTGCTTGATGGCGGTTTAACGTGAGGGCCCATGTTCCAACAAGCGGGCCGTCCTGGGTGGATCGAAGTCATCTCGGGCGTGATGTTCAGCGGCAAATCGGAAGAGTTGATCCGCCGCGTGCGCCGCGCCGTCATCGCCCGCAAGCAAGTGCAAGTCTTTAAGTCCCATCTAGATGCACGCTATGCCGGGCTATTCTCCGTCTCCTCGCACGACGGCGTGACGGTCGAAGCCGAGCCGGTCGATTCCGCCGAAGAGATTTCCCGCCGCCTGAGACGCGACACCGAGGTCGTCGCCGTGGACGAGGCCCAGTTTCTCGACGACGGCGTCGTCGACCTGGCGAACCGGCTCGCCGACCAGGGCGTCCGGGTGATCCTCGCCGGCACCGACGTCGACTTCCGGGGCCTGCCGTTCGGCCCCATGCCGACGCTCATGTGCGTGGCCGAGATCGTCGACAAGTTCCAGGCGATCTGCGTGGTGTGCGGCGGACCCGCGACGCGCAATCAGCGGCTCGTCAACGGAAAGCCGGCTCTCTGGGACAGTCCAATCATCATGGTCGGTGGGCGGGAGTCCTACGAAGCCAGATGTCGTCATTGCCATCGAGTTCCGAGACAGGATGAAGATCAGACCGCGCTGCTCTAGGTCATGCTCAACGTAGGCCTGACGGGCAATATCGCTTCCGGCAAGTCGGCCGTGGTCGAGCTCTTCAAAAAATGGGGGGCGACGGTGATCGACGCGGACAGCCTCGCCCGCGACGCGGAGGCGCCCGGCACCGCCGTGCTGGCCGCGATCGCGGGGCGCTTCGGCGCCGACGTGCTCGCGCCCGGCGGCGGCCTGGACCGCGCCGCGTTGCGCGGGAAGGTCATGGGCGATAACGCCGCCCTCGCCGCGCTCAACGCGATCGTCCATCCGGCCGTGCAGCAACGCCGGCTCGAGCTGCAACGCGCCGCGGCGGAGCGCGGCGATGCCATCGTGATCAACGACATTCCGCTGCTCTTCGAAGTTCTCGATCCCGCGCAGTTCGACACGATCGTGCTGATCGACGCCCCGGTCGCGCTGCGGCGCACGCGACTCAGGGCCTTGCGCGGATTGTCGAATGAGGAGGCCGATCGGATGATCGCCGCGCAGATGCCCGCCCAGCGCAAGCGGCCGCAGAGCCAGCACGTGATCGACAACGCGGGGACATTGGCCGAGCTCGAGAAACAGGCCAAGAAGATCTTTGTCGAGCTCCGGCACCGGGCGGCGCGGGTGGGTGTTCAGACCGAAGCTCCCGGGCAGCGGTTGTTGCTGTGTGCGCTGGATGCGAAAGATGGCGGCGCCCCGGTGTTACAGGCGATCGAGCGGCGCTACAGCGATGCCGGGATGCGCGTCGAGCACACGACCGTGAAAACGCTGGCCAAGGCGCTCAAAGCAGGCCCCCCGCCGCTTTCCATCGTCGCCACCGCCGCCGCTGCGGATGGGGCGCGCACGGCCTGGGAGAATGCCGACCCGCCACGTCCCAGCCGCCTCTACTATTTGTCGCCGGACCCTGATCCGATCGCCGTGCGTCTCGACTTGCGGCCCTGGGGTGAGACGCGCGTCGCGCTCAGTGAAGAAGACGGCGCAGGACTGGCGCCCCGCGCAGACCTGTTGTAGGCTCCCGTCCCATGTCCAGCATCCCCAAAGAACTCCGCTATACAAAGGACCACGAGTGGGTGCGCGAAAGCGGGCCGCAGATCGTGGAAGTCGGCATCACCGACTATGCACAGGGCGAGCTGGGCGACGTCGTCTTCGTCGAGCTGCCCAAAGCGGCCGCGCAATTCAAACAGCACGCCGTCTTCGGCACGATCGAGGCGGTCAAGGCGGTGTCGGAGCTCTACTGCCCGCTCGCCGGCTCGATCGTCGAAGCCAATAAGGCGCTCGAGGGAGATCCGGCGCTCGTGAACCGCGATCCCTACGGCAAAGGGTGGATGGTCAAGGTGAAGGTCACGGACTCGAAAGAATTGGAGGGGCTGCTCCGCGCCGACGCGTACGCGAAGCATGTTGGAGAGTGAAAGCGACATTCCACGGCCACGCCTGTTTTGTGCTGGAACGGGACGGCAAGCGCGTCATCATCGATCCCTTCCTCACCGGCAACCCCGCCGCTGTCATCGGTCCCGACAAGCTGCCCCATCTCGACGCGATCCTGCTTTCTCATGGCCACGGCGACCACCTCGGCGACGCCGTCGCGCTCTCGCAAAACCACCAGGCCACGATCGTCGCCACCTATGAGCTCGCGCAATTCTGCGCCGATCAGGGTGCGACGAGTCACGGGATGCACATCGGCGGCGCGCACGACTTCCCCTTCGGCAAGGTGAAGCTCGTGCCCGCGTTCCACGGCGGCCGGGTCGAAGGCGACAAGACGGGCCGGTACACGACGAATCCCGCCGGCGTGGTCGTGACGATCGGCGGGAAGACGGTCTACCATACGGGGGACACCGGGCTGACGCTGGAGATGCAGCTTCTGACGGGCCGCATCGACCTGATGCTCGTGCCCATCGGCGACAATTACACGATGGGGATCGAGGATGCCGCCCGCGCCGTCGAGTTCGTGAAACCCAAAAGCGTTATCCCAATGCACTACAACACCTGGGATCTGATCAAAGCCGATCCCCAGGAATTCCGGCGGCTCGTGGGCGGCACGTCCGCCGTGACCATTTTGAAACCCGGGGAGAGTCACACGCTCTCGTAAGATGGATATCACACGCGAACTCTTTCAGGACCGGCACATCGGGCCCTCGCCCGAGGACCAGCGCGCGATGCTCGGCATCCTCGGCTACGACTCGCTCGATGCGTTCATCGATGCCGTCGTCCCCGCGGACATCCGGCTGCGCCAGCTGCGGACGCCCGACGCCAAGACCGAACAAGAAGCGCTCGAGGAGCTGCGGCTGCTCGCCGCCCAGAACCAGGTGTTCCGCTCCTACCTCGGCATGGGTTATCACGATTGTTTCACGCCGACCGTGGTTCAGCGGAACGTGCTGGAGAATCCTGGCTGGTACACGGCGTACACGCCGTACCAGGCGGAGATCGCGCAGGGCCGGCTCGAAGCGCTGCTCAACTTCCAGACGATGGTGTCGGACCTGACGGGGCTCGAGATCGCGAACGCGTCATTGCTCGATGAAGGCACCGCAGCTGCCGAGGCGATGCATCTCACCGAGGCGGTCTCGAAGCACGAGGGGAAGCTGACCTATCTCGTGGATGTGAATTGCCATCCCCAGACGATCGCTGTTGTGCGCACGCGGGCCGCGGTACGCGGGATCGATGTCGTCGTCGCTGATCCGGGCACCTTCAAGTTCCAGGGCGGCACGATCGGCGCGCTGATCCAGTATCCGGCCACCGATGGCGCGATCCGCGACTACCGCCCGCTGTGCGAGGCCGCCCACGCCAGCGGCGCCCTCGTGACCGTCGCAACCGATTTGCTCGCGCTCACCCTGCTGACACCCCCGGGCGAGTGGGGCGCGGACATCGCCGTAGGCAACTCGCAGCGCTTCGGCGTGCCGCTCGGGTACGGCGGCCCCCACGCGGCGTTCTTCGCGACGCGCGATGAGTTCAAGCGTCATCTGCCCGGGCGCATCATCGGCGTTTCCAAGGATCGCGCCGGCCGTACCGGCCTGCGCATGGCGTTGCAGACGCGCGAGCAGCACATCCGCCGTGAGAAGGCGACGAGCAATGTCTGTACCGCGCAGGTCCTGTTGGCCGTGGTCGCCGCGATGTACGCCGTCTATCACGGTCCTGAAGGACTGCGCCGGATCGCGCGACGGGTGCACGCCTGCACGACGTCGCTCGCCGCCGCCCTGGAAAGGCTGGGATACGCCCTCGTCAATCCACACTACTTCGACACGCTCGCCATCGAAGTGCCGGCGGACGTCCTCCCCAGAATCATCGATGCGGCCCGGGCCAAACAAATCAACTTGCGCACGCTATCGCAGACGCGGATCGGCGTGGCGTTGGACGAGACCGTGACCGACGACGATCTCACGGATGTCGTGGAAGCATTTGCGGCACCGTTGGGACGCAGTGTAGGGGCGCAGCATGCTGCGCCCCTACCCGGGGATTCAGCGATTCCGGAATCGTTGTCCCGCACCACGCCGTTCTGCACGCATCCGGTCTTCAACACGCACCACTCCGAGACCGAGATGCTCCGCTATCTGAAGAAACTCGAAGACCGGGACCTGTCGCTCACGGCGGCGATGATTCCGCTCGGCTCGTGCACCATGAAGCTGAACGCGACCACCGAGATGATTCCCATCACGTGGCGTGGCTTCAACCGCCTGCATCCGTTCGCGCCGCGCCAGCAGGCCCAGGGGTATGCCACGCTGTTCCGCCAGCTCGAGGAGTGGCTGGCCGAGATCACCGGATTCGCCAAGGTCTCGTTACAGCCGAATGCCGGATCGCAAGGAGAGTTTGCAGGGCTGCTCGTCATCCGCGCGTATCACCAGCATCGCGGCGAGGCGCATCGCACCACCTGCCTGATCCCGCAGTCGGCCCACGGCACCAACCCGGCGAGCGCGGTCATGGCCGGGATGCAGGTCGTCGTGGTCAAGACTGACGAGCACGGCAACATCGACGTCGCCGATCTCGAGGCCAAGGCGAAAGAGTACCAGGGCACCCTCGGCGCCTTGATGGTGACCTATCCATCGACGCACGGCGTGTTCGAAGTCTCGATCAAGAAGATTTGCAAGATCGTCCACCAGCACGGTGGCCAGGTCTACATGGATGGCGCCAACATGAATGCGCAGGTCGGCCTGTGCCGGCCGGGCGACATCGGCGCCGACGTGTGCCACCTGAATCTCCACAAGACGTTCTGCATTCCGCACGGCGGCGGCGGCCCCGGCATGGGACCGATCGGCGTCGCCGAGCACCTGGCGGCGCATTTGCCGACGCATCCGGTGATCGACGTCGGCGTGCCGCTCGCCGCCAGTGCGGGCACCGTCTCCGCCGGTCCGTGGGGCAGTCCGTCGATTCTGCCGATCTCGTGGGCGTACATCGCGATGATGGGGCGGGAGGGCCTGACGCTCGCCACCAAGGTGGCGATCCTCAACGCCAACTACATCGCGAAGCGGCTCCAAGAGGGCGGCCACTTCGAGCTGTTGTACGCCGGCCAGCGCGGCCTCGTCGCGCACGAGTGCATCATCGACACCAGGGCATTCAAGGCCTCTGCCGGTGTCGACGTCGAGGACATCGCCAAGCGCCTGATCGATTACGGCTTCCACCCACCGACGGTCTCGTTTCCCGTCGCCGGCACGCTGATGGTGGAGCCGACGGAGAGCGAACCGAAGGTCGAGCTCGACCGCTTCGTGGACGCGTTGATCGCGATCCGCGGCGAGATTCGCGAGATCGAGACAGGCGAAGCCGATCGCGACAACAACCTGCTCAAGAACGCGCCGCATCCGCTCGCCGATCTGCTCTCGGACAGCTGGGACCGGCCCTACGCCCGCGACCGCGCCGGCTTCCCGACCGCCGCCACGCGCGAGCACAAGGTGTGGCCGCCGATCGGCCGGATCGACGCAGCGTTTGGAGACCGCAACTTGGTGTGCACCTGTCCGCCGGTTGAGGCATACGCGACTGTCTGAGTCACCTTGGAACCTGATCGTCGATGCCGTGGGGCGGTCTGGCGAATACAACATGGCGATGGATGAAGCGCTGCTGGAGGAAGTCGCGTGCCATGGCGGCGCCTATCTCCGCTTCTATCGCTGGGACCCGCCAACACTCTCCCTCGGACGGAATCAACCGAATACGTTCTCCGACCTTCCGATCGTGCGCCGACCCACTGGTGGACACGCCGTTTGGCATGAGCACGAGCTCACATACGCCGCCGTCGCACCTGTCGCGATGTTTGGGTCACTCCGGAAAGCGTATTGTGAGATCCACACTCGACTGGCGAGCGCGATGCGGGCTCTTGGCGTCGAGGCGGTCCTCGCTCCGGCCCATCCGCCCATCCGCCCCGCCCATCCCGCGTCCTGTTTCGCTGTGCCGGTTGGCGGTGAGATCCTCGTCGGAGGGCGGAAACTCGTCGGATCAGCACAGGTTCGACGGGGCGACGCGTTCCTCCAGCACGGATCAATCCTTCTGGCTGGCTCGCAGGAAAAGGTCTGCGCCGGCGGCGGTGAAACGACTCTCGGCGCGGTACTTGGAAGAGCCGTGACGGTCGAAGAAGTCACGGCTGCAATCGTCGCGAATTGGGGCGAGGCGCCTCAAACCGTCCGGCCGTCAGGCCGTCCGACCGTCCGACCGTTGCGTCAGTAAGCCCGCGGTGAAATGTTAAGCGCCATGCTACGGCGCTTCCACCGCACCTCCTTCATCTTCCTTGCTGTCGCCGTGCTCGCCTCCACCGGGTGCGAGCGCCCCGGCGGCTGCACCGGCCCCAACTGCGGGACGCTCATCGACGCCGCCGTCGCCGAGCCTCCCACGTTGTTGCCGCCGTCGACCGAAGACATCGTCGCCAGCGACATCGACGAGCAGCTGTTCCTGAAGCTCGCCGACGTCGGGATGTCCACGAACACGGTGGGCGACGAGGACTTTCAGCCCCTGCTCGCGCAGAAATGGGAGTGGGACGGGCCGCTCACCCTCGTGTTCCACCTCGACCCGCGGGCGCGTTGGCAGGACGGACAGCGCGTGACGGCGGCCGACGTGGAGTTCACGTTCGACGCCTATACCGATTCGGCCGTCGGCTCGCCGTATCGTCCCAAGCTCCACCGGATCGCGAGCGTGACACAGCGCGATTCGCTCACGACCGTCTTTCGGTTCAAGGAGAAATACCCGGAGATGTTTTACGACGCCGTCTACCACATGCGGATCCTGCCGGCGCATCTGCTGCGCGGCGTGCCGCGGGACCAGTGGAAGACCGCGCCGTTCGGCCGGCAACCCGTGGGTGACGGGCCGTATCGTTTTGTGCGGTGGCAGGCAGCCCAATCCATCGAGCTCGTCGCCGATTCGACGTTCTTTCTCGGCCGGCCGGGCATCCGGCGGCTCATCTGGCGGATCACCCCGAACCTGCAGGTGGCGGTCCAACAGGTCATCGCGGGTGAGGCGGACGTGCGCGAGCAACTGGTGACGCCGGACAACGTGGCGCGGGCCCGCGCCGCCCCGCAGTTGTCTATCTACCCCTTCCGCGGAAGCGTCTATACGTATCTCGGCTTCAACCTGCGGGCGAGCGATGACACGTCGAAGCCGCATCCGATCTTCGCCGATCGCACCCTCCGGCGCGCCCTGTCCATGGCGGTGGATCGCGCCAGTCTCGTGAAGAGCGCGCTGGGCGACCTCGGCAAGGTGCCTCCCGGCCCGATGTCGGAGCTGCTCGGCATTTGGGACCCCGACATCCGGCAGCTGCCCTACGACAGCGCGTTGGCTGCCCGCATCCTCAACGGCCAGGGCTGGCGCGATCACGACGGCGATGGAATCCGCGACAAGGATGGCCAGCCGCTCGCGTTCCACATTCTCGTGCCGACCTCGAGCGTGCTCAGGCGCCAATATGCGCGGCTGTTGCAGGAGCAGTTCCACGCGCTCGGCGTGCATGTCGAGATCGACGAGCTGGAGCCCTCCGTGGTCAACCAGCGTGCGGCCACCGGCAAGTTCGACACCGTCATTCTGTCGCGGCAAAATGACCCGTCGCCGAGCTCGGGGATTGCCCAGAGCTGGACACGGGCCGGGTTCGGCGGCTCGAATTTCGGGCGCTATTACAGCGCCGACTTCGAACAACTCGTCGATCGCGCGGTCACGGCCACCTCGCGCGATCAAGCCCGGGCGCTGTGGCGCCGCGCGATGGAGACGTTGAACGCGGACGCACCGGCCGTCTTCCTGTATGCCCTCGACAACGTCGGCGCCGTACACAAGCGCGTCGAGAACGTGCAGTTCCGCCCCGACTCCTGGGCCGCGCTGCTGCGCACCTGGCGCATTCCGCCTGACCGGATGATCGATCGAGACCGCGTGGAGCGCTAAGTGATGGGGGCGGCGTGGCTCCTGCGGCGCCTCGTCGCGTCCGTCGCGATCATCTTCGCCGTCGTCACATTCGTCTTCATTCTGATTCACGCCGCGCCCGGAAAGCCATGCGGGGGGCAGACCGGAGACGTGGATCCGGTGGTGTGCGCTCAGCTGAACCGGCAATTCGGGCTCGATCAATCCATCCCGGAACAGTACTGGCGCTACATCATCGAGCTGGCCCACGGCAATCTCGGGTACTCGTTCTCGCTGCGGCGCCCGGTCGCCGACGCCATCGCGGAGACGATCCCCTTCACGCTGCAGCTCGCCGGTGCCGCGCTGCTGCTCGATTTTCTGCTCGGGCTTGCGCTCGGCATCTATCAGGCGGGCCGGGTGAATCGCCTGCCCGACGTGATCATCGGGAACGCGACCCTGTTCATCTATTCGCTGCCCACCTTTTGGCTGGCACTGCTCCTCCTCCTGATCTTCGGTGAGAAGCTGGGGTGGTTTCCGGTGGGCGGCGCGAGCGACCCGGTCCTCTGTCCAGTCGTGGATTCGCTGTACTGCGTGAAGGATCGTCTCTGGCACCTGGTGTTGCCGGCGGCCACACTCGGTCTGGTCGGGGCCGCGGGCACCGCGCGCTTTCAGCGCGCTGCCATGCTGGATGTGGCGACACAGGACTATGTGCGGACGGCGCGCGCCAAGGGCGTTCCCGAACGGCGCGTCGTGTGGCGGCATCAGCTTCGCAACGCCCTGCTTTCCTTTATTACGCGCTTCGGCCTCGCGTTCCCATTTCTGCTGACCGGCGCCGTCCTGATCGAAACGATCTTCGCCTGGCCCGGCATGGGGCGCCTCGCGTTCGAAGCGATCCTGACGCGCGATTACTCACTCGTGACGGCGACCGCACTGATCGCGAGCACCATGGTGGTCGGCGGCAATCTGCTCGCCGACATTCTGTTGGGGTTGGCCGATCCGCGGCTGCGGGTCCGCGCCGGTGCCGAAGTCGAGGCCCTTACCGCATGACACTCGGCAATTGGTTCGCCTTGTTCACCGCCCTGGTGGCGGCGGCCGAGCTCGTGCGGGCCCTGCGCCACCGCGCCATCCGCCAGGAGCGCTGGCGCCGTTTTTTTCGCCACCGCACGACGTCGTGGGGGCTCGGGATCCTCGCGTTCCTGACGATCGTGGCGGTGGCAGCACCCCTCATCGCGCCCTTCGATCCGAACCGGCAGCTCGACATCGTGCACCTCAAGAACCAGGCGCCCTCCTGGACATTCCTCTTCGGGACCGACGTGCTGAGTCGAGACGTGTGGAGCCGTACGGTCTACGGCGCGCGCGTGTCGCTCGGCATCGGCGCGCTGGGAGCGCTCCTCGCCGTCTCGGTGGGAACGCTCGTCGGCGCCCTCGCCGGCTATTACCAGCGCTGGATCGATGCCGTTCTGATGCGGGGGGTGGACGTCGGCCTCGCCCTGCCCCGGATCTTCATCCTGCTGATGGCCGTGGCGTTGTGGGACGGGCTGCCGTTCGCGGCGCTGGTCCTCGCCATCGGGTTGACGTCGTGGTTCGGCACCAGCCGGCTCGTCCGCGCCGAGGTCCTCTCGCTCCGGCAGCGAGATTTCGTCGTGGCGGCGCGCGCCCTCGGCGCCGGCAGCGGCCGCATTATCTTTCGCCACGTTCTGCCGAACGCCGCCGCCCCGATCATCGTGTCCGCCGCGCTGGGCGTCGGGAACGTGCTGTTGCTCGAAGCGTCACTGTCGTTCCTCGGGATCGGCATCAAGCCGCCGGACCCGACCTGGGGCAACATGATTGCGGACAACGCGTCGAGCATCTACACCGCGCCGTGGTCGACACTCTTTCCGGGGCTCGCTATATCCCTGGTCGTGATGTCCTTGAACGCAGTCGCTGACGGCGTGCGGGACGCGCTCGATCCGCGCGCGGACGCCCCGTGACGGCACCGCGACCGGCAGTGTTGCTGCGCGTCTCGGGTCTCAAGACCTACTTCGTCACCGAGCAGGGCAAAGGAACGGCACGGGCCGTCGACGACGTCTCGTTCGACCTCTACCCCGGCGAGACGTTGGGCATCGTCGGCGAATCGGGGTGCGGCAAGACCGTCACCTCGCTCTCGATTCTTCGCCTCGTGCCCGAGCCTCCCGGCCACATTCTCCCCGGCAGCCTGATCGAGTTCGAGGGCCGCAACCTCCTGGCCCTCCCGGCGCCCGAGCTGCGCGCGGTGCGCGGCAACCAGATCGCCATGATCTTCCAGGAGCCGATGACCTCCCTGAACCCCGTCTTCACCGTCGGGGATCAGATCGCTGAAGCCGCGATCATTCATCAGCACCTGTCACGGAGCGCCGCCCGGGCGCGGGCGATCGAGATGCTGCGGCTGGTCGGCATCCCGGACCCCGCGGAACGCGTCGATTCCTATCCCCATGAGCTCTCCGGCGGGATGCGCCAGCGCGTCATGATCGCGATGGCGCTCATCTGTCATCCCAAGGTGCTGATTGCGGACGAGCCGACGACCGCGCTCGACGTGACGATCCAGGCCCAGATCCTCGAGCTCCTCGACAACCTCCAGAACGAGTTCGGCATGGCCGTGCTGTTGATCACGCACGACCTCGGCGTGGTTGCCGGACATGCGGATCGCGTGGTCGTCATGTATGCCGGCCGCGTCGTGGAGACCGCGGCGACCGACGCGCTGTTCGAACACCCGACGCATCCCTACACCGAGGGGTTGCTCGCCGCGGTGCCGCGCATCGACGCGCCCCGTTCACGCCTGCACGCGATTCCGGGCCAGGTGCCGGCGGCGACGGCCTGGCCGCCGGGCTGTCGGTTTCACCCGCGGTGCCCATACGCCTGGGCGAAATGCGCCGCGGAGGAACCGCCGCTCCTCGAAACGGGAACCGCGGGACACACCGCGCGCTGCTGGCTCGTGACCGAGCCGCAGCGACGAGTGGCGAAATGACGACGCCGTTGATCGATGTCCGTGATCTCGTGAAGCACTACGCCGGCGAGCGCCGCTGGTTGGGCCTGGGACCCGCTCGAGCGTCGGTGCGCGCGGTGGATGGTGTGAGTTTCGAGATCACCTCGGGCAAGACGCTCGGACTGGTCGGCGAGTCGGGCTCCGGGAAGACGACCGTCGGGCGGACCATGCTCCGACTGCAGGAGCCGACCTCAGGAACGGTGCTGTTCGAAGGCAACGACGTGTTCGGGCTCGACGCCACGCGGCTGCGCGCGCTCAGGCGGCGCATGCAGATCGTTTTTCAGGATCCCTACAGCTCGCTCAATCCCCGCATGACGGTCGAAGAAACCTTGCGGGAGCCGCTCGAAATTCACCGCCTGAAAGGCGCCGTCTCCGCCCTCCTCGACGAGGTGGGACTCGACGCGGCCTTCGCGAAGCGTTACCCGCACGAGCTGTCCGGCGGCCAGCGGCAGCGGGTGGGCATCGCGCGCGCTCTCTCGGTAGAGCCGCAGTTCGTGGTCTGTGACGAGCCGGTGAGCGCGCTCGACGTGTCGGTACAGGCGCAGGTGCTCAATCTGCTGGCCGACCTGCAGGCCAAGCGCCGGCTGACCTATCTATTCATCGCGCACGACCTCGCCGTCGTGCGCCACATCGCCGATGACGTCGCCGTGATGTACCTCGGCAAGATCGTCGAGCGGGCACCCGCGGCAGGGATCTACGCGCAACCACGGCATCCGTACTCGCGCGCGCTGTTGTCGGCCGTACCGGAGCCGAACCCCCGGGCGACCAAGCGCCGGATCGTGCTGTCCGGCGATATCCCATCGCCCGCACATCCGCCCTCCGGTTGCCCGTTCCATCCGCGCTGCCCGCATCCCAAAAAATCAGTGCGCTGCCGCACCGAGGCGCCGGCGCTCCGGCCCATCGCGCCCGGCCACCTCGCAGCCTGTCACTACGCCGAGGAGCCGATGTGACCGCCGCGGGCCTCCTGGTGCTGGCGCAAACGCTCACGAACCTCGCGATCCTGCCGGCCGGGGCTGGGCTGCCATCGGGGTGGAAGCTGAGCCGGATGCAGGGCGTCGATCCGCCCGGGTACGAAGTCACGCGCTTGCACACACTGCGCGTCACCGCCATGAGTCAGGGCGCCACGGCGACCTACCGCCTCGGCAGTCCCATTCTTGCGCCGCAGTCGGTTCAACACGGGACGCTGACGTGGCGCTGGCGCGCCGGCACGCCGCTGCACGCCGCGGACCTCAAGCGTCGAGAGGGCGACGACAGTCCGATCCGCGTCGTGATCACGTTTCGCGACGGCCGCACGATCGCGTACGCCTGGGGAAATCGCGAGGGCCGCGGCGAGAGTTTTGCGAGCTGGGCGGGGCGCAACCGGATGGTCGTCGTCTTGCAGCGCGCCGAAGACGCGGATGGCTCCTGGCACGAGGAGCGCCGCGATCCGTTCAGCGACTATCGCCGCCTGTGGAACAGCGCGCCGAAGTCGATCGTGGCAGTGGGAGTGAGCAGCGACTCGGATGGGCTGAAGATTCGGGCGGTGGGGGAGATCGGCGACATCACCTGGCTGCGGCCGTAGTGCAGGAATTTGGTTATGTGATTTGAGCAGGTCCCATCATGTTGGATATACCCCGGGCTTGCGCCCGGGGTCAGAAAACCTGAACTCCACTTGTCAGCTCATCGAGCATTCCAGAACCCCGGGCTTGCGCCCGGGGTCAGAAAACCTGGATTCCACGTGTCGGCTCATCGAGCATTCCAGATGTACGCGCATATCACCTGGCACACATGGCGACGCGTCGGCTGCATTGACGAGCGCGCGGCGCGCGAAGTGCGGATAGCGGTTGCGAGCGCCGGCAAGCGCACGGGTGTGCAGGTGGTCAAGGGAGAGGTGTTGGCGAACCACATCCATTTGCTCGTAAGCTTCCGTCCTGATACTCGCCTCAGCGACTTCATGCGCCTGGCAAAATCGGCCGCGGCCACACGGGCGAATCGTCTGGTTGTCGGCTCGGTGAAGTGGGCGCGGGGGTACTACGTGGCAACGATTCACAAGAGCGATCTGTCGCGCGTCATTAGGTACATCGGACAACAATTCCAACGACACCCAGAGCTCATTCCACGACACCGACGTTTTTCTGACCCCGGGCGCAAGCCCGGGGTCAACGAACAAGGGATGTGGCTCGACCTAGCGGACCCCTCCCATCAGCCGCTGAATCGGCCGCGTTAAGAGCAGGAGAATGGCGGCCGCCACAAAGGTCGTGAGCGCCACAGCGCCAAACAGTGTCGGCAGCGGGAACCGATCGAAGAAACCGCCTGCAAATCCCGCCAGCTTGTTCCCCGTCGCAATCGACAGGAACCACACTCCCATCATCGAGCCCGCGATGCGCTTCGGGGCGAGCTTCGTGACGATCGAGAGGCCGACCGGGCTCAGGCACAGCTCGCCGATCGTGTGGAGGAAGTAGAGCCCGACCAGCCACAACGGACTCACGAGCACTCCCTGCTGCTGCGCGATTTTTGCCGCCGGCACGATCAGCGCGAAGCCCAGTCCCACGAAGATCAGTCCGAGTGCAAACTTGACCGGACTCGAGGGCTGCCGCGGGCCGAGGCGGATCCAGAGCCACGCCAGCAGAGGCGCCATGCCGAAGATCATGAACATCGAGTTCAACGACTGATACCAGGTCGACGGGAAGTCGAACCCGAAAGCGCGATTGTGCGTGAGCCGGTCGGCGAACAGGTTGAGACTCGACGCCGCCTGCTCGAATGCTCCCCAAAAGATCGATGAGAACACGAAGAGCACAGCGATGGCCGCGACGCGGTTCCACTCATCGCGAGTGAACCGCCACCACGGCTCGGCGGACGTGGCGGGCGCTGCGCCCTGTTCGGTTTGTCCGAGCCGCTGCAGAGCCGGCACAAGACGCGGCCGGCCAAGGACGTACTGAATGAGTCCGGCCACCATGCCGACGCCGGCGCACGCGAACCCGATATGCCAGTCGACTCTCTGGCCGAGCGTCCCGACGATGAACGGCGCTATGAACGCGCCGAGGTTGATACCCATGTAAAAGATTGAGAACCCTGCGTCGCGGCGTGCGTCGTCTTTGTCGTACAACGCGCCCACCATCGTGCTGATGTTGGGCTTGAGCAGTCCGGTTCCGATGACGATCAGGCAAAGCCCAAGGAAAAACGTCGCCTCGATGGGGATCGCCATGCTGAAATGGCCCAAGGCGATTATCACCCCGCCGACGAACACGCTGCGATACTGTCCCAAAAGGCGATCGGCGATCCACCCGCCCGGGATGGCCGCCGCGTACACGCCGAAACCGTACCACCCCACGATCCCTGAGGCCTTCTCGGAGGTGAATGCGAGTCCACCGTTGGCCACGGACGCAGTCATGTAGAGCACGAGGAGCGCGCGGAGCCCGTAGAAGCTGAACCGCTCCCACATCTCGGTGAAGAAGCAGGTCGAGAGCCCGCGTGGATGGCCGAACCATCCGCGATCGGTCCCGCTCGACATGGACATCAGCGGGTCAGCCATTGTGGTCCTTTCGGTCGAACAGATCGTCTTGTTCGGCCGCGTCCGGATGCTCAGACGGCCGCAGCAGCGTGGCGAGCCGTTCCTCCCATTTCTCCAGGTCGAAGTGATGCTCGTTGTGCAGCGCCCGCCGCAGTACCGGCGAGAATTCGTGGAACGCCTCGAGCAGTTCGCGGGTGGCCTGCCGCAGCCCTTCGAGCTGGAAGCTCCCATCGGTGGCACCCATGTCCTCGAGGATGCTCTGCTCCGTGCGCGAGGCCACAATCGGCTCGGCCTGCCCCTCGATGAAGACGTTGGTGCGCTGCCCCGGCCCGCGCCCCTGGTCGATCGGCGTCAAACCCAGAATGCGATCCGAGCGCCAGTACTTGCCGTAGCCGAGAAAGACCATCCGGCCTCGCTTCACATCCATAGGGTTACCTCCGCGGACGCCGGTTCTTACGAATGTCTTCGAGCGCGACACGATCGATTTTCCCGTCCATCCGCACCCGCACGTCGTAGTTCTCCCAGTACATGAAATTGGCGAGCGCGGTGAGAAAGGTCTCGTTGAGCGAGGGCTGAGGAGCGGCGAGCCACTTCTGCGGCTGATTGACAGGCTCGACGAGCAGAATCGCCTCCAGCTCCTTCTGCAGCGCCGGCGTGATAGGCATGAGATCCGCCGAATCGCTCGTGAAGAAATACAGCTTGTGGAGCGCATACAGGCGCTGCAGCTCTTTGATCGGATCGGGCGCGTCGTACACGCGGATGTCGATGTAGCGATCGGTCCCGCCGAGGTAGCCGCCCTTGGCGCGCACGACGACCAGCGCCGCCGACTGCATGCCCCGCTTGTCGCCGCCACCCGCCTGCCCCGCGACCAGCGCGGCAATCAGCCGATCGGCCAGCGTGCCGCGGGCACGCTCGAACATCTCGGCCATGTTCCGGACGGTCGCCTCCGAGACCATGATGTTGGCTTGCGCCGCATAACCATGACCCACGATCAGCTGGCCTTTGCCGCCCATCTGCCCAGCGGCCCCTCCGCCCGTCCTCCCCCCCGCCCAATCAAACGTGGAGTCGCCGGTCCAGCTGGCGGAGTTGCCGTGCGCGTCTACCATGCCGACCTGACGCTGCGATGGCTGGGGATCGCTGCGCATGATGATGCGCATCGCTTCGGGCGCGCTCGCCCCGCGCGCCAACAGCTCCAACCCCTTCTCGCCGTAGTCGGTGTTGCTCAGCGCCTGCGTGGCGACCGCCCCGACACCCGCCCTCGCCCACGGCACGAGCCCGCCGACATTCGGGAACTTGGACTGCACCGCAATGCCAAGATCGCCGGTGACCGAGTCGTAGGCGACGATGCTATAGGTGTGTGCGCGCTTGGTAAAATCAGATGGTGGAGGAGGTGGAGGTTGGTGGAGGATCTGAAACAGCGCGAGCAGGAGCATTCGACTATTCCTTTCTCATTTTCTTCTTGAGCTCCTCGAGCTGGCGCGCCGCGGCCGCTTCGCGCGCCGCCCGGTCCATGTCCGACTTCAGCAGCTCGTCGCTCAAGTCCATTCCCGGCCGTGTGCCGCCGGCCTCTTCCAGATCACGCCATGCTTGCTCCGTGCTCCCTGCTCCGCTCGCCTGGTCCGCCGCCTTGAGCTGCGTCTGCATCTCGTCCAGCTCGCGCTGCGCCAGCGCGAGCTCCTCGCGCTGCGTTGCAAGCTTACGCTCCAACACGCCGAGTCGCTCGCGGTGCCTCGCCGCAAACCGATCGGCGACGGCCACGGTCTCCTGATCCTGGATCTCTCCCGCAAGCCGGCCGCGGCGTTCGGCATCTGCCAGGCGCTGCCGTTCGGCGCCGACCTCGCGCTCCGTGCGCGCGATCGCCTCCTTCACCTCGGCGACCGCCACCTTCGCATCGACCACCGCCTCGCGCATCTGCCGCGCGAGCGAGCGGAGGTCGGGGCCGGACGCCGCATCGAGCGCGGCGCGGAACGCGTCCCGCAGGCGTTCGAACAGGGATCAGCTCTTCCGGACGGTCTTGGCGAAAAAGTCGGAGAAGACGGGCTCCACCGCGCGCGAACCGCATTTCGGGCAGGCGGGGCGAGGGTGGGCGGAATGTTCTGCCATGGTCTCGGTGTGGGTGAAGTGCACGTCACACGCAGTACAGCGGTACTCGTACAATGGCATAGTGCAACGTTATTCCCGCGCAAAACCACGGTCAAGTTGACGCACCCGAGGCCGGGCGCAAATTGCTGGGATGCGCAAGGTCTGGCTCGTGATCGTCGTCCTCGCCGCATGTGGCGGTCTCGAACCGGAACCGATCTGCGCACCCAGTCTCGTGGGGTTGTGCGGAACGCTGCGATTTCGCGGAACCGTCCCGGACAGTACCGACGCCGTCTTCATCGCCGCCTACCTGACACTTCCACAGACCTGCAACGATCTGATCGACAACCGCCGGCCCGTAGTACCGGGCTCCGTCCCCTACTCGGACTCTGCCGCCGCGTATAGCGTCGCGATCGATCCCGGCACCTACCACTGGATCGTCGCGGTCTGGAAGAAGCTCGGCACTTTGACGATCTCAGCACAGGACACCGCCCTCCTCCGCGTGGCCGGCTACTATCGCAATCCCGCCGACTCGACCCAGCGGGGTGTCGTTTCCGTCTCCAACGGCCCTGCGGCCGGGGATATCGACTTCGTCGTCAACTTCGACAGCCTGCGTCCAGCGACCAATTTCGTCACGTGCACCGCGCAATAGCCACGCTGCTGCTCGTCGCCGCGCCGCTCCCGGCGGCCGCGCAGGGCGTCCTGCGGGGCACTGTCCGCAGCACGCAGGGCGAGATGCTGGTGGGCGCGAGCATTGCGATTCCCGGCACGACGTTGTCGACGCGCACCGATCGCCAGGGGATGTACCGCATCCTGCTCGTTCCTGCCGGCACCGTGCGCGTCCACGCCGCCGCGATCGGACATGCGTTCGTGGACACGACGGTCGCCCTGACGGGCGGCGACTCGACGACGCTCGACTTCACGCTGCGGCCCGAGCCGCTCGCACTCCCGCCCGTCGACGTCGTCAGCGACCGCGTTCCGCACTTCGGCGACCGGCCCGCCACCACCGTCGCGCAGGTCAGCGAGCGAGAGCTGAGCCGCCGCGCCGTGACGACGGTCGATGAAGCGATCGATCACGTCGCCGGCGTGCAGTTCGTGAATGGCCAGGTCAACCTGCGCGGCTCGACAGGATACGTGCAGGGTTTGAACTCGCGCGTACTCATGACGGTCGACGGCGTCCCCATGAATCAGGGCGACCGCGGCGGAATCAACTGGGACCTGCTCTCGGTGGACGACATCGAGAGCGTCGAGATCCTGAAGGGCGCCGGCTCCTCGCTCTACGGGTCCGCCGCTTTCGGCGGCGTCGTGAACGTGACGACCCGCGACATTCCCACGGGGCTCCATACCCGCCTGCGAGTCACCGGTGGGATGTATGGCGATCCGCCCCACGCCATTTGGAAGTTCCGCGACACGCCGGGACTCCTGGGCAGTGGTGACTTCGCGGCGTCGTATGGGACAGACGCCTGGGGCGGGCGGATTTCCGCCGGCGATCGCCACTCGGACGGCTACCGCGAACAGGATCAGGACGATCATCTGCATTTCGCCGCTAAGGCGCGGTGGCAGCCGTCCGTCAATACCCGGGTCGATGTGTCGGGCGCGTGGGCCGTCGACCGCTATGACGTGCCGCTGACCTGGTGCAGCCGCGGAACCTGCGACGATCGCGGTCAGGTTTTCCAGCCGTTCATGATCGATACCAGCGGCCGCGGCGCGCGCACCGACTCGCGCAAAGGCTATCTCGCGGCGCAGGTGCGGACGACGGTCTCACCCCAGTTCGCGTGGACTGCGCGCGCCTCGTGGCTGCGCACGCATTTCGTGGATGTGCGCCGCCCCACGTCGGAGTTCGGCGTCGGCGACCGCTTCGGCGCCGAGGGACGGATCGAAGCGCATCCGGCCCCCCTGCGAACCGTCATCGTCGGGGCGGAGGCCACCTACTCCGACGTCACGAGCGACATCTTCGGCATCCACTCGCAATCGGAGTTTGCCGCGTACGGACAGAGTGAGCAGCAGATCAGCGCGGTTCGTGTGAGTGGCGGGGCGCGCGTCGACTTCCTCGCCGTGGACGGTGGCTCGCTGACTGCCGTCGTGAGCCCCCGCGTCGCCGCGACGTTCAACGAAGGGGCGGGAACCTGGCGCGCGTCGGTCGGCCGCGGCTTCCGCTCACCCACGATGGCGGAGCAGTTCGTGCACACCACGGCGCTCGGGTTCGACGTCGTTCCAAACCCCACACTCCGGCCCGAGACGGGATGGTCCTTTGAGATCGGACACACCAGCGCGCCCATATTTCGTTTCATGCGGCTGGATGCCGCAGTGTTCTGGACCGAAGCCCGTGATTTGATCGAGCCCCGGTTGCTGCGGTTTCCCGCAGACACCACGCTGGCGCTCGACAGTGTGAAGATTCAGCTGCAGAACGTCGTGCGCGCGCGCATCGCCGGAATCGACGCCAGCGTGACCGCCGCGCCGATTCCCGACCGGCTCATCGCCACACTCGGCTACACCTACCTCGACACCCGCCGCCGTCTGGCCGGCGACACGACCGAGGGGCCGCTCGCGTTCCGGCCGCGGCATCTCCTCACGCTCGGCGCGGACTACAGCATCGGCGCGGGCTCGGTGGGGGCGGACTTTCGATACGCGAGCCGGCCGGAGCGCGTCGAGCTCGAAGGGTTCGTCGACTCACGGCGGGTGCCTGTGAAGGTTCTGGATCTGCGCGCCGAATGGCGGCTCGGACCCGTCGAGCTCCGTGTTCTGGCCGCTAACGTGCTCAATTACATCTACAACCTGGTGCCGGAGACCCTCGCACCGGTGCGAACCGTGACCCTGACCGCTGTCTGGTCACATTAGCATTACATTTGCAGCCCATGACACGACCGACGTTGGCTTTCCTCTTGTTGCTGGCGACGGGGTGCGGCCGTGGCACCGGCGGTTCGCCCACTTGTGGCATCGCGCTGCTTGCCGGTCCGGGTCTGATAACCTCGCAGTTGTCGAATGCGCGCGACGTGCTCACCGATCCGCCGCGTGGCATCCCCGATTCCCTCCCCGCGCTCGTGATCCAGAAGTCGAACGACCGAGGCGCGGTGATCGTCGGTCGCGATGCCGAGGGCAAAGTCTCGATGCAGTTCCGGGGACCGGCGTTCCCAGCCCAGGGCTATGGTCTGCTGGTCGTGGACGACACGTCGCAACGCGCCATGGGAGTGCTCATCCTCGATCAAGAGGAGCCGAAGCGTCATCCGGCCATCGGCACCGTGATCGGCGGGAGCACGGCGTTGAACCTCTACGGCGTCCTCGTGGACTGGGCCAGCGTCAGCAATCCGCGCTGTCCCTTGTTTGGCGGCCCCGCGTCCCCAACGTCGTGAAACCGGCTCCCGCGGTTGCTGTGACGGCGCCCCGCCGCCTGGTCGAGGGCCGCGAGCGCGTCACCCTGAATACCGCCTACGTTCGCGCCCTGGAAGGCGCCGGCCTTGTTCCTCTTGCCGTTCCGACGATGCTGGCGGCCGATCGCGCCGGCGCCGCCCTCGCGGCCGTGCGCGGGCTCGTGCTCACCGGTGGTGAAGACGTCGCGCCCGCTCGCTACGGCGCGGCGCCGCATCCGCGCCTGGGCGATGTGGACCCCGTCCGCGACGCCGCCGAGCTGGCATTGATCGCGGCCGCGCGGGCGCGCGGTCTCCCGATTCTCGCCATCTGCCGCGGCATTCAGATTCTCAACGTCGCCCTCGGCGGCACCCTCTATCAGGATCTGGCCAGCGAAAGGCCGGGACCCGTGCCGCACAATGACGAGACAGGCCGTCATCCGGTCCACGTCGAGGCGGGCTCGCTGCTCGAGCGCACGCTCGGCACGCGCTCGGCGAGCGTGAACAGCCGGCACCATCAGGCGATCCGCGATCTTGCCCCCGGCCTCAAGGCGGTCGCCTGGGCCGACGACGGCATCATCGAGGGCGCGGAGCCCTCCGACGCGAAGGAGCCGTGGATGGTGGCGGTCCAGTGGCACCCCGAGGACCTGACGGAACGGGCGCTGTTCGACGGCTTCGCGCGGGCCGTGGCATGACCGCGGCGGCGCTGCACGCGTTCCCGTCGGCGGAGTGGGTCGCCGCGTACGGCGCGGCGATCAATGCGAGCGACGACTACCGCACGGCATCGACGGAGTGGACGCATGGCGCCGTCGCGCTGGTCCTGCCCGCGCAACCCGGCATCGGCGTGCCGGAAGATGTCGCCATCCTGCTCGACCTCGAACGCGGCACCTGTCGTACCGCGCGCCTCGTGCCACGGCAGGACGCACAACAGGCCCCGTTCATCCTGACGGCCGAATACCGCTTCTGGAAGCAGATCATCAAGAAAGAGCTCGGCCCCATCGCCGGGATCATGCAGCGCAAGGTCGCGCTGCAGGGATCACTGCCGATCGTGGTCCGGTTCATCAAGTCGGCCGAGGCGCTCGTCGACGCCGCGACGCGCGTGCCGACCCGGTTTCTCGACGAAGCAAAATGAACGCCTCGGTTGCCGAGATCCTGACGCGCCTCACCGCCTTGTCGCACGAGCTGGCGGGAGCATTCCGTCCGGCGACCATCGTCGAGATCGTGGCACGCGTGTTGACCGACCAGCTGGCACCCGGCCGGTTGTCGGTGATGCTGCTGGACGTCGACACCAACGGGCTCCGTGTGGCCTACCACAACGGCCCCCGCCCCGCGACGACAGACGAGCCCCTGTTGCAGCTGGCACTGCGGCGCGGGCCGATCGTCTTCCCCGACACGGTCGTGGCGCGCGCCGCCGAGCTGAACGTCAAGGTCGACAAGCCGGCACCAGCCAGCTGGCTCGGCGTACCGATCGTCGCGGTGTCGCGCACCATCGGCGCGGTCGCCCTGGAAGGCGACGGCAAGAACGCGATGGACGAGAACGCACTGATGTTCACGCGCGCCGTGCTCGCGCAGGCCGGCATCGCGCTCGAGAACGCCCGCCTGGTGGAGCTGCTCTCGAGCGGCAAGCGCGAGTGGGAGCAGACCGTCGACGCGTTCAACCAGGCCATCTGTTACGTCGATCCGCATGGCGCCGTCCGGCGCGCAAATCGCATGTTTGCCGAGCTCATCAAACTCCCCGTCACGGCACTCCCCGGGAGGTCATGGTTGACCCTGCTGCCGCCGGCGTGGGCGGATCCAGTCGCCCGTCTGCTCGCGCCGGGAGGCGCCGGCACCCCGATCGAAGTTCGGGCGGGCGACCGGATTCTGCTCGTGACGGCGATTCCCGCGGGCGAGCCCGGCGCCACCGTGCTCCTCTTCGAAGATCAAAGCGACAAGCGCCGCTTGCAGGAACAGCTGCTCCAGTCGGAAAAGATGTCGGCCATCGGCCAGCTGATCGCTGGGGTCGCGCACGATCTCAACAACCCCCTCGCCTCAGTCGTCGGCTTCAGTGACCTGCTCGGGGAGGCCGCGGACGTCCCGCCGCGCCTCGCCGAGCCGCTCGCCGTGATCCGACAAGAGGCGGAACGCGCCTCGGCCATTGTGCGCAACCTGCTGTCGTTCGCGCGCCGCCAGGAAGGCGAGCGCCAGCTGCAATCGATCCGGCCGATCCTCGAGTCGACGCACCAACTCCTCAAGAACCAGCTGCTCGCGGCGCGCATCGAGCTGACGCTCAGCTTCGAGCCGGGGTTGCCGGAAGTCCAGGTGCACGCGAATCAGATCAAGCAGGTCTTCGTGAATATCATCAACAACGCGGCCCAGGCAATCACGAGCACGCGCTTGAAGGGAGGCGGGGGCCGGATCGAGATCGCGACCAGATGCGAGCCCGACGGCCTCTCGGTCCACGTCTCCGACAACGGCCCGGGCATTCCCGAGGCCGTCGCCCAACATGTGTTCGAGCCGTTCTTCAGCACCAAGTCCGAGGGCGAGGGCACGGGCCTCGGCCTCTCGATCTGCCTCGGCATCGTCAAGGAGCACGGCGGCAACATCTCGGTGGAACCGGGCGGAGCGGGGAGTGGCCGCGGCGCGACGTTTACCGTCGAGCTGCCGACCGGCGTGCGCGCCGAGCGCAGCTCGGCCGCCGGCGGGGCGGAAACCGAACCTGCTCCCGCCGAGCGGCAGGAGCAGCTCCGCGTGCTCGTGGTCGATGACGAGCCGCACATCCTCCACTATATGCAGGCGACGCTCGAAAGCTGGGGTCACGAGGTCGTGCTGGCGCACGATGGCAGTCAGGCGCTGAAGCGCGCGCTGATGCAGCCGTTCGACCTGATCATCTGCGACTTGCGTATGCCTCGGCTCGGCGGGCGCGAGATGTTCCACACGCTCGCCCGCATGCACCCGACCGTCGCGGAGCGCATCATTTTCGCGACGGGCGACACGGTCCGCGGCGACACGCTCCAATTCCTCGAAGAGCTGGGCCGTCCCTTCCTGCAGAAGCCATTCAAGCTCGATGCGCTACGCCGCGTACTCGCCGGAGTGGAGAAGGCAGGGGCTCGGAGCTAGGGGTCCAAATGCGGGTGCTCCAAGTAGACTCGGGTCGCGAATGGCGCGGCGGCCAGAACCAGGTCCGGCTGCTGTGCCGCGAGCTCCGGCACGCGGGCGCAATCGAGCAGGTTCTCCTCACCAGGCGGACCGGCGAGCTGGCCCGGCGCGCCGCCGCGGATGGTACAACCGTGCACGGCACCGCATGGGAGCTGGCGCTCGACCCCCGAGCGTGGTGGCAGCTGCGGCGGACCATCTCGGCCTTCCAGCCGGACATCATCCACGCGCACGACAGTCACGGGCTGACGCTGGCCGCGACACTCGCGCGTAGCCGCACGCTCATTGCGGCGCGGCGCGTGGATTTTCACGTCGGGCGCTTTGGCGGGTGGCGCCGCGCCGACCGGATCATCGCGGTGTCGGACGCCGCCAAGCAGGTCCTGGTCGGCGACGGAATCGCCGGGGACAGGATCACCGTGGTGCGCGACGGGATCGATCCCGAAGAAATCCGGCGCGCCAGCCTGCCGGCGCTCGACATGCGCGCCCGGCTGGGCATCCCCGCCAACGCCCCGCTGGCGGTGAACGCCGCCGCGCTCGTCGCTCACAAGGATCATGGAACGCTGATCCAGGCGGCGCAGCATGCGCGAGCCCTCGAGTCCGACCTCCATTGGATCATTGCCGGTGAAGGGCCGCGGCGCGCGGCGTTGGCTGCGCAGATCGCGCGCCTCGAGCTCCAGGGGCACGTGCACCTGGTGGGCTGGGTCGACCGGATCGAGGCCCTGATCGCCGAAGCGAGCGTCTTCGTCATGTCATCGAAGCAGGAAGGCCTTGGCAGCGTCATTCTCACCGCGCTGGCGCTGGGCCGGCCCGTCGTCGCCACCCGAGCCGGTGGCATCCCCGAAATCCTCCCTGCGGACGTGCTGGTTCCCCCCGGCGCCGCTGACGCGCTGGCGAAGAAGGTGGTCGAAATACTGCATCACCCGACGCCGGTCGCGTTCCCTCCGCGCTTCAGTGCCCACGCCATGGCACATGGAGTCTTGGACGTCTATAGGGCCCTTCTCTAGATTGCAGGGCCATGATTTACGTCTGCGTGCCCGTCCACAACGAGGCCAACACGGTCGGCCTCGTGCTCTGGAAAGTCCGCCAGGTTTTCACCGCTTTTCAGCGGGAATACCAGATCATCGCGTGCGACGACGCCTCGACCGACGCTAGCGCCGAGGTCCTCGCGTCCTATGCCCGCGTCTTGCCCCTGACCGTGATCAAGCACCGCTCGCGCCTGGGCTACGCGCGCAGCCTCGAAGAGCTGCTGCGGCTGGCGCTGCAACGCACCGACCGCCCCAAGCGCGACTGCGCGATCACGTTGCACGCCGACTTCGTCCATGCACCGGAGACGATGGAGGAGATGGTCAAACGGCTCGAGTCGGGGGCGGACCTCGTGGTCGCCGAGCAGTATCGCGAACAGGGGAGGCGCTCCTGGCCGGAGCGCTGGGCACGACAGTGGGCGCCACGGCTGCTCCGCGTGGGCGGTGGGGTGAAGGACTCGATCTCCGGGTTCACCGCCCTGCGCCTGATCGTGCTGCGGCAGGCGACTCGTGGAGGCGATGCGGCGCTCCTGACGACCGAAGGATGGGCTGCCAACGCGGAGCTGCTCGCACGCCTCGGTGCCCACGCCCGCCGCATCGAGGTCGTCCCGAGCGCCGCGCGCTACGACCTCAAGCAGCGGCCGTCCCGGTCCAGTCCCTGGCAACAGCTGCTCGGCGCATGGCGCTCGCGTGGCCTCATCAGCGCCGCGCGCAAAGGCTCGGCGACGCTGCTCGTGTTGGCGTTGCTCACGGCGGCCCAGGCGCTCCTCGCGCAGGACACCATATGCACGGGCAAAATCGTGAGCGCTCATCCGGCGTCGGCCGTGCCCTTCCTCGTGGGCGAGCGGCTCTCGTTCGGCGCCAGGTACGGGATCTTCAGCGTGGGCAGCGCCGCAATGGAAGTCATGGGAATCGACACCGTGCACGGCGTGGAGACCGTGCACATTCGGTTTCGCATCACGGGCGGTGCGCTCTGGTACCATCTCGACCAAACCATCGAGTCGTGGGTGGGACGGTACGACTTTCACTCGCGCCGCTACTCATCGATTCAGGATGAGCGCGGACACCATCGGGAGAACCGGTATGAGATCTATCCCGACTCCGGCTACTATCGTGAGGTAGGGCGCGACACCACGTTTGCCACGGTGCTCGAACCGCTCGACGACGCGGCCTTTCTGTATTGGATCCGCACGGTGCCGCTCGAGGTCGGGAAGAAGTATGAGTACGCGAGGTATTTCCGACCCGATCGTAACCCCGTGATCATCGAGGTGCTGGGGCGCGAGCGGGTCAGCGTGGCGGGCAAGAAGTGGCAGGCGATCGTTGTACGCCCCAAGATTCCACAGGGGCGCGGCATATTCGCGGAGAAGTCGGAGACGCACATCTGGCTGTCGGACGATCCGCAACGGATTGTGCTGGCGATCCAGTCCAACTTCTCGTTCGGCCAGGTGACGCTGAAGCTCAAGGACTACGTGGTCCCGGGAGTGACGCGGCCATGACCGACTACCGCGAAGCCGACTTCTCTCGGCTGAAGACCGTGCCCGTTGCCAAACGGGCCAACAAAGTCGATGCCTCGCTCCTCGCCCACCCGCCGCTGCCCTCGGATCGTTCGTTCAACGCCTTCATCGACGGGTTGCCCTCCATCCTCGCCGCGCAGGATCTGCGCTATGTCGTCGACCGGATCGCGGCGGCGGCCGGGCGGCGCGCGGTCCTGGCGATGCTGGGCGGGCACGTGATCAAGGTGGGGCTCGGACCGCTGCTGATCGCGCTGATGCGCAAGCGCGCGATCACCGCGATCGCCATGAACGGGAGCGCGGCCATCCACGACTTCGAGCTTGCTGCGTACGGCGGCACGAGCGAAGACGTCGCGGCGGGGCTCGGTGACGGTACCTTCGGCATGGCGG
>WNFK01137461.1_pt1 | contig 33659 bp, 35 predicted proteins | sample 5400281 | NCBI WGS metagenome assembly WNFK01 (sample SAMN13153350, study PRJNA577476) | soil metagenome | isolation source: 20 cm soil on Douglas fir-dominated hillslope | place: USA:California | collected 2013-09-17
CGGCGTCATGCTCAGCCACTACAGCGCGCTCAAGGTGGCCGAGAACTTCCGCGTGCTGGAGGCGCTCTTCCCCGGTCGCATCGACCTCGGCATCGGCCGCGCGCCCGGGAGCGACCAGCGCACCGCGCGGGCGCTGCGAGCGGGCCCGGGGGCGCTGGGGCTGGAGCAGTTCCCCCAGCAGCTCGCCGATCTCATCAGCTTTCTCCACGACGAGCTGCCGCCCGGCCATCCCTTCACCGGTGTGCGCGCGATGCCGGCGGGCCCCACCGCGCCGCCGCTCTGGATCCTCGGCTCGAGCGGCGAGGGGGCATTGCTCGCGGCGCATTTCGGCACCGCGTTCTCCTATGCGCATTTCATCAATGCCGACGGCGGCACCGAGGCGGCGCAGGCATACCGGGAAAACTTCCGGCCCTCGCCCCACCTGGCCGCCCCCATGGCCAGCGTGGCCGCCTTCGTGCTGTGCGCGGACACCGAGGATCAGGCCGAGCGCCTGGCCCGTTGCCGCGACCTCTTCATCGTGCGGCTGTACACGGGGCGGTTCGGGCCCTTCCCGTCGGTGGAGGAGGCGGCGGCCTACGAGTTCAGCCCGCCGGAGCTGGCCATCGTGGCGCAGGCGCGCGGGCGCACGGTGGCGGGCACGCCGGACCGGGTGAAGGCACGCCTCGAGGCGCTCGCCTCAGGCTATGGGGTGGACGAGGTGGTCGTCGTCACCATCGCCCACGAGTTCAAGGCGCGCCTGCGCTCCTACGAGCTGCTGGCGGAGGTATTCGGCCTCGCCTGATGTCCGTTCAGCCGCACCGTCTCGCCGAGGGCGGCGGCGAGGTTGCGACGCGCGGCCAACAGGCTCGGGTGCACCTCCAGGCAACGGCGGAAGAGGTCGGCCGCCTCGCGATGCTGGCCCAGCGCCATGTGGCACAGCCCCTGGCCGGACAGCGCGCCGAAGTGGCGCGGCTTGCGCGCGATGGTTTCGACGCAGTCGGCGATGGCCCCCGCGAAATCCTCCGCGAGGTAGCGGACGGTGGCGCGCTTGTTCCAACCCTCCGCGAAGTCCGGCGCGATCTCGGTGACGTGGGCGAAGAGCTCCTCGGCGCGGGAGAAGTCGCGCCGCTCCATGGCCGCCATACCCTCGCGCAGCAGGCGGTCCACCTCGGCGATCCCGGAGTGGGTCCACATCTCCCAGAGCACGGCCTCGGCGCGCGCGACCCGGGCGGGATCGTCACCGAGGAGCTCGCGGTACGCCTCGTCCTCGTTCACGGGATCTTCTCTCTCAGCGGAGCAGCGCGCGCAGGGCGGTGAGGGCTTCCCCAGCAAGGCCGGCCACGCGGGCCCGGCCCCGCGCGCCCGCGGCGAGATCGTGGGCCGCGCCCTCGGCCACCACCAGCGCGGTCGGGGCGGCCAGGCGGTGCCGCGCCGTCTCCAGCTCGGGCACCGTGGCGAAGGGATCGCGCGTGCCCTGGACGAACACCACCGGGATGGTCAGCGCGGGGAAATGCGCGGTGCGGAGCTCGCGCGGCCGCTCCGGCGGGTGCAAGGGATAGGAGAGGAGCAGCAGCGCGTCGGCGAGCCCGGGCGCTTCCGCCGCGAGCATGGAGGCCTGGCGGCCGCCGTAGGAGTGGCCGCCCAGCACGAGGCGTCCGGGGGCGAGCGCGCGAAGCGCGGTCACGGCGTTCCGCAGTCCCGCGCGGTCGCGCTCGGCTCGCCCGCGCGGGGGCGGCCCGGTGGGCCGCTCCTGGCGAAAGGGCAGATCGCAGCGCAGCACCATCCAGCCCGCGTCGGTAAAGGCGGCGGCCATCTCGACGAGCACCGGCGCCTCGGCATTGCCACCGGCGCCGTGGGCGAGCACGAGGCCGCCGCCGTGGGCATCGGCCGGGCGATGCAGCCAGCCCCGCACCGGCGGACCGGGCGGGCAAGGGTCGTCGAAGCGCGTGACGGAGGGCACGGGCCCCGATCTTGCCCCCGCCCGGCGAGTCAGGCAAGATGGTCGAGCAGAGACGTCAATACGGTTCGATTGAGGAGATCCCCATGGCAGACGCCGTCATCGTCTCGACCGCGCGCACCCCGATCGGCAAGGCCTACCGCGGCGCGTTCAACAACACCCACGGCGCCACCCTCGCCGGCCACGTGATCGCGAGTGCCGTTCAGCGCGCGGGCATCGAGCCCGGCGAGGTGGAGGACGTGATCCTCGGCTGCGCGCTTCCCGAGGGAGCCACTGGGCAGAACATCGCGCGCCAGGCCGCGCTCCGCGCCGGCTTGCCGGTGACCACGGCCGGGGTGACGGTGAACCGCTTCTGCTCCTCCGGCATGCAGGCCATCGCCATGGCCGCCCACCGCGTCATCGTGGACCGGGTGCCCATCATGGCCGCCGGCGGCGTGGAGTCCATCAGCCTCGTACAGAACGAGCACTTCAACAACTTCCGCATACACGAGCCCTGGCTGGACGAGCACAAGCCCGAAGTCTACATGCCGATGATCGAGACCGCGGAGGTGGTGGCCAAGCGCTACTACGTCACCCGCGAGGTCCAGGACGAGTACTCGCTGGCGAGCCAGCAGCGGACGGCGGCCGGGCAGAAGTCCGGGCGATTCGCCGCCGAGATCGTCCCGCTCACCACGAAGAAGATCGTGCAGGACAAGACCACCGGGGAGACGCGCGAGGAGGAAGTGACGCTCGCCCAGGACGAGGGCAATCGTCCCGACACCACCCTGGCCGGCCTCGCCGCGCTCAAGCCGGTGATGGGCGAGAAGGGCTTCATCACCGCGGGCAACGCCAGCCAGCTCTCCGACGGCGCCTCCGCCTGCATCGTCATGGACGCCAAGCTCGCCGAGAAGCGCAACCTCAAGCCGCTCGGCACCGGTGTTCGCGATGCCGCGCCTCCTCGAGCGCTTCGGCCTCAAGATGGACCAGATCGACCTCTGGGAGCTGAACGAGGCCTTCGCGGTCCAGGTGGTCTACTGCCGCGACCGGCTGGGCATTCCCATGGACCGGCTCAACGTGGACGGCGGCGCCATCTCCATCGGGCACCCGTACGGCATGTCGGGCTCGCGCATGGTCGGCCACGCCCTCATCGAGGGCAAGCGCCGGGGCGCGAAGTACGTTGTCTGCACCATGTGCATCGGCGGCGGAATGGGGGCGGCGGGGCTGTTCGAGGTCGCCTGATGCACGTCGGCCTCGCCGCGATCTTCCAGAACCCGGGCCGGGCGCGCGCCGACTTCGAGGTGTACCGGCAGGACCTGCGCCTCGCTGATCTCGCCGAGCCCCTCGGCTTCGAGTCCGTGTGGGGGGTGGAACACCACTTCACCGACTACACCATGTGCCCGGACGTGCTGCAGTTCCTCGCCTACATGGCGGGCCGCACCGAGCGCGTGCAGCTCGGGTCCATGGTCGTCGTCCTGCCGTGGCATGATCCCCTCCGCGTCGCCGAGGAAGTATCGATGCTCGACAATTTGAGCGGCGGCCGGTTGATCCTCGGGTTGGGGCGCGGCGCGGGCAAGGTGGAGTTCGACGGCTTCCGGCAATCCATGGACGACTCCCGCGCGCGCTTCGTCGAGAGCGCGCAGATGCTCCTGCAGGGGCTCGAGACGGGCTTCTGCGAGCACGACGGCGCCTTCGTGAAGCAGCCGCGGGTGGCGGTCCGGCCCGCGCCGTTCAAGTCGTTCCGCGGCCGCACCTACGCGGCGGCGGTGTCGCCGGAGTCGGCACGCATCATGGCCGAGCTCGGTGTGGGCATCCTCATCATTCCCCAGAAGCCCTGGCCCGAGGTCGCCAAGGAGCTGGACGACTACCGGGCGCTCTACCGCCAGGTCAATGGGGTGGAGGCGCCGCCGCCGATCTCGGCGGGCTGGACCTTCTGCGACGAGAGCGAGGAACGCGCCCGCGAGCTGGCGGCGCGGTACATCGGCGGCTACTTCCAGACGGTGCTCGCGCACTACCGGTTCGCCGACGATCACCTCGCGAAGACCAAGGGCTACGAGTACTACGGCAAGATGACCGACAAGATCCACACCTACGGCGAGGACAAGATCATCGACTTCTTCGTGAACCTGCAGGTGTGGGGCACGCCCGAGCAGTGCTACGAGAAGATCCTCGACATCCACCGCCGCACCGGGAACACCCACTATGTGGGCGTCTTCTCGTATGCCGGCATGCCGGGGGACGAGGCCGAGCGCAGCCTGCGCCTCTTCGCGAGTCAGGTCATGCCCGAGCTGCAGCGCGGGCGGATTCCCGCCGAGCCGGTGGCACGATGACGACCCTAGGTCCCGAGGACCTCGCCGTCCTCATGGGCGGGACCACGCCCCACGCGGTGCTCGACGTGCGGGAGCGGGCCGCGTACGAGCGCGGCCACATCTACTGGACCACCTCGCTGCCGCGGCGGCTGCTGGAGACACGGCTCCCGGGGCTGGTCACGGCGAAGACGACCGCGATCGTGCTCGTCGACGAGGACGGGAGCGTCGCGGACCTCGCGGGGCCGACGCTGGCCGCCATGGGCTACTCCAGCGTGCGCGCGCTCGAGGGCGGGCTCGCCGCCTGGCGCGCCGCCGGCCGGCCCACCGTCCAGGGGCTGAACGTGCCCAGCAAGGTGTTCGGCGAGCGCGCGCTGCACGAGTGGAAGACCCCGCAGGTGTCCTGCCCGGAACTCGCCCAGCGTATCGCGAGGGGCGAGGACATGGTGATCGTGGACTCGCGCACCCCGGAGGAGTATCGCCGCGGGTGCATTCCCGGCTCGGTGAGCATGCCCGGCGGTGAGCTGGTGCTGCGCATCGGGGAGCTGGTGAAGCGCCCCGACCAGACCATCATCGTCCATTGCGGCGGGCGCACGCGCTCCTACATCGGCGCGGAGTCGCTGCGGCGCATGGGGCTGCCGAATCCCATCATCGCCCTCGAGAACGGCACCATGGGCTGGCTGCTCGCCGGTCTCGAGCTCGAGCGCGGGGCCGAGCGCTGGGCGCCCGCGCCCACCTCGCGCGGTCGCGCCGTGGCCGCGGAGGTGGCCAAGCGCGTGGCGCAGACCGACGGGCTGCGCGGGATCAACGCGGCCGAGCTCCGGGCAATGCAGGCGCGCCAAGAGGACGAGAACCTCTACGTCTTCGACGTGCGCACCACCGAGGAGTACGCGGCGGGCCACGTCGCGGGCGCGGGGTGGGCGCCCGGCGGCCAGGCGGTGCAGGCCATCGACGACTATCTCGCGGTGCGCGGCGCCCAGGTCGTCTTCGTGTGCGACGACGGGAGCCGCGCCGCGCTGAGCACCGCGTGGTACAAGCGGCTCGGGTTCCCGAGGATCGCCTACCTCGAGGGCGGGCTGCCCGCCTGGCAGGCGGCGGGCGGCGCGCTCGAGTCCGGCCATCCGATCCCGGCGCCGTGGGGGCTCGAGGCCGCGCGCCAGGAAGTCGCGGCGGTGACGCCAGGTGATCTCGGCGGGGCGGTCGTGATCAGCGTCGATCCCAGCGACGTGTACCTCAAGGCGCATGTGCCGGGCGCGGCCTGGATCTGCCGGAGCCGGCTCGAGCGGAAGATCGGCGCGGTCGTGCCCGAGGGGAGCCAGGCGCTGGTGGTCACCTGCGCCGACGGCGTGCAGTCGGCCTTCGCCGCGGCGACGTTGGCCCGCCTCGGCTACGCGAAGGCGCGCGTCCTGGCCGGTGGCGTCCGCGCGTGGCAGGCGGCGGGGCGCCCGATAGAGACCGGGCCCACGCGCCTGGCCGACGAGACCGACGACGTGGTGCTGAAGCCCTACGAGCGCGGGCGTGCGGCCATGGAGGCCTATCTCCGCTGGGAAGAGGCGCTGGACCACGAGGGCCGGAGCCCCCACACCTTGTTGCCCGGCGCGTCCGCGACCCGATGAGCCCGGAGGCCTTTCCGCTCACCGTCAGCACGGAGTGGCTGGCCACGCACCTTCGCGAGCCCGACCTCCGCGTGGTGGACGCGACCAGCTATCTGCCGCACCTCAAGCGCGACGCACAGGCCGAGTACCGGCAGGCGCACATCCCCGGCGCCGCCTTTTTCTCGGTCGACGAGATCGCGGACACGTCGTCGCCGCTGCCCCACATGCTGCCCGCGCCGGACGCCTTCGCGAAGGCGGTGGGCGAGCTGGGGATCGGCGCGGGTGATCGCGTGGTCGCCTACGGCGCCAAGGGTATGATCGCGTCCGCCCGCGTGTGGTGGACCTTCCGCGTGTTCGGGCACGACCGCGTTGCGGTGCTGGACGGCGGGCTCGCCAAGTGGCGCGCGGAAGGCCGGCCCGTCGAGGCCGGCGAGCAGGTGCCGCCGTCGCGCCGCTTCACCGCGCATTTCCGGCCGGAGCTGGTGCGCGACCTCGGCCAGATCCGCGAGAACGTGGCCAGCCCGCGCGAGCAGCTGGTCGACGCGCGCTCGGCGGGACGCTTCGCCGGCACCGAGGCCGAGCCGCGCGCGGGGCTGCGCGGCGGCCACATTCCCGGCAGCCGCAACCTGCCCTATGGCCAGCTCTTCGCCCCCGACGACACGCTCTTGCCCGCGCCGGCGCTGCAGAAGGCCTTCGAGGGCGCGGGGCTCGTGCTCGGCCGCCCCATCGCGGCGACCTGCGGCTCCGGGGTCAGCGCCTGCGTGCTCGCGCTCGGCCTGGCCGCGCTGGGCCGGCGCGACGTCGCGATCTACGACGGCTCGTGGTCGGAGTGGGGCGCGCGCCAGGACACACCGGTCGAGAAGTAGCCTCCCGCGCCGGGCCGATCTGCGTCGCCGGGCTTCGTTCTCGGTCGCCGGCGGGCGCTCAACGTACAGAAAGTACGCCTCGCGCCGCCGGCTCCCTCGGGCCTCGCCCGGCTCGCATCTCGCCCCGGCGAGTCAATTAATGCGTTTCTTCCGGCCGCCCCACTCCTTGTCGCGCAGCACGAACTTCTGGATCTTCCCGGTGGAGGTCTTGGGGAGATCCCCGAACTCCACCGCCGCCGGCGCCTTGAAGTGCGCGATGTGCTGCTTGCAGAACTCGATGATCTCGGGCTCGGTGGCGGTGGCGCCAGGCTTGAGGGTCACGAAGGCTTTGGGCCGCTCGCCCCATTTTTCATCCGGGATGGCGACCACCGCGCACTCCATCACCGCGGGGTGGCGGGCCACCGTCTGCTCCACCTCGATGGTGGAGATGTTCTCGCCGCCTGAGATGATGATGTCCTTCTTCCGGTCGCGCAGCTCGATGTAGCCGTTGGGGTGCCAGACCCCGATGTCCCCGGAGTGGAACCAGCCGCCCCGGAAGGACTCCGCCGTCGCCTCGGGATTCTCGAAGTAGCCCTTGGCCACGTTGTTGCCCACCATGATGACCTCGCCGAGCGTCTCGCCGTCGCGCGGAACGTCGTGCATGTGCTCGTCCACGACGCGCACGAGGTCGAAGATCGCATAGCCCTGGCCCTGCCGCGCGGCGAGGCCGGCCTGCTCGTCGGGCGGCAGTCGGTCCCACTCCGGATGCCACTCGCAGACGGTGTGGGGACCGTAGGTTTCGGTGAGGCCATAGACGTGCACGGGGCGGAGGTTGAGCTCCTTGAGCTTGGCCAGCAGGGTGGGGGAGGGGGGCGGGCCCGCCACCGTCACCGTCACCGGCTTGGCGAGGCGATGCGCGGTGGGATGGTTCACCACGCCGATCTGCACGGTGGGCGCGCCGTTGTAGTGGGTCACGCCTTGGGACTCGATGAGCTCCCAGATGCGGGCGGGCTCCACCTTGCGAAGGCAGATATGCGTGCCGCCCACCGTGGTGACGCCCCAGGTGAAGCACCAGCCATTGCAGTGGAACATGGGCAGCGTCCAGAGATAGCGGGTGTCGAAGCTCATGCCGGCCTCGATCACCTCGCCCACCGCGTTCACCCAGGCGCCGCGGTGGCTGTACATCACCCCCTTGGGCCGTCCCGTGGTGCCCGAGGTGTAGTTGATCGAGATCGTCTCCTCCTCGTCCTCCAGCCAGCTCTCGACGGGCGCGGGGGAGCCGGTGGCGAGGAAGTCCTCGTAGGGATCGCCCGACGCGCCGGTGTCATCCACGCGCACCACGCGCCGCCCGGTGAGGTCGAGCGGCTTCACCACTGATTCGAATTCGGCGTCCATGAAGAGGAACTTCGAGCCGGAGTGCTCGAGGATATAGCCGATCTCGTCGGTGGACAGCCGGATGTTGATGGCGACCAGGATGCCGCCGCCCGCGGGCACGCCGTAGTGCGCCTCCAAAGCGCCGAGGCGAGACGGTGCACGCGCTCCTGGAGCTGGCGGTAGGTGTAGCGCCGAGTCCCGTGGATGACGGCAACCTTGTCCGGGAAGACATAGGCGCTGCGTTCGAGGAAGCTCAGGGGGGTGAGCTCGGTGCGGTAGACGTTCTTGCGCTTCATGTCGAAGCCTCCGGACGTTCTCGAGGGGTTCGGGCCGGCGGCCCGCCCAAGTTTACCATCGTCGTGCTACCGTGCCGGGATGACCTTCGCCCTCGCCGCCGGCGCCGCCATCGTCGCGGCGGCGAGCTTCGTGCAGGGCCTGGCCGGCTTCGGTATCGGGCTGGTCGCCCTCGCCTTCCTGCCCTTCCTCATCTCGCCGACCGACGCCGTCGTCCTGACCACCCTGTACGCCACCGTGTTCTGCGCGGTGATCTTCATCCCGCTGCGGCGCGATTTCCTGGGGAAGGGCGTCGACGTGTTGCTCGTCGGCAGTGTTCTCGGGACACCGCTCGGGATCTGGGTGCTGACGAGCGTGTCCGCATCCCTGCTCGCGCGGCTCATCGGCGCGGTGCTGGTCCTGATCGTGGCGCTCGAGTGGAGCGGTCTCAACCCGCGGCGGCTGCCGGGTCGCGCGTGGGGCTTTGCGGCGGGCGTGCTCTCGGGCGTGGTGGGTGGCGCGGTGGGAACACCGGGTCCGCCCGCCATCCTCTACATGGCCGCCCAGGGCTGGAGCCCGCGGACCATCAAGGCCAATCTCCAGGCTTTCCTGGTGGTGAACCAGCTGGTCATCCTCATCGGCTACTGGTGGGCGGGCCTGCTCACCCGCGAGGTGTGGTGGTTCGCGGCCGCCTTCGCGGTGCCCGCGGCGGCGGGGCTCCTCGCCGGCATGAGCCTCTTCGATCGCGTCGACCCGCCGCGCTTCCGCCGGATCGTCTTCGGTATCCTGCTCGCCTCAGGCGTGGTGCTCCTCGTGCGCGGCTAGCGGCGGGATTCCAGCTCGCCGACGTCACGGCGGACCTCGGCGATCTGACGCCGAAGGCCGGCGAAGGCGGCCTGATTGGCGGCGTCTGCCGCGTCGAACTGTGCATGCATCGAGAGCCTCAGCCGTTCGAGATCGCGGGTGTGCGCCTTCACGCGTTCGGCGAGATCCCGGAGCTCGGCCCGCAATCTCTGGATGGAGAGATCGCAGGAATCGAGAGCAGGACTGCATGGGAGTAGGGTTTCGTTGTCCATGGAGGTAACTCTACCGCCTGATTGCGTTTGCGATGAGCCATCATAGCCTAGACACGGCGAGCCGCTTGGCCTAACGTGGCGGCGCGTGTGAAGGGGGGAGGCGCCATGGAGCGGCGGTTCGTGGACAAGGTGGTGGTCATCACCGGCGCGGCGGGGGGCATCGGTCGCGCGGCGGCGACCCGTCTCGCCGCCGAGGGGGCGCGGCTCATCCTGGTGGACGTCAACGCGGGCGGCCTCGCCGAGACCATGGCCGCGGTGGAGCGCGCCGGGGGCCGGGGCCTGGTGGTGGAGGCGGACGTCACGCGCATCGGCGAGGTGCAGCGCTATGTGGCGGCGGCCGTCCAGCACTGGGGTGGTATCGACGGCTTCTTCAACAACGCGGGCATCCTGGGCGTGGTGAGCCCCCTGGTGGACTATCCGGAGGCCACCTTCGACCGGGTCATCGCGGTGAACGTGAAGAGCGTCTGGCTGGGCCTGAAGGTGGTGGCCCCGGCCATGATCGCGCGGGGGGGCGGAGTGATCGTCAATACCGCGTCCATCGCCGGGCTGCGCGGCTCGCGCAACCTCGTGGCCTATACCGCGAGCAAGCACGCGGTGATCGGGCTCACGCGCACCGCGGCCATCGAGCTGGCGCGGCAGGGCGTGCGGGTAAATGCGGTGTGCCCGGCCCCCATCGAGACGGCGATGACGGACGCGCTGGAAGGCGGCTTCAACCCGAAGGACCCGCGGGCCGCCCACGACCGCCTCGCCGCCACCATCCCCATGCGCCGATACGGCAAGCCCGACGAGGTGGCGGCGCTGGTGGCCTTCCTGATGAGCCCCGAGGCTTCCTACATCAACGGCGGCATCTACACGGTGGACGGCGGGGCGATGTCCTGATGGACGCGCCCGCGCCGGGAGGGAGACGGTGATGCGAATCGGGATCCTGCTGTTCGAGGGCGCGGAAGAGCTCGACTGGGCCGGGCCGTGGGAAGTGCTGGCCGCGTGGGCCCACCAGCATCAGGATGGCGTCGAGGTATTCACCATCGCGCGGACGCTCGCGCCGGTGACCTGCGCGAAAGGCCTACGCGTGCTACCCGATAAGACCGTCGCCGAGGCCGGCGCGCTCGATGTCGTAATCGTGCCGGGAGGCCGCGGGACCCGCGCCTTGATCGAGGACAAGCCGACGCATGAGTGGCTTCACGGTCTCGCCAAGCGCGGCACCCTGGTTACCAGCGTGTGCACCGGCTCGCCGTGAGCTTGACGAGACCATCGAGGTGCGGCCCGACGCGCGCTTCGTCGACAGCGGCGCGGTGGTCACCGCGGCGGGGGTCTCGGCCGGCATCGACATGGCGCTGCACCTGGTCGCGCGCCTGCACTCCGTGGAGCGCGCCCGCGAGGTGCGCCGCTACATCCAGTACGATCCCGAGCCGCCGGTCTAGCGGGGCAGGCGCGGGGGTTCCGCGCAGGCCCGCTCCACTTCCTCGACCGTCTTGGGCGTTCCCGCGGTGAGGACGTCGTGGCCGGTGGCGGTGATCAGCACGTCGTCTTCGATGCGGATGCCGATGCCGCGGTACTCGGCCGCGATCGGATGGACGATCTTTTCCGCCCGCGCCTTCTCCTCCTCCTCGATCTTCTTCGCCGCCGCCATGCCCAGCCGGAAGCGGCGCTCCCACATCTCCTCCTCGCTGTACTCGCGGAGGTGGAAGGTCACCGACGCGCGCTCGGGGTCGACGTAGAGACCCGGCTCCACCGTGAGCACCATGCCCGGCTCCAGCGGCCGCGATTGGCGACCGGTCTTGTAGTCGCCCACGTCGTGCACGTCCATACCGAGCCAGTGCCCGGTGCCGTGCATGTAGAACTCGCGATAGTGGTGCATGGCCAGCGACTCTTCCAGACCTAGAGGCAGGAGGCCGAGGGCCACGAGCCCCTCGGTGAGAACGCGCCGGGTCGCGTCATGCAGGGCCTCGTAGCGGGCGCCGGGCCGAGCCGCCGCGATGCCCGCCCGCTGGGCGCGCAGCACCACCTCGTACACGCGACGCTGGGGCGCGGTGAAGCGGCCGTTCACGGGGAAGGTCCGGGTGATGTCGGCGGCGTGATAGCCCCACTCGCAGCCCGCGTCGATGAGGAGGAGGTCACCGTCCTCCATCCGCCGCCGGTTCTCGTTGTAGTGGAGGATGCAGGCGTTGGGACCGGAGGCCACGATGGAGGGATAGGCGTTGCGCGGGGAGCCGCCCTTTCGGAAGACGAACTCCAGGGCCGCCTGCACCTCGTACTCGTACTGACCCGGCCGCGCGAAGCGCATGGCCTCGATGTGGGCGTCGCGGCTGATCTCGCAGGCGCGGCGCTGGCGGGCCAGCTCCTCGGGCGCCCGGCGGAGCCGCAGCTCGTGCAGGATGGGCCCCGGGTCCTCGATACGCACGGGGGTGGTGAAGCCGCGCACCCGGATCCCGCGCATCTCCGACACGAGGCGCGTGACGCGGGCGTCGTAGTGGGGATTGCCCAGCCGGTAGACGAGGCTGGCCCGGTCGATCGCGTACTCGCGGAGCCGCGCGTCCAGCTCGTCGATGGTGTAGGCGGCGTCGGCGCCGTAGGCGGCGATGGCCCCCTCCACGCCGGCGCGGCGCCCCGTCCAGATCTCCTGCTCCCGGTCGCGCGGCCGCACGAAGAGGACGAAGCGCTCCTTGGCATGGGAGGGATTGAACACCGCCACCGCGTCGGGCTCGTCGAAGCCGGTGAGGAAGTAGAAGTCGGAGTCCTGGCGGAACTCGAAGTCCGTATCGGCGTTGCGGGCCGCCTCGCGGGCGCCGGGGATGACCGCGAGGCCGTCCCCCAGGGCCTCCGCGAAGCGGCGCCGGCGCTCGAGGAAGGGAGCCAGATCGACGGCCATCGCTCAGTCTCCCGCCCGGCGCTCGCGCTCCGCCACGTGCTTCTGGGCGGCGAGCACCTTGGCCTGGCGGCCGGCGTCCATCAGCTCGGTGCGGCGGGAGGCGGCCCAGGTCATGCTGCTCTCGCGCCCGGCATTGTTGCCGTTGAAGCGGGGAAGCACATAGCGGGCGATGAGCTCGTAGCTCCGGATGGTCTGGGGGAAGTCGGCCCAGTTGTGCGCCATCTGGAGCAGGCAGCCGAAGCCGCCCGAGTGCTGCTGCATCTCGGCGATGCGCTGGGCGGCGTCGTCGGGATCGCCGATCACCGCCAGCCCGGCGGCAATGAACTGGTCCACCTGCTGATCGGGAGTGCCGGTGAGCTCGAAGGGCAGCGCGATGACCTGGGTGTAGTAGTAGAGGTACTTCTTGAGCCCGAAGCGGATGTTCTCCAGCGCCTGCGCGCGCGTCTCCGCCACGTGCATCGGCACCACCAGCCGCCAGGCATCGCGGGCGGCGGTGTGGCCGTGCTCGCGCGCCGTCTCGCTCCTAGCCGGCGGTAGAGGTGGCGCCGATGGAGAGCAGGCCCATGCCGTACTTGCCCGCCAGCTTCGGCCCGGAGGGCGAGACCATCGCCGCCGCCGCCATCTCGATGTGCGGGCGGCTCCACGGGCGGAGCTGCAGGCGCGCGTCCACCAGCGTGAACCAGTCGGACTTGTGGGTCACCGTCTCGCCCTGGAGGAGCGGGAGGATGACGGAGAGAGCCTCGTCCTGCATGTCGCGCTGGCGCAAGGGATCGATGCCCAGCATCACCGCGTCCGAGGGCAGCGCCCCCGGGCCGACCCCGAACATCGCGCGCCCGCGCGTCTGGTGGTCGAGCTGCTGCATCCGGTCGGCCACGATGTAGGGGTGGTGGTAGGGAAGCGAAACTACTCCGGTGCCGAGCCGGATGCGCCGGGTGCGCTCGGCGGCGGCGGCGATGAAGAGCTCGGGGGAGGCGATGATCTCGTAGCCCGCGGAATGGTGCTCCCCCACCCAGGCCTCGTCGTAGCCGAGACGGTCGAGGTGCTCGATGAGCTGGAAGTCACGCTCGATGGCGAGCGTCGGGTGCTCGTCCACGGGATGGAAGGGCGCGAGGAAGATGCCGGCGCGGAGACGGTCGGTCATGAAGCCCCCTTTTTCAGGCCTCTAGCGTACCATGTTGACAGTCTCGCGGGATTGCGGAACAATCCCGTTCGCTTCGAGTTTTCCGCGCGAGTCGCACCGCGATTACCGAGGGCCCGGGCCCGGGAAAGGACCGCCGATGCGCACCACCACGCGTCTCCGCCAGATGCTCGCCGCGCCCGGCCTCATCGTGGCGCCCGGCGCCTATGACGGGTTCTCCGCGCGCCTCATCGAGGCGGCCGGCTTCTCCCTCGTCTACATGACCGGCGCCGGCACCGCCGCCTCCCACCTCGGCCAGCCCGATCTCGGTCTCGCCACTCTCACCGAGATGGCGAACCACGCCTCGCACCTGGCGAGCGCGGTCTCGCTCCCGGTGATCGCGGACGCCGACACCGGTTACGGCAACGCACTGAACGCGGTGCGCACGGTGCGGGAATACGAGCGCGCGGGGGTGGCGGGGCTCCACATGGAAGACCAGGTGGCGCCCAAGAAGTGCGGCCATATCGCGGGAAAGCAGGTGGTGCCGGTGCGGGAGTTCGCGGAGAAGATCCGCGCCGCCTCGGAGCACCGGACGGACCCGGACTTCGTCATCATCGCGCGCACGGATGCGCGGGCGGTCACCAGCCTGGACGACGCCATCGAGCGCGGCAACCGCTACGCGGAGGCGGGCGCGGATCTCATCTTCGTGGAAGCCCCGCAGACGGTGGACGAGATCCGCCGGGTGGCCCGGGAAGTGAAGGCGCCGCTGCTCGCCAATATGGTGCAGGGCGGGAAGACGCCGCGCATGCCCACCGACGAGCTCGAGCGCCTCGGGTTCCGGATCGCCATCTTCCCCGCGGTGTGCATGGCCGCCGCCATCCCCGCCATCGAGCGCGCGCTCGAGCTCCTCAAGGAGCGCGGCACCGACTGGCACGAGGGGCCGGTGCTCGCCCCCATGGACATCTTCCGGAAGGTCGGCTTCGACTGGTGGCATGCCGTCGAGGAGAAGTACACCGGCGCCTGAGCCCCCATGAGCCCGGCGCCGCGCACGCTGTTCGAGAAGATCTGGAGCCGCCACGTCGTGACCGAGGGCGCGGGCGAGATGAGCCTGCTCTACGTCGACCGCCTCCTCATGCACGACGGCGCCGTGCATACCTTCGACCGCCTCCGGAAGGCCGGACGTGCGATCCGCCGCCCGGACGCCATCGCCGCCACCGCCGACCACTACGTGCCCACCGCGGGCGCGCGGGTCGCCATCGCGGACGCGGAGGTCCGCGGCATGGTGGAGGCGATGGGGCGCCACGCCGCCGAGCTCGGGATCCCGTACTTTCCGCCCGGCGACGCCCGTCAGGGCATCGTGCACGTCATGGGCCCCGAGCAGGGATTCACGCTGCCGGGAATCACGCTCGTCTGCGGCGACTCCCACACCGCCACCCACGGGGCCTTCGGCTGCCTCGCGTTCGGCATCGGCTCCTCCGAGCTCGAGCACGTGCTCGCCACTTCCTGCCTCTGGCAGCAGAAGCCGCGCGCGATGCGGATCCACGTGGCCGGCGCCTGCCCGCCCGGCGTGTCCGCCAAGGACGTGATCCTCGCCATCATCGCCCGGATCAGCGCCGCCGGCGGCACCGGCCACGTGATCGAGTACGCGGGCCCGGCCATCGCCGCGATGTCCATGGAAGAACGGATGACGGTGTGCAACATGTCCATCGAGGCGGGGGCCCGCGCGGGCATGGTGGCGCCCGACCAGCGCACCTACGCCTTCCTCGAGGGCCGGCCCTTCGCGCCGGCGGGCGCGCGCTGGGAGGAGGCCGTCGCCTTCTGGCAGACGCTCCCCACCGACGACAACGCCGCCTTCGACGCCGAGGTGGCGTTCGACGCCTCGGCGCTCGCGCCGACCGTGACCTGGGGCACCAGCCCGCAAGAGGCCCTGCCCATCACGGGACGGGTGCCGGATCCCGCGGACAGCCCGGATCCCGCCCGGCGCGCGGCGGTCGAGCGCATGCTCGCCTACATGGGGCTGGCGGCGAACACGCCGCTGACCGCGATCCGGATCGACCGCGTGTTCGTGGGCTCGTGCACGAACAGCCGCCTGGAGGACCTTCGCGCCGCCGCGGCTGTCGCGCGCGGGCGCCGCGTGGTGGTTCCGGCGTGGGCGGTGCCGGGGTCGGGCCTGATCAAGCAGGCCGCGGAGGCGGAGGGACTCGATCGCGTATTCCGCGAGGCCGGCTTCGAGTGGCGCGAGCCCGGGTGCTCCATGTGCATCGGCATGAACGGCGACATCGGCCGCCCCGGCGAGCGCGTGGCGTCCACCTCGAACCGGAACTTCGAGGGCCGCCAGGGCAAGGGCGTCCGGACCCATCTCATGAGCCCGGCCATGGCGGCGGCCGCCGCCGTCACCGGGCGGCTCACCGACGTGCGGGCGCTCGTGCGCGAGGGGGCGTGAAGATGGATGCCTTCACCACCCTCACCGCGGTGGCGGTGCCCTTCGACTTCGTCAACGTCGACACCGACCGGATCATTCCCGCGCGCTTTCTCCACAAGCCGCGGGGCTCCGAGTACGCCGGCCTGCTCTTCCACGACGTGCGGTTCGACGAGGACGGCCACGAGCGCGCGGATTTCATCCTCAACCAGCCCGCCTTCCGCTCCGCGCGCATCCTGGTGGCGAACGACAATTTCGGCTGCGGCTCCTCGCGCGAGCACGCGGTGTGGTCCCTGGCCGCCTACGGGATCCGCGCGGTGATCGCGCCTTCCTTCGGCGACATCTTCTTCAACAACTGCTTCAAGGTGGGCGTCCTTCCGGTGGTGGTCGCGCCGGAGACCGGCGTGGCCCTGCGACGCCAGCTGCACGCCATGCCGGGGGCGACGGTGACGGTGGATCTCGAGACCCAGTCCGTCACCGCGCCGGACGGCACCGTGATCCCGTTCGTGGTGGACCCGTTCCGCCGGCAGGGCCTCCTCCGCGGCCAGGACGAGATCGCGCTCACCCTGGAGCACGCCCCCGCCATCGCGGCGTTCGAGCGGCGGCGCCTCGCGGAGGAGCCCTGGCTGACCCGATGAAGACACCGCTCTCGGTCTTCCTTCCGTTCAATCGCGACGCGCTCCGCGGCACCTTCGAGCCCGCCAAGAGCGGCGCGGTCCCGCCCACCCAGGAGGGCCACTGGCTGGTGGTGCAGGATCAAGGGCTCCTGGTGGAGCCGGCGGGCGAAGGATTTCGTCTGCCTCGTGGTCGGGCTTCCGCGCGACGCCGCGCTCCCCGCCGGCCTGCAGCGCGAGACGCTGGTGCCGATGCGGGGCACGAAGCTGCCCGACGAGCTCCTCTCGCTGGGCGGCATGGCCATGCAGGGCCTCTGGTGGGAGAGCACCAGCAGGCACTGCCCCCGCTGCGGCACGGGCACCGAGCGCATCGCCGGCGAGTGGGGCAAGCGCTGCGGCCGCTGCCACTACGAGCACTACCCGCACCTGCATCCCGCCGTCATCGTGCTGGTCAAGGACGGCGACCGCGTGCTCCTCGCCCGCAAGCGCGAGTGGGCTCCCGGGCGCTACGCGCTGGTCGCCGGCTTCGTCGACAACGGCGAGTCCCTCGAGGGCGCGGTCGCCCGCGAGGTGAAGGAAGAGGTCGGCGTCGACGTGACCGACATCCAGTACGTGGGCAGCCAGAACTGGCCGTTCCCCAGCCAGATCATGCTGGGCTTCGTCGCCACGTACGCCGGCGGCACGGTGGCGGTCGATCCGGAGGAGCTGGACGACGCGCGCTGGTTCCCCGCCGACGCGCTGCCCGACGGGCCCTCCCGCCACAGCATCGCACGCTTCATCCTGGACACTCACGCGCGGGGTCGCTAGGCCCCCTCACCCTCACAGGAGATCGCCCCATGAGCATCACACGCTTGAGCGTTGGACCACGCCTCGCGGGCGCCGTCGTGCACGGCGACACCGTCTACCTCGCCGGACAGGTCGCCGTCGACGCGACCGCGGGCGTGAAGGGCCAGACGGAGCAGATCCTCAAGAAGTTCGACGAGCTGCTCGCGGCGGCGGGCTCGAGCAAGGCCAAGCTACTCTCCGCCACGGTATGGCTCGCGAACATGGGCAGCTACGACGAGATGAACGCGGCGTGGGACGCGTGGGTGGACCCCAACGGCAAGCCCGCGCGGGCGACGGTGGAAGCGCGCCTTGCCAACCCAAAGTTCTTGGTGGAGATCGCGGGAATCGCCGCGCGGTGAGCGCGTGCATGTATCAGTGTAAGACTTGCCGGTGAAATCGTGTAAAAAATACCCGCCGGGCCCGTGGATCGGGTCATCCAGTGCGAGGGCTCTCGTCGGGTTACATCGTGCCCGGCACCCATCATGCCCGCCTCAAACGGTGGCACGGAGTCTGCTGCTAGGGCGTTCCCATGAACGCACTCCTCTCGCCCCGGGCCCCGGCATCGTCATCGCGCTCCTCCTCCGCTTTTCCATCCGCACCGTACGTGCGCGGCGGCGTGCTCGCCGCCGTGCGACGACTGCGATACGAGGTCTACTGTCTCGAGCGACGTTTCGTGGACGCCGCTCTCTGCGCGGAAGGGCAGGAGAGCGACAAGTACGATCCGCACGCGGTGCACTTCGCGGCGACCACCCCCTCGGGCGGGGTGGTGGCCACGCTCCGTTTGGTGCTCGATTCGCCGCTGGGCTTCCCCCTGGAAGCGCACGCGGATGGACTGCTCGAGGCGCGGCCGGGGACGGAGCGCGCGGGCACCGGTGAGATCTCGCGCCTCATCGTGGCGGCGGAGTATCGCGCCGGGACGATCCGCCATCCGCTGCTGCTGTTCGGCCTGTTCCGGCACCTCTACGAGGAGTGCGGACGGCTGGGCCTCGGCTACCTGGTGGCCGCCATGGAGGGCAGCCTCGCGCGGTTGCTCCGGCGCCTCGGCTTCCTCTTCCTGCCCCTCGGGGCCTCCATCAACTACTTCGGCGAGGTGGTGCCCTACGGCGCCACGCTGGCCTCGATGCGGCGGGGGTACGAGAACATCCTCGACTACGAGCGGACCTGCCTGGTCGGAAGCGCGTCGCCCTTCCGCTACTTCCGCGTGAGCGCGGCGGACCTCACCCGCTGAGGGGGTCGATCCCGCGGCGGTAGACGATCTCGCCGCCGACCATGGTGAGGACGGGGGCGATGTCCTTGATCCGGGCCTCGGGGCAGGTGAACACGTCCTCGTCGAGCGCGACGAGATCGGCCCGCTTGCCGGCCTCCAGGGTGCCGGTTTCCCGCTCCTGGTGCGCGGCTTCCGCGTTCCAGCTCGTGAAGGACCGTACCGCCTCCTCGCGCGTCATGCGCTGCCCGGGTTGCCAGCCGGGATCCGCGCCGTGGAGCGGCCGGCGGGTCACCGCGGCGAAGATGCCGTGGAAGGGGTTCGGATCCTCGACGGGAAAGTCGGAGCCGCCCACGATGCGCACACCGGTGGCGAGGAGCGAGCGCCAGGCATAGGCGCCGCGCAGCCGGTCCGCGCCCAGACGCTCTCCCGCCCAGGGCATGTCGGAGGTGCAGTGCGTGGCCTGCATGCTCGGCGTGACCCCCAGCCTCGCGAAGCGCCCGATATCGCCTTCGGCCAGGATCTGGGCGTGCTCCACGCGAAGCCGGAGGGCGCGCGCGGCGGGACGCTCGCCCAGCACGCGCTCGAAGGTGTCGAGGACGAGGGTGTTGGCGCGGTCGCCGATGGCGTGGACGCAGACCTGGAAGCCCCGCGCGGCGGCGTCCGCGGTGAGGCGGTAGAGCTCGTCGGGCGGGATCAGCACCAGGCCCGTGTTCTCCGGATCGTCGCAGTAGGGGTGGTGGAGCGCGGCGCCGCGCGAGCCCAGCGCGCCGTCGGAGAGGAGCTTCAGCGCGCCCACCACCACGCGGCCGTCGCCCATGACCTCGGGCCCCCGGTCGCGGTAGTGCTCCCACGCCGCCTCGTCGCGCCCGGCCACCGCCGCGTAGTTGCGGAAGGGGAAGTGCCCGCGCTCGACCAGCCGCCGGTAGGCGGCGAAGGCGCGGAGGTCCACGCCCATCTCGTGGAGCCCGGTGAGGCCCTTGGCCAGGCATTCCCCGATGGCGTCGCGAATGGCCGCGTCGAAGCGCGCGTCGTCCGGCGGCGGCTGCGCCTTCTGGACGAGGCGCTGCGCGGCGTCCACCAGGAGCCCGGTGGGCTCGCCGCGGGCGTCGCGGACGACGATGCCGCCGGTGGGATCGCGCGTGTCGCGCGTGATGCCGGATGCGGCGAGGGCGGCCGAGTTGACCCAGGTGGCGTGGCCGTCGATCCGGACCAGCGCCACCGGGTGATCCGGCGCGGCGCGGTCGAGGGAGCCGCGCGCGGGCATCCGCATGCCCGGCCAGCGGTTCTGATCCCAGCCGCGGCCGCCGAGCCACTGGCCCTTCGGCATCCGCTTGGCCGCCTGCCCCACGTGGGTCGCGATCGCCTCCTCGGAGGCGAGTCCACCCACGTCGAGCGTAAGTCGCGCCCGCGCCAGGTGCATCAGGTGCCCGTGACCGTCCACGAGGCCGGGGAGCACGGCGCGGCCGTCGAGATCGAGCACGGGCTCCGCCACTGGCGCGTTGACCGCGGATCGCCGGCCGCAGAAGACGATACGCCCGTCGCGGATCAGCAAGGTGTCGGCGCGGGACGGGGCCGCCGGGAGACCGTCCGTCATGGGATAGATGCGCGCATTGGTGAGGAGCATTCCCCGATCATGATGCCGATCTTCCCGGCGAGGCAAGGCCTGCGCGCCGGGTTGCGGTATCCTGGGAGCCGGATTTCCCCCGTGACCATCGCCGCCACTCCCGCCACCGCGCTGCTCGCGCTGGGGATGGATTTCGGCTTCTTCATGGTCGCGCTCTCGTTCGCGAGTCAGTCCACCATCCTGCCCGCCTTCGCCGCGCATCTCGGCGCGCCCAACGTGGTGATCGGCGCCATTCCCGCCCTCATGACGATCGGCTGGTACCTGCCGCCCCTTTTCGTGGCGGGCTATACGCAGTCGCTCGCCCGGAAGCTTCCGTTCGTCGTGCGATACACCATCTGGGAGCGGGCGCCGTACCTGGTCCTGGCCGCGGCGGCCTTCACCCTCGCCGTTCCCGCGCCCGGCCTCACGCTCGTTCTCCTGCTCGCCATGCTGCTGGTCATTGCGGGGACGGGGGGCGTGCTCATGCCCGCCTGGATGGACGTGGTGGCCGGCGCCATTCCCACCACGCTTCGCGGACGCTTCTTCGCCTTCGCGGGCGTGGGCGCCAGCGTGGCGGGGCTGGGCGCCGGCCTGGTCACCGCGTGGCTGCTCGCGGCGGTGCCGGCGCCGCGAAGCTACGGACTCTGCTTTCTCCTCTGCGCGCTGTTCATGGCGGTCTCCTATGCGGCGCTCACCTCGGTGCGGGAGCGGCCGGTCCCCGCGGGGCCGTCTGACCTGTCGATGCGCGGGCAGCTGCGGCGGGTGCCCGCGATACTCCGCGGCGACGCGAATCTCGCCTGGTACCTCGCCGCGCGCGCCTGCGCCTCGGTGGGGACCATGGCGGGCGGGTTCTATACCGTGTACGCGATCATCGTGCTCGGCGCGCCCGCCTGGCAGGCGGGCGTGTTCACCACCTTCATGATCGCGGGGAAGATCGTGGGGGACCTGGCGCTGGGCTGGGTCGCCGATCACCTGGGACACCGGCTCGTCCTCATCACGGGGGTGGTGGCCACGGTGGCGGGCAATGCGCTGGCGCTCCTGAGCCCCTCCATCGAGACGCTCGGCGTGGTGTTCGCGCTGCTCGGCGTGCACTTCGCCGCGAACAATGTCTCCGGGCTCAACGTGCTGCTGGAGTTCGCGCCCAGCGCGGCGGAGCGGCCCACCTATATCGGCCTCGGCCTCACCACGGTGGCGCCGCTGGCTTTCGCGGCGCCGATCCTCGCCGGGCTGGTCGCTGACGCCTGGGGCTTTCCCGCGGTCTTCGCGGCGGCCGGCCTGTTCGGGCTCACCGCGCTCGCCCTGCTCCTCGCGCGCGTCCGCGACCCGCGTCATCTGGTCGAGACCCCCCTTGGCGGCTGAGACCCCCTGGGACCAGCGCCTGACGCGACGGCTCGTGCGGCCGCTCGCGAGGACCCCCCTGCGTCCCAACCACATCACCACGCTGAGCCTGGCCCTGGGCGTGGGCGCGGGCCTGCTCTTCGCCCGCGGCGAGACCCCCGCGGCCGGCTGGGGCGCCACCCTCTTCATGCTCGCGCGCTTCGTCGCCCACGCCGATGGCGAGCTGGCCCGCCTCACCGGCCGGTCGTCGCGGCTCGGCTACTATTACGACTACGTCGCGGGCGCGCTCTCGTCGGTGGCGCTGTTCACCGGAATCGGGGTCGGCTATGCCGGGGGCCCGCTCGGCGACTGGGCGCTGGCCCTGGGCCTCGCCGCCTCCGTGGCTGCGCTCGCCGGGATGGGATTCGGGCTGGCCGCGGATGCGCGCCGAGGCAGCGGCGATGGGCCCTATCCGCGGTGGGGGCCCTTCGAGCTCGAGGACGGCATCTATCTCATCGGACCCATCACCTGGCTCGGCGGCCTCGCGGGATTTTTCGTGCTGGGCGCCCTGGGGCAGATCGTCTTCTCCGCGTTCCGGCTGCGCGAGCTGCAACACGCCCGCCCGGCGGCGGCGGCGCCCTCACTGGAAAGTCCCCGCACGCCGGAGCACACTTGAGCGGGGAGGAGGACGCCGCGATGGATCCGATGCGACGGGGACTGGTGCTGGGGAGCGGGCTCCTGCTCCTCGCTCCCCGCCGGGCATGGAGCCAGGGCGCGCTCGACCGCGAGCACGCCCCGCGGCTCGAGATGCCGATCCTGGCCGAGGATTCCGCGGCGGTGCCGCTCCAGGTGTCGGTGGAGCATCCGATGGAGCCCGATCACTTCATCCGCTCCATCGAGGTCACGCTCGACAAGGACCCCGTGCCCTGGAAGGGTAAGTTCCTCTTCACCCCCGGCAATGGCCGCGCCTGGGCGGCCTTCACCATGCGCTCGGGCGCCGGCGGCCTCGTGCGCGCGACGGCGGAGTGCTCGCGGCACGGGAAGTTCACCGCCACCCGCGAGATCCGGGTGGCCGAGGGCGGCTGCGCCACCGCGGCGCCGGTGGACCGGTCCCGCGTCGGGAATCCGCAGCTGCGGCTGCCCGGCTCGCTCCGGGCGGGACAGGTCGTCGAGGTCAAGACCAAGGTGGACCACGACTCGCAGACCGGGCTCGCGCTCAAGGGCGGGAAATACGTGCGCGAGGGGCCGGAGTTCTTCATCAAGGAGATGCTCGTCTATCTCGACGCCGAGAAGATCAGCGAGTTCCAGATGGGCTCGGCCATCAGCGCCAACCCGCTCATCCGCTTCCCCCTCAAGATCACGAGGAGCGGCACCGTCCGGGTGGTGTTCGTGAACAGCGAGGGCCAGCGCTGGGAAGCGTCCCAGCCCGTCCGTGTCTAGCGGAGGGGGAGTGCCGGACTCAGGGCTGCTTGCCCAGCGCGATGGCGCCCAGTGCGGCCAGGCGGTCGATCTCCCCGCGGTCGAGGCCGAGCTCGCCCAGCACCTCGGCGGTGTGCTGTCCCAGGAGCGGCGCGGGCCGAGTGATGCGCGCGGGCGTGCCACTGGCGCGAACCGGGAAGCCCACCATGCGGACGGTGCCGTAGCCCGGCTGCTCCATCTCCGCCACTATTCCCAGGTGGCGGACCTGCGGATCCTCGAACACCTCGTCGAACTCGTAGATCGGACCCGCCGCGATTTGCGCCTTCTCGAAGCGCGCCACCCACTCGGCGGTGGACTCGCCCGCGAGCACCGTCTCCACCCGCGCTTTCATCTCCGCGTAGTTGGCGAGTCGCTCCAGATTGGTGGCGAAGCGCGGGGCGGTGCGGAGGACCTCGTCGCCGAGCACGCCGCAGAACCGCTCCCACTGGTCGGGACTCAGAAGCACCACGTTGAGGTAGCCGTCACCCGTCCGGTAGGCCTCCGCGGGAGTGAGGTTCGGATTCCGGTTGCCCTCGCGACGGGGCCGCTTGCCGGAGTCGAAATAGTGCGCGACGGGATCGGGCAGCATGGCGATGGTCGAGGCGAGGAGGTTCACGTCGAGATGCTGGCCGCGGCCGGTGCGCGCCCGGTGCACGAGAGCGGCCTGGACCATGCCGAAGGTGAGAAAGGACGCGGCGAGGTCGGCGATGGAGCCGCCCGCGCGGGTGGGCGGATCGCCGGGATGGCCGGTGAGCGCCATGATGCCGGCCATGCCCTGGGCGATGAGGTTGTAGCCCGGCCGGCGCGCCAGCGGCCCGTCCTGGCCGAAGCCGGTGACGGACGCGTAGACGATGCCGGGATTGGCCGCGCTCACCGCCGCGTACCCGAGGCCCTGGCGCTCCACCACCCCGGGCAGGAAGTTCTCGATGAGAACGTCGGCGCGCCGGGCGAGCTCGAAGGCGACGCGGCGCCCCTCCGGATGGGCGAGGTCCACCGCGATGCCGCGTTTGCTGCGATTGACCGCGGCGAACGCCGCGCTCATGCCGCCCTCGCCGCGGATGGCGCGGAAGTCGTCGCCGCGGCCGGGACGCTCGAGCTTGATCACGTCGGCGCCGAGATCGCCCATGAGCATGGCGCTGTAGGGACCGGCGATCACACGCGAGCAGTCGAGGACGCGAAGGCCCTCGAGCATGGCGGGGCGGTCGGTCATGGCGGTGTCACGGTGTTAGCAGCGCCGTCCCGGCAAGTCAAGTCCGGGGAACCGGCGGGCCTTCGCCTCCGTTGCTAGGTTTGGATCTCGTGCGAGAGGTACTCCGCTTCGGTGCGTACACCACCGTGGGAGGCGTGCTCACTCCCGGGATCTCAATGGCGCAGGCCATCGTCACCGACAGCAAGGGTCTGAACGCCCGCGACGTGACGCTCACCGTCGGCGGCGTGGCCATTCCCGCCTACGAGGCGCGGCCCGAGGCGGCGGGGCGGTATCCGGTGGTCGTCGCCATCTCCGGCTTCACCGGGAACAGCGAGCATCACAAGGACGTCGTGCGCCGCCTCGCCCTGGCCGGCTACTACGCGATCACGCCGGAGCTCTACCATCGAGAAGGTGGGATGCAGGGGAAGGACTTCGCCGAGATGGGCAAGATTTCGGGCTCGGTGACGCGCGCCCAGTACCTCGGCGACATCCGCGCCGCCGCCGACTTCGCCCGCGGACAGTCGTGGGCGCGCGCGGAACGACTGGGCGTCACCGGCTTCTGCGGGGGCGGGGCGCTCACGTTGCACGTGATCGCGGAGTACCCGGGCGTCACCGCGGCGGCGCCGTGGTACGGCCACGTCAAGCGGACCTACCGGGATGCGCCCGGCGTCGACGCGTTCAGCCTGATCGACCGCATTACCGCGCCCGTGCTCGGCCTCTACGGCGATGCCGACGCGGGCATCCCCTCGGAGGACGTCAGGCGCTTCGAGTCCGAGCTCCGGAAGCGGAACCCCAACGTCGAATTCATCCTCTACCCCGGCGCGCCGCATGCCTTCTTCTCGGACGACCGGCCGCAGGTCTACAAGAAGGAGGCCGCGGAAGACGCCTGGGGGCGGCTCCTCGCGTTTTTCGGGAAGCACCTTCGGGCCTGATTTGGTCCCTCCCCGGGCCTGCGCTCCGGAAGGCCCCCCAAGGGGTCTCGGGGCGCAGATATTTCGCCTTCGGGAATCACGCTCGTCGCCATTCTTGGCAGTCTGTCAACGTGAACTGTCAGCTCTGCTCCATGATCGTGGGCTGACGGTCCGTTTCTCCCTATCTTTCTGGCAATTTGTCCATGACTACCCGTGGCACGGATGTTGCGGTCTCGACGGAGCGCGCCACGCTCGTGACAGGGCGCATGACACGGACAGCGAGGGAGCGCTCAGGAGCCATGGACCACGATCTGGATCGCGAAGTGGCCTTCGTCGGCCAGCGGGTCAAGCAGAAGATCTGTGTCGCCCTGACGCTCTCGTCGGTCATCCCCCTCCTCATCCTGACCTACGCCATCTACGCCAATCTTTTCCTTCACCAGGATCCCGTCGCCGGCTATCGCGACCTCCTGTGGTTCGAGGCGCTGGTGATCTTCACCGGGCTCCTCATGGCGGCGGGCGGCTTCGTGGTGTGGGACCTCGCCAGCGCGGTGGCGCGGACAGCGGAGATGGTCACCGAGGCGCAGCGCGTGGAGACCGTCAGCGCCGTCCGGCACGACGAGGTGGGGACGTTGATGAACTCCTTCTCGCGCATGCTCGCGACCATCGAGGATCAGGCGGGCGAGATCAACCAGTTCGCCCAGCGGCTCGAGGGCGCCTACAACGTGACCGGCCTCTACAACCGGCGGTTCTTCACCATCCGCCTCGAGGAAGAGGCCTCCCGCTTCCGCCGCTTCAACCATCCGGTGTCGGTGGTGCTGCTCGACCTCGACGGGTTCAAGCGTATCAACGATGAGCTGGGGCACGGGGCTGGGGACGACACTCTCCGCGTGATGGCGGACCTCCTGCTCAAGTACTCGCGGGGCATCAACGTCATCTGCCGCTGGGGCGGCGACGAGTTCGCGGTGCTCCTGGTGGAGACCACCAAGGCGGGCGCCCAGCTCTATGCCGAGCGCCTGCGCCAGGTCCTCGCCGCCTATCCGTTCGCGCACGGGCGCCAGATCACGGCCAGCTTCGGCATCGCCGCCCTGCCCGAGGACGTGGCGCCCAGCGCGGAGGACATCATCCAGGCCGCCGACGAGGCGCTGTACTCGGCGAAGCGATCCGGCAAGAACCGGGTCTGCATGTTCGAGGATATCGCGGCCGCGCCCCGCGTCGAGCCCGAGGTGGAACGAGTTTGAGCCAACCACCCCCGCATCCCGCCGGCGTCCTCATCGTCGACGACGACCGCCACATCCGCGACATCTTGCGTGAGCTCTTCCTCTCCAGCGGATACGATGCGCGGGTGGCCGCCGACGGCAAGGAGGCGCTCGAGGTCTTCGACGCCGACCGGCCGCCCCTCACCGTGACCGACGTGCACATGCCCGTCATGGACGGCGTGGAGCTCCTCAAGAAGGCCCGCGCCCTCGACCCCGACGCGGCGTTTCTGGTCCTCACCGGCGTGGCCAACGTCCAGACGGCGGTGGAGAGCCTGAAGTTCGGGGCCTTCGACTTCATCATGAAGCCGGTCCACATGGACGAGATCCTCATCGCCGCCGAGCGCGCGCTGCAGCACCGGCAGCTCCTCATCGAGCGGCGGGAGCACCAGGTCATCCTGGAGCGGAAGGTGGAGGAGGCCACGCGCGAGCTGGGATCCACCTTGCGCGAGCTGGAGAATACCTACCGGACCACGCTGGAGGCGCTCGGCTCGGCCATCGACACCCGCGACCTGGGCACTCACGCCCATTCCCGCCGCGTGCGGGGCTACTCACTGACGCTGGCGAAGGCCCACGGCTTCCCCGAGGCCGGGCTGCGCGACCTCGAGCACGGCGTGCTCCTCCACGACATCGGCAAGATCGGCATCCCCGACGCCATCCTGCTCAAGCCGGGGCCGCTCACCCCGGCGGAGTGGAAGATCATGCGGACCCACCCCGAGATCGGGCGGCAGCTCGTGGAGCAGGTTCCCTTCCTCCGGGGCGCGGTACCCATCGTCTACCATCACCACGAGCGCTGGGACGGCACCGGCTATCCGCTCGGCATCAAGGGGGAGGACATCCCCCTGGGCGCGCGCATCTTCTCGGTGGCGGACGCCTTCGACGCCATGACCTTCGACCGCCCGTACTCCCAGGCCATCCCGCTGGAAGACGCGCGGCGCGAGATCCAGCGGTCCGCGGGCACTCACTTCGACCCGCGCGTGGTGGAGACCTTCCTCCGCCTCCCGCTCGAGGTCTTCGAGACCATCCGGAGACAGTCGGTCGAGTAGTCCCGCCCCGCCCCTGCCCCTTCCGCCCTTCCCGATGGGTGCGGAATGTAGACTCTCCCGCACGCGCTGGGGTAGGATGCCCCAATGCCTCGCTACCTGTTCATCGTGGCCAAGGAGCATCCTGAGCTCTGCGCCCATCTGGAGCGCGAGTTCATGGGCGAGGACGGGGTGGAGGTCGTGCTCGACCGTCGCCGAGCGGATCGCCGCTGGCATGGCGCCGCCGTCCCCGAGGCCGATCGGCGAGGCACTGAACGGCGCTCGCATCCACCCATCCAGCAGGAGCTGGCCGCGCTGAACTTCGCGCTCGTCCGCGCGGAGTGAGCGCGGAACCCCCCGGCGACCCCGGCCGGCCACCGCGGAGCGCTGAGACGGTGCGGCCCATCGACGAGATCCTCGAGACCGCGATTACCCTCAACGCCACCGACATCCATCTCCAGGCGGGACTGCCGCCGGTCTACCGGGTCCAGAAGCGGCTCATCCAGAAGGGGGGCACCCGGCTCGGCCCCCAGGAGATGGAGGAGCTGGTCTTCTCGCTGATGACCGACCAGCAGAAGCGGCTCTGCCGGGCCGGGCGCGCTTCCGGGTCAACGCCTTCCGGCAGCGCGACTCGGTGGCGGCGGCGATGCGGCGCATCCCCTTCGAGATCCCCTCCTTCGAAAGCCTGGGCCTGCCCGCCAGCCTGGCGGATCTCACCCAGCTGAGGCGCGGCTTCGTGCTCATCACCGGCGCGGCGGGGCACGGGAAGTCGACCACCCTCGCCGCCCTCATCGACCGCATCAACACCGAGCGGCAGCTCCACGTGGTGACCATCGAGGATCCCATCGAGTACCTCTTCGTCCACAAGCAGAGCGTGGTGGTCCAGCGGGAGCTCGGCACCGACGTGGGGAGCTTCGCGGGCGGCCTCCGCGCCGTCCTTCGTGAGGACCCGGACGTGGTCTTCGTGGGCGAGATGCGGGACTTCCAGACCATCGAGGCCGCCCTGACCGCGGCGGAGACGGGCCACCTGGTGTTCAGTACCCTGCACACCAAGACGCCTGCCCAGGGCATCGACCGCATCGTGGACGTGTTCCCGCCGCATCAGCAAAGCCAGGTCCGCGTGCAGCTCGCGAACGTGCTGCACGCCATCGTGACCCAGCAGCTCCTGGTGCGGAGTGACGGCGCGGGGCTGGTGGTCGCGGTGGAGCAGCTGGTGGCGAGCCCCGCGGTGCGCAACCTCATCCGGGAGGGCAAGACCTTCCAGATGCAGTCGCTCATCCAGACCGGCTCCGCGGCGGGAATGGTGACGATGGAGCAGTCGCTGAAGTCGCTGTACGAGCGCGGCCTCATCACCTACGAGGACGCTCTGGAGCACGCCTTCGACGCGCGCGAGTTCACGCGTCTCATGGGACGCGGCTAGACGCGCGACCACCGCGCGCTGTCCCTCCTGGTGGCGCTGGCGGCGCTGGCGCCGTTCCTGCCCGCGCTGGGCGCCGGCTTCGTCAACTGGGACGATGAGTCCTTGCTCGTCGCGGAGACCGGCTACCGGGCGCCGGGGGCCCTGCGCTGGGCGCTGGTCTCCACCGCGATGGGCCACTGGAGCCCGCTCGCCTGGCTCTCCTTCGCCCTCGACTATCGGCTCGGCGGCCTCGATCCCCGGGTCTTTCACGCCACGAGCCTGGCGCTGCACGCGCTCAACGCCGCGCTCTTCTGCCTCCTGGCCCGGCGTCTGCTGGCCGCCGCCTGGCCGGAGCGCGCCGAGGAGGTTCACGCATGGGGCGCCGCGCTCGCAGCCCTGATCTTCGCCGTGCACCCGTTGCGGGTGGAGCCGGTGGCCTGGATCTCGGATCGTCGCGACCTGCTGTGCGCGACCTTCCTGCTCCTGGCGCTCATCGCCTATGTCCGGGGCGTGCGGGATGGCGGCCCGCTCGCGCGCGGCTGGGCGCTCGCGTCGCTGGCGGCCTTCGCGGGGGCGCTCGGCTCCAAGGGCGTCGTTGTCGTGCTCCCGGTGCTCCTCCTCGTCCTGGACTGGTATCCGCTGGGCCGCGCCGCGCGGGGTTGGCGCGCGCTCGTACGAGAGAAGGCTTTGTATACGCCGCTAGCCCTGGCGGGCGCTATCGTCACGGCGCTGGCGGTGCGGGCCGATGCCGCGCCCCTCGGCTACGGGGAGTACGGCCCCCTGGCGCGCCTCGCGCTGGGGGGTTACGCGGCCTGGCAATTGCTGGTGCGGCACCTCTGGCCCGCCGGGCTCTCACCCCTCTACGAATTGCCCGCCGAGGTGCGACTCCTCGCCCCGCGCTTCCTGGTTCCGTTGCTCGCGACCGCCGCGCTCACCGCCGCCCTGGCCGGGTTCCGTCGCCGCTGGCCCGCCGGTCTTTCGGCCTGGCTGGCCTCGCTCATCGTCCTGGCGCCGGTGAGCGGCATCGTGCTGGCGGGCCGGCACGTGGAGGCCGACCGGTATACGTATCTGGCGGGTCTGGGACTGGCGCTCCTCGCCGGCGGAGGCGGGGTCCATCTCGTCGCGCGCCGGTCCCCGAACGCGCGCCGGATCGCCGGGGTCGCGGCGGCGCTGCTGCTCGGGGGGCTGGCTTTCCTCGCGTGGCAGCAGACCCTCTATTGGCACGACTCGGAGCGCCTGTGGCGTCGCGCGGTGGCGGTGGAGCCCGACTGCGCGTCCTGCCTCAATAACCTGGGCCGCGCGCTCATGCGCGCTGACGCGCGCCGGCCGGTCCGGGATGCTGAGGCGGAGGCGCTGTTCCGCCGGGCGCTCGGGCTTCGACCGGATCAGCCCGGCCCCTATCTCAATCTGGGCGCGCTGCTCGTTGGGCTCGGGCGGCATGACGAGGCCGAGGCCGTGTTCAGTGAGGTCGTGAGGCGCTGGCCGGCCATGGCGGATGGCCCCGCCGGCCTCGCGGCGGTGAGCCTCGCCCGCGGCGCCGAGGCCGAGGCCGCGGCGCTGCTGCGGCGGGCGCTCGCGCTGGATCCCGGCTTCGCCGGGGTCCGGGTGGAGCTGGGCCGGCTCCTCAACAATCGTGGGGTCGCCGCCGCGCGGGCCGGCCGACTCGGGGAGTCGGCGGCCTTGCTCCGGGAGTCGGTGGGGCTGCTCCGGGCCGACCCCGAGCCGTTACGCAATCTCCGGCAGGTGCTCCGGGCACTCCGCGCGGCGGGCGACGAGGCCACGGCGCAGCGCGAGCTTGCGGCCCTCCGCGCTCTGGACCCGGCGCTGGCCGAAGCGGCCGCGCAGGGGCTCTGACGGGGCTCTTGTGTTCATCCGAGTTTCCTGATAGGGAAGGCGCAGACTGGCGCCGACGTCGGCTTCCCACGAGTTCGAGACCGGCGGCACCCGAACCCTCAAGGAGACCTAGCCATGGCCCAGGTGAAACAGATCACCATGACCGCGCTGTCCAAGCCGGGGGTGCTCGCCAGGATCTGCGGCGTGCTCTCGGGAGCCGGGGTCAATCTGGTCGCCATCTGCGCGGCCGACGGCAACAGCCGCAGCAAGCTCCGGATGGTGGTCTCCGACCCCGCCCGGGCCAAGCAGGCGCTGGCGGCCGCCAAGATCCGGTGCGGGGAGGAGCCCGCCCTGCTGCTCACCCTGGACGACAAGCCGGGCAGCCTCGGGCGGGTGGCCGAGCGGCTGGCGGCGGCGAAGATCAATATCAAGTGCACCTACGCGACCACCGGGGGCGGCGGCACCGCCCAGGTCGTCCTCGTCGTCCCCAATCCGGACAAGGCCGAACGGGCGCTGGCCTGAGCGCGTGCGACTCAAGCGCGAGGACGTCGAGCGGATGATGGCGGAGCGTCCCGCGGGCACCGCCCTCGAGGAGGCGCTGGAGGTGTTCGAGGTGTTCGCCAGCGGAACCCTCGCCGATGAGGTGTATATCCTCGACGACGTGAGCGGCAAGCGCATCGCCATCGCGCCGTCGGCGCTGAAGGCGAAGTACAGAAAGGAGTGACCCCGCATGGCCATCATCGTCATCTCCCATGAGATCGGAGCGGGTGGTCCGGAGATCGGGCAGGCCCTCGGCGAACGGCTCGGGTACCGGTGCGTCGGGCAGGATCTGATCGTCGACGTCGCGCGCCGCTACGGGCTCCTCGAGGAGAAGCTGTCGCATCTGGACGAGGCCAAGCCCTCGTTGTTCGAGCGGTTCGACGCGGAGACACGACGATACATCACGGTGATCCAGACCGCGCTCTACGAGTTCGCCGAGCACGACAACGTGATCCTCCTCGGCCGGGGCGGGCAGTGGCTGCTGCGGGGCATCCCTCACGTGCTGCGCGTGCGGGTGATGGCGCCCTTCGACCTGCGGGTGAAGCGGCTGGCCAAGAAGATGTCCGGCCAGATGGGCGAGCAGACCAATCCGCGCACCGTCACCGACATGGTGCGACGGGACGACACGGAGAAGATCGGCCGGATGCGCTACCTCTACGAGGTGGACATTCGCGATCCCGCCCTCTACGACGTGGTCATCAACACCGAGAAGATGCCCCACGACTCCGCGGTGGAGGTGATCGCGGGACTGGTGCGGCGCCCGGAGATGGCCACCGGCGACGCCGGTTCGCGCCTGGTCTCCGACCGCGCCCTTGCCTCGCGCGTGCAGGTGGCCCTCGCCACCCATCCGGAGACGCGCAAGTATCGCACCACGGTGGAAGCCAAGGACGGCGTGGTGACCCTCGAGGGGACGGCCGCGCTCGAGGACGCGGTGGACGTGGCCCGCGGCGTGACCGGCGTGCGCGAGGTGCGCACTCAGCAGGTGGAGATTCCGCCCATCCCCCCGTTCGTGGCTTAGCCGCGCCCGGGGCCGGTCAACCCGCCGCCGCTCGAGGCGGCGGGGGTCAGCCGCCGGTGGAGGGGCGGTCGGAGCGGGAGCGGTCTTCGGGGATCTCGGCCACTGTCGCGGTGACGGTCACCTTCTGCTTCTTGCGCCATACCTCGAGCGTCACCGGCTTGCCCACCTTGGTCTCCGCCACCAGCCGCTGGAACTGGTGGAAGTCCTCCACGGGTGTCTTCTCGTAGGACAGGATCACGTCGCCTTGGACAAGCCCCGCCTTCGCGGCCGGGCTGCCGGGAAGAGTCGAGGCGACGAGCGCGCCTTCGCTGCTGGGCAGGCCGAGAGTCTGCACCAGCTCCTTCGAGAGCGGCTGTAGCGCCACGCCGAGCCAGCCGCGCACCACCTTACCCTTCTCCAAGAGCTGATCCACCACGCGTTTCACCATGTTCGCGGGGATGGCGAACCCGATGCCCTGGCCCGCCGCGACGATGGCGGTATTGATGCCGATTACCTGGCCCTTGAGATTGATGAGCGGGCCGCCGGAATTGCCCGGGTTGATGGAGGCATCGGTCTGGATGAAGTTCTCGTAAGTGGCGACGCCCACGTCCGACCGGCCGGTGGCGCTGATGACACCCACCGTCACCGTCTGATCGAGCCCGAAGGGATTGCCGATGGCGATGGCCCACTCGCCGACCTTGAGGGCGTCCGAGTCGCCCAGCGCGGCCACCCGCAGCTCGTGGTCGGGCTCGAAGCGGACGAGGGCGAGGTCGGTCTTGGGATCCACCCCCAACACCTTACCCCGGTATTCTTTCTTGTCCGACAACCGCACCGAGATCTCGTCGGCGCCCTTGATCACGTGGAAGTTGGTGAGGACGAGTCCCCGCTTGTCGATGATGACACCCGACCCGAGGCTGGGCTGGCGGAACTCGGGGCGCTGCCCGGGCGTATCCGTGCCGAAGAACTGCTTGAAGAAGTCCTGGAAGAACGGATCGTCGCTGCCCGGTTGAGGGCCGATGGGCCGCCGGGCCTTGGAGCGGTGCACGGTGCCGATATTCACCACCGCGGGCCCGAGCTGCTGCGCCACGCCCACGAAGGCGGCCTGCAGCGTCTCAGGCAAGGTGGAGCTCGCCGCGGCGCGCGCGGGTGACGGCACGGGCGTTCCGACCATGATGCGATCTCGGACGAGGTAGCCGGTGAGGGCGGACGCCAGCACCAAGGCGAAGCCGACGAGTCCACCGAGGAGGGCACGATTCATGTCACTGGCTGCGGGTGGGCGGATCATACTCGCCGGCCACGCGGGGTGTCAAGCAAGGTCGCCCTCCGCTCCCTGCCCCCAATTTTTGAAGCGTCCTCCTGAAATTGTCGCACCCGGGCTCTTCACGCCGTGGAGGAGAATGTCCAACTCCCTGATCTCCCTTGCTGATTAGAGGCCGAATAAGCTTCGATGATGGGCACGGGCCTTGCTAGCATTAATGACCGTACAGGTGGGCCGACGCAGCTCGCGTGGCCGACCGAACTCATAAACCTAATTGAACGTAGGGAGGATACGAAGATGTTCACCTCAATGCTGAAAGCGTATCGCGCGAAGGGGCGCGAGGAGGGGTTTACCCTCGTCGAGCTTCTGATCGTGATCCTCATCGTCGGCATTCTCGCGGCGGTGGCGATTCCGCTGTACCTGGGCTACACCAAGGACGCCAAGCTG
>WNFK01200833.1_pt1 | contig 33538 bp, 33 predicted proteins | sample 5400281 | NCBI WGS metagenome assembly WNFK01 (sample SAMN13153350, study PRJNA577476) | soil metagenome | isolation source: 20 cm soil on Douglas fir-dominated hillslope | place: USA:California | collected 2013-09-17
ACGGCCCTGGCGATGAACTTGTACGCCCCGTCTCCCGCCTTCGCGGAGAGCTTCCCGAAGGGAAGGTCGTCGGGGATGACGGCGAGGTCGATGCAGTCCACCTCGCGCCGCTGGTCCCGCGCATCCTCTGGTTCGCGCAGCGAATTGACCTTCAAGGCCGACCCGACGATGCGCCCGGCCTTGCGCAGGCGGCCCGCGTCTCCGATCACCAGCGGCCGGCAGAGATCGTGCACCTCTTCGACCGCGAGGGCCTTCATGATGATCTCGGGCCCGACGCCCGCTGCGTCACCCATGGTGATTCCCACGATCGGTCGTCCCATGGCCGCCTTCTCCCCTTGAAGACACTTGATAGCAAGGACTGCGAGCAGGCGACCAGACCGCCGATGCGGCGCCACCGTGGCGCCACAGCGCCAGGCGCTGGGAAACGGGCGATCCGCGTTCCGGAGCCGGGGAACGGCGTTGGTACACATCCTGCTCTTGCCTCCCCGCGGAGGGCACCCCATGAGCTCCCTGACTGGTTGGAAGATGGCGGCAAGTTTCGTGTTCATCGCCGCGATTGCGGTCCTGTTCGGATACTCCGGCCGGAACCCCGATCGCGGTCTCGTGAATCCTCCGGCGATTTCGCTGCCACTCGATCCCGCGCCGGATGCCGCGACTTCGCGCGAGGCGAAGCCGCTGAGCAACGAGATCACCGATTTCCAGCAGCTGGACTGAAATCGACGAACCCGGAGTGGGGATTGCGTTGCGTCTGCTCGCAGGCTGATTACCCTGCGCCTCCATGGACGCGCAGCGCGCCAAGGCCCAAACCCTTCGCAATCTCCACTCCGGCCCAACCCTCCTCATCCTGCCCAACGCCTGGGACGTGGCCAGCGCGATACTGATCGGCGGAACCGGCGCTCTCGCGATCGCCACCTCCAGCGCCGGCGTGGCATTCGCGCTGGGATATCCGGACGGACAGCGCATCTCGCGCGACGAGATGCTGGACATGGTCCGGCGGATCGCCGCCGCGGTGGACCTGCCCGTCTCGGCCGACGTGGAGGGGGGATACGGCGCGAGTCCGGAAGCCGCGGCGGAGACCGCGCGCGGGGTGCTCGCCGCCGGCGCCGTCGGCATGAACCTGGAAGACGCCGCGGAGGGCGGCGAGCTTCTTCCGCTGGAGCTTCAAGCAAATCGCCTCCGGGCGGCGCGGGCCGCGGCGGACGCGGCCGGGGTGCCGCTGGTCATCAACGGGAGGACCGACGCGTTCGCTGCCCGCGGGATCCCCGCCGAAGCGCGCCTCGCCGAAGCGGTGCGCCGCGCCAACGCCTACCTCGCCGCCGGCGCGGACTGCGCGTTCGTGCCCTTCGTGAAGGAGCGCGAGGACATCGCCCGGCTCGCCCGCGAGATCCGCGGCCCGCTCAACATCCTCGCGAAGCCCGGTTCGCCGCCGCTGGCCGAGATGAAGCGACTGGGCGTGCGCAGGGTGAGCGTCGGATCCGCGATCGCGCTGGCGGCTTACGGCCTCGCGCGCCGGGCCGCGACGGAGCTGTTGGGCAGCGGCACCTACACCGAGATGGAGGACGGCGTCCCTTACGCCGAGATGCAAGAGCTCCTCGCCCCTTAGGCGCTGTCGCCGAAGGCGACACTGCGCCTACGCCTTTTCTGCCTGTTCCCGCGAAGGCGCGAACACGCTTGACCATTACGGGGACAGCCTCCTGGTAATCTCGCGCGCCAACGCGCGCGATTCAGGACGCGACCCTGCGCCTCCGTGTTCGCGCCTACCCTGCGGCCTTGGCCGCGACCAACGCTCGCGGGGTCCGCGCCGGCTCGTCGACGAACCGCGAGCGATCGAACGCGGGCTGGCTCTTGTGCGCGACGAACTGCATGCAGTCCGCGCGACCCTGCTCGCCGGTGAAGACGGACCAGGCGAGGAACAGCTCCCACAGCCGGTACCAGCGCTCGCCGTACCCCGCGATCACCTTCTCGCGGTTCCGCTGCCAGTTCCGGTACCACCGGTGGATGGTGAGCCCGTAATGGACGTTGATGTTGTCCATGCTGCGGATCTCCAGGCCCGCCTTCTCGAACTGGGAGGACACGAAGGAGAGCGGCAGGCTCGCGTCCGCCCCTGGGAAGATGTACTTCGACATGAACATCGCCCAGGTGAAGTCCGCGGCGTTCCAGTAGCCGCCGCGGTCGTTGCGCACCACCAGCGCCTCGGGCGGGCGGCGCAGGCCGACGATCTGCAGGAAGAACAGCCCGTCGTCCTCGAGCAGATCGCTTACCTGCCGCAAGAACTTCTGGAAGTTCTTCACCCCGACGTGCTCGGCCATCTCCAGGCAGGAGATCTTGTCGAACCGCGTCCGGGGAATGTCGCGGTAGTCGATGGCCAGGATGCGGGCGCGGTCGCTCAGGTTGCGCTCGCGGATCCGCTCGGTAGCGAATTCGGCCTGCTTGGAGCTGAGCGTCACCCCGGTCGCGTGCGCGCCGTGGTCCTCGGCCATCTTCAGCGCCAGCGTCCCCCACCCGCAGCCGATGTCGAGGAACCGGTCTCCGGGTTGGACCTGGAGCCGCTCGGCGACGCGGCGGATCTTGCGCTCCTGCGCCGCCTCCAGCGCCTCGTCCGTGCTGTCGAAGACCGCTGAGGTGTAGATCATCGAGGGTCCCAGGAATGCCTCGAAGAAGTCGTTGCCACGGTCGTAATGGCCGACGACGAACTTCTGGTCCGCGGCCTTGGAGTGCACCAGAAGAGAGGGAATGAAGCGCATGACCAGGAACCTGGCCTGCTCCCAGGTGAAGCGGTAGTTCGCCCACTCGGCGCGCGTTCGCAAGAAATCGTGGAGGTCCCCGGCCACTTCGATGGAGCCATCGATGTAACGTTCGACGAACGTCGACATCGGGATGCGGCCCTTGCCGGCAAAGGCCCTGGAGAGAACCGCATCGCGGAATTGCAGGTCGTGAGGTAGATGCATTGCGGCACTCTACCGTATCGTACGTACGGGGTACACATCAGTGACGGCCTGGGCTGAATTGCCAGAGCCAGTCGCCGGGCCGGACCCGTTCGCACGCGTGCAGAGGGTGCCGGCCGCCGTAATAGAGCGTGACCCGCGAGTGCAGCTCGCGTCCGGGGCGCTGATCGAGCCGGCAGCGGGCGTACCGTTCGAGGTCCTCGCAGAAGTCGTGCGTGAAGCGCCAGGTCCACGCGCCCGGAGTCACGCCGTCCTTCGCGCCGATCTCGAGCACGTACCGCACCGGCGCGCGGATCAGCCGCTCCAGCAACGCCCCCGGCGGCAGCCAGAACGCGAGCACCAGGTCCGGTTTCGTCCTGCGGATCGCCTCCAGGGCATCCAGCCGCAGCACGGAGGGGCCGAGTTGGACACCCGGAACCTCCACGCCCGCGAGCTCACGACGCTCGCGCGGGTTCATGCGCGCCCGCGGATCTGCCCAGGCACCCGAGTCGCGCCGCGACCTCGAGGATGCGGCGCGCGCCGAGTGCGCGAATCCGCGCCGCCAGCGCACGCACGAGCTCCCGGGTCGGAAGCAGGTACAGCGGCCCGCGCGGATCGAGCTCGGCCATCTCCGCCAACTCGCCGCGCCTCAGCCGCGACAACGCCGCATCCAGCGCGCGCGTCGCGGGCAACCGGCGCTCCCCCGAGGGGGCCCAGATCAAACGCGCTAGATCTTCGCGGGCTTTCGACGGCGTTCGCAAGCGCATTCCAGGTTGATCGGGGTGGCTCCCTCGCGAAGAATATGCCGGCAGGTGTCCGATGGCGCCTCGGCTCGCCCTCGCGGTGCTCACGATGCTCGGCATCGCCGCAGCTCGCCGGCCGCCGGCCGAACGGGCGCGCGAGGTGCTCAAGGCGCAGCGCTGCGGCGGGTGCCGCGACAGCACGGTGTCCACGGAGAACCCGCGCGCGCTGGCCGTCTACGACCTGGTAGAGCCGCGCTGGCCGGCGCGGATGAGCGACGCGCAGCTCCCCAAGCTCCTCGGCCGCTTGAAGAGCGCGCCGGCCGCGGACCAGAAGGTCGTGCGCGACTTCGTCGCGGCGGAGCTGAAGGCGCGGGCGTCGGAGCGACGCTGATCGGGCGGACGACGAGCGCGGTTGACGGAGAAGCCGGACTTCTGTCCTACTTCCTCCCCCCGGAGGTCGCATGACCCTGTCCCGACGCGCTTTCCTCGGTGCCGCTGCCTCGTCCACGCTGCTCCCCCGCCGCCTGCTCGCCGCCAGCGGCGCGAAGCTGAAGATCGGCCTCTTGCTCCCGTACTCGGGGACCTACGCGGCGCTCGGCCACAACATCACCGATGCGATGAAGCTCGCAGCCTCCGAGCACGGCGGCAAGCTGGGCGGCCGCGTGGTGGAGTGGGTCGCGGTAGACGACGAGTCGGACCCCGCCAAGGCGCCCGCCAACGTGAACAAGCTGATCGCCGGCGAGAAGGTCGACATCCTCACCGGACCGGTCCACTCCGGCGTGGCGATGGCGATGATGCAGATCGTCCGGCAGGAGAACGTGCTCACCATCGTCACCAACGCCGGAGCCCAGGCCGTCACCGGCACGCTCTGCGCCAAGAACGTGTTCCGCACCTCGTTCTCCAACTGGCAGGTCTCCTACCCGTGCGCCGACGCGATGCTGAAGGCCGGGCACAAGAAGACCGTCCTGATGTTCTGGAACTACTCCTTCGGCCAGGAGTCGATGGCCGCCTTCAAGGAGGGATACGAGAAGGGCGGCGGCACCATCGTCAAGGAGATCCCGGTGCCGTTCCCCAGCACCGAGTTCCAGGCGAACCTCTCCGAGATCGCCGCGCTCAAGCCGGACGCCGTGTTCGTCTTCTTCGCCGGAGCCGGCGCCGCCAAGTTCGTGAAGGACTACGCGGACGCGGGGCTGAAGGACAAGGTGCCCCTCTACGGATCGGGGTTCCTCACCGAGGGCGTCCTGCTCGCCCAGGGCGCGGCCGCCGAAGGGATCAAGACCAGCCTCCATTACGCCGACACCCTGCAGCACGAGGCCAACAAGAAGTTCCGGTCGGCCTTCAAGAAGGCGACCGGCCGGGACGCGGACGTCTACGCGGTCGCGGGCTACGACACGGTGAACGCGCTCGCGCAGGCCCTGGAGAAGGTAAAGGGCGACACCGGCGCGCGGAAGGAGCTGATCGCAGCGCTGGAGGCGACGAACCTCGACAGCCCGCGAGGGCCGTTCCGCTTCTCCAAGGCCCACAACCCGATCCAGGACGTGTACTTGAGACAGGTCAAGGGCGGCCGTGAGGCGGTGCTCGGGGTCGCGCTCAAGGACGCCGAGGACCCTGCCGTCGGCTGCAAGTTGGAGAAATGAGCCTTTCGCTCTTCGCGCTGCAGCTGGTCAACGGCGTCGAATACGGGTTGCTGCTCTTCCTGGTCGCGAGCGGGCTCACGCTGGTCTTCGGCGTGCTCGGGGTGCTGAACTTCGCGCACGGGTCGTTCTACATGCTGGGGGCCTACCTCGCCTGGTGGCTCTCGGAGCGGACCGGAAGCCTCTGGCTCGCGATCCTGGTCGGCCTGCCGGCGATGGTCCTGATCGGCCTGGCCGTCGAGCGTCTGGCGATCGCGCGCCTCTACCGGCGCGACCACCTCTCGCAGGTCCTGCTCACCTACGGCCTGGTGCTGCTCTTCAACGAGCTCCAGCGCGCCCTCTGGGGAAACGACGTGCACGGAGTCGCCACGCCGAAGGCGCTCTCCTTCACCATCCCGCTGAGCGAGGCGCAGACCTGGCCCGCCTGGCGCGCCTTCACCTCGCTCTCGTGCATCGCGCTGGCTCTGGGCCTGCGGCAGCTCATCCTCAAGACGCGCTTCGGCATGCGGGTGCGCGCGGGCGCGTCGAACGCGGAGATGGTCGAGGCGCTGGGCATCGACGTACGCCGGGTGTTCGCCGCGGTCTTCAGCGCGGGCACGGCCCTGGCGGGCCTCGCGGGAATGCTGGCGGCGCCGCTCACCACCGTCTACCCGGGCATGGGCGAGAGCGTCCTGATCCTCTCGTTCGTGGTGGTGGTGATCGGCGGCATCGGCTCCATCAAAGGCGCCTTCCTCGGCGCCCTGCTGGTCGGGATCGCCGACACTTTCGGCAAGGTCCTCTTGCCGGGGTTCGCCAGCGCCATCGTCTACGCGGTGATGGCCGCGGTCCTCCTCTTTCGTCCCCGCGGGCTTCTGGGCCCGGCGTTCGAGGGCCGGTGATCCGGCGCGTCTTCCTCGTCGCCTGCGCCCTGGCGCTGGGAGCCGTCGCGCTCGGCGGCGACCGCTTCTGGCTGCAGTTCTTGGGCAAGGCGATGATCGGCTGCATCCTGGCGATGAGCCTGGACCTGCTGGTCGGATTCACCGGGCTCGTCAGCCTGGCGCACTCCGCCTTCTTCGGGCTCGCGGCCTACACCCTGGCCGGCCTGAGCAACCGCCTGGGCCTCTTGTCCCCGCTCTTGACCCTGCCGATCTGCCTCTTGGCGGCGGCCGCCGCGGCGCTGGCGATCGGCTGGCTCAGCCTGCGCGCGACCGGCGTGTACTTCATCATGGTCACGCTCGCGTTCGCGCAGGTGCTCTTCTACCTCTTCAACGATTCGCCGGCGCTGGGCGGTTCCGACGGCCTCTACGTCTCGCACCGTCCGGTGGACAGCCGGGAGGCCGCCTACGTCGCGATCTGGGTGGCGGCGATCGTGGTCTACCTGCTGCTCTCGCTCATCCTGCGGGCGCCGTACGGACGCGCCCTGGAAGGCATCCGCGACAACGAGCAGCGCATGCGCTCGCTCGGCTATCCGACCCGCCGCTACAAGCTGGTGGCGTTCGCCATCGCCGGCGCGCTGGCGGGGCTCGCCGGCTACCTGGACGCCACGCTCTACGGCTTCGTGAATCCTGCGCAGCTCGGGTGGAAGCAATCCGGCCTGGTGCTGGTCACGGTGCTGCTGGGTGGAAAGGGGACCCTGTACGGTCCGGCGCTGGGCGCCCTGCTCCTGTCGTTCATGGAGCACTACGGCGAGCGCGTGACCGAGCACTGGAACGCCTTGATCGCCGCGTTGGTGATCGCGGTGGTGCTCTTCCTTCCCAAGGGCCTCGCCGGGCTGGTGCAGGGAGGGGCCCGTGGCTGAGCCCCTCATGCGGACGGAGAACCTGACCCGGCGCTTCGGCGCGCTGGGCGCCGTGAAGGACGTCTCCCTCGCGTTCGAGGAGGGACGCGTGCACGCCGTGATCGGACCGAACGGCGCGGGAAAGTCCACCTTTCTCAACCTCCTCTCCGGCGAGCTGCGCGCGACCTCCGGCCGGGTCCGCTTCCGGGGGCTCGACGTGACCCACGCCGCGCCCGACGAACTGTCGCGGCTGGGCATCGGGCGGAGCTACCAGACCACCAACCTGTTCCCCGAGCTCCGCTGCGGCGACTGCGTCTGGCTCGCGGCGCAGTCGCGGCTCCCCACCTCGATGCGCTTCTTCCGGCCGGCGGAGCGGTACGCCGAGGTGGAGGATCGGACGGCGCGCGCGCTCGACGCCTGCGGCCTTTCGTCGCGCCGTCCGGCGATCGCGGGTCAGCTCAGCTACGGCGAGCAGCGGCAACTGGAGATCGCCATGATGCTCGCCACCGAGCCCGCCTTGCTGCTCCTCGACGAGCCGCTGGCGGGCCTGGGCCACGACGAGGGGCGGCGGGTGCTCGATCTGCTGCGGCGAGCGGCGAGCGGGCGCACCGCCATCCTGGTCGAGCACGACATGGACGCGGTGTTCAGCGTCGCGGACACGGTGACGGTCCTGGTCGACGGCAGCGTGCTGGAGAGCGGCTCGCCCGAGCAGATCCACAAGAGCGCCCGGGTGCGCGAGGCCTACCTGGGCGGAGAGATCGCGTGACCGCCCTGCTCGAGGCCGTCGATCTGCAGACCTACTACGGCGCGAGCCACGTGCTGCACGGAGTGAGCCTCTCGATCGAGCCGCGCCAGACCGTGACCCTGATGGGGCGCAACGGCATGGGCAAGACCACCACCATCCGCAGCCTGCTCCGGCTCACCCCGCCGCGCTCCGGAGAGATCCGGGTCAAGGGCCGCCCGGTGACGGACTGGCCCCCGCACCGCATCGCCGCCGAGGGGATCGCGCTGGTGCCCGAAGGGCGCGGCATCTTTCCCACGCTGACCGTCCGGGAGAACCTGGTGGTCGCGCAGCGTCCCGGACGTTGGGACCTGGAACGGGCGCTCTCGCTCTTCCCGCGCCTGCGCGAGCGGATGCATCACCTGGGCTCGCAGCTCTCCGGGGGAGAGCAGCAGATGCTCTCGATCGCCCGCGCGCTGCTCACCAACCCGCAGCTGGTGATCCTCGACGGGGCCACCGAAGGGCTGGCGCCGCTCATCCGCCAGGAGATCTGGTCGGCGGTGCGCCGGCTCCGCGCCGAGGGAATCGCCGCGCTGGTGGTGGACAAGGAGGTGAAGACGCTGCTCGAGCTCGGCGACCACCACCTGATCCTGCTCAAGGGCCGCGTCGCGTTCTCCGGGAACACCGCCGCCTTCCGGGCACGGGCCGAGGAGAACCTCGCCCTGCTGCGCGCCTGAGCGACCCGACGCAAAGGCGAGGCGCGCTACCCCTGGTCCGTGGGGCTGAGCGCGCCTCGAAGAACGGAGTCACCGCATACCCGCGCCTCCGGCGCGGGAGCGGTCAGTCGTCGTCGTCGCCGTGGTGCTTCTTCCCCTTGGCCCAGCGATCGTCCTTGGGATCGTAGACCATCGGCTTCAGGTAGTCGTCCGGGTCCACCAACCAGCGGTACTCGGGCCGCTGCTCCGACGTGAGCGGAGGCTGCATCTGCTCGAGCTGCGCCAGGTAGGCGACCTTGAAGTAGAGCGACGAGGTGGGCAGCGCCGCGTTCGTCTGATGGATCGGGACGTAGACCTTGGGCTTCAGCGTCGCGCTGTTCTGGATCGGGTCGCGCATGCCGGTGACCGCGAACCCGAGGCTCACGAACGAGCCGAACTCGAGGTCGGTCTCGGACAGCCCGGCGATGGCGTTGCGCACGTTCGCCGGGATGTGCTCGGCCGGGAACATGTCGTCCCAACATCCCAGCGGGTTCGTCGGCGACACCACCCCGTGATCGATCGTGCAGCCGTGATTCAGGTCGCCCGTCGTGTTGTGCCAGGCGAAGGTGAACCGGTGATCGCCGTGCACCACGAACTGATAGTAGATGCTGATCGGGCCGCCGGTCCGGCCTTGCGTCCGGAAGGAGTGCGCCACGCCCGGCGGGTACATGTCGGCGTCGCGCGGATCGGCGATGTTCTTCACCGGCGTGATCGGGAAGCCCGTCTCGGGATACGCCGTGCCCGAGTGGAAATGACGGAATGCCGTGATGGAGGCGACCGGCTCCATCGCATTGATCTTCACGATCTCCGCGCCTGGGTGGGAGCCGTTCGTGGTCACTTCGCGGCAGTCGAGCGTGGTGCCGGCGGGGAGCGCCCCCGACGTGATCAGCGCCGGGAGGTCGAGGGTCTTGAGGTCGGCGCAGGTTTCTGCGGAGGCGAAGATCGGGATCCCGAGCTTGCCGCCGAGCCACGCCGCGTTGTCGGCGTGATCGCCGTGGCCGTGGCCGAGGAACGCAACCTCGGGCTTCAAGCTGAGGAGATCCTCGACGACGAACGGCGTCCGGCCCGGAACCATCTCGGCGCGGTGCACGAACGTGTCGAGGAGGATGACGTGCCCTTTCACGGACGCGGCGAACGATGCGTTCGTGATCCAGGAGAAGATGACCTTGTCCCGGTCGACCTGGCCCGTCCTCTGATCGACGTTCTCGGTGCCGAAGATCAGATTGCGGGCTTTGACCAGGTCCGGAGAGACGCCGTGGTCGTGGGCGTCCGCGCGGAACGCAAGCAACGACACGATCGCGAGCGCGATCGGGCCAATCAGACGGGGCATTGCTCGACTCCTCTCTGCTGCGGTTCGGAAGTTCGGGTGGATTGCGTCAAGAGCGTTTGCGGGCGGTGCGCTTGCCGATGGTCCGGTTACAGGTTGACTGGAACGGCAATCAACCAGGACTAACGTCTGGCTCGAGGCCGGCAGCGGGTTAGCCAGCAGATCGCATCGCGCGAGTGAGCCCCGCGCCGTCCTGCTCTGGTCATGGCGGGTCGCCTGTCGGTAACCGCTCGGTTTTATGGATTGAGTGTCGAGGCGTACCGCTCGCGCCTCGGAGGGGGCGGACCGAGTGACGTGAGCCTCTGGATCTGAAATATTACATATCCCTACTCGAATAGCTTGACGTAATACACGCCCCAAAAGGTATTCGCCTTCGGTCAGGAGCTAAAACCATGAGACTTCGAATGTCCGCGGTGCCTGCGGTCGCCGCCGCGATGCTCATCTCACAGGGTGTGCGCGCCGGCGAGTGCAAGCGCGTCGACACCACGATCGTCTCCAGCTTCTTCATGGATGGCTGCAAGAGCCCCGTAGGTGTGTGCACAGCGGGCGTCATCCCGACCGGGCCGCTCACGGGCACCACGGTCTTCACCGCCTTGAGCATAAAGGAAGGTCCGTCGCCGGAGCTCCTCGCCTACAAGGGCGAGCTGGTCATCACCACCAAGAAGGGCAAGGTGACCATCCAGGATGCCGGGATGATGAACGGCGCGACCGGCACCTTCTTCGAGTTCCAGAAGGTCGTCGGCGGAACCGGGGCGCTCCGCCACGCCGAGGGCCTGATGACGTCGCAGGGGACCGCCACGGGGACCGGCTTCCAGGGCACCATCAACGGCTTCCTCTGCGGAGTCGAGCTCCTCGCCCGCAACCCCGGGCACGAGGACGAGCACCACGAGCACGGGTCCAAGGACGAGTCCGACCGCGACGGCGGAGCGGACCACCACGACTCCGTCGACCGCGACGAGCCCGGAGCGTAGACTCGCCGCAGTGCGTTCGCTCCGCGGGAAGACGGCGGTCATCACCGGCGCGGCCAGCGGGATCGGCCGCGCCCTGGCGCACCGATTGGCCCGCGAGGGCATGCGCCTCGTCCTGGCGGACGTGGACCGCCGCCGCCTGGGACAGCTCGCCTCCGAGCTCTCGGGCTCGCTCCCGATCCGCGCGGATGTCTCCCGGGCCAAGGACGTCGAGTCGCTGGCCGCGAAGGCCTACGCGCGCTTCGGCGCCGTCCACCTGCTCTGCAACAACGCCGGCGTGGCCGAGCATGGCGCGCTCTGGGAGGTGCCCCTGGCGCGCTGGCGCCGCGTTGTGGGCGTGAACCTCTGGGGGGTGATCCACGGCTGCCTGGCGTTCTTGCCGCGGATGATCGCGCAAGGCGATCCCGCCCACGTGGTGAACACGGCTTCGATGGCCGGGCTGGTCACGCCGCCCCTGGCGGGCCCCTACAGCGTCACCAAGCACGCCGTCGTGGCCCTCTCCGAGACGCTGGTACAGGACCTCGCGCTGCGGCAGGCGCGGATCGGCGTTTCGGTGCTGTGCCCGGGCTGGGTGGCGACGCGCCTCTTGCAGTCGGCGCCCGGGGCCGATCCGGTCCTGCGGGCTCTGGTCGCGCAAGGGGCGTCGCCCGACGCGATCGCGGACCGGGCGGTGCGGGCCGTGCGCTCGGGAGAATTCTACGTGCTCACCCACCCGGAGATGGCGCCCGCGGTCATCCGCCGCGCCGAAGGGATCCTGTCCGGCCGGGCCCCCGTCGCGGCATCGCTCAGATCGAAGCGATCGCGGGCAGCGTCACGGTGAAGCGCGTGCCGCTGTTCCCGTCGGCCACCGCCTCGATGCTGCCGCCGTGGCTCTCGACGATGCTCTTGCAGACGTTGAGTCCGACGTCGCGCCCGCCGGTCGCCGGCTGCGGCGCGGTGAAGGGCTTGAAGAGGCGCTGGGCGACGGCCGGATCCAGCCCGGTCCCGTTGTCGGCGATCTCCAGCCGCACGCTCGACCCCTCGTGCCAGGTGCGCACGTGGATGGCGGGCTCGGGCACCTTCTCGACCGCGTCCGCGGCGTTGGACATGAGGTTGAGCACCACCTGGGTGATCTCTGGCCCGCGGCAGCGGACCAAAGGGACCGCCTGGAGGTTGCGCTCCAACCGGATCGACTCGCGCAGGCGGTGCGAGAGGAGCTGCACCGCCGAGAGCACCGCCTGGTTGATGTCGAAGGGCTCGGGCTCCTCCGCCGCCGTGTAACTCTGGACCCCGCGCGCGAGCGCCTCCAGCTCCGCGGCCGCCTTGCGGACCGAGGCGAGCGAGTCCTCGGCCGCGCCGGCCGCGTCCGGGGTCGAACGCAGGACGGCGCCCCGCAGCGCCTCCACCTGGTCCGGGGCGAAGTCCTTCTGCACGGCGCGGCTGGCGGCGCGGGCGGTCTCCAGCAGGCGGCCCAGCTCGACCTCGAGCGTGCCGAGGCCCGCGACCAGCGGATCGACCGCGCCGCGCAGCTCGTGGCCGATCCCTGCCGACAGGCGGCCCAGGGCCGCCATGTGCTCGGACTGCACCAGGTCCTGGTAGCTGGTCTTGAGCTGGTTCACCAGGCGGTCGTGCTCGTCCGAGAGGCGCTTGGTCTCCAGCGCGCGCCGGACCGTCACCCGCATGTCCTCGGGCTCCCAGGGCTTGAGGATGAACCGGTAGAGCAGGCCTTCGTTGATGGCTTTGAGCGCGACCGAGGTGTCGGGGAACGCAGTGAGCAGCACGCGGAGCGCGCGGGGGCGGACCTCGCGCACGCGGGCGAGGAACTGCAGGCCCGTCATCTCCGGCATGCGCTGATCGGTGATGACGAGATCGATGTCGTGGATCATCGCCATCTCGAGGGCGCGCACCGCGGATGTAGCAGAATGGAGGGCGATGTCGGACTCGGTTTCGAACACACGTCTCGCCAGATTGAGCGCGAGCGGTTCGTCATCTACGACCAGAAGTCTGTACGAAGGTTCCGGCACGGTTCAAATGTTACCACCATCATTGATCATGGCCCAAGGGACCGATATCCTTTTCGATCATGGGTTGGGGGAAACGTGCGTACGCGCTCTCCGGCGCAGTCACCGCTGCTCGTGTCGCGGTGGCTCCTCGCCCCGATCCGCGCGTCGCGGCCGAGCTGAGCCGCACGCTCACCGCGCGCGCGACCGCCTCCTGCTGGGTAGCGCTGGTGATCATCCCCTTCACCATCGTCGCCTACGACGGGGCGTACTTCCCTGAGAAGCTGCCCCAGGGCATCGTCGCGGCGGCGCTCGCCGACGCGCTCATCCTGCTCCTCCTGCTCGGGCTGCGGCGGCGCGTCTTCGACGGGTATTCCTGGCTGCCGTTCGCCCTGCTCGCCGGCGTGATCTGCAACGTCACGGAAGCGGTCAACCTCCTCCTCACCGGCGGGGCGGAGAGCGACTTCGTCTTCCCGTACTACCTGATCTCGTTCGGCATCGCGATCCTCTTCCCCGCGCCCCTGGCGGCGGTGACCGTCACGGCCGGGCTCTTGCCTCTCGGGTACCTGGCCGTGGCCGTCGCGGCCGGCGAGCCGCTCGGCGCCAAGCACTTCGTCTCCAACCTCATGCTGCTGGTCGACTCCGCGCTGATCACCTGCATCGGGAACCGGGTGGTCACCAACCTCTTCTTGCGCGAGGTCAAGCTGCGCATCGATCTGGAGAAAGCGAACGAGCGGCTGCGGGAGCTCGACCGCCTCAAGAGCGAGTTCTTCGCCAACGTGAGCCACGAGCTGCGCACGCCGCTCACGCTCATCCTCGCCCCGGCCTCGTCCCTCTCGCGCGAGTCGCACGGCAAGCTGGCCACCGGGCAGCGACAGTTCGTCGAGACCATCCATCGCAACGCCACCCGGCTCTTGCAGCTGATCAACGACCTCCTGCTGCTCGCGAAGCTGGAGTCGGGCGAGCCCCGCATCGACCGGGTGCCGGTGGACGTCGGCTCCTGCGTCCTCCGGGTGGCGCACGAGGCGCAGGCCTACGCGCAGTCGCTGGAGCTGCGGCTGGAGGTGGACGTCGAGCCGGGCGGTCCCTTCATCTGGAGCGGCGACGAGCGGCACCTGGACCGCATCGTGCTCAACCTGGTCTCCAACGCCTGCAAGTTCTCCAAGCCCGGCGGGCTGGTCCGCGTCGGGGTGGGCAGCGACCGCGAAGGGATCTGGCTGAGCGTTTCCGATCAGGGGATCGGCATCGCGCTTCAGGACGTCGACCGAATCTTCGACCGTTTCGTGCAGGTGGGGTCCTCTGGGACGCGCAGGTCGCAAGGCACCGGCATCGGCCTCAGCATCGTCAAGCAGCTGGTCACGCTGCACGGGGGCCGCATCGCCGTGCAGAGCGAGCCGGACAAGGGCTCCACCTTCCTCATCCACCTCACCGCGGTGCCGCGCCCCGGCGTCGGAACCGCGCCCTCCAGCTCGCCGGAAGTGCCGAAGATGCGGCTGGAGCCGACCGTCCTCCCGCCGGTCCAGGCGACGGGCGGCGCCGGACCGCGCGTGGCGGTGGTCGAGGACAACGCAGACCTGCTCGCCTACCTGGCGCAGGAGCTCGGGAACTGGTACCGGGTCCTGCCCTTCCCGGACAGCACGCACGCCGTCCAGGCGATCTTCGCCGACCCTCCCGACCTGATCGTCTCCGACATCATGATGCCGGGGCTGGACGGCATCGGGCTGGCGCGGAAGGTGCGNNNNGAGGAAGTGGAAGCCAAGCTGGCCGGCTTCGAGGCGGGGGCGGACGACTACGTGCACAAGCCGTTCGACATGCAGGAGCTGCACGCGCGGATCGAGCTCCACCTGCGCCTGCGCGCCCAGGCCCGGCAGCTGCGCGAGGCGCTCGAGCAGCTGAAGAAGGCGGAAGGCACCCTGGTGCAGAGCGAGAAGATGGTGGCGCTCGGCCGGATGATCGCCGGCGTGGCGCACGAGATGAACAACCCGATCCACTTCCTGCGCGGGAACCTGGTCCTCTTGCGCAAGCGGCTGGGATCGGTCGACGGCACCGCGGCGATGCTCGCGGACATCGACGAGAGCGTGGAGCGGATGACCGCCATCACCCGCCAGCTCCTCCTCTTCGGCCGCAAGCAGAGCTCCGATTCGTCCGCCGAGGTCAAGCTGTCGGACGTGGTCCCGCTGGCGGTGAAGATGGTCGCCCCGCACACGCCCAAGGGCGTGCGCATCGTCCAGCAGGTCGACGGCGAGGTGGTGCGCGCCAACCCGCAGGACCTGTTCCAGGTCATCCTGAACATCGTCCACAACGCCGTGCAGGCCGTGGACCCGCAGGACGGCGAGGTGCGGATCGCGGCGGCGCGCTCGGGCGATCGGGTGGAGCTGTCGATCATCGACAACGGCTGCGGCATCAGCAAGGAGAACCTCTCCAAAATCTTCGACCCGTTCTTCACCACCAAGCCGCCGGGCTCGGGCACCGGGCTCGGCCTCTCCATCGTCCAGGAGCTGGTCACCGCCCAGCAGGGGACGGTGCGGGTCGAGAGCGAAGTGGGCCGCGGGACCACGGTGGCGGTCTCGCTGCAGGCGGTGAGCGCATGAGCCGTCTCAGCGCTCTGGTGGACTCGGCCCTCAAGAACGCCTGGGCCTTCGACGATCTGCCCTGGCACCTGGAGGTGGACCCGGAGCGGGAGGTCTTCCCCAGCGAGAGCTTCTTCGCCGGCGGGCTCAAGAGCTTCCAGGCGAAGACCGCCGCGCAACGGCGCTCGTTCGTCTTTCGCGAGACCTGCTTCCACCTCTCGAATCTCCTCGCCGGCGAGCGCAGCGGCGAGCACCTGGTCGCGCAAGTGCTGGTGCTCACCGCCAAGGAGCGGCCCGCCCACCGCGAGATCCTGGCGGTGATGGCGCAGGAGGAAGCGAAGCACTTCCTCGCGCTGCAGCGGTACCTCTCCGAGAAGGCCGGCGTGCTCTACCCACCCTGCCGCCAGCTCCGAGCCGCCCTGGACGCCGTTGAGGCCTGCGGCTCGCCCGAGGTGAAGCTGCTGGTGGGCCAGGTGGTGTTCGAGTGGACCGCCGCGTCGCTGGTGGCCACGCTCCTCACCAAGTCGCGCGAGCCCCTGCTGGCATCGGTCCTGCGCGTGAACCTGAAGGACGAGGCCCGCCACCTCGCCTACAGCCTGGAGCTGCGCGATCCGCTGGCGAAAGTGCTCAGCGGCCGGATCGTACCGGAGATGGAGGACCTGGTATTCGAGAGCGTCCGGGCCAGCGTCGCCGCGCTGCTCGCCGAGCCCGTCTGGGGCGAGCTGGGCCTCCCCCCGCGGGAGATGCGGCGCCACGCGCTCGAGCGCCTGGAACGCCAGGGGGTCCTGCATCGCTACCGGACGCTGGTGCCGGACCAGCTGGAGCGCTGCGGGTTCCCGACGGTCCGCCTCCGGCGCCGGCTCGGGCGGGGCCTGGTGAAGGGGCTCGTCTCGGATGCCTGACTCCTCGATCACCGCGCGGTTGCTCGCCCGTGCGAAGCGAGAGCCCGACCGCGTCGCGGTCCACATCCTGCGCAGCGCCGCCCGGGGAGCGTTCCGCGACGAGCCGATCACTTTCGGCGAGTGGGTCCATGGCGCGGGCACCTGCGCCGCGGCGCTCGCGGCCAGCGGGCTGCGGCGCGGCGACCGCGTGCTGCTCTGCGTTCCCACCGGGCGCTCCTTCCTCGAGGGGTTTCTCGGAGCGTCGCTGATCGGCGCGGTCCCCGTCCCGTTGCCGTCGCTGGAAGGATTCGCGCGGCCGGCGGCCTTCGTGAACCGGCTGGCCAGCGTGGTCCGCGACGCCGCTCCCTCGGCCGTGTTCGCCGACCGCCGCACAGCGGCGCACCTGCGCGATTCCGGGCTGCTCGATCAGGGCTTGCCGGTGATCGAGCCGCGCTCGCTCGACCACCGCGCCGCGCCCGAGGCGCGGCCGGCGACGGACGACGAGCCGGCCTTGATCCAGTACACCTCGGGCAGCACCGGGACCCCGCGCGGCGTCGTGATCACCGCCACGAACCTGGCGGCGAACGTCGACGCGATGGGCAAGGCGCTCCACCTCGACCAGAACGATCGGGTGGTCTCGTGGCTGCCGCTGTACCACGACATGGGCCTGATCGGCGGGCTGCTCGCGCCGGTCGCTCACGGTGCCGCCTCCTGGCTGCTCTCGCCGCTGGAGTTCATGCTGCGCCCGGCAAGCTGGATGCAGGCGATCTCCGAGGCCCGGGCCACGCTGACGGTCGCCCCGAACTTCGCGTACGGCCTGGTGGCGCGGAAGGTCGCCGACGAGGACCTGAAGGACCTCGACCTCTCGTGGCTGCGCGCGGCCATCAACGGCGCCGAGCCGGTGGACCCCGCCATCGCCGAGGCGTTCTGCGACCGGCTGTCGCCGATGGGCTTCAAGAAGTCCAGCTACTTCCCCGTGTACGGACTCGCGGAGTCGACCCTCTCGGTCGCGTTTCCGCCGCTCGGGCGGGGGCTCAAGATCGACCACGTCCGCCGGGAGGATCTGGCCGAAGGCCGGGCGGTGCCCACCCAGCCCGGGCCCGGCGCCATACCGCTCGTGTCCGTGGGACGAGCCATCGACGGCCACGAGATCAGCATCGTGGGACCCGACCACGTTCCGCTCCCGGAGCGCCGCCTCGGCCAGATCTGGGTCCGGGGACCCAGCGTCTCGCCCTGGTACTTCGAGCAGCACCATCCGGTGCCGGAGCGGCGTACCTCGCTCCGCACCGGGGACGTCGGCTACCTGGCCGACGGAGAGCTGTATGTCGTCGATCGGCTCAAGGACCTGGTGATCGTCGCGGGTCGCTCCTACTCTCCCTCCGACATCGAGCGCGCCGCCGAGGGCGTCGAGGGGGTCCGGTCGGGGCGCTCGGTCGCGTTCGGCATCCCCGACACGGGGATCGGCACGGAGGCGCTGGTCTTGCTGGCGGAAGTGCAGCCGCGATCCTCCGTCGAGCTTCAAGCGCTGGCCGGGAGGGTCCAGGCGGAGGTCACCGAGCAGATCGGCCTGGCCCCCATCGACGTCCGCCTGCTCAAGCCCGGCTCGCTGGCCCGGACGTCCAGCGGCAAGCTGATGCGCCGCGACGCGCGCGACCGCTACCTGAGCGGCGCGCTCCAGGGCGCGCAGTCCCTCAAGCCGCTCTTCCCGGTGCGCCTGGTCGATGCCGCTCGCAGCGCGCTGGTGCGCTTCGTCGCGCGTCGCCGGGCATCCGAACAGTAGCCGCCGCCGATGGCGGCTAGTCCAGGTTTCAAGCGCGTTCCCGCCTTCGCGGGAACACGCAGAGAAGCGGCGCAGTGTCGCCTTCGGCGACAGCGCCTATCGGGTAAGCACGAGATTCATGCGCGGCCCAGGATCCGGGCCGCCCCGCGCGCTACAGGAGAGCCGCCGGAAGCGGCATGCCGGAGCAAGCCGCCACGCGCGACCGGAAATCCGAACAGGACATGGGCGAGCAGGTCGGCCTGGGAGGGGTGCGCGAGCGCACCTTCGTCCAGGGCCCGCAAGCACTCCGCCGCGAGCGCCACGGCGACGCGCTCCCCCAGGAGACTCCCGCTGCCGCCCGGGCGGAGCTTGAGCGCGAGCGACGCGGGCAGCCGGTAGCCGAACTCGAGCAGCGCGCCGCGGGCGGGAGCGTTGGCCACCGCGCCGTGGAACGCGGCAATCAGCCGCTCGCTCACGAAGCGATCCTTTGCGCGGGTCACGACCGGCGCGAATCCCGCCTGCTCCAGGATCTGGAACAAGGGCGCGCCCCGCCTCCAGGGCAGGACCTCGGCCGCCGCGGGCACGATCTCGATGGCCGGCACGGGGTCGTCCGGAAACGGCAGCAATGCGGTGCAGTCTCCGCCGGCGCGCGGGCCGCCGATCGCGCAGGTGAAGGCCCCAGCCACCTTTCCCTTCGCGAACGCGAGGGTGCCCGTCCGCCGGAGCTCGATGCCCGGCAACCGGCGCTCGGAGAGGATCCGTCGCAGCTCCCGCAGCGGGGGGCTCGAGGGAGCGACGCTCAGGGAGAGCCGCCGGGGGCGCTCGTACGACGCGCTCCCGATCGCGTAGGCCTTCGCCGCCTGGCGCACGAAGAAGAAGGCCATCGCGTGCTTCGCCGCTTCCGTGCCCACGGTCTCCCAGAAGCTGGACGTCTCCGCCCCCAGGCCCTCCTCGAGGCGATAGCCGGGGGCGAAGGGCAACCGCGCCAGGCGCAGGTATTCCTGCGCGAGGTCGCGCTCGGGACCGGGGAGCCCGTCGAAGTCGAGGCGAGAAGACGCCGCCGGAGAGGTCGCGGAGCGCTTCGGCCACCCCCGGGCGCGCAGCATGGAGAGGAACGAGCGCACTTCCTTGGCCACGCCGCCGATCGGAGCCACGCGATCCACCAGGCCGATCCGCAAGGCCTGCCGGGCATCGACGCGCTCGCCGAGCAGCACGTTCATCCCCTCCCGGAGGCCGAGAAGGCGGGGAAGCCGCTGGGTGCCGCCGAAGAAGGGGACGATCGCGTAGTCGCGCAGCTCCGTCATGTAGAAATGCGCGTCGTAGCTGTCGCGCGCGATCCGGTAGTCGCAGGTGAGGGCCAGCTCGAGGCCGCAGCCGTAGCAATTTCCCTCGACGACGGCGATCGTCGGTACCGGCGCCGCCGCGAGGGCGGTGTAGCAGCGCCGCAGCGCGTACGCGCGCTGCGCCCCCGGGCCGTCCGGCCGGGTCATCGCCGCCAGCAAGAGCTGGGCGCCGTTGATGAAGCTGCCCCGTTTCGCGCTCTGGAGCACCACGGCGCGGGCGCCCGCGGCGAGCCCGGCCTCGAGCGCGCGCTGGAGCTCCTCGGCGACCGCCGTCGTCACCACGTTCACCGACGAGCCCGGGGTGTCCAGCGTCAGGTGCAGCACCCGGCCGCGCATTGCGCCCGTGCAACCCGCGGTCATTTCTTGTCAGCGAGGAAGCGCGCCAGCGATTCCACGGTCAGATCGGCGGGATCTTCCACGCTGGCGATCCATTCGGGGAGGAAGACCGGGCGCTTGAGCTGCTTCTCGAGGAGCATGGTCAGCTCGACCACCTTCAGCGAATCGAGCCCCAGGTCGGCGAGGATCGAAGCCTCCGGCCGGATCCGCTTGCGAAGCTTTCTCGGGACAAGCACCTCGAGCGCCTGGCGGACCTGCGGGAACAACTCGGGATCGTGCCTGCGTGAACGGACCACCAGGACCGCACCTCGAGGGGTTTCTTCGCGCTCGAAGAGGAGCGTCGGCGGCTGGGGGCCGCATTTCGATAGTGTGCCGTGAGCGCTAGCGGTGTAAAGCACCCGGTGCGCACATTTACATACCCGCAGTAGAACGCGCCGTGTCAGCGCCTGGCAACGCGGGAGCCCGCCCGCCGGTGAACGGGCGCATGAAATAGGTGTGCCCCACGTACTTGAGCCAAGACTCCACCAGCAGTGATTGATCGATGCGGCGCGCGTACTCGGCGTGAAGGCGCGGAAGCTCCGACCAGTGCACGCCGGGCTTGAGATGGTGCACGGTGTGATAGCCGTTGTTGAAGAGCAGGAGGTTCAGGCTCCGCGAGACGAAGTTGCGCGAGTGGTTCCACTCGCTGAACGCGTCGGTCTCGATGTGCTGCAGGTAGTTGATCACCTGGATGCTGAAGAGCGCGAACTGCTGGGGGATGAAGAAGAAGAGCAGCGTCTTCCGCCAGTCGATCACGAGCAGCACCGCCATGCTGCCGAAGAACACCACGTACTCGGACGCGGCGGCGTAGAAGGCAGGGCGGTCGCGCTTCCAGAGATCCTTGAGAAAGGCGTTGATGTCCCGTGTCTGCGCGAAGTTCGTGAGCATCGGGTAGACCAGCAGCGCGGCGAGATGGTTTCCGCGGAAACCCTTGGGCGACCGCGAGCTGTCCCCCGGCCTGTTGTTGAGCTTGTGGTGCACCTGGTTGTGCGTCGGGACCCAGGCCACCGCGGGGTGGCCGTAGAAGATCGCAATCACGTAGCTGGTGAGGAGGTTGAGCGCCTTCGACCGCCACATCCCCAGGTGGTTGTGGTTGTGGCTGATCACCGCGCTGGTGAAGAACATGAAGAGCGTGGCCGGGTACAGGACGGGGCGCACCCTCCCGAGCTTCCAATTCAAGACGGTGAGGAGGGCGGTAAAGGCGAGGTAGACCAAAGTCCTGCGGTCAGCTCGGTAGCGTAGCATTGGTACCCTTTCCGGGCGGACGGCGGGGGGCTGGAACTACGTTCCAACACTTATCGCACAGTCCGCGGATTCGCGCTCGATCGGTTTTTCGCCGGACCACCCGGGCAGCCGACCGACCACACTGTCCACTTGAAACGCCTCGCGGCCAGCGGCGACGCTCCGGCGATGCGCCCCTGCCCCAAGTGCAAGACCCAGACGCTCGCTCCGCTCGCGCCGGGTCGGGCTGGAGATCCGGAAGTCGTTCCGCCCTCTCGCTGCACCCACTGCCAGGGAGTGTGGCTGCCGCACGAGGCGATCGAGCAGCATCTGGTGCCCGCCTCGGTGGACACCGAGCGCGCGGCCCCTGCCGCGGACGGCTTGGCCGGGTTCTGCCCCCGCTGCAAGGGGCTCCTGGTGCGCGCCCGGTTCGAGGGGTCGCAGCCGTTCCACCTCGACCGCTGCCCGGCCTGCGCGGGCGTCTGGTTCGACGCGGGGGAGTGGGCCACGGTGGCCAGCAGCGAATGGCTCACGCACCTCGACGATCTCTGGGACCCCGTCTGGCGGCGGCGCGTGCGCGAGAAGACAGCGCGGGCCCGTCACCTCGAGGAGATCGAGCGGGCGCTCGGTCCGGAGGTTCTCGAGCGGCTCCGCGCGGCGATCGGCGCCCTCAGGCATCACCCGATGCGCGCCCTGGGGCTGTCGTACCTGATCGGGGAGCTGCGCTCGCCCCGCTGAAGTATCAAGCGTGTCCCGCCTCCCAGGGAACACGCCGAAAAAATGTAGCCGCATTTCCGTGCCTTTCGGCGCGGAGCGGCTAGTTCACGATGATCGACGGGCAATAGATGTCGGCGACCAGGTGGTCCTTGGTGAACCCGATCACGCGATAGTGGTGCACGCCGAGCGGGAGATCCGGATCAAGATGGTTTTGTTCCGGTTCGCGCTCATGGAGTCTCCTTGGGATAGCGCGGGTCCCGCCGCAGCGAATCGAGCGGCGGCGCTTGCTCGATGTCCGTGCGCGAGTAGCCGCGGGCGAGCGCCGCGCGGATCGACTCCAGCGCCTTCTCGCGCTGGCCGTTCTCCTCGAAGACCAGGGCGGACCGGAACAGCACCAGCCCGTCCTCACGCCCCCCGCGCAGCGCCTCCTCGATCTCCTTCAGCGCCGTCTTCTTCTCTCCGGCGAACACCTCGTACATCGCCAGCCGGGAGCGCAGCTCGGGGTTGCGCGGGTTGACCGCGAGCTGCTTTCGCACCTGTGTGGAAGCCTCGCGGTATGCGCGCTCCGACTGGTCCTTCTTGTCGGGCACGTACCGCATCGCATCGGCGTAGTTTCCCCAGGTGCGATCGTCGGCCGGATCCAGCTCCACCGCCTTGAGGAACATCTCGCCGGCCTCGCGGTAGCGCTTCTGGTAGTAGTAGACGATCCCCAGGTTGGAGTAGGCCGGGGCGCTGTGGTTCAAGGTCAACGAGCGCTCGAGCAGCGCGGCCGCGTCGGCGTACAGACCGAGTCGCAGATGCATGGCCGCGAGATTCGCGTAGCCGTTGTAGTTGTCCGGGGTGAGATCGACCACGTGCCGCAAGGGCGGAATCGCGTCCTTGATGCGGCCGTGGCGGTTGTAGAACAGGCCCAGGTCCTTGTACGCCGCCCAGGAGTCGGGCCGCAGCTCGATGGCGCGGCGGAAGGTCGCTTCCGCATCCTGCGTCCTTCCGGCGTCGTCGTACGCGCGCCCGAGCTCGCGGATGCCGTCGGCGCTGCCGGGCTCGAGCTGCAACGCGCGCTGGAAGCTGGCGATGGCCTCGTCACGCTCACCCGCCGCCCGGTGCAAGAGGCCCATGGTGATCTGCGAGGCCACCAACCGGTCGTCCAGCGCGATCGCGCGGCGCGCGCTGGTCCGAGCGTCCGGGATCAGGCTAGAGTCCTTCACCCGCTCGAACTTGCGCAGCAGCGCCTCCGCCCGGCCCGCCCAGGCGGGCGCGAAGCGATCGTCGAGCGCCAGCGCCTTGTCGAACACCGTCAGGGCGGACTCCAGATTCTCCAGGCGGTCGAAGCGCTGCAGGTACCCGCGTCCCTGCAGGTAGAACTGGTACGCGCCCGGCGCGGGGCCGCTGGCCTGGTCGAGGGCGCGCTTTCCCTCCGGGCGCAGCTCCAGCTCGAGCATCTCCGCCGCGCGGCGCAAGAGCAGCGCCGCGAGCGCGCCGGTGTCGTTCCGCTCTCCCTCCAGATCTCGCGCGGCCAGCACCGTCTGGGTGTTCGTGTCCACCAGCTCGGAGGTCACCGTCAGCCGATCGCCGGACCACCGCACCGATCCGGTGAGCGCGAGCGTGGCTCCGAAGGCCCGGCGGGCCTCGCGCGCGGTCGAGATGCCTTCGCGCACCACCTCGTTGCCCGAGACCACCCGCAACGTTCCCTGGAACTGCTCCAGCTGGCGCAGCCGGTTGTTCAGCATCTCCGAGAGGCCCTCGGCAAACGCCTCGCCGTCGCGGTCGCTGCCCACCGCGCGGAACGGCAGCACTGCGAGCTGCCGCATCGGCGCCTGCGCGCGGAGCAGACCCGCGATGAAGTCGTGGGTGAGCGGCGATCGCCAGAGGCCCACGGCGACGCCCAGGGCCAGGACCACGAGCGCCAGATCGAGCAGCCGGTTCTTCCCCGACTGCGAGACCGCGGCGCGCAGCGCGGCCTCCAGCTCGCCGGCGGACTCGAACCTCGCGTCGCGGTCCTTCGCGAGGCATCGCCGGACGATGCGGTCCAGCGCCCGCGGCGTGGAGTCCGGGAGCGGGGGCGGCTCGTCGTTGAGCACCGCGTAGGCGGTCTCGACGTTCGAGCCGCGCGAGAAGGCGCGCTGGCCGGAGAGCATCTCGTAGAGGATGGCGCCGAAGGCGAAGAGATCGGCCCTCTGGTCGACGGGCTGCGCGCGCACCTGCTCGGGCGCCATGTAGCCCACGGTCCCGATCAGGGCGCCGCTGTCGGTCGAGGGCCCGATCGCTGCCGGCGCGGGCACCAGCTTGGCGATTCCGAAGTCGAGGATCTTCAGCACGCCCTGCTCGGTCACGTAGAGGTTCTCGGGCTTCAGGTCCCGGTGGACGACGCCCTTGCCGTGGGCCGCGGAGAGACCGCGCGCCAGCTGGCGCGCGTAGTCGAGCGCGGTGGCGGTGGGGAGCGCTCCCTCCGCCAGCGCGTCCCTGAGCGTGTGGCCCTGCAGCAGCTCGGAGATGATGTACGGCGCGCCCTGGTGGGTCCCGATGTCGTGGACCGCGACGACGTTCGGGTGCTCGAGGGCTCCGGCCGCGCGCGCCTCCTGCTCGAAGCGCAGGATGTCCTGCTCGTCGTGCTCGCCGGGCGACAGGACCTTGAGCGCGACGTCCCGGTCGAGCTTGAGGTCGTGCGCGACGAAGACGCGGCCCATTCCGCCGCGACCCAGCTCGCGCTCGAGCCGGTACCGCTCGCCGAGGATCTCCGGATTCATTTCCAATCCCGCAACGAGCGCGAGACTGCCCCCGGTGGGACGCATGCGTCAATGCCCGACCGGACGACGAAAATCAGGGACGCGGATGCAACCACCACCCGCGCCCTCGTGCCCCCCGCAAGGCGGCATGCGCGCCGGTCCGAGCGCGGCCACCACTCAGGTGGCCGGCAGATTCGAGTCGGAGATCGAGGCGGGGGCCGCTGCAGGCGCCGGCTTCGGCTCGGGACCGATCAAGAGCGACACGGTGTACGTCGCGGCGACCATCCAGCCAACCATCAATGCCACTGGAAAACCCCACTCGCGCAGCCTCTGCATTTGTTTGCCCTCCCTGGAAGAAGGACAAAGCAGCGGACGTGCCAGCGCCGGCAGGGGGCAAGAGCGGCCGGAAAGGCGTCCCGGGCGTCGCCGCCACAGGTAGCGCCTCTCGAGCGCTACCTCCGGAAGGACAGCGGATCGATGCGGAATCTCCGCAGCCAGCGCTGCACCTGGGTGCGCGCCTTTCCCATCGCCCGTGCGACGGCGGTGACGTTCCCTGCGTGCTCCCGCAAGAGCTTCAGGATCTCTTCCCGGCGCTCCGCGTCCGGCCCCTCCTGGGGCTGCGCGGCGGGAGGCGGGCCCGGGCTGGGAGCGCGGACGGCCACGGGAAGGTGCTCCAGCTCGACCTGGCCCCGGTCCGCGAGCACCGCCGCCGCGGCCAGGCACTTCTCCAGCTCGCGCACGTTCAACGGCCACGCGTAGCCCAACAGGGCGCGCGCCGCTTCGACGCTGAAGGTCAAGGCCGGGGCCCCGACGCCCTCCAGCACCGCCGCGGAGAGCAGGGCGAAGTCCTCGCGGCGCTCGCGCAGAGGAGGAAGCGTGCACCGGTAGCCGGAGAGCCGCGCGAGCAGATCCGAGCGGAAGCGCTGCTCGGCCGCCAGCTGATCGAGGTCGCGGTTGGTCGCCGCGACCACGCGCAGGTCGACGGGGATCGCCTTCGAGGAGCCCACCGGCAGGACCTCGTTCTCCTGCAAGACGCGCAGCAGCGCGGCCTGCGCCGGGAGAGGCAGGTCGCCGATCTCGTCGAGGAGCAGCGTTCCCTGGTTGGACGAGCGGATCGCGCCCGGATGCTCCTCCAAAGCGCTGGTGAACGCGCCCTTCTTGTGGCCGAAGAGCTCGGATTCGACCAGGTTCGGCGCGATCGCCGCGCAGTTCACCGCCTGGAACGGTCCGGAGCGGTCGGAGAGCTTGTGGATCGCGCGCGCGATCACCTCCTTGCCGGTCCCCGTCTCGCCGCTGAGCAGGACCGGGACCGTGGAGCGCGCGATCCGCTCGATCCGCGCCAGCTCGGCCGCGAACCCCGGGACCAGCGTGTTGAACCCGCGCGGCGGCCCGCCCGGCGCCGGGGGCTTGAGCACGTCGCCAGTGCTCGCGACCACGTCCTCCCGGAAGAGGAAGAAGGTATGTCCGAGCTCCAGCAGGGCGCCGTCCGCCACCTGCGCGCGCTCGATGCGCCGGCCGTCGCAGAAGGTGCCGTTCTTCGAGGCGGTGTCCGCCAGGACCCAGGAGCCGAGCACGCGCTGCAGGCGGGCGTGCGCGGTGGACATCCGCGGATCGGGCACGCCGATCCGCAGCGTGGTGGCTCCGTCCTCCCGGAGCCGTTCCAACTCGAGCCGCGGCCCGCGGCCGACCGCGACCGCGTCCACGCCCGACAGCGAGATGCGCGCGCCGCCCTCCAGCGGGCGGTCGCAGCGGAAGACGACGAACAGGTGCGGCTGCCCCATCGCCCCTTCCCGGCGAGGCTTTCGGGTCTGGGTCAGGGTCCGATCGGTCCCCATGCGCTCGATTGTGCCACGGACTGGCGCAAAGGTGGCCTCTTCGCCCCTGAAAACGCACCTGGTGCGAATCGCGCTCCGATCGCCCCCGCCCCACCGCTTGCGGCCACACCCGGACCTTCAAGTACCGATCATCGCCACACCCCGGGGGGGACGTCATGCAATTCGATTCACGGGAGGACGGCTGGACGCCGGCGGACGATCGCGAGACGCGCCTGCACAGCCCGTGGGCGCTCGCCATCGCGCTGGCCCTGATCGCCTTGACCTCCGCCGCGCTGATCGCCGCGCCCACCGACACGCAGAAACCGCGACCCGCCGTCGCAGGCACTCTGCCCTGACGTTTTTTTTGACGCTCTGGCGGGCGCGACCGACAGTTGGAAGACCAAGCGCGAAGCTCGCGCGCACGGAGACCGGATGAAGAGAATTGCTCGAGTCGCTACGCTCGCGCTGCTCTGCTGCGGCGCCTGCAAGCAGGAATCTGCGAAGACCGCGACAGTGAACATCGGCCAGGTGATCGATCGCACTGGATCCATCGCCACGCCCAGCTGGGCGGACGCCATCCGGCTGGCGGTCGGGACCGCGAATCAGGCGCTCAAGCAGGCGGGGCAGAACGAGATCCGCTTCGCGCTGGTCGACGCGAACTCCGGGAACGCGCCGGACATGTCGCAGGCGGGCGCGCTACAGTTGGTGAAGCAGGGCGCCAAGGCGCTGATCACCGACTCGAGCCAGGACGACATCGGCATCCACATGCTCGCCTACGACGGAGATCCCGAGCACGGGCTGAAAGTGCCGGTGGTGTGCATGGCTTGCACCTCGCCCAACATCAACAACGCCACGGCCACCGACCCAAATCCGGTCAAGCAGGCTGCCCTGCGCAACACCAACGGCTGGAACTTCCGGACCACCATGAGCGACGCCTACCAGGCCCGGGTGCTCGCGCACATGCTCACCTCGACCGGGAACAAGGGTGACGTGAACGGCGACGGCCGCTTCAAGCTGGCCATCTACGCCAGCGACGATCCCTACGGCCACGGCTTCTCGGAGACGCTGAAGAAGGACGTGATCCAGCTGCACTCCGATGCGATCGTGGAACAGGTCTTCCACGACGTGAAGGCGGTGCCCAACGAGTACGACTGGGCGGCCGACGTCGCCCGGCTGACCGACAAGCGGAACGAGGGCTCGGGCAAGACCGACGGCATCCCGGACGCGGTGGTCGCCATCTCCTTCCCGAAGTTCGAGATCAACTTCACCAAGGCATATCTGGATTCGAAGACCAAGGTCCGCCTGGTGCACACGCACAACTTCCGGGCCGCGCGCGTGCTGGAGGCGCTCTCGACCTCGGTGGACGGCCAGGAGGGGACTTCCCAGGCGGTGCTCGCCGACGGCAACTCGGCGCGCGTGTTCAGCGACGACTTGAAGGCGCTCACCGGCCAGGCCCCCGCCTTCCGCGACGCCGCCGCCTACGACGCGGCGATGGCGCTGATGCTCTCCACGCTGCACGCCGTGAAGCACAACAAGCTCGCGAACGCCGACCAGGTGACGGGCGCGATGATCCGGGACTCGATGCGCGCAATCAACGACCACTCCGGTGAGCCGGTCGACGCGGGCATCAACGGGTTCGCCCGGGCGGCGCAGCTGATCCGCGAGGGCAAGGCGATCGACTACCAGGGCGCCTCGGGCCCGTGCGACTTCGACGCCCGCGGTGACGTGACTGCGTCGCCGACCGCGAGTGCCCTCCCGTGCGGCAGGTGGGGAGCAAGTAACACCGCGCCGCTTGCGGCGCGGAACAGACGCTGACCCGCTGAACCCTCAGTCCGAGAGCTCGCGCATGTGCGCCGCGGCACAGCGGCCCAGCACGTCGAGATTGTATCCCCCTTCCAAGAGGGAAACGATCCTGCCCTGAGCGTACCTGGTGGCAACCTCCCGCACCCGCGCTGTCACCCACGAATAATCCGCGTCCGCGAACCGCAAGAACGCCATCCCATCGTCCCGATGCGCGTCGAACCCGGCCGAGAAGAACAACATCTGCGGCCTGAACCGCTCCAGCGCGGGGATCCACTCCTGCTCGACCGCCGCGCGGAACTCCCGGCTGCCGGCGCCGGCTTCCAGCGGCACGTTGACCATCCGCTCCGAGCGACCCTCCACGCCGCTGCCCGGATAGAACGGGTGCTGGAAGGTCGAGACCATCAGCACGCGCGGGTCGTCGCGGAACATGTCCTCGGTTCCGTTGCCGTGGTGGACGTCGAAGTCGACGACGGCCACGCGCTCGAGCCGGTGATGCTCGAGCGCGTGGGCCGCGCCGACGGCGACGTTGTTGAAGAAGCAGAAGCCCATCGCGCGACGACGCTCGGCGTGGTGGCCGGGCGGCCGAACCGAGCAGAAAGCCGCGGTCGCCTTTCCCTCGATCACCAGGTCAGTGGCCAGCACCGCCGCCCCAGCCGCGCGCAGCGCCGCCTGCAGCGTGTGGGGATTCATGGCCGTGTCCGGATCGATCTGCAAAAGCCCCGCGTCCGGCGACAGCCGATGGATCGCGTCGACGTAATCTGGATCGTGCACGCGGAGCAGCTGCGCGCGCGTGGCCAGCGGCGCGTCGTATCGCGAGGTGACGTAATCCAGGCGGGAGGAGATCAAGCGGTCCTCGATCGCCCCGAGCCGCTCGGGACGCTCGGGATGATCCTCGCCCATCTCGTGCAGCAAGCAGTCGGGATGCGTGACGAACGCGAGGCCCACGCGCGCACGATACCGCGCGCGAAGGGCGGGGTGCGAGAGAGGGCGCGGCGAGCGGTTTCCTGAGCACTTCCGCGCGTTGAGGGCGCATTGCAGGTGCCCGTATTGTCGAAACAACCAACCGAGCGATCGCAAAAGCGCACGGTGCGCCGCGTCTCGCTCCAGGAGAAGATCGAAATGAAGAAACTGACGATGACCGCGGTGGCCGTTCTCTTCTGTCTCTCCGGCGCGGCGCGCGCCGACAGCTCGCGCCGGACCACGACGATCTCCAGCAGCGGCCAGCAGCAGAAGTTCTGGGTCGGCGTGGACGGCGACTTCGCCCTCCCGATCGGCAACTACAGCAACGTGAACGGAATCGGCGGCAGCCTGCTGATCGTCGGCGAGTACCCGGTGATGCCGGAGCTGAGCGCGACGGCCCGCATCGGCTTCCAGTACCACGCGAACACGAACACGCTCGGACTCGACACGCACGTGCATTCGATTCCGGTGCTGCTCGGCGCCAAGTACTACCTGATGTCCCACGGGGACCGCCAGGGCCTGTTCGGCGCGTTCGAGCTCGGCCTGTTCGACCTGATGACCGACGTCTCGGGCGTTGGCAGCTCGAACGACATCAAGTTCGGCGCCGGCATCGGCGTCGGGTACGCGATGAAGGAGTGGAACGCGCGCGTCAGCCTCCATTCGCAGGACGTCGGCCACTTCGGCGACCTGATGATGGTGACCGCGGGCGTCGGCTACACCTTCGCCGGGTTCTAAGCCTCGTCACAGCAAGGCTCCAAGGTGCGGGGGTTCGCCGGATGGCGGACCCCCGCGCGCATGTTCAGCGCGATGCGCTCCCCCGGCGGGCCGCGTCGGCCTCCGCCACGGACTTGAGCTGCGCGAGCCCACGCTCGAAGTCACCGCCCACCATCTTGTCCATGTTCATCACCATCCCGAACGCCTTGCCGGCGAAGTCGTTGTGTCCTTCCATCGTCCAGGTGACCTTGGTCCCGGCGCCCTCCGGCGCGAGGTCGAAACGCGTGGTGGCGGTGGACGCGAAGGGCTTGAGGAACTCGAGCCTGATGCCGACGCGCTCGCCCGACCGCGCCTCCAGGATCGTCATGCGGCCTTCGCCGACGCTGTCGTTCCCCTTCCAGGCATACGTCGCGCCCGGAGCGCCATCGACTCCGGCGTAGGAGGTCTGCATGTTGGGATCGAGCCCCTCCCACGGGGACCACGCCTTCCAGCGGTGGAAGTCGGCGACCTGGGCGTAGACGATTCCCGGCGGAGCCTGGGCCGTCTCGGTGCGGGAGATGCGGTAGGTGGCCGGGCGCGTGGCGATCACGATCGCCAGCACGGCGACCACGGCGAGCACCACGAAGCCGACCTTCCTGACCATCAGGCGCGCAGTCTGGCCCGAAGGCCTCGTGGATGCCAGCTTGAAACCAGCGCGGGCCAGGGATCACATGAGGTGGAACCGGAGGTCTCAAATGCCCCGCTGCGCCATCGCCCTCACCGTCCTGTCCCTGGCTTCCACCGCGGCCCTCGCGCGGTCCGAGGACCGCGACGTTCCCGAATTCGACGCGGTCCAGGTCGCCTCCGGGATTCACGCCACCGTGGAGATCGGACCGCGGAGGCCCGTGGGGGTCGAGGCCGACGACGAGATCGTCCAGCTGGTGGAGACGCGCGTGGAGGACGGCACCCTCCATGTCGGATTCAAGCCGCAGCGGAGCTGGAGCGGCGACCACCGGGTCTCGGTGACCATCCAGACGCCGCGGCTCCGCGCGGTCGGCGCCAGCGGCGGAGCGATGGTGCGGGCCACCTTCACCCGCGCCGACCAGAGCGAGATCCAGGCGAGCGGAGGTAGCGAGATCCGCGTCCGCGGCGTGGATGCGGGCCGACTCTCCATGCAGGGCTCCGGCGGGTCGGTGCTCTACGCCCAGGGCCGCGCGGACACGCTCGATCTCCAGGTGTCGGGTGGAACGCGCCTCCACGGCCAGGATCTCTCGGTGAAGGACGTCGACGTGCAGGCGAGCGGAGGTTCGGAGGCGGACTTCCGCGCGAGCGGAAACCTCCGGGGGAACCTCTCCGGCGGCTCGGAGCTTCACGTCCGCGGCGGCGCCCGGACCCGGGGGGCCACCTCGGGCGGCTCGTCCGTAGAAGTTGACGACTGAGCTAAGATCTTTCGCATGACGGACAGCGACACCCAGAGGCGAGCCGCGGCGCTGCAGGCCCTGCAGCAGCATCGTTCTCCCACTCCTCCCGCCAAGGCATTCTGGGAGCGCAACGGCGCGCGGATCGGAATCGCCGTCGCCCTCCTGATCGCGCTGGCGCTGGTCGCGCGCGCGGTCGGAGCGTTCATGCACACGTCGATTTCCGAGACTGCCCGGGCCGAGCAGGCGCTGCGCAAGGGAATGCGGTAGACCGCGCGCAAACGAGCACGAAAACGTGAACGTGTCCGTGGGGTGAACGCTTTCTTGGCGTAAAGCGCGCGCTCAGCGACCTTCGCGGCGGACTTCCTGCTGGATGCGCACCCGCGAGCCGTCCTGAACCTCCGGCCCCAAGTTGAGCGCGACCGTCTCGCCACCGCGCAGGCCTTCCAGCACCTCCACGTTTGCGCCGTCGTCCATTCCGAGCCTGAGCCGCTGGAAGTGGACCTTCCCGTCCTCCACGATGGCCGCGAAGAGCTGGCCGCCCTGTCCCACCAGGGCGTCGGTCGGGATCAGCGGCCGGGGCGGCCCGTGCAGCGGAAGGCGCGTCTGCACGAAAGCGCCCGGGTAGAGCCCCGGCGGCGGCTCCGCCAGGTCGATCTCGCACAGCATGGTGCGCGTGCGCGGCTCCAGGCTCTGCGAGATGCGCGAGATCCGCGCCTCGAACACCGGCAGCTCGGAGGAAAGCTGCAGCGTCACCTTGTCGCCCACCCGGACACGGGCCGCGTCGTCCTGGCCCAGGTGGAGCCTGATGCGCAGGCGATCGAGCTGGGCCACCTCGAGCAGCGGCTGCGCCGACGAGGTGCTGCCGGTGGCGGCGGGCAACAGCGCGCCGGGGTCCGCGTAGCGCGCGGTGATCGTCCCGTCGAACGGAGCGCGCAGGATCTGGTACCCCTTCTGCACCTCCGCCCGGGCCAGCGACGCGCGGGCCACCTTCACTCCCTCGATCGCGGCCTCGCGATCCTGGACCGAGACCCGTCCCGAGGAAACCAGGCGCTCTACCCGGCTCAGCTGCTGCTTGCGAAAGGTCAGCTCCGCCTGCGTGGAGGCGACCTGGGCGTCAAGCTCGGGCGATTCGAGCTCGGCCAGCTCCTGGTTCTTGCGGACCTTGTCGCCGCGCTCGACCATCACCTTCTTCACGTACCCGCTGACCTTGGCGTAGAGCGTCGCGTGCAGCTCCGCGCGCACCTCGGCCGGAAGCGAGACCACGCGGTCGGCTGGCGCGACCGCGATGCGCGCCACCCGCACCGTCGGGCCCTGCTCCAACTCCTTCTTGAGCACCTCCTCCTGGCGCGCCTGCGCGGACCGCTCGCGGGTGAAGAGGGCCAAAGAACCCGCGGCGGCGGCGACCACCGCCACGATGCTGCTGGCCGCGACCAGCCGGTTCTTCCCCGACGTTTCAGGCACGGGAAGCCTCCGATGCGCCGCGGCTCTCCGCGGAGAACTGCTCGTCGAGCTTGTGGGCGCTGGGCGGCGCCTTCCGCAGCAGCGTGTAGACGGCAGGAACGAGGAACAGCGTGACGAACGTCGCCACCAGCAGACCTCCGATGACCGCGCGGCCCAGCGGGGCATTCTGCTCACCACCCTCGCCGATCGCCAGCGCCATTGGGACCATTCCGAGCAGCATGGCCAGCGCAGTCATCAGCACCGGCCTCAGCCGCGTCCTGCCTGCCTCGATCGCTCCCTCGATCACCCCGAGCCCACGGTGCACGCGGGCGTCGTTCGCCGCGTTGACCAGGAGGATGGCACGTTGAGGGTGGTCCCGGTGGCGGCCAGCATCCAGAGGACCCCGATCATCGCACCGGGCACGGCGACCAGGATGATGAACGGGTCCAGGAACGACTGGAACAGCACCACCAGGAGCAGATAGACGAGCAGGTTGGCCAGGATCAGGCCCACCCCGAGGTGCCCGAACGCGGCGAACATGCTCTGGCTCTGTCCGCGCACCGTGATCCGCGTCGCCTTGGGCAGGTTCTTGATGCTGGCGATGGCCTTCTCGATGTCCCGGGTGACGCCGCCCAGGTCGCGCCCGCCGGCGCTGGCCTGCACGTCGACCACCCGCTGCACCGACACGTGGTTGATCATCGAGAGCCCGGTGGTGGGGCGCAGGCGCGCCACCGCTCCCAGATAGGTTCCGCTCCCGGCGGGCAGGTCGCCCGGCGTCGGGACCGAGGATGACCCAAGCGCCTCCGGTTGCCCGAGCGGCGTCCCGAGCAGCGAGGGGACCGAGTCCACCTGCCGCAGCGGCGTCTGCACCACCACGAAGTAGTTCACGTTGTTCTTCGGATTGATCCAGAACGACGGCGCGACGAGCGAGCTGGAGCTGAGCGAGACCAGCAGGTTGTTCGCCACGTCGCGCTGGGTGACGCCGATCTGCGCCGCCCGCGCGCGGTC
>WNFK01186518.1_pt1 | contig 33507 bp, 32 predicted proteins | sample 5400281 | NCBI WGS metagenome assembly WNFK01 (sample SAMN13153350, study PRJNA577476) | soil metagenome | isolation source: 20 cm soil on Douglas fir-dominated hillslope | place: USA:California | collected 2013-09-17
AACTACAACCTGTTCACGGAATGGACCTGGAGTAACACGCTCAACTGGTCCCGCGTGATGAACCAGCACAGCATCACGGTGCTGCTCGGCCAGGAAGCGAACCAGGGCACCAACCGGTTCGAGACCGGAACCTGTTCGGGCCTCCTCAATACGGGCATCGACTCGCGCTACATCCAGGATGCCCTGTGCGACCCGACCACCAAGAACGTCCGCAGCACGGGTTCGAAGAACGCCCTGTTGTCGTTCTTCGGCAAAGCCGACTACAACTATGGGGACCGCTACTACGTCAGCGTCACCCTGCGCCGCGACGGCTCGTCCCGCCTGCCGATCGTCAATCGGTGGGCCACGTTCCCAGCGATCGGGCTCGGTTGGAGACTGTCGCGGGAGTCGTTCCTGGCACAGAACAAGACCTTCTCGAACATGATGCTGCGGTTCGGGTGGGGCGTCACCGGCAACCAGGAGATCCCGTCGGGCCGCATCGTCAGTCAGTTCGGCGGCGACCGCGGCGACACGTTCTACGACATCTCGGGCAGCGGCTCGTCGATTCGGCCGGGATTCAAGACCACGGCCATCGGGAACCCGAACCTGAAGTGGGAAGAGAACCGCTCGATCAACGTCGGGCTGGACCTCGAGTTCTTCGAGGGTCGCGGGACGTTCAGCGCCGACGTGTACAACCGCAACACGAACAATCTGTTGTTCGATCCCCGGAACCCGGCCACGGCAGGCTCGGCCGATCCGGCGATCGTCAACATCGGCAAGATGCAGAACAACGGCATCGACTTCTCGATCGGCTACCGCGGCAGCTTCGGCGCGGCCACGCAGTGGAGCGTGAACTTCAACGGCAGCCACTACAAGAACAAGATCGTGCGGATCGACGGCGTGTCGAACTCCTTCCAGGGGCCCGGCATCATCCGCGATCAGAATCCCGTCATCAACCAGTTGGGCGAGGCGATCGGGTCGTTCTACGGCCTGGTGGCGGACGGGTACTATCGCGACTCCGCGGATGCCGCTCCCTTCTTCGCCGACGGCGCGCGCCCCGGCCGCATCAAGTTCAAAGACATCGACGGGGACGGCGCGATCACCGGCGCCGACCGCGCGATCATCGGCAGTCCCCACCCCGACTTCACCGCCGGGTTGGACCTGACGCTGCGCCACGGCTCGTGGGACGTCAGCGCCACGGTGTTCGGCACCTTCGGCAACCAGATCTTCAACGTGCAGAAGTACTGGGACATCTTCCGGTATTTCGACACCAACGTGCGGGCCGATCGCCTGGCCAATTCGTGGACGCCGACGAACCAGAACGCCAAGTATCCCAAGCTGGATGCGAATGATACGTGGAGCCGCCAGTTCTCGAGCTACTGGGTCGAGAACGGCACGTACGTCCGGTTGCGCACGCTGCAGGTCGGCTACAACTTGCCCCCGGCCATGATCCGCTGGATCCCGGTGGCGCGCGTGTACCTGCAGGCGGAAAACCTGTTCACCATCAGCGGGTACTCAGGGCTCGACCCGTCGCTGCCGGCCGCGAGCGTGTTCGGCGCGGCAGGCGACATCCGGGATCAGTTCCGGGGCGTGGATCAGGGCTCGTATCCGAGCAACCGGACGATCACTGTCGGCATCTCGACCTCGTTCTAGCGACTCGTCTTTACTCATAGGGGACGGAAGACGATGAACATGAGACACTGGAACCGCCTGCTGTACGGGATCGCGGGGCTGATCGCAGCCGCGGGGGTCACGTACGCCTGCAAAGACTTCTTGAATCAACCGCCTCAGGGCACGGTGGATGAGCAGACCCTGGCGACGCGCCAGGGCGTCGAAGGCACGCTCATCGCCGCCTACCGGTCGCTGGACTGCAGCAGCAGCTCCGCCGGCTCGTGGGGTTGCGCGGCCAGCAACTGGGTGTGGGGCAGCGTCGTGAGCGATGACGCCTACAAGGGCTCGAACCTCGGCGACCAGCAGCCCGTCAATGACATCGAGACCTACTTCTGGTCCCTGGGCACCTCCGACGATTACATCAACCAGAAGTGGAGCCAGGTCTACGAAGGGGTCTCGCGCGCCAACGCTACCCTCCGTCTCCTGGCGAAGGTCCAGGCGGAGAAACCGTTGGAGATCTCCACCGCGGACGCCAACGGGATCAAGGGCGAAGCGCTGTTCCTCCGGGCGCACTACCACTTCGAGGCGTACCGGATGTGGGGACAGGTCCCGTACTACTACGAGACCGATACCGACTTCCGGAAGCCGAACGACATCACCCCGGACTCGGTGGCGAAACTGGTCATCGCCGACCTCGATGCCGCCATCAACCTGCTGCCCGCGGCGCCGCGAGGCGGCGACAAGGGCCGCGTGACGTCGTGGGCCGCCAAGGCCTACAAAGGCCGGGTGCAGGTGTATCGCGGCGACTATGCCGGGGCGATAGTGAGCCTAGACTCGGTGAGGACGTTCGGTCCGTACGCGCTGGAGACGAGCTTCGATCACGTCTGGACCGGCCGTCCGCTGTACCGCAACGGGCCGGAGACGATCCTGGCGTTCCAGGCGTCGACGCGCGACGGCGAGCCGAGCGGCTGGAACTCGAACTGGGGCGAACGGTTGAATTTCCCGCACGGCGCCAGTCACTTCGGCTGTTGCGGCTTCCACCAGGCGTCGTTCAACCTGGTCAATTTCTACCGAGTTGACGCAGCCGGGTTGCCGGTAGCGGTTACCAGTTCCGTCTGGAACAGCCCGACGCCCGACACGGGAGTGGCGATTCCCCTCGATCCGCGGCTCGACTGGACCGTCGGCCGGGATCGGGTGCCCTACAAGGATTGGGGGCTCCATAACCGCTCGTGGATCCGGGACGCCGAATACAGCGGCCCGTACAGCCCGAAGAAGAACGCCCACGAGGCACAGGACACCGCCAAGGCCGAAAACAACGTGGGGTGGCAGACGACGCAGCAGAACGATGTGCCCATGCACATCTTCCGCTACGCCGACATGCTGCTCCTCCTCGCCGAGGCCGAGGTCGAAGGGGGCGGTGCGGCGGGACTCGTGACCGCACGCACGATCGTGAATCAGGTCAGAGCGCGGGCAGGACAGCTGGCGCAGGGGTGCGGGTCTGCGGATACCGTACTCACGAACCGGTATCCGGCGTGCGTCGGCAACACGAGCCTGACGGTGGCGCTGGTGCAGAACCCGACGATCGACTCCGTGTCGACGCCGTGGGCGACGTATCGCATCGGCATGTATCCGGTGTTCGCGTCGCAGGCCCAAGCGCGCCAGGCGGTAAGGTTCGAGCGCCGGCTCGAACTGGCGATGGAAGGCCAGCGGTTCTTCGACTTGCGGCGTTGGGGGGCGGCGGATAGCACGATCGCCAACTTCAATCTCACGGAAAAGACCCGCATCCCGTACAAGGCGCTGGCGGCCGCGTTCACGGCCCGGTATGCGCGCTATCCGATTCCCACGGTGCAGATCCAGTTGAGCCGAGTGGGTAGCGTGGACAGGTTGTGCCAAAACGCGGGGTGGGGCGGGACGACGGTGTGCCCCTAGCTTCAGCTCGGTAAGAGGGCGCCCTACGGGCGCCGGATGAGCAACGCCTGCAGGGAATCGCCGGTATTCGCAACGAGCACGGCGCTCCCTGCAGGCGTTTGCATTAACACGAGCCCGGCGACGTTGCGCGGCGCCAGGAAGCCGCTCTCCACCGCGGGGACCGGCGTGAATTGCCCCCGCCCGTCCCCCTTGAGCCAGAGGCCGTTGCCGGCGTCGGCCTGAGGCGTGTTCGGCTCCGTCTCGTAGAGATTCCCCGCCACGATCAGATCGAGATTCCCATCCCCGTCCACGTCGTGCATGACGATGCCGCGGATCGGTGCGATCTGCGCCAGGGCGGGAAGCGGCGCCGACGTGAACGTGCCGTCGCCGTTGTTCTGCAGGTAGAGGCTGGCAAACGTGTCCGCCTGATAGTGGAGCGCGCTCTTCAGGTGCGAAGCCCCAAATAGCTCGGCGACGGACTGGCCCGCGAACCCGGCGTAGCTCGGGAACTTCAGCGCGATGGTATAGATGGACGGCCCCAATTTCGCGCGGCCGAAGAACGGATACTCCGTGCCGCCGATTTCCCGCGTCAAGACGATGTCGGTGGAGTGACTGCCGGTGAAGTCGCCCGCGTAGACGCCAAACCGGCTCTGCGGCGACGTCTGGTACCCGAAGTTCAACCCCACGTTGCCTGCCACCAGATCGGGATGGCCGTCGTGGTTCACGTCGCCCGCGGCGAGGCTCATCCACCACCCTCGCATCGCCGCCAACCCGACGGAGATGTTCACGAGTTTCTTGCCGTCATTGTGATAGAACGTGAGCGGCATCCATTCGCCGGCGGTGACTAGATCCAATCGTCCGTCGCCGTCGAGATCGATCCAGACCGCCGCCGTAATCATGCCGGCCGGCTGGCTGAGCTCCGGCGCCACCTCCGCCGTCACATCCGTGAAGTGGCCTCCCCCGTCATTGCGCAGCAGGTAGCTGCGGGTGGGGTTCGGGTAGTTCCTCGGCGTGAGGCGCCCGCCCACGAACAGATCGGGCCGGCCGTCGCCGGTAAAGTCTCCGGCCACGGCGCTCGCCGTGCAGGTGGGCATCGGCGGCAGCGCCTGGCTGTCTCGCACGAACCGGCCGCCGCCCTGGTTGATGTAGAGGCGGTCCTGGAGCCAGGGAGATCCCGGCGCGAGGCGATAGCCGCAGGTCGCGACGTAGAGATCCGGCCGGCCGTCGCCGTTGGCATCAAAGAACAGGGCTCCCCAATCCTCGTAGTTCTTGTCGGCCGCCCAGGGTTGCCCTCGGACCGATTCGGCGAAGCTGCCGTCCTTGCGTTGCAGGAACAGCCTGCCCGGAACCCCGGATGCCCCCCCGATGAACACGTCCTCCAAGCCGTCGCCGTTCACGTCCAGCGCGGCGACGGGAGGGCCCTGCCGGGACGGCTCGTACGGCAGGAGCGGCTGCACTTCGTAATCGACGAAGGTGCCGGCCGGATGCGTGTACTGGAGCGAATGCAGGGGTTCGAAGCGGTGGAGGTTGGTGGAGGTTGGTGGAGGCGCTGCCGTCTTTTTGGAGTCCTGCTGCTGAACCGTGATCGTCTGATCGACGGGGAGATCGGTGAGCACCTGTGAGCGGCCATCGGGCCATGTGACCCGCAGCGTGTCCACTCGCGTGGCCGCGCCCAGCCCGAAGTGCTCGAGCGTCTCCATGGAGGAGAGATAGCCGCGGTACGGCGAATGGTAGAGGTACTGCGTCTCACCGCCGGCCGTGAGGACCAACGTCGCTCCGATCCCCCGCCGGTTGGGAGACGCGCCTGCGAGCTTGATGTGCAGATAGTGCGCGCTGTCGTCCTTGGCTCGGGTCCCTGCGTAGATGGCCGCCGGCGCGTCGATACTGTTGATCACGATGTCGAGCCGGCCGTCGGCATTCAGATCGGCGTACGCCGCGCCGTACGCAAAACCCGACTCGTCCATTCCCCAGGCTTTGGTCTTGTCGGTGAAGGTCAGGTCGCCATTGTTGCGGAACAGGTAGTTGGACATGCGGTAACTCCGCAGGTCCTTGAGCAGGCTCAGCGACCGTTCGTGGTTCTCTGACTGCCGTGCCCCGAATGCCGCCATCTGGTAATCGAGATCGTTGGGCGCCTTGGGATAGCCGTTGGTGACGAAGAGGTCCTTGGAGCCATCATTGTCGAAGTCGGCAAAGAGCGCACTCCAGCTCCAGTCGGTGGCCGCGACGCCCGCCTGGGTGGCGATATCACTGAAGATGACGTCCCCGCTCGGCGCGACGCCGTTGCTCAGCTGCAGCGAGTTGGCGTCGAAGTCGTCGCGAAACCCCCGGCTCTCGAGCTCCATGCGACGACCGTAGGTGAGGTACCCGCTCATGCGTTTGCGCTGGTCGAGGGCGGCGGGGAGCATGTCCACCTGCATGATGTCGGGCCAGCCATCGTTGTTGAAATCCGCGATATCGGCGCCCATCCCCGCGAAGCTCGCATGCTTGAGCGACGTGCCGGCCTTATTGGTGAACGTGCCGTTGCCGTTGTTGATGTACAGGACATCGTTGGGTTCGACGTCGTTGGACACGTACACATCGGGCCATCCATCCCGGTTCACGTCGGCGACGACGACGCCGAGTCCATAGCCGAGCTGTTGGAGGATGCCCGCTTGCTGCGACACATCGGTGAACGTGCCGTCGCCGTTGTTGCGATACAAGCGATTCCAGCTCGCGGGGCCGGCGCTGCGGACGCCGAGCGGATGCGCGTCCACTGCCCCCCGCGCGAAGTCCTTGGGCGAATTGTTGAGCAGGAAGAGGTCGAGGTCTCCGTCGCGGTCGTAGTCGAGGAAGGCGGCGTTCGTGGAAAAGCCTGTATCGGCAAGGCCGTACCGCGCCGCGGCCTCCGTGAAGGTGCGATCGCCGTTGTTGATGAACAGGAGGTTGGCCCGATCGGTCCCCTTGGACCCATCGGGCCCGGAGGCGCAGACGTAAATGTCGAGATACCCGTCGTCGTTGACGTCCACCATGGCCGCGCCGGTGGCCCACCGGGTCGTCGTCACCCCGGCCGGCTGCGTGATGTCTTCGAACCGCATGTCGCCCTTGTTCAGGTACAGGCGGCTCGAGACCATGTTGCCCGTGAAGAACAGATCCGGCCGGCCGTCATTATCGATGTCCCCGACCGCGACGCCGGCGCCATTATAGATGAATATCTGCGACTGCATGTTCATCGAATCGTCGGTGGTGATCGTGTTGCCGAACGTCACCCCGGTGTGCGCCGGGTCCAGACGCGTGAAGAGCGGATGCTCGCGCGGGCCATGGCATCCACACAGCAGCGTGACGGAGATGGAGAGCTCAACAAGAAGTCGGCGCATGGGTCAGACAAGCTAACGCCCTCTTGCATGGCCGGGTATCGTTTACGTCATGCGTCAGCCCTCGAGACTCGTTCTGGTCGCGCTCGCGTGTTCAACACTGACACATTGCCGTAAGCCGTATCGATCCGAGGGCGAGCAACTCGCCCACACCGCCTGCGCCTCATGTCATGCGTTTCCCGATCCCCAGTTACTGGACAAACACACCTGGCAAGCGAGTGTGCTGCCGCAGATGGCCCAGCGACTCGGCGCCGGGGAGCAGTCGCTCTCCGCCGCCATGTCGCGAAGCCCATACATGACGGTGCTGCCCGGCGCGGTTTCCGCGGAGCAATGGGCCAAGATCATCGGCTTTTACGTCGAGCAGGCCCCCGACTCGCTGCCCAGACAGGTGCTGCCGGCAGAGCCGCAGCTCGATCCCGGTGCTTTCCACCCAGCGCCATTCGTGCCGGGCCTCGAAAGCAGCGGCATCATCACCCTCCTCAAGGCCGATTCGCTGCGGCGGCGCATATTCGTCGGCGAAGCGGCGACGAACCAGCTGCGCGTGTTCGACTGGAACCGCCGCTTGGTGGCCACGCTCGCGTTGCGCAGTCCTCCCACCGACGTCATTGCCGAAGCGCATGACCTGCTGGTGCTGGAATCGGGGATCTTGGAGCCCAACGACGAGGCGCGGGGGACGTTGGCCCAGTATGACGTCCGCGCTGATGGCCAATTGCGATTCAGCAAGACGCTCATCGACTCGCTGTTCCGGCCGGTGTTTGTCCGCGGCTTCGATTTCGATGGGGATGGCCGGGACGAGTTTGTCATCTGCGAATTCGGCAACAACCGCGGCCGGCTGGCCCTGTATCGCTTGGACGGCGCGAAGTATCAGCGCCAGGTGCTGGATGCGACTCCCGGCGCCATCCGCTTCGAGCTGCACGACCTGACCGGCGACGGGCAGCCGGACATTGTCGCGCTCTTCGCGCAGGGGGACGAGCGGATTGTCTTGTTCCCGAACGACGGGAAGGGGCATTTCTCGGCAGAGCGCCGTCTACTGGCACGGTTTCCGCCCGTGTACGGCTCGATGTACTTCACCATGCAGGATTTCAACGGCGACGGCAAACTGGATATTCTGCATGTGAACGGCGACAACTTTGACTTCTCCCGAATCCTGAAGCCGTATCACGGCATCAGAATTCTGGAGAATGACGGCCGCAACAATTTCGTCGAACGGTACTTCTATCCGATTTATGGCGCCGCGCAGGCCGCCGTCGCCGACTTCGATAGGGACGGCGACCTCGACATTGTGACGAGCAGCAATTTTTCCGATCCCGAGCAGCATCCGGAACGTGGCATCATGTACTTCGAGAATGCCGGCTCTTCCCCGTACACCTTTCACCCGTTCGCCTTCACGGTGGCCTCGGGCAATCAGTGGAACGTCATGACCACCGCCGATCTGAACGGCGATGGCCGGCTGGACGTCATTATCGGCGCCATGCGTCTCGAAAACATCACCAGGCTGCAGCGCCGCGCGGGCCCACCGGCGCAAGCCGGACTCGAATCCATTTTGCTGTTCGAGAACACGATGGCTCGTCGCTAACGACCGCGTGCCTCCCCCTTCGTGGCGACGTGTAGTCGTGATCGCGGCGTTCATCGCCGCGGTCGGGGCTGTCGTGCTGCTTAACCGCCGGGCCACGGGAAGCGCCGCGGCGTGGGACCCCATTCGTTTAAATGAAGTGGCGCATCAGAGCGGGATCGATTTCGTCCACCAGGCGGCGACCCTCGACCCAAAGGTCCAACACATCACGCCCCACATCGCAGGCCTAGGCGCCTGCGTTTCGGTCGCGGACGTGAACAACGACAATTGGCCAGACCTCTACTTCACGACCTCTCAGTTTGGCGCCGCGAATGCGCTGTACTTGAACCAAAAAGACGGCACGTTTCGGGACGTGGCCGCCGCAGCGGGGGTGGCGTCGCTCAACCGCGCCGGGGAGGGGGGGGGCGTGTCGATGGGCGCGGTCTGGGGCGATTACGACAACGACGGCTTCGAAGATCTGCTCGTCTACAAGTGGGGTTACCCTCAGCTCCTCCACAATCTCGGCAACGGCCGCTTTGAGGATGTGACTGCGGCATCCGGGCTCAGGCGATGGATGAACTCGAACGGCGCCGTGTGGCTCGACTTCGATCGCGACGGACTGCTCGATCTCTATATCACGGGCTATTTCCGCTCGGACATCGACTTCTGGCACCTGCAAACCACGCGCATCATGCAAAGCAGCTGGGAGTTCGCCTCGAACGGCGGCAAGAATCTCCTGTTCCGGAACCTGGGGAATGGCCGGTTCGAGGACGTGACCGATGCGATGGGCGTCGGGAGCACGCGCTGGACGTTGGCGGCCGCCGCGGCGGATTTCAACGACGACGGTTGGCCCGACCTGTATCTCGCCAATGACTACGGCCCCGAGGAGCTATTCCTGAACCGCGCGGGCAAGCGTTTCGAGCTGGCCCACGCCGGTCTCGAGGATGACTCGAAGAGCGGGATGGCGGTCGCCGTCGGCGACGTCTTCAACCGCGGTCGCTACGACGCCTTCGTCACCAACATTTCGGAGCGCGGCTTTCTGTTCCAGGGGAACAACCTGCGCATCAACCTCCTGAAGGAGCTGGGCCGCTTCAACGAGATCGCCACCGGCCCCGTCGCCGATGCGGGGTGGGCGTGGGGCGCGCAGTTCGGTGACCTGAACAACGACGGCTGGCTCGATCTCGTGGTGGTCAACGGCTTCATCTCCGCCGATAGCGGGCGCGACTACTGGTATGCCATGTCGAAGGTCGCGGGCGCGCAGGGCAACATTTTCGAAGATGCGAAGAACTGGCCGGCCATCGGGACCGCGAGCCTCTCCGGCTACGAGCGCTCCCGCGTGCTCCTCAATCGCAGCCGCGAGGGGCCGGGAGCGGGGTTCGTGGATGTCGCCGAGGAGGCGGGCGTCACTGATCGGCTCGATGGGCGGGGCGTCGCGCTGGCTGATCTTTGGAATCGCGGAGTGCTCGACGTGCTGATTGCGAATGAGAAGGGCAGGGCACTGCTCTACCGTAACACCGCTAAGCCTCTGCACTGGATCGAACTCAAGCTTACAGGCACCCGGAGCAATCGCAGCGCCATCGGCGCGGAAGTGACGGTGGAGTTCGGCGGACTACGCCAGCGCCAGGTGGTGGATGGGGGAATGGGGTTCTGCAGTCAGAACGATCGCCGCTTGCACTTCGGCTTGGGCAACAGCACGCTCGGGCGCGTGACGATCCGGTGGCCGTCGGGCACCGAGCAAGTGCTCGACGGTCTGGCCGTGGACCACCTGAACGAGATCACGGAGCCTGCCAAGTGAAGGACCCGAAGTACCTGATCGTCTTTCTCATCACGCTGGTGCTGGTGGTCGGCGAGGCGCGCTACAACATTCTCGGCGGCTACGATCGGCTGGCGACGACCCTCGGCGTCTGCCTGGCGATGGAGGCGCTGCTGTCGTGGTGGCTGCGGGGCCGCGTGGCGAATCTGGCGAGCTCCTACATCACCGGGATCAGCCTGGCGCTCTTGATCAAGCCCCAGGCCAACATCCTCTGGCCGTTCGCCCTGGGCGCCTTCCTGGCGATCGCCTCGAAATACGTGCTCACCTACCGGGGGCGCCACCTCTGGAACCCCAGCAATTTCGCCATCGCCTTTCTGGTGCTGGTAGCGGCGGACAGCGTCGCGATCCTCAGCCATCAGTGGGGCAACGACCTCCGCATCAACCTGGTCATCTGGGCGTTTGGCCTGGCCGTGGCGTCGCGGGCCCGGGTGCTCCACGTCACTCTGACGTATGTTGGGTGCTTCGCGGTGCTCGCGGTGGTGCGGAACGCGATCGTCGGCGGCCCGCTCCTCGCCGAGTTGGCCCCCATCACGGGGCCGATGTACCAGCTGTTCGTGTTTTTCATGGTCACTGATCCGCGCACGACGGTGAGCACCCCCCGCGGGCGGATGCTCGTGGTCGCAATCGTGGCGCTGGTCGAGACGATGATCCGGCTGGGGGGGGATTTCCAGGTCGCCCTGCTGCGGCCCTTCTACCCGTCGCCGCCGATTCTCGCGCTGGCGATCGTGGGCCCGATCGCGATGTGGTGGGATCTGTTCCAACAGAGCAGGAAGCGTTAAGCTGTCGCACTCACCCGTTCCAGGAGGCTTCCGTGGCACAGCAAGTGCGGCGATTCGGGATCGGTCAGACGGCGAAGGTCGTCGGGATACTCTACGGCCTGATGGGGCTCCTCTTCCTTCCGTTCTTCCTGCTCGCCTCGATGTTATCCCCCAACGGGCTGGGCTACGGCGTCGGATTCGCGATCGCGTTGCCGATTCTGTACGGGATCTGCGGATTCATCTTCACCGCGATCGGGTGCGCGATCTACAACTGGGTAGCGGGCATGGTCGGGGGCATCGAAGTGGACCTCGATACCTCGGCGTGAGCGCTTCGTAGCACGAGGTGATCAAGGCACAACCCGTCGTGCTCGAGGGCCGCGGCATCCGCCTCGAGCCGTTGACTGACGCGCACCACGACGCGCTGGCGGCCGCGGCCGCGGACGGGCGTTTGTGGGAGACGTGGTTCATTGCCGTGCCCCCCCCCGAGGGCATGCGGACCTACGTGGCCGATGCGCTCAAGGGCCAGCGCGAGGGCCACATGCTCCCGTGGGTGGTGCGTGACCTCACGAGCGACGCGATCGTCGGATCGACGCGCTATCACGACATCGTGCCGGCGATCGATCGCGTGGAAATCGGCCACACGTGGTACGGCCAAAGCCGGCAACGCACCCACGTCAATACCACCTGCAAGTTGCTGCTGCTCGGCCATGCCTTCGACACGCTCGGCTGCAAAGTCGTGGGCCTGCGCACCGACAACTTCAATTTCCGATCGCAACGGGCCATCGAGGCGCTGGGCGCGAAGCGGGACGGAGTGATCCGCCACTACGGGATCCGCCGCGACGGCAGCGCCCGCGACGTCGTGATGTACAGCATCCTGGCGGCCGAATGGCCCGATGTGCGACGCTACCTCGAGCTGCGCCTCGACCGACACGCTCGCGCATGATCCCGGCGCGCGCAGCCCTGGAACGCCTGCGAGAGGGGAATCGTCGCTTCGTCGCAGACGACCCCAGCCGCCACGCCTTCGCGAGCGAGGCGCGCCGGCGCGAGCTCGCGAACGGCCAGGAACCATTTGCCATCATCCTGGGGTGCGCGGACTCGCGTGTGCCGGCCGAGATCATCTTCGATCAGGGCTTGGGCGACCTCTTCGTCATTCGGGTGGCGGGAAACATCGTCGCGCCCTCCCAAGTCGGCAGCGTCGAGTTTGCCGCGGAGCGGTTTGGCACCCGCCTGGTCGTGGTGCTCGGCCACTCCCGCTGCGGCGTCGTGCTCGCGACGCTGGAGGAGCTGCGGCGACCGAGCGAGAGCCAATCGCGCAATCTGAAATCGATCGTCGACCGAGTTCGTCCCTCGGTAGAGCAGTTGCTGACGAAGCATCGGCACGACGAAGATGGCCTGGTGCGGGAGGCCGTCCGGGCCAACGTCAGCCTCTCCGCCAACCAGCTGCGCCACGGGTCGGACGTGTTGGAGCAGCTGATTCAGAGCCGCGGCCTCGCCGTCGTGGGCGCCGAGTACTCGCTCGAGACGGGAGTCGTGGATTTCTTTGACGGCGTGTAAGATTAGCTTGTGAAACGCCGCGCTCTGCCGGTTCTGGTGTTTCTGGCGATCGCCTGCGCCGGCGATGGCACGGCGCCGCCGCCACCACCACCGCCGCCCCCCCCCCAGCCGCAGGAGGTCGGCGAATGGTCGGTGCTGCGGTCGGCGCCGATCGTGCAGCTCCAGGTCCACTTGCTCACGAACGGCAAGGTTCTGAGCTGGGGCCACTACGGAACACCGCAGATCTGGGATCCGGCGACCCGCACCTTCACCGCCGTGCCCTCCCCGTCGCTGCTCTTTTGCGCCGGCCACGACTTTTTGCCCGACGGCCGGCTGCTCGTCGCCGGGGGGCACATCATCGACGTCCACGGCCTGCCGAATACGAACATCTTCGATCCCACGACGGGTGCGTGGCAGGCGCTGCCGCCGATGGCCGCGGGAAGATGGTATCCCACGAACACCACGCTGCCGAACGGCGAGGTGCTGACCCTCTCCGGCACGGACACCGGCGGCGTCAACGTTCCGATCCCCGAAGTGTGGGACGGCAGCGCCTGGCGTCGGTTGACGGGGGCGAGCCTCGAGTTGCCGCTCTATCCCCGCACCTTCGTGGCGCCCGATGGGCGGGTCTTCTATGCCGGCGAGGGGCAGCCGTCGCGCTTCCTCGACGTCAGCGGCACCGGCCATTGGACGAGCGGCCCGCTCCGGAAGGTCAGCGGCCGCGACTACGGATCCGCGGTGATGTACGAGCCGGGGAAGATCCTCTACGTGGGTGGCGGCGACCCGCCGACCAGCACGGCCGAGATCATCGACTTGAATCAGCCGACCCCGGCGTGGCAGTTCACCGGCTCCATGACGTTCGCGCGCCGGCAGATGGACGCCACGTTGCTGCCGACCGGAGATGTCCTCGTGACGGGCGGCACGAGCAGCAACGGGTTCAACAACCCCGTGGGCGGAGTACGGAACGCCGAAATCTGGAGTCCCTCGACCGGCTTCTGGACGCTCGTGTCGTACAGTGCCGTGGTGCGCATCTACCACGGTGCCACGCTGCTGCTGCCCGACGGCCGAGTGCTGTTTACGGGGAGCGGCGACGCCTCGGGCGCCACGGACGAGAAGAACTATGAGCTGTTCTCGCCGCCCTATCTCTTCAAGGGGCCGCGTCCCGTCATCACTGGCACTCTTCCCGGCCGGATGACGTACGGTCAAACGCTCAAGCTCGAGACGCCCGACGCTGCCACGATCGCGAAGGTGCACCTCATTCGGTTCAGCTCGGTGACGCATGCCTTCGACATGGGCGCCCGACTCGTGCCGCTGAGCTTTTCGGGAGGGCGGAGCCTCACGATCGCCATGCCGGCGAGCCGCGCCGCGGCGCCGCCGGGTCCGTATATGCTCTTTCTGGTGAACGCGGACGGCGTGCCGTCCGAGGCTCGGATCCTGTTGCTCAATTGAGGGCTGCACTATGAATGACGACTTCGTGGTTCTACTTGTGTTGTTCGCGGTCTCGGCCACGGTGAACCTCGGCCTGGCGATCGCCTGGTTCCGGACCAACCGGCAGCTGCGGCGGCTCGAGAGTCGACCTGCGGCGCAAGAACGACAGGAGGATCTGTCGGCCCGGGTCGACACGGCCCTGGATGGCATGGCGGCACGCCTGGACGAATTCGGGAGCGCGCAGGACTTCATGAACCGCGTGCTCGTCGATCGCCTCGACAAGCTGAACCGCGTCTTGCCCGCGCCGGAGCCGCACGACACCCCGTCTTAAAAGGAAACACGGGGGCCTCGCCCCGCCGCCCGGCGCGGGTAGATTCTGATTCAACCTCCTTGAGCCCGAGCCGTCGATGAAACCATTTCGGCATGCGAGCGCGGCCGTCGCCGTCGCGATCGTCGCCACGGCCTGCGCGACGGCCCGTAGCGCCCCAGCCCCGGCCCCTGCACCCGCCGCCCCCCCGGCGACCGCGGCGGACGTGCAGTTCTTTTCCGGCATGATCCGTCATCACGCGCAGGCCGTGCTGATCGCCGGGTGGGCACCCACCCACGGCGCGAGTGCGTCCCTCCGCGCGCTGTGTGAGCGCATCGTCGTGGGCCAGCGCGACGAGATCGCGCTCGCCTCGCGCTGGCTGCGGCGGCGGAACGAGCCCGTCCCCGAGACGGACGCGTCGCACGACATGATGCCGGGCATGGATCACCCGATGTTGATGCCGGGGATGCTGACGGCGGAGCAGCTCGCGCAATTGGACCGCGCCCGTGACACGGAGTTCGACCGCCTGTTCCTGACCTTCATGATCCAGCACCACCAGGGCGCGATCACGATGGTCAATGACCTGTTCGCGCGGGGCGGTGGCGAGGAAGAAGTCTCGTACCGGTTCGCATCCGACGTCTTTGCCGATCAAACGACCGAAATCGCCCGCATGCAGAAGATGCTCGCCGCGCTCCTCGTTCAGGGCAGCGGCCAATGATCACTCGCCCCGTTCATCCATAGGAATCCGACATGCCGAACGCTGCAACCGTCCGCGCCGCCGCGCTCACCGCCGGTCTCTTCTTTCTCTCCGCCTGCGGCGGAGGGCCGAAGTACAACATGTCTACGGTGGCTCCGAGCCCCGACCCACGGGTCGGCCTGCGCGCCGGCATGTTCAACGCCGCGGAAGCGACGTGGAACATGCGCGTCGTGTCGCGCAACCCGTCGCAGGGCAGCTTCGCCGGCGTCACCAATTCCGACCTGTCGTTCTCCGCGAACTACGCCATTCAAGGCAACTACAACGGCTTTCAGGTCTGGGACATCTCGAACCCGGCGAAGCCGACCCTGAAGATCGGCTACGTCTGCCCGGCGTCGCAGAGCGACGTGTCGGTCTACAAGAACCTGCTGTTCGTGTCCGGGGAGGGACAGTCGGGTCGGCTCGACTGCGGCACCGGGGGCGTGCACGACTCGGTCAGCACGGCGCGGCTGCGGGGAATTCGCATCTTCGACATCACCGACATTACCGCGCCCAAGTACCTCGCCAACGTCCAGACCTGCCGCGGCTCGCACACCCACACGGTGGTGGAAGATCCCAACGACAAGGAGAACGTGTACGTCTACGTCTCCGGATCGTCCGGCGTGCGCTCGCCCAGCGAGCTGGCGGGGTGCGTGAGGCTGGCGCCGGATGAGGACGCGAACTCGGCCCTGTTCCGCATCGAGGTGATCAAGGTGCCGCTCGCGCACCCTGAGCAGGCGCGCATCGTGTCGTCGCCCCGGATTTTCAATGATCTGACGGAAGCGAAGGCGCACAGCGAGCCGGCGGCCGACATCGCCGACGCCGCTCGCGAGGCCGCCGCGTGGCGCGCCAAGGGGGGCTACACGGCGAAGGTCGGTGAGATGGAGTACACGTTGGGCCCGGGATTCGTGGCGCCGATGCTCGACAGCATCGTCAGGGCGCGGCAGGGGACCGGCGCGGCGACGGCCGCCGATAGCGCGGCGTTGCGGAGCGCCATCCAGGGCATCGTCGATGCGAGGTACAACGCGCCCCCGCCCGGAACCAAGAACGGCATCCGTCCGGGGCCGACGCAGTGCCACGACATCACCGTCTATCCGGCGATCGGGTTGGCGGGGGGCGCGTGTGGCGGCTACGGCCTGCTACTCGACATCCACGACGTGGCGAATCCGCGGCGCCTCGCCGCGGTGGCCGATTCGAACTTCTCGTACTGGCACTCGGCGACCTTCAACAACGACGGCACCAAGCTGCTGTTCTCGGATGAGTGGGGCGGCGGCGGCGGGCCCAAGTGTCGCGCCACCGACAAGCCCGAGTGGGGCGCCGACGCGATCTTCACGCTGTCGGGGAATACGCTCCAATTCCAGAGCTACTACAAGATGCTGGCCCCGCAGACCGTGAACGAGAATTGCGTGGCGCACAATGGCTCGCTGATTCCGATTCCCGGGCGCGACGTGATGGTCCAGTCGTGGTACCAGGGCGGCATCTCGGTGTTCGACTGGACCGACGCGGCGCACCCCAAGGAGATCGCGTTCTTCGATCGCGGGCCGGCGGACTCGACCACGATGGGCAACGCCGGCACCTGGTCGGCCTATTGGTACAACGGGGTCATCGTCAGCTCCGAGATCGGCCGCGGGCTCGACATCGTCGAGCTGCTGCCCAGCGGGTTCATCTCGCAGAACGAGCTCGACGCCGCCAAGCTGGTGCACCTCACCTACTTTAACACGCAGGATCAGCCCAAGATCGTGTGGCCCGCGAGCTTCGTGGTGGCGCGCGCCTACGTGGATCAGCTGGCACGGTCCAACGGATTGGCGCCTGCCCAGGCGGCCGCCACCCGAGACGCCCTCGCCCGCGCCGAAAAGGCGTCGGGGCAACAGCGCCACGACGCCCTGACGCAGCTGATGACGCAGTTGAATGGAGACCTGGCGGCGTCGGCCGATGCCGCCAAGGTCCGGATGCTGTTCGCGACGGTCACGGAGCTGGCCAAGTGAAAACGACATCCCTGCTCACCGCCCTGACGCTGGGCCTCGCGGCCTGTGCCGGCTCTAAGGTCAACATGTCCAGGACCGCGCCCAGCCCCGATCCACGGGTGGGGCTCCGCGCCGGCTGGTTCACTGCCGCCGAGGCTGGATGGAATATCCGCCTGGTTTCGACGACGCCGCCGTCCGAGCACTTCATCAACCGCGCCAACCCGGGCGACTTCTCGTTCATCAACTCGGATATCTCGTTCGCCGGCTCCTACGTCATTCAGGGCAACTTCGCGGGCGTGCAAGTGTGGGACGAGCGACGTCTCCGTGTATCGCAAGCTGCTGTTCGTGTCGGGAGAGGCGCTGAACGGCCGCACCGACTGCGGCACGCAGGGTGTGGGGGACACGGTGAGTCACGACCGCCTGCGCGGCATCCGGATCTTCGACATCACCGACATCGCGAATCCACGCCACATCACGGAAGTGCAGACCTGCCGCGGCTCGCACACGCACACTGTGGTGACGGCCCCGGGCGACACGGACAACGTGTACATCTACGTGTCCGGCTCGGCGCCGGTCCGGTCGCCCAGCGAGCTCGCCGGATGCTCCGACGCGCTCCCGGACTCGAACCCGAACAGCGCGCTGTTTCGGATCGAGGTGATCCAGGTGCCGCTCGCGCACCCGGAGCAGGCGCACATCGTCAGCTCGCCCCGGATCTTCCAGAACCTGACGCCGCCGGCGCGCCACGGCGAAACCCCGGAAGACATCGCCGCCCGCCAGCGGACCGTGGACTCGGCGCGGACGGCAGGCGCCTTCGTCGTCAAGATCGAAGGTCGAGACAACATCGTCGGACGCGGGTTCATCACCACCCAGCTCGACAGCATCGTGAAGGCACGCGGCGGCACCGGAGCGCCGATGGCGTCAGACACGGCCGCCCTGCGGGCAGCAATACAGGGCATTATGGACCTCCGCGCCGCCGCGAACCGCCGGCCGCCCAGCGGTCCGACGCAGTGCCACGACATCACGGTGTATCCGGCCATCGGACTCGCGGGCGGCGCCTGCGGCGGCTACGGCCTGTTGCTCGACATCCGCGACCCCAAGAACCCCACGCGGATCGGCGCCGCGGCCGACTCGAACTTCTCGTTCTGGCACTCGGCGACGTTCAACAACGACGGCACCAAGATTCTCTTTACTGATGAGTGGGGCGGGGGACTGCAGCCGCGCTGCCGGGTGACCGACAAGCACGAGTGGGGCGCCGACGCGATCTTCACACTGTCGGGCACCACGATGTCGTTCAAGAGCTATTACAAGCTACCGGTCGCCCAGACGGCGAACGAGAATTGCGTGGCCCACAACGGGACGTTGATCCCGATCCCCGGGCGCGACGTCATGGCGCAGGGATGGTATCAGGGCGGGATCTCGATATTCGACTGGACCGACCCCGACCACCCGCGAGAGATCGCCTTCTTCGATCGCGGCCCGATGGACTCGACCAAGCTGCTCGGCGCCGGGTCGTGGTCGGCGTACTGGTACAACGGCTACCTCATCAGCTCGGAGATCGCGCGCGGGCTCGACATCTTCGAGCTCACGCCCAGCGGGTTCCTCTCGCAGAACGAGATCGACGCCGCGAAGCTGATTCATTTCGACTACTTGAACGCCCAGGACCAGCAGAAGCTCGTGTGGCCGGCGAGCCCAGTCGTGGCGCGCGCCTACCTGGATCAACTGGCGAGAGGAAACGGCCTCGCGGTGGAGAAGGTCGCCGCCGCGCGGCAAGCACTCGCGCGCGCCGAGAAACTGTCGGGGCAGGCGCGGAAGGACGCGCTGACGCAGCTGGCGGCGCAGTTGACCGGCGATGCCGCGGGCGCCGCCGACGCCGCCAAGGTGCGAACGCTCGCCGCCGCGGTGACGGACCTGGCCAACTCCGCGCGGTGACCAGTTCTGGGTTCGTGGCGCGGCGGCGGGCGCCTTGACCGAATCGTCACAGAAGCGGTATCGGAAGTTCGTAGGGGATTACAAAGCCCGGCGCCTCGACGACACCGAAGACGAACCCAAGAGTGAGGGCGAGGGCCAGGCACCCTCGCCTACCCGCAAGGCCAAGCGTCGCGAATATCTCCGGGACTACCTGCGCTGGTTGCGCCCGCATCGCTACGCGATCGCCGCGCTCTTTGGCTTCGCGTTGGTGGCCGCGGGACTGGAAATGATCGAGCCGCTGTTCATGCGGTACATCATCGATCGCGTGCTCTTGAACACCGGGCTGGACAAGGCGTCGCGCCTGACGCAGCTGAACCTGGCGGGCGCCGCGTTCGTGAGCGTGGTCATCCTGTCCAACTTGGTCGGCGCCCTCAAGGATTATCGCCAGCGCCTCCTCAACACCCGTGTCATCCTGTCGCTGCGGCGCGCGCTGTTCAACCGGCTGCTGCTCCCGCTTGACGGGCGACGTAGAGACGACGACCGGCCTGCTGCAGATGGCGATCGTGTCCCCGGCCATCTCGGTGCTGCGCCTCGTCATCTCGATCGGCGTGCTCCTCGTCCTCAACTGGCGCCTGGCGCTGACGGCCACGCTCGTCATTCCCGGCGCGATGTTGATCAGCTTCGTCGCCGCGCGGCGCGTGCGGCCGATCTATCGCTCGGTCCGCAAGGATGTGGAACAGATCGACGGCCGCGTCGGCGAGGCGTTCTCGGGGATCCGCATCGTGCGGGCGTTCCGGCGGGAGATGCTGGAGCTGTTCGACTACATGGTAGGGCGGCACACCGTGGTCCGCAAAGAGATGTTCGCGCATCGCCGCGAGCTCGTCTTGTGGACGTCGTGGGGTCTGCTACAGGCGGCCGTGAACGTCGCGATCGTGTGGTTCGGTGGCTACATGAACGTCACCGGCGGCGCCTCGATCGGCGATATCATGGCGTTCCAGTGGTACACCTTCCTGTTGATGGGCCCCGTCTGGAACATCGTCAACTCGTTCTCGGAGCTGCAGCGCTCGCTCGCCGCCACGGAGCGGGTGTTCGAAGTCCTGGCCATGCCGAACGACAAGCCCGACCGGCCGCACGCCAAGGACGCGCCGGCGGTGGTACGGGAGGTGCGCTTCGAAGGCGTCGACTTCGAGTACAATCCTGGCCAGGCAGTGGTGAAGGATTTCGACGTGACGGTGCCCGGCGGGTCGGTGGTCGCCCTGGTGGGCCGGAGCGGCGCCGGCAAGACGACCGTCACCGATCTCGTGGCGCGGTTCCACGACCCGACGCGGGGGCGCATCCTCCTCAACGGCTCCGACATCCGCGACCTGCGCCTGCGCAGCTATCGCAGCCTCCTCGCCATCGTGCAGCAGGACGTCTTCCTGTTCGATGGGTCGGTGAAGGACAACATCGCCTATGGGCGGCGCGCTGCCACCGAGGAGGAAATCCTCGACGCCGCGCAGCGGGCCAATGCGCACGAGTTCATCGTGAAACTGCCCAAGCAGTATGAAACGTTCATCGGCGAGCGGGGCGTCAAGCTCTCGGGTGGCCAGCAGCAGCGCCTGGCCATCGCCCGCGCGATCTTGGCCTCACCCCAGATCCTCATCCTCGACGAGGCCACCAGCAACCTCGATACGGAAAGCGAGCAGCTGATCCAGGCGTCGATGGCGACGCTGCTCGCCGGGCGCACGACGTTCATGATTGCACATCGCCTCTCGACGATTCGCCGCGCGGACCTGATACTATTAATGGAGGATGGCCGAGTCACCGAGCGGGGGAGTCACGAAGAGCTGATGAATGCCCGTGGCGTCTATCACGGCATGGTCCTGCGCCAGATGGAATCACACGGCGAGAACGTCGAAGAAGGCTGGCGCTAATAAGGAGGGTATGATGCGTCGAGGGTTCGTGGTCATGGTCCTCATTCTGATAGGGGTGGGCACCACTGCCGCACAGGAACGGAAGATCACCCGCGCCCAGCTGCCCGCCGCCGTCGAGCGGACCGTCACCGTGCAGAGTGGGGGCGCCACGATTCGTGGCTTCGCGGAAGAGCAAGAGAACGGCCAAACCTTCTACGAGCTCGAGCTGACCGTCGCAGGGCACACCAAGGACGTGCTCATGGACCGTCGTGGCAGGGTCGTGGAGGTAGAGGAAGAGGTCGCGCTGGACGCGCTCCCCGCACCCGTGCGGACCGCGCTCCTGGCCAAGGCGGGCGCGGGCAAGATCGAGACCGTCGAATCGCTGACGAAAAAGGGCACTCTGGTGGCCTACGAAGCGCACGTCGTGACCAACGGCAAGCAATCGGAGATTCAAGTCGGCCCCGACGGGAAGCCGCTCGCGGCAGAGCAGTAGCACATTGGCGTTTCCCGACTCGTTTTCGACCGCGCGACTCGCGGCCGAGCGGCTCCGGTCCGACCACCTCCCCGAAGTCCGGCGCATGCATCGCGACGCCGCCGTGATGGCGCAGCTCGGCGGCGTGCGCGATGAAGCCCAGACCGCCGCCTACTTCGCGCGGAACCTGCAGCACTGGGCCGACCACGGCTTTGGCCTGTGGATTCTCCGCGAGGTGGGAGGGGGAGAGCCGGTCGGCCGGGCGGTGCTGCGGCACCTGCTCGTGGAGGGCGCCCTGGAGGTCGAGGTCGGCTACGCCTTCTACGCGGCGTTCTGGGGGCGGGGCCTCGCGACCGAGGTGGCGAGCGCGTGCCTCGAGCTCGGGCGCCGCGAGCTGCATCTCACCACGATCGTCGCGGTGACGGCCCCCGGCAATACCGCCTCAGCGCACGTCCTCGAGAAAGTCGGTCTGGTCTATGAGCGCGACTTCATGCACGAGGGCGCGCGCTCGGCGCTGTTCCGGACGCGCTGAGGGCCGCCGCGGCGGCCTGCCAGTAGTCCTTCGACGTCGCCTCGCGGGCTCCCCCCGCCAGGGAGGCGCGTTTCAACTGCCACGCCGATCGCAGGGCGTAGATCGTGCGCATCCAGTGTTTGGTGCGCCGGCCCCGCAACAGCCACCGCGCGATCGGGCCGGCTTTCGTGCCGATGCGCTCGACGTAGGGCGTCCGGATCACCGACAGCGGCACGCCGGTGACGCGCTCGGTGAGGACGATGTCCGACTCCGTCGCCGCGACGATGGCGTGCTTGTAATCAGCGTGGGCGCCGCACTCGTCGGTCGCGATGAACCGTGTGCCCATCTGCACTCCGGCGTATCCGGCCTCGAGCGCGGCGACGAACGCCGCCTCGTCACCGACGCCGCCGGCGCACACGAGCGGGACGCCCAGGTCCCCCAGCTCGTCGAGGAGCTGCGCGGCGCTCTTGGGGCCCGCGTGCCCGCCGGCACGGTCGTTCACGGCGATGAGTCCGTGCACTCCTCCCGCCAAGCCTTTCTCGGCCCACTTTCGTTCCGTGACGTCGTGGTAGACGATGCCGCCCATGGGCGCGACCCGCTCCACGACCCAGCGCGGGTTGCCGAGCGACGTCACGAAGAAGCGCACGCCCTCGTCGAGCGCGACGTCCACCCACGCCTTCATGCGATCGAGATACATCTTGGAGCTGCGCTCGATCAAGACGTTCATGCCGATCGGCTTGTCGGTGGTGTGCCGGATGAGCCGCAACCCCTCGCGGAGGTCGTGACCGTACACATAGATCATCGAGAGCGGCTGGACCACGCCGATGCCGCCGGCCGCCGAGACGGCCGCGACGAGCTCGGGATTCGAGCAGGGGTACATGGCGCCGCAGATCAGTGGCACGTCGATGCCGAGCTGCCGCGTGAGCGGTGTGTCGAGGAGGCTCATCGCGATGGGGGAGGGCGCAGCCGCCAGCGGGCCGTGGCCCGGGCGACGACGTCGCCCGCGGCGTCGCTGACCGTAACGGCGGCCTCCTGCTCGCGCTCGGCAGTCACGTCCAATTGGCTGACGCGGCATTCGGCGATCAGCCGGCCGCGCGCCTTCTTTTGATAGGTGATCGAGAATCCGGTGACGATGCCTTGCACGCCCGGCGCCAGCCCCGCGAGCACCGCCAACCCGCTCGTGAGCTCGGCGAAATTCGCCAGCGCCATGGCGTGCACGGAGTTGAGGTGATTCCGCACGCGCCGGCGGTCGCGCAGGGCCGCGCGGCAGAACCCGGGCGACAGCTCTTCGACGCGCGCGCCGATCGAGCCCGAGTATGGCGTGATGCGTCCCAGTAACAGACTGAACAGCGTCTTCCCTCCGGGGAGAGGGGCGAGGCGGCGCCACAGCGCGCGCAGGCGTTCACCGGGGGCGGGCATAGCCACGCCTGAATGTAGCGCCTACCTTCCCGCGACGGAGGAAACGCCATGTCACCGCTGCTGTCCGCCGGCACGCCGGCCCCGGACTTTACGCTCCCGAACAGCTCGAACACGAAGCTGCGCCTCGCCGATTCGCGCGGTCATCCCGTGATTCTCGCGTTCTATCCCGCGGACTGGAGCCCCGTGTGCGGCGATGAGCTCGGCCTCTTCAACGAAGTGCTGCCCGAATTTCAACGCTATCACGCCGAGCTGCTCGGCATCTCGGTGGACGGCGTGTGGTGTCACAAGGCGTACGCTGCGGCTCGCCACTTCGACTTTACCCTGCTGGCGGATTTCGAGCCGAAGGGGGCGGTGTCGCGCGCGTACGGCGCCTACCGCGCCCAGGACGGGTTTTCCGAACGCGCCTTGTTTGTCCTCGATTCCGCCGGGGTGATCCGTTGGAGCTATCTCTCGCCGGTTACGGTGAATCCGGGCGCCGACGGGATCCTCGCGGCGCTGGAAGCGCTCAAGTGAGCGCGCGACTGACGCCGCCGGTGAGTGCCCGCGATCACGCGCAGGGTCGGGCGGACGCGCCCGTCACACTCGTCGAGTACGGCGACTATGAGTGCCCGCACTGCGGCCGGGCCTACCCCATCGTCAAAGCGGTCCAGCGCACCCTGGGGAACGATCTGCGCTTCGTGTTCCGCAACTTCCCGCTCACGAAGTCACACGAGCACGCGGAGCACGCGGCCGAGATGGCCGAGGCCGCGGGCCATGAGGGGAAGTTCTGGCAGATGCACGATTTCTTGTTCGAGCATCAAGACACGCTGGAAGACGAAAATCTCATCGCGTTCGCCGCGTCGCTCGGGATCGATCCGGGCTGGGCCGCCCGGGCGTTGGCCCAGGGCCTGTTTCGCGAACGCGTACGCGAAGATTTCGCGAGCGGCGTGAAGAGCGGCGTGAACGGCACGCCCACGTTCTTCATCAATGGGGCACGCTACGACGGCTTGTTACACCCGACGTCGCTGGTCGAGGCTTTGGTCAGCGCCGCCACGCCCGAATGAAGGTTCTGCTCGGTACACGCGACCTCATCTTTCGCTCTAAGCTCGGGGCCGTGGTGCGAGCGGGTGGTGGTGAGATGGCGCGCGACGAGGAATCGAGCGACCTCGTGGTGCTGGATGTCGAAGCCCCCGGGGTAATGGAACGGATCCACGACCTCATTGCGCGAGGTGTCGCCGTTCTCGCATTCGGCCCGCATGTGCGCGCCGAACTGCTGCGGGCCGCCCGCGAGGCGGGTGCCACGGCCGTGCCTAACTCCCAGGTGGAGCAGGTGTTGGCCGAGCGAGTCCGCGGGTAGGCGTCTATCTTTCCTTTTCCTATGCGCCTCTTTGTCGCCGCCCTGCTCGCCGCTGCCGCCACCACGCAGGCGCCTCCGTACCGCATCATGGTCGCGAGCGAGTCGGGGGACATCGTTACCCAGCTCACGTGGGACGGAAAGGCGCTCAAGACGGTCAAGGTGGTGCCCGTCGGGATCATGCCGGCGGACATCGACGGTCCCCACAACGTCACGGTCTCCCCCGACGCCAAGTACTGGTACGTGACGATCGCCCACGGCACGCCCTACGGCACCTTGTGGAAGATGGCGGTCAACGGTGACACGGTCGTGGCCAAGGCGCCGGTCGAGATGTTCCCGACGACGATCGGGCTGACGCCGGACGGCGACCTCGCGTTCGTCGCGAACTCCGACTTTCACGGCGATCATCCCAGGGTCAATGTCGTCACGATCGTGCAGACAGCGACGATGGCCTCGCTCACGAACCTGCCGGCCTGCGACATGCCCCACGGCGTGAAGGTTAATCACGCCGGCACGCTGGTGTACGTGTCGTGCATGAACTCGGACGAGATTCTCGAGATCGACCGCCTGTCGTTCCGCATCAAGCGGCGCCACAAGACGGGAGCGGGCAGTCCGCAGGCGATGGCGGGAATGCACACCGGACCAGCGACCGCGCCGCAGGCGCCTGCTGTTGCGGCGCACGACTGCTCGCCCACGTTCGTCTCCGTCTCGCCCGACGATCGCCGGCTGTACGTGGCGTGCAACCACGGCAACACCCTGCAAGTGCTCGACGCGGCCACGCTCGACCTGGTGAAGGAGATCCCGACTGGAGCGGGCGCGTACAACGTGGAGCCCTCGCCCGACGGGCGCTGGGTGATCGTGACGAACAAGAAGGCGCAGAGCGTTTCTGTCGTGGATGCGCAGCTGCTCAACGAAGTGGGCCGGATTGCGACGTCGAAGAAGCTGCCGCACGGCGTCGCGTACGCGCCGGATGGCCGCTGGGCGTTCATCTCGCAAGAAAGCATTGGGACGGACCCCGGCGCGGTCGACGTGATCGATCTCTGGACACTCACGCGGGTCGCGAGCATCGCGGTCCCGCTGCAACCAACTGGCATCACCATCTTGCGGACACCATGACGCACACCACGACCGTTTCGTTGCCGCCCCCGGAAGTGCTCGCCCGCGCGCAAGCGTTTTTTGCCGAGCGCGTGCCGAATTCCGCGGCCTACGTCGAGAAAGCGGGGCCCCGGTTCGTGGTGCTGCGGGGGCAGGGGGGCGAGGAAGTCGTGTTCAGTGCCTGGGACGATGGCGGGGTCACGCGGGTGCGCGCCTCGACGCTGTTCTTCGACCAGGCCGTGGACCGCTTCTTCTCGACGCTGCCGCTCGCCTCCGCCGTGGAGGTCGCGTGACCGCTGTGGCGCAGCGATTCGCCGTGCGCGTGATGGTGACCCCTGTCTGGGACCAGGTCTTCCTCCCCGTGGACGCCGGCACGACCGTCCTCCAGCTCAAACGCGAGGCGTTGCGCGCCGCGCTGAAGCGCTCGGGAGTGGACGAGAGCGCCTACCTCGTGAAGTTCCGCGGCGCCCACGTGCGTGATGAATCGCTGACGCTCGGCGCGCTCGGCGCGGTGCCGAACGCGCCGTTCATCGTGCTCCCCGCCCAGCGCCAGCCGGTGCGGTGAAGATCCTCACGGCCTTCACCGTCGCGTTTGTGCTGCTCAACGCGATTCTGTTGGCTTGGGCCGGCGTGGGCATGCACCGTCCGTGGCTCGTCGTGGCCGCCGCTGCGTGCGTGGGCGTGTCGTTCCTCGTCATTCTGGCGGCGCGCCGGTACCGCCGCCTCGTCGCGGAGCTCCAGGACGAACGCCGTGACATGAAACGGGAAGTCGAGTCTCTCCGCGAGCTGCTGCGAAACCGCCGATGACCGCAGTTGCTTGGCATCCTGCGTGCCGGACACACTACGGCGGCGCGGGACACCCCGAACGCCCCCAGCGCATTGAGGCGGTCCTCGACGCGTTGCACGGTCCCGACCTCGAGACGCTCGTCACGTGGGTGGAGGCGGTGCCCGCGGCGCGGGCCGCGCTCGAGCGGGTGCATCCGGGTCCCTATCTCGACAGCCTGGAAACGATGGCCGCGCGGGGCGGCGGGGCGCTCGATGCCGACACGTTCCTCGGGCCGTCGAGCTGGGAGAGCGTGCTGGCGTCGGCGGGCGTCGCGTTGACCGCGGTGGAGCGGGGAATGGCGGAGGGTACGGCATTCGGCGCCACACGGCCTCCGGGTCATCACGCCCTCGCCACCCAGGCGATGGGCTTCTGTTTTCTCAACAACGTCGTCATCGCGGCGCGCCACGCGCGGGCCCTCGGCTGCGCCCGCGTGTTGATCGTGGACTGGGACGTACATCACGGAAACGGGACGCAGGCGCTCGTCGAGTCCGATCCGACGATTCGCTTCGTCTCGATGCATCAGTATCCGTGGTATCCCGGCACCGGCGCCGCCGACGAGCGTGGCGTCGGCAACGTGTTCAACGTGCCGCGCCCGGGGGGGCTGCCGCGCGCCAGGTACGTGCGCGACCTGCTGACCGCGGTGGACGAAGCCATGACCGGCTGGCGCCCCGATATCCTGCTCGTGTCCGCTGGGTTTGACTCGCTCGCCGGGGACCCGCTCGGCGAGTTCACGCTCGAGCCCGAGGACATCGCGCACTGGACCGGGGCGTTGCGCGAGCGGATGCAGGGACGTCCCGTGATCGGTGTGCTGGAGGGCGGGTACCGGCTCGAGGCCTGAGCTTGCCTGCCTTGGGCGCCGTCCTATACTTCAGACGTGACCGCGACCGCTCCGCCGCCGCAGGCCTCCAAGCACTGGCCTACCAGCATCTACCGCCGTCCCGACGGTACGCTGGAGCAGGACATTGCGCCGGCGCGCATCCGGGAGATCGTCCAGAGCGGTGAAGGGGAGTTGTGGGTCGACGTCGATAGCACCAGCATGCACCAGCACGCGCTGCTCGAGAAGGTCTTCGAGTTCCACCCCCTCTCCATCGAAGACACGCTCTCCCCCAACACCCGCGTCAAGCTCGAGGAGTATCCGCGCTACGTCTTCGTGGTGATGGCGGGCGTGCGCTTCGACGAGGGGACGCCGGACCCGTTCGACCTGGAAACGATCAATCTGTATTTCTTCCTCGGCAAGAACTTCCTCGTTACCGTGCACGCCGTATCGCACAAGAGCTGCGGCACCGTGCGCGAGCGCCTGGTCCGCAACCCCGAGCTGCTCGCGCGCGGCGCCGAGATGACGATGCACAACATCATCGACCAGGCGGTGGATGCGTACTTCCCCCTGGTCGAGCAGCTCAATACGCTCGTCGACACGCTGGAGGAGCGGCTCTTCGAGCAGTTCGACGAAAGCCTGATCCACGAAATCTTCAAAGCCAAGCGCGCGGCGTTTTCCTTCCGGCGGCACGTCGGCCCGCTGCGGGAGGTCCTCAACATCCTCACGAACCGGCCCTGTACGTTCATCCGGTCCGAGACGCAGCTCTACTACCGCGACGTCTACGACCACACGATCCGGATCATGGAGTCGCTCGACACGGTGCGGGACCTGCTGGCCGGCGTGCTCGAGACCTACCTGTCGCAGACGTCCAACCGCATGAACAAGGTGATGAAGCAGTTGTCGGTCGTCGCGACGATCGCGCTGCCCTTGATCGTCGTGGGGGGCGTGTACGGGATGAACTTCAGCCAGATGCCATTCACGCATTCCCCGCTCGGCTTCTACGGCGCGCTCCTGTCGATGGTCGCCGTCTCGGGTGTGATGATGTGGGTACTGAAGAAGAACAAATGGCTCTGAAGCTGACCGTCGAGCAGTGTTCCATCACCACCAAACACCCCTTCGTCATCGCCCGCGGCTCGACGACCGGCTACAAGCGCGCCTGGGTGCGGCTCGTGGACGGCGACGGCGTGGAGGGATGGGGCGAGGCCGATCCGTCGTCGTACTACGGCGAGACGCTCGAAACGGTGCTCGCGGCCTTCGCCAAGCTCGCCACGCACCTGCCGCAGGACGCCTTCGATTTGGAAACCGCGGAAGCGCGCTTCGCCCAGGTGGCCCCGCAGCACGCTGCCGCCCGCGCCGCCCTCTCCGCCGCCCTGCACGACCTCGTCGGGAAGCGCGTCGGCCAGCCGTTGTGGCGGCTGTGGGGGCTGGCCCCCCGGAAGGCCCCGCTCTCATCGTTCACGATCGGGCTCGACACACCTGAGAAGATGCGTGAAAAAGTGCGGGAAGCGGCGGCATATCCCATCCTGAAGGTCAAGCTGGGGACGGATCGGGATGAGGAGATCCTCAAGACGATCCGCGACGCCACCGACAAACCGGTCCGCGTCGACGCGAACGCCGGCTGGACCGTCGCGCGCGCGAAGCAGATGATCCCGGTCCTGAAGGATTCCGGCGTCGAATTTCTCGAGCAGCCCCTGCCGCCCGGCGACCTGGAGGGCCTCGCCGACGTGCACCGGCACGCGCGCAAGCACGATCTCCCGGTCGTGGTGGACGAGAGCTGCATCGTCGCCGCCGACATCCCGCGGCTCGTCGGCAAGGTGGACGGGATCAACATCAAACTGGCCAAGTGCGGCTCTCTGCGCGAAGCGCTGCGGATGATCGCGACGGCGCGCGCCCACGGCATGCTGGTGATGGTCGGTTGCATGATCGAGACGTCGCTCGGCATCACCGCCGCGGCCCACTTCACGCCCCTCGTGGACGCCGCCGACCTGGACGGTGCGGCGCTGACCGTGGACGACCCCTTTGTGGGAGCCTCGGTCGACGGCGGCGAGATCCGCCTGCCCACCGCCCCGGGGCTCGGCGTCCGGCGGCGATGACCTTTGCTTCGGTCGTCCTGCCTGTACCGATAAGTCGCCCCTACACCTACGAAATCCCGGAAGCCCTGGAGGCGCGTGTCGTCCCCGGCGCGCGCGTCGTGGTTCCCGTGCGTCGCGGGGCGGTGGTCGGGATCGTGACGGCGGTCAGCGATCAGCCGGCGGCCGTCAGCAACATCAAACCCGTCGCCGCGGCGCCCGACGACGAGCCGGCCCTCTCGCCTGCATTGCTCGAGCTCGGCCACTGGATCTCGGACTATTACGGCGCCCCGCTTGGACTCGCGCTGCGGGCGATCCTGCCGGGTCCCCTATGGAGTGTCGCGCGGCCCGAGGGCCCTGCGGAGGCCGCGGAGCGCGTCCTCGTGCTCACCGGGCGCGTCGAGTCGCTGCTCGAGCGCGAGCGAGTCTTCAAGCGCGCTCCCAAGCGGCGCGTCGCCTACGAAGCCGTCGAGGCGCTGGGAGGCTCGGCGCCGGTCCGGCACCTCACCGACCAACTCAAGCTTTCGGGGGGCGTGCTCGATGGGCTCGTCACACAGGGACTCGCGCGCATCGAGCGGCTGGCGGAGACTCGAGATCCCTTCGCCGGCCTGTCATCCCCCCCACCAACGACGCTTACCGACGATCAACGCCGGGTGGTAGCCGCGATCCGGGGCACGCCGTCCGAGACAGCGGTGCTGATTCACGGCGTCACCGGCTCGGGCAAGACGCTCGTGTACCTCGATTTGCTTCGCGGCGTCGTGGCGTCCGGCCAGGGCGCGATTGTGCTCGTCCCCGAGATCGCCCTCACACCGCAGACGGTAGCGCGCGTGCGCGGCGTCTTTGGCGACCAGGTCGCGGTGCTGCATTCGGGCCTCTCGGACGGCGAGCGGGCCGACGCCTGGCGCGCCCTGCGCCGCGGCGAGCGGCGCGTCGCCGTAGGCCCGCGCTCGGCGATCTTTGCCCCGGTGCAGCGGCTCGGCGCGATCGTGGTGGACGAGGAGCACGACCCCAGCTACAAGCAGGGCTCGGCCCCGCGCTACCACGCCCGCGATGTGGCGATGGAACGGGCCCGCCTGGAAGGGGGAGGGGGCGGCGGCAGCGCCACGCCGTCGCTCGAGACGCTCGACCTCGCCGCGCGGGGGCGCATCACGACGTTCGCCCTGCCTGAGCGTGTGGGCGCGCGGCCCCTGCCGCCCGTCGAGGTGATCGACCTCAAGACCGCGCCCCGGGTGCCTGAAGCCGGGGTCATTCCGTGGACAGAGGCGTTGGACGGCGCGGTGGCTGCGGCCTTGGGACGCGGCGAGCAGACCATCCTCCTGCTGAATCGGCGTGGGTTCGCGACCTTCGTCCAGTGTCCCGCCTGTGGGGACGTGCGCGCCTGTCCGAATTGCGCCATCGCGCTCACGGTGCATCAGACCCCGGCGGGTATGCGGTGCCACTACTGCGGGCACGAAGAACCCGTCCCGGAGCAGTGCCGCGTGTGCGGCCATGCCACGCAGCGGCTGCGCGGCCTTGGGACCCAGCAGCTGGAGCACTTCGTGGCGGCGCGCTTTCCCGCCGCGCGCATCGCGCGGATGGATCTCGACACCACCAGCACCAAGTGGGCACACCACCACATTCTCGAGCGCGTGGCGAGGGGCGAGGTGGACATCCTGCTCGGCACGCAGATGATCGCGAAGGGGCTCGATTTCCCGAACGTGACGGTCGTGGGAGTCGTGGACGCCGACACGGGCCTGCATTTCCCGGACTTCCGCGCTGCCGAGCGAACCTTTCAGCTCGTGGCCCAAGTTGCAGGGCGGGCAGGGCGGGGGCCCAAAGGTGGGCGCGTGTACGTGCAGACGCGCTCCCCCGACCACCACGCCATCCGTGCCGCGGCGGCTCACTCCGTGGAGGCGTTTGCGGAGGCGGAGCTGCCGCTGCGCACCCCGCCGAGCCCGCCCTATCCGCCGAGGGTTGGGCTGGTGCGGTTCGTGGCATCAGGTCGCGATCAGGCGCGCACGGCAGCCATCGCCGAGCGGGTCGCGGCCTGGCTGCGCCGCGCGGGGACGGAGCGCCTCGAAGGCGCACTGACCGTGCTGGGACCCGCGCCGTGCCCGATCACGCGGCTGCGGGGCCTGTGGCGCTGGCACGTGCTGGTCAAGGCGGCGGAGGCACGGGCGCTGGGGCGGGTGGTGCGGGCGTGGCGGGCGAAAGCACATCGCGCGGTGACCGTGGATCGCGATCCTGTGTCGCTCTTGTGAAAGCGCTTTCATCCCGGGTATTTTCACCGGCCTGTGAGTCTGCCTCGGTTCCAATACCGACCACCTAACTTCGATGCCCCGCCCCTTTCGGGGGCGCCCGAAGCGCGGTTCGAGCCCGCACCGGCCGACGGGGTTCTCCCCGACGGTTTTTTTTCGACTACGAACCTGCCGACCTATTTGAAAGTGGGAGGCGCCTGGCGCCGCCCGCGGCTGCCGCGCATGGACTGCGTGATCATCCACAACGCCACGGACGACCTCGTCGTGACGGAACCGCGCCGGCTCAAGAAGGGCGAGCGCATCGCGATCGGCGAGAACGAAGACGGCAGCGAGGGCATCTACGTCCACGCCGAGGGTTTCCTCGGCGGGCGGCACAGCGCCAACGAATTCCGCTTCATGCAAACGGAGGTGTCGCGCGAGCGGCCCGTGGACTACGCCGTCCTGGCGGAACTCCTGGGCGAAGAGAAGCAGCGCGGCGGCAAGATCCTGTGGGTCATCGGCCCCGCCCTGGTGCACGCCCGGGCGCGCGAAGATATGATCTGGTTCATCCAGAACGGGTATGTCGGCGCCCTGCTCGGCGGCAACGCGGTGGCGGTGCACGACCTCGAGGCGGCGATCTTCGGCACGACGCTCGGGATGTCGAGCTCGGGAGAGGGCGTCGAAGGTGGTCACGCGCTGCACATGCGCGCGATCAACGCGATCCGCCGCGCCGGCTCGATCTCGGCCGCCGTGCGGCAGGGCCTGGTGACGGGTGGGATCATGCACGCGCTGACGACGCAAGGTGTGGCCTACGTGCTCGCGGGCTCGATTCGCGATGACGGCCCGTTGCCCGAGGTCATCTCGGACACGCTGGCCGCGCAGGACGCGATGCGCGCCTTTACCGCTCAGGCGACCTTCGCCATCTTCGTCGCCACGGCGCTCCACGCGATTGCGGTGGGCAACATGCTGCCCGCCTTCGTCGATTCCCCCAGCCCCGACGGGGTCCGACCCCTCACGACGATTTGCGTGGACCAGACGGAGTTCGTGGTGAACAAGCTGCGCGACCGCGGGACCCACCAAGCGTACGGCGTCGTGACGAACGCGCAGGACTTCATGCACGTCCTGCGATTCTACGTGGAGCGATGGGAGCAGGCCCGGACCCCCGCGTCCCTTTCCCGCTAGCGCCGGGGCAGGGCCCGGGGTGGGCGAAGGTGGCGGCGTCCGTCGAGGCGGCGATGCCGACCGCCGAGATCGAGGCCATCTACCTGTTCCGGCCCATCAAGCGGGAGGGGCGCGAGTGGGGGACGGCGGTGGTCACCCGCAAGAGCGGGGATGGAGGGGGCCGGTTGCGGGTTTACACGGCGAAATACATGCTCATCGTCCGCGGCAAGGACCGCGGGCAGGCCAAGGTGGAGCTGACCGAAGTGGGGCTCAGCCCCGCCGAGGTCCTGGCGCAAGTGATGGCGGCGGCGGCCGATCGTTCGGGAGAGGCGGAGCCGCCGGTGGAGGTCGCTCCGGGGGCGTGGTATGAAGGTTGACGGCGAGCGGCTGCTCGAGACATTCCGCCGCTACCTGCACGACCACGGCCTCCCGGTGACGAACCAGCGGCTGGCGGTCGCGGAGGCCATCTTCTTCTCCGGGGACCATCTCTCCGCCGAGGACATCGCGGGACGGGTGGCGAAGCGGGGCGGTCCCGTCGGGACCGCGACGGTGTATCGGACGGTCGACCTGCTCGTCGAGACCGGGTTGGTGACGGAGCACGACTTCGGCGAGGGATTCAAGCGGTACGAGCCTGGGTCGGACGGCGCGGGAGGCGAGCCACACGAGCATTGCATCTGCTCTTCGTGCGGCGCGGTGACGGAGTTCTCGAACGACCGTCTGGAGCGTATGATCGCGTTGCTCGCGGAGGAGGTGGAGTTCCGGCCCCACCGTCACCGCCTGGAGATTTACGGTCTGTGCCGGCGCTGTCAGCAGTCGAACCCTTTAGCGCGCGCGAGGTAGTGGGTTGATCGACTC
>WNFK01228145.1_pt1 | contig 33071 bp, 29 predicted proteins | sample 5400281 | NCBI WGS metagenome assembly WNFK01 (sample SAMN13153350, study PRJNA577476) | soil metagenome | isolation source: 20 cm soil on Douglas fir-dominated hillslope | place: USA:California | collected 2013-09-17
ATGAGGTCTGGTGGCTGCTCTTTCGCCAGCCGCACGCATTCGAGACCGTTTTTAGCCTCCCGAACGTCGTAGTCGGCGGCTGTCAGCAAAAGACGAAGAAGCTCGCGATTATCGTCATAGTCCTCGGCAATGAGAATAGAAGCTGACATCTGGCGCTCTTGTCTGGTTAAGAATTCCAGTTAGTGGGCCTAAAGATTATCAAATCCCGGCCTCTCGTGAAAAACGATTTCTTGACTAGCGCATTACCAGCCGTCCATAATCGAGTGTGGAGACTGTCGGCCCTGCAGGTCTCCTACAATACAAGATAACACCGGGGTCCACGGCGGGCAGCCCGGCTGGGGGTAGAAGTAACCCGCGGTTAGAATCCCTACCTGCAAGATCTTGAGGTTCGTCAAAAAATAAAACATCAGATGGAGGAGCGACCTGTGGCCAACGGACAATTGGAAGACAGCCTGCGTCACGAGATTGAGAGTTATCTAGAAGGGCGCCTCGGCGCGATCAAACAGGAGATAGCCTCACTTCAGAGCCAACTCAATGAATCGTTAACGCGGCTGCTGGACCGGCAGAACGATGTACAGATGGATGGAAGCATCGCGGCTTCAATTTCTGAACACTTACGCGCCGCGCATGAACGTGGCGTTGAACTCGCTGCCTCTGAATCGTCTCGGGCGAAAGCCTCAAGTGACATGGCCATTGTGAAGTCGGCCATTACTGAGATTAACGATCAGCATTCGCAAGGCGACATATTGAAGACGCTAGTTAACCGGGCCGCATCATTCGCTCCGCGAGTGGCTTTCTTCGTAATCAAGGGACAGCAGGCTTCTGGTTGGCGTGGGCGCGGCTTTGAGGGAACTGTCGGTGACCAGGCTATTCAAGAGATATCATTGTCGTTGGATTCAGACACAGTCATTAGCGGCGCCACAAGATCATTGGCCACCTGGAGCGGTGGACCAGGTTCTCATAGTGAAGATCATTTATTGCTGAACCGCCTTGGCGAGGAACCGGCCCAAAGAATAGTTTCAGTCCCTTTGACGGTACGCGGGCGAGCGGTTGCGGTGCTTTACGCCGACTCGGCCGGGCTGGATTCCGAATCGATAAATCTGGAGGCTCTAGAAACCCTGGTAAGAGTCTCCGGCATGGCAGTGGAACTATTATCTGTTTCCCGAACAGCATCCAAGCGAGCTCAAGAAGAGACTGCGCCGCCTAGAGAGGAAGCCGCGGCGGAAGCGGAGACGGAGGAAGTCACACCGGCTGCCGAGGAAGTCGCGCCGGCTTACATGCCGACAAGTGAATACGAAGAGCCGGCTGCAGTAGCGACCTCTGATGAGACTTCGTTTGTCTCAGACACTCACCAGCCCGGATCGTTTGCGGAAGCCCCACAGTTCGCTGGCGTAGTAGAAGAAAGTGCGGCCGATCGGTCGCCGGCTGCTGGTGATGTCTCCACGTCTCAAGTTGGCACGCGTCGTCGTTACGGTGCCGATGCCGAACTGCCAGTTGAAGTAGCAAGCGATGAAGAACGTCGTCTTCACAATGACGCACGCCGGTTTGCCCGGCTGTTGATTTCTGAGATCAAACTCTATAACGAACAGAAGGTGACCGAAGGTCGTTCCCAACACGATCTCTATGACAGGCTGCGTGAATACATTGATCGTTCACGCGAAATGTATGACAAGCGTGTCAAGGCTGAAGTCGCCGCCCGTTATGATTATTTCCACGGTGAACTGGTCAACACGTTAGCTGAAGGAGACCCCTCTAAACTCGGCTCGAACTATCCGGGAGCAACCGTCCCGGCCTGAGCAGACACTAAATAGGCGTCGCGAAAGTTGGAGGCGCCGACACAGGTTTTTCGGCAAAAGAAGATGAGCAAGTGGGGTCGCAAGTTGGGTAAACACCGCTTTCTCCTGATTTTTATCGGGCTTGCTATTGTTGCCGGCGCATCTCTTCCTCCCTTCATGACGGCGAGCTGCCTGACGCGGCCGCAAACTCCAGAACAAAGGGCCCTCGATAGCCTGCGGAACATGACCCGTGGCGACGTGTTACCGTCCGAGGATGTCGTCGCGCGTATTGAGGCTGAGTTTCCCCGCTCGAAAGCCGGTGCCCTCGCTCGCATCTTGCGGGCAAGGATCAAGCTAAACGCGAAAGACTATCTTGGAGCAGCGGGACTGCTCGATGCCAAGGTTATTCGCGATCAGACTTCGCTCGCAGATTACGTTCTGTTTCTGCAAGCCGGGGCCTACGAGCAAGCGCAGCGCAATCCCGAAGCGCGCGCACTTTATCAAGAGCTTATTCACGAGTACCCAACTTCACTGCGCGCCCGTGAAGCAGCACTTCGCGTCGCTGAACTGTTAATCCGAGGCGGCGAAGCTGCGGCAGTGCCACTGCTGTTGAAAGATCTGGATCAGGCGGATGATGCCGGGGCCCTCTTGGCAACAGCGAAAGCCTACGAACAAACCTCCGATCCGAATCGCGCGCTTGCCGCATATCGACGGATCTACTTTTTTGCGCCCGCATCAGCGGAAAGCGCGGAAGCCCTTCCAGCGCTAGCCAAGCTTGGCTCCAGCACTTCTCCGGCGAGCGCGGAAGAGGCAACGACGCGGGCTGAACGGCTGCTCGCTGCAAAGAAATATACTGATTCGCTTGTAGCTTACGAGGAAGCATTTGCAAAGTTTCCCGCTACCGCTACTCCTGAGAATCAACTGCACCGGGGAATCGCCGCTTACAGCGTGCGTAAGACGACTGAGGCTGTCGCCGCGCTCAACAGTGTTCCGTCTTCCGCGGGTGAGACGCGGGCCGAAGCCCTTTCCTATCTCGCGCAAACTTACGCGCGCGCGCGCCAGTGGGATCAGGCGAGATCAACGGTGGAAGAATTGCGGCGCGTTTTTTCCGCCAGCAATTTCACGCCGCGCACGTTAGTTCAGCTCAGTCAGATAGCTGAGGATGCAAAGAACCCTACGGACGCTTCTTACTTTTCGCGTGCCGCAGTGAATTCTTTTCAAGGGTCTGCGGAGGTCGCCCAAGCCCAGTTTGATCTTGCCTGGGCTGCGCACGACGCGAGGAACTATTCAGAGTCGTCGCGGCTGTTAACTGAACATCTCGCTTATTACGCCGACAAGAATACTGACAACCGTGGACGCGCTGGTTACTGGGCCGCACGCGATTCCGAACGTGCCGGCAAACTCGCAGAGGCGCGCGCTCTTTATACGGCCATGCAAGCGCGTTACGACGCCAACTGGTATGGCTACCTCGCCAAACAGCGGCTGGATGTTTTGAGTCGGAGCACTGCGGCGCAAACATTTCCCGGCGATTCAGTGATCGCTCGCGCTGTCGGAAACCTGAAAACTGTGACTGTTGCCGAGGAGACCGCGGGCGTCGACGAAGAAACGCACCTGGTCAAGGCTGACCAGCTTTCAAACATTGGTTTCGATGAGTGGGCGCTTAAGGAATTGGCGCAGGCCGGTCAAACTGCGCCTGATAGTCCGAAAATTAATCTTGCGACGGCGCGCATCTATCGTTCACAGGAAGATAATGTGCGGGCCCTAAATACCCTCAAGCGCAGTTACCCTGATTATTCGCAGATGAAGCCGGAAGAGTTGACACGTGAAGAGTGGGATATCTTTTATCCACTCGCTTACTGGGACATTATCGTCCAGGAATCGCGCGCCCGAAACCTCGACCCATATCAAGTGGCCGGCCTAATTCGGCAGGAGACGATTTTCAGTTCCCGTGCGCGCTCCTCGGCAAACGCCTATGGACTCATGCAGGTGCTCGTTCCCACGGGCAGGCTCACTGCAAGAAAATACGGCTTGACCAAAGAGATCACCGCCGAATCGCTCCTCGAGCCGCGTCTGAATATTCAACTGGGCACCGCGTATCTGCGCGATCAGATCGACAAGTTTGGTCGCATTGAGTATGTGGCGGCCGCTTACAACGCCGGACCGATGCGCGCCAGTCAATGGACTGCATCACTGCCATCAGAAATCGACGAATGGGCGGAGGCAGTTCCTTTCAAGGAAACGCGCGGCTATGTGCAGGGGGTGGTGAGAAATCGACTGCAATACCTGCGACTCTATGACGCGAGCGGAAATTTTCGGCCTGAAGTTGGAACTCCGACTGTGCGCAAGAGACGCGTGACTGGTAATGAAGAAGAAGAGTAGAGATCTCGCTGTGTTATTCGCTTTGGTTGTTAGCTTGATCATGGTCTCCACTGGCGCCGTTGCACAGAAAGGACGACGACAAGCTCCAGTCAGGATAACCAGCACTGCTCCGACAACGCCTGATTCCCCACTCACAATCAACATCGATCCGAACGCGATAGTCTGGATAGACGATGTTCGTCGAGGCGTCACTGACGCTTCCGGCAAGCTCGTATTGACTAAGATCTCACCCGGCCGGCACACGTTGCGTGTCCGCGCCAACGGATTTAAGGAAGCGACGGTGACTTTGCTTCCCGGACGACGAAGTTTGGCAGTGAAACTAGTCCCAACAACTGATCAGGCCGAACTCGCATTTCAACAGGCCGAGACCGCACGCGAACAAGCCAGGGACGACGCGTCCAAACAAAAAGCCATAGAGCTTTATCAGGAAACTATTAAACTTCGTCCGGCGTTTCCAGCGGCACACGTAGGACTGGCTCGTCTGTTGATGGATCTTAATCAATTTGAAAAAGCGCACAATGAAATTGACTATCACGAAGCGGCATTCAATGATGAAGCGACCCGTTCTTTCCGTCGGGCCATCAAGGAGGGACGAGGTTTCCAACCCGAAGCTCATGTCGGACTTGCCCGCGTACTGGAAGACAAAGGTCAATACGCGGAGGCCGTCGCTGAATATCGCGTTGCGATTGATCAGCTTTCAGACAGTGAGCCGGTGATCTATCAGCTGCTTGGCGCCGCTTACGAGCGGCTGCAAAAACCCAAAGAGGCTGTAATAGCTTACGAGAAGTATTTGGCGTTGGCCCCTAATGGCAGCCTTGCCCCCGCCATCCGATCAATCATCGATCAACTCAAACGCGAAGCTGCCGGGCAAGAGATAATTCCGTGATCGTGCCCAGAGGATTGGTCCAACTGTGGCAACCCTGGCTTAACAACTGAAAAATAGTGGTGTCCTAATTTGTAGGGACGTCCCTCCTTGAGTGTCAGATCGGCAAGAATGGGGCGCCACGGAGGGACGCCCCCTACAAATTAGGACGCTACCTGAAAAATGGTTTACTTGCCACAGTGTTATCCCTGTGAGAGCATACGCCTCACAAACAAACGTGATAAACCAGCCAACTTTCAGTAGACGTAGCCCACAACTTATGACGACGCCCAGGACTTCAAAAAACCCTTACGTATCTCAGAAGGCAAGTCTATTTACCGAATCCGTGATTCGCGAAATGACACGGGAAGCACTCAAGCATGGTGCTGTTAATCTATCGCAAGGCTTTCCCGATTTTGCCGCACCCGAAGACATTAAGCAGAAGGCGATGCAGGCGATCGAACGCGATGTTAATCAATATGCGATCACCTGGGGCGCGAAAGATTTTCGCGATGCAATAGCACGAAAAACCAAGTGGTATCTCGGACTCGACATCGATCCCGAAACGGAGATCACGGTCACATGTGGCTCTACCGAGGGAATGATTGCCGCAATGATGGCAACGGTTGACCCAGGCAATGAGGTAGTCCTCTTTGAACCGTTCTACGAAAACTACGCACCCGATGCGATTCTTTCCGATGCTCGGCCACGCTATGTTCCTTTGCGCTCGCCGGATTGGACTTTTGACGAGCAGGAGCTGCGCGCGGCCTTCAACGAAAAAACTAAAGCTATCATTGTCTGCAATCCCAATAATCCGACCGGGAAAGTTTTCCGCCGTGATGAAATGGAGTATATCGCCCAACTCTGTCAGGAGTTCGACGTGCTTTGCTTCACGGATGAGATTTACGAGCACATCATTTATCCGCGAGCGGGAGCTGAAATCGAGCACATTTCAATGGCCCAGATTCAGGGCATGCGGGAACGCACAGTCATTGTCAATTCAATGTCCAAGACCTATTCCGTGACCGGATGGCGTGTTGGCTATTGTATTGCACCTCCTGAAATCACGAGCGGCATTCGAAAAGTCCATGACTTCCTGACGGTTGGAGCTGCTGCGCCGCTGCAGGCAGCTGGAGCGTATGCGCTGTCTCTGCCAGGTGATTATTACGTCACGCTGCAGTCGCAATATCGTTTGCGGCGTGATTTGCTCTTACCAGTGCTGACAGCAGCAGGATTCAAGACCTTTGTACCTGACGGCGCCTATTACATCATGACGGACATTTCAGCTTTTGGTTTTTCCGATGACGTCGAGTTCACCAAGCATCTGATCCGTGAAATCGGTGTGGCATGTGTACCAGGATCGAGCTTCTACAGCGTGTCACAGCGCGGCCAGCAACAAGTCAGATTTTGTTTTTGCAAGAGTGATGAGACTCTCAATCGCGCCGCCGAACGGCTTGGGAAGTTGCGCTCTCGCGTTTGATTATTTGCCACGAGAAGGCACAGAAAGCACAAAGTAGAACTAGCTCAAATGGTATCCCTCGTGCTTTCTGTGCCTTCTCGTGGCAAATGATAAAATGACAAATCAAGTGAAATGACAAATGGAAAATGATTGCCGCTCAGTTGCATAATCGACTCTGTAAATGAAAAACCGCATCCCCCTGGCCTACTTCTTCCCTCTCTGCCTGGCTCTAATTCTTTTTGTTCTCCCGGCATCCGCGCAACAAATGGCCGATCCCGAATTCAATCCGGTGGTCGAGCATCCCGCTTATTCGAAAAATGGTCCGCGGGTGATGTTTGATGAAGCGCACAACAACTTTCACACAACCACTGGCCGGTACAAGCCTTTTGCCGATCTGATCATGAACGACGGCTACCACGTCGTACGCAATCGACAGACGCTTACCAGGAAACTTCTCGAGAGCTTCAAAGTCCTGATTATTGCCAATGCATTGGGAGCCGAAGAAATGGACGATGAAGGGGCGGGTCATTCTGCCTTTACGGATGAAGAGTGCGACGCGATCCGCGATTGGGTCCGTGGCGACGGTTCGTTACTACTCATCGCGGATCACGCGCCGTTCGGCAGCGCTGCGGAGAATCTTGCCGGCCGCTTTGGTGTCGAGATGAGCAAGGGCTTTACTTACGATCTCAAGAACTCCCCTGGCGACAATCCGTCTTTCATTATTTACTCGCGAGAAAACAACCTCCTCCTCGAGCATCCAATTACGGAGGGGCGCGGCGGTTCGGAGCGCATTAACCGAGTCATGACGTTTACGGGCCAGTCGCTCAAGGGACCCGCAGACAGTTCCGTACTCTTGAAATTGTCTGACACTGCCAAAGACAAGTCAGATCCCAACGCTAAAACCGAGAGTTCCGCTGCTGGACGCGCGCAGGGTATTGCCTTGAAGTTTGGCAAGGGGCGGGTCGTAGTTCTGGGGGAAGCTGCTTTGCTGTCAGCACAGGTATCCGGCTCGGAAAACTTCAAGATGGGTATGAATGTACCTGGAACAGACAACAAGCAATTCGCTTTAAACATCATGCACTGGCTGACCGGCTTGCTGCGATAGAACCACTCGAGACTTAGCTACCAGAGTGCTCGCCAGCATCTTCATCCAGCAATCGCGTAGAGTTCTCAGTGACACTGGGTTGAGCCGCCATTTCCCTTGTATTCTGCCGACGAGGCCAATCCGTCAGAGGAATGCCCTGTTGCGGAGGAAGTGCGCGCTGCGAAGCTTCGCGCGGAGTTGCTAATTGGACGGAGACTTTCGCTGCAGCCGTCTCAGGCTCTTTGAGGTAGTCTGTTACAAACAAAAACGCGTAAAGAAATCTCAGCAGACCAATCAGACCTACTACGGAAAATACGAGTGCTGCTAACTTGGCAACGATTTCAAAGGGTCCTCCGAAGTCAAACCCATTAGTTGCCAGGAGGGCGACTGTCCAGCAAACAAAGGTTAACATGACGCTTTCGATCATGACCCTGGAACGAGATGGTGAGCGGACTTCTCTTGCTTCGCTTGTTTGCAGGGGAAGCGTCCCCTCGTTGCTTAGGAGGATGCCAACGGTAGCGAGAGGAAAGCCGCATCGCGAACAGTAGCGCATTTCGTCCGACGGCTGTTGTTGGCTACATTGTGGGCAGTACATCGATTCTTCTCTGCTGACGGAACGGCACATGTATCTAAAAGGGGTACGAACGACCTGAGCGCAAAGTTCGGCCTGTTAAAGGGTTCATCAGAACCTCAACTCAACAATTGTGTGGGATAGCAAACGGCAGATTACGTGGTTGGCGGCGGGAATAATCCTGGGAACGTTTGTCGCTTACTCCGACGCGCATCTCGAGGACGGTACGTTCGTTCCCAGCTTTTTCATCTTCATGGAGAGCTTGGTGCTCCTCATCGTCGCCGGACTCTTCTATTTCTACTCGCGAAAGAAGGGCTGAATGTCCGATGTGCTTTATTAGCTTGTCGTGAGGTTAAAAAGAGACTTCTTCGTGGGTCGCGAGAGTTCAAAAAGTGGCCTGTTTCGTGAGTTAACGACAGGCTAATAAAGCATATCGGACATCTAATTCGGTTGCTGCATCGACTTGGATCTCACGGTAATACCCTGATCGCCGAGTACCAACAAGCTCCTTGCCTGGCCAAATGGTGCACTTGAAGGAGCATACGATAGAAGATAGCGATGCTTGCGCAACTCGTCGCAAATTCCCTTCGCCGCCTCTGAAGGTTTATCGATCGAAAAGATCTGTCCGCCGGTGCCTTCTGCCAATTTGTCGATGACTTGCTTCGGCTTTGGCACATCGCGACGAATGGCACCACGTGTCCGGTCAACTGCCTGCACTGCGTAAACCGTGACATCCGCCGCTTGCAACTCAGCCAGCGTTTGCTCGAAGGTTGCTTTGCTGCCACGATCCAGGCCATCGCTTATCACCACAATAATCCGCTTCTGGCCTTGCAACGGCCGCAGGCCTTCTTCCATGACTGCGCGAATCGCGTCGAAGAGATGTGGCTGGCCCTTCTTTCTAAACAGCTTCAGTGACTTCTCAATCGATTTGGCGTTGTCGGTCCAGTCAGCCACAATTTCCGCTTGTTCGTCGTAGCCAACGATCAGTAATTTGTCACCTTCATAAATCTCGTAGGCAAACTCGCGCGCTGACTGTTCAAGCTTTTCGACATCTGCGCGAATAGACAAAGAATTGTCGACGAGCAGAACTATCCGGGCCGGAGAAGGATCGAGACTGAAATTCTTGATGGCTTGCTCAACGCCGTTGTCATAGACCGCTACTTCCTTGCCTGTGATCGGCGCCGGCCGATCGTCATCGCGTTTGGCGATAACGTTAACTGAGACTCCCCCAGAACTACTCGTCGCGGGCCGGTGTCCGGACTGGGCCATTGCCATACTCGCCAATAAAACCACTGCCAACAAAGCTCGAGAGTAGCCAGCACGGATCTTGTGCGTGGGTGTGGCCCTTGCTCTGACCCTTTCCGGTGAAGTTAATGCGAGCATTTTCTGTACTGCAGACAAGGACTTCAATCACCGCTTGGCGTTTTGGGAGGTGAAGCCTTTTCGGAAGTTTTCTTAGCCGGGGAGCTCTCTTTGCTTTTGTTGTCTGACTTCTTATCTTCCTTCTTATCGTCGCTGGTAGCGCTCTCGGATTCTGACTTATCGCCCTTACCTGATTTTCCGCCGTAGTCAGTCACGTACCAGCCGGAACCCTTAAACTGGATCGCCGGCGCTGATGCGATTCTCTCAAACCGGCCACCACACTTGCGACATTTGGTTGGCGGCTTATCGGATACCTTCTGGAGTACTTCAATGTGACTTTTGCACTTAGTGCACTCGTACTCGTAGATCGGCATATAAATGAGTTGACTCCATTTCAGCGCGCCTTCCGCTCCTGAATTATACGGGCGGTTCCGAGGGTGCGCAATCAGGCTGACAGGGTGGCCTATCCGAATAATAGGTGCTTTTGCAACTTCCGGCGTGCTTCGTTATGATCCCGAGGTACACAGAGTTAAAGAGAACCACTGACCATGGGCCGAAGCTTCGGACTCTCTAGCCACCGACGTTCTCTGTGCCAAGCACACAATGTCTAACAGCGCACAATCCCTTTCATTAGAGCGTAAGATCAAAATGCACGAAGCACGCGAGGGGATTATCAATCGCCTCGCATTGACCTTGCCCACGACGATCAATCTTGACCGCTTCCTGAATGTCATCGTCTCAGAACTTGGCCGCATGATGAACGTCGATCGCTGCGACGTTATTCAACTGACCTCGGCAAGTGAGCTGCGGATTAGTCATGAGTGGCGGGCCTCAAACGATGTGCCTTCGAGTTTAGGGACTGTGATCCCACTCGACCTCAAACAGCTTTCAGAACATGTGGACATAAAGAAGCCGATACGCCTGGACGACACGGCCGCCGCCGGACTCGATCAAAAAGTGCGTTTCCTGGCGGCCAGCCTGGGTACTCGGTCGCTGCTCGTTGTGCCCGTTATGCTTGCCGATGACGTGCTCGGACTGGTCGGACTGCACACAACCCGTACGCCAAGAGATTGGCTCGACGACGAAGTATCGTTCCTGCAATCAATCGCGCGGCAGATCGCGGTGGGTTACCAATACACGCGGCTTTACACCGATAAAGAGCGCGAAGCGGAAACGAAGCGCGCGCTGCTGTCAATCGCCAATGCCCTGAATGCGCGTTCCGATTTTCGCGAGGTCTCATCGCTGGTACTCGAAAGCGCAATAGCTCTTGTCGGAGCCGACTATTCGGCGCTCGGTGTGCTCGATCCGGATGGAGGTCGTATAAGCCTGGCCGCCTTTAAGGCCGCGCCACATGCCGCAATCGATTCCGTGCAGGGATTGATCGATACGCATGGTCAATCCCTGCACGGAATCGATTGCGGCATGTGGCGCGGCCTTAAAGGCGGCCAGGCTTATACGACCTCCATCCGGATCGAGCACACTCAATTCTCGGTGGACGTGCAGCGTTGGTTGCTCCTGTACGAGTAGCTGGGCATACCTTTGGTTTGCTCGGCCTGGTCTGGAGCGAAGCGCGCGAAGGCTTTCAGGATCATGAGGTGGCGCTGGTCGAAGGCATTGCGGACCAGATCGGCACAGCACTCGAACGTGACCAGTTGTCAGCAGAAATAATGCACTTACGCAGCGTGCTTCATGAGCGTTATGGCGAGGAGCGCATCATCGGTCAAGCACCCGCCATACGCCGCGCGATCGAGTAAGCCCTAAGCGTGGCCGATACCCAGACCACTGTCCTAATCGAAGGCGAATCAGGAACTGGTAAAGAACTGCTTGCAAACCTGATTCATTTCAATTCTGGTCGTGAAGATCAACCATACGTCAAACTCAACTGTGGCGCGATTCCTGAGACGTTGCTGGAGTCAGAACTGTTTGGACATGAGAAGGGAGCTTTCACAGATGCGCGTGCGTTACGCCGCGGCAGATTTGAGGAAGCAAATGGCGGTACGTTGTTTCTCGACGAAGTGGGTGAGATGAGTTTGTCTGCTCAGGTCCGTCTGCTGCGCGTACTGCAGGATGGTGAGTTCACCCGTGTCGGCGGCAGTGATGTTATCAAGACTGATGTTCGCGTCGTCGCTGCTTCCAATGTCGATTTGAAGCGGGCGGTTGACCTCGGCACCTTCAGACAAGATCTCTTCTATCGGCTTTCGGTTTTTCCCGTCACCTTGCCGCCATTGCGCGAACGACCTGGGGATATTCATCCACTCGTTATTCACTTTCTCGAGCATTACAAACAGAAGACTGGGCGCTTCATTTCCGGCATGTCCAAAGATGCGCTGCAGGCCTTGATAACTTATCAGTGGCCCGGCAATGTTCGTGAACTCGAGAACGCCATTGAGCGTGCAGTGATCATTGCTTCCGGACGTCAGATCGAATTGGAAGACTTGCCGGAAGCGATCTGCAAAATAGCGCTGGCAGATCGTGATCGCATCAAGGTTGAACGTGCAAGTGCGGCCAGTGAGGGGCGGACCACGACTTTTGAAGTTACTGTGCCTTCGTCGATGGAAGAGATCGAACGCCAGGCCATTGAGGCAACGCTCGACTACACGGCGGGCGACAAGTCTCACGCTGCCCGGGCGCTGGGTATCGGACGCAAGACTCTGTATCGCAAACTCGAGCAGTATAACGGCGGAAAAAACTAAGCAAATGTCCGATATGCTTCAGGAAGGTCTGATCAAGTGTCCGATATGCTTGAGTTTGTCGCTAACTCTCGCAGGAGTCTTCGTCGCAGAAAACGGCAAGGTAAAGCATATCGGACATCCTTGCTTCATTGCACCGACTCGCGAGCTTTTGCTATAGTCCAGTGCGCAATAATTCCCTCGTAATTTGATTAAACAGCGGAGCCTCGGGGGCTTCGCATCACAGAAAGGACCCAGAAAAATGGGACATGACGACTACCGCAGAGATAGCGGTGACAATATCTCCACTCGGTTAACTTATCTGCTCATAGGTGGTGGGATTGGAGCAATTCTTGCTCTGCTTTTTGCACCTAAGTCAGGTGAGGAACTCCGGGGCGATATAGCCGACGCGACGCGCAAGGGCATTGATCGTTCTCGGGAAGCTGCTCAGCAATTGGGCGACCGAGCCGGTGAGTATTACGAGGCGACTCGCGAGCGGGCCAGCGAACTCTATACGCAGGCTGCCGAAAAGGTTGGCGAAGTGGCCCAGACCGCACGCGAAACCGCGGCGCGAAAGACTGGCACTGTGGCCGCCGCCATCGATGCCGGCAAGAAAGCTTATCAGGACGAGAAACGCAAGACTGAAATGTCTGGCCGGATCGAAGCCGCGCCGAACTACGGCGAGAAGTCGAACTAAAGCCATTGCCGATTTCCGATTGTCGATTGCCAATTTGGAGAGCTTTCGGTCGACAATCGCGAAGTAGGAATCGGCAATCGGAAATCGGAAATGAACTATTTCCCGGCATTACAAATGAATCCACAGGACCCGATGTTTTGGGTCATGGTAGTCATCGCGTTGTCATTTATCGTGATAGCAATCGCGATGGTGGCGATAGCTGTCTTTGTAAACCGGGCAGTCAAATCGGTAGGACGCTTGGAGGGGAAACTTGAGCCGCTCATGGAAAGAGTTACAGTCATGAGCGAGCAGGGTAAGCAGATCGCGGTGCAAGGCAAGCTGATTGCTGAACAGTTCAGCGCTGTCTCCGGCCATATCTCGACGGCGACAATGCACTTCTCCGAATCGCTGGCGATCATCAAAGGCGAAGTGAGCGAGTTGAAAGATCTGGTGAGCGACACCGCCGTCGATGCTCGTGACAAAGTGGAGTTGGTTAGTCGGACGATTGATCGCACCCACAGGCAGGTTGCAATGACCACCGATTTTATACAAACGAAGGTTATCGAGCCGGCACGCGAGCTTGCTGCGATTATGGCGGGCTTCCGCCGCGGCCTCGAAGTTCTCGTAGCGCCCGTACCGAAGCCCATTAATCAGACCTATGCCGAGGATGAGATGTTTATCGGTTGACCAGAAGGCCCAGCAGCGGAGTTGCCGAACCCGAACCATCGCATCCACCGGAGCATGGTTCGGGTCTTTTATTGAGATGGCCTTAGGTCTTGGGTCTTAGGTCTTTGATGTGTGAACTTTTCAGAGGGTTCTCGATCAACTCCATTAAGCCGCGATCAAGTGGAACTTTTCACATCGCTTGAGTGGGATTGCGCCGGACCCGGTCGCTATCGCTCCTCGGTTCTGACATTGAGTGGAAACGCAGTTAATGATCTTGGCGGGGAAACTTGTTTGGTTCCCGCCGCCCCGGTCCTCGAACTCTGAATTTCCCTCTGCTAGTATTACAGATTCCGACTCTTGAGCTTATGTCTACTGAAACCCCACTCGATCTAAAAAAGACTATCAATCTGCCGAAGACTGGCTTTCCACAAAAGGCCAACCTTGCGCAAAGCGAGCCCGCGCGTTTGAAGAAATGGGCCGAACTCGATCTCTATCAGATGGTTCGTCGCGCACGCCAGGGAGCAGACAAGTTTATCCTTCATGATGGCCCGCCATACGCCAATGCCGACATTCACCTCGGTACGGCGATGAACAAGACTTTGAAGGATTTTGTCGTCAAGTCGCGCACTATGATGGGCTACGACGCTCCTTATGTTCCCGGCTACGACTGCCATGGTCTACCTATTGAACTTTACGTGGATCGCAAGCTGGGCGCGAAAAAGGCTAACATGTCCCCCGTCTCTATTCGACGTGCATGTCGGGAACACGCAGCCCAAGCTCTGAAGAATCAAACGCGCGACTTTAAGCGCCTCGGTATCCTTGGAGACTGGGATAACCCCTACCTCACGATGTCGAACCACTACGAAGCGGAAACGGCGCGAATGTTTGCGCGCTTTGTTGAGCGCGGGTTTGTCTACAAAGGCCTGCGTCCTGTTTACTGGTGCATCCATGACCAAACCGCGCTCGCTGAAGCAGAGGTTGAGTACCACCAGCACACCAGCCCTTCGGTCTATGTAAAGTTCCCTTTGCGTAGTGATCCAGCCTTAATCGATCCGGCACTTGCCGGTCGAAAAGTCTTCGTGGTGATCTGGACTACCACGCCCTGGACGTTGCCGGCCAATCTCGGTATTGCTGTTCATCCGGATTTTGAATATGCGGCGTTCGAACACGGGGATGAAGTTTACATTGTTGCTTCCGAGTTGCTTGAGGCCGTCGCTGCCAAATGCGATCTGGGTGAACGCAATACTGCTGGCGAACACGTTGCTCCAAAGGTGCTCGCACGCTTTCCCGGCGCAAAGCTGGATCGATTGGAGTGCGGCCATGCGTGGCTCGACCGTCCATCGTTGCTGATGGTAGGCGAGCACGTAACTCTCGGTGGTGAAGCTGACGCCGAAACGGAGCTCGATGTCAGCGAGGCGGAGAAGAAACCGCCTGGGAGTAAGGCCGGTACAGGATGTGTTCATACGGCGCCGGGTCATGGTCACGACGATTTCGTAATCGGCAAACGCTACGGTTTGGAGATCTATTGCCCGGTCGACAACGCGGGTCGGTTCACGCCTGAAGTGGAACACTTTGCCGGCCAACGAGTGTTCGACGCGAATGACCAAATAGTCGAGTTCATGTCTGAACGCGGCGTGCTGTTGTTTACCGAGAAATACGAGCATCGCTATCCGCACTGCTGGCGTTGCAAGAATCCAGTGATTTTTAGAGCTACGCCGCAGTGGTTCATCGCAATGGATCACGCCCATAGCTCGCTCGTTGAGAAAGACGAAGACGGTCGCGACCGCAGCAATTTCACCGAGAACTATTCTGACGCCGCGGCTCCTTCCGGGGAGTCGCTGCGGGCAGCGGCTCTGCGCGAAATCGAACAAGTCGCCCGATTGGTGTGTTTCGCGGCAGCGGGTTTGGGGTGTATCCATTCCCGTCTTCTACTGCGCCAAATGCACTGAACCAGTTGCCGAGCCCGCAGTCATTAATCATGTCGCAGATATCTTTGAGCGCGAGTCAGGCGATGCCTGGTACACGCGCGAGGCCAGCGAACTTCTGCCACCCGGTTACACCTGCAAAGCTTGTGGAGCTGACGAGTGGACGAAGGAAACGGACATTTTGGATGTCTGGTTCGACAGCGGCGTTTCTTCAATAGCGGTGTTGGAAAACCGTGAGGAGCTGCGCTGGCCTGCCGAGGTTTATCTGGAAGGCGGCGATCAGTTTCGCGGTTGGTTCAATTCATCTTTAATGGTCGGCTTGGCGGCCCACGATCGCGCACCCTATAAAACTGTAATCACCCACGGTTGGACTCTCGATGCTCAGGGACGAGCGATGCACAAGTCAGCCGGCAATGCGGTTGAGCCAGAGGTAGTTATCAAGGAGTCGGGCGCAGAGATCATCCGGCTCTGGTGCGCCTCGTCAAATTATTTCGATGACATGCGAGCCTCATCGGAGATTTTGCAGCGCGTTACCGATGGTTATCGCAAGCTGCGAAATACGGCTCGGTTCGCGCTCGGCAATCTTCACGAATTCGATCCGTCGCGCGACAGTGTGCCTGCCGAAGAAATGCTGGAGATCGATAGATGGGCACTGGCAGAACTGGATCTGGTGATTGAGAAAGTTCTGAAGGCTTACCAGACATATGAATTCCACACCGTGTTTCACACCTTGTACAACTTCGCCACGGTCACGCTGTCAGCGCGATATTTCGATATCGTGAAGGACCGGCTCTACACCTACGCTCCGCGAAATCACGCGCGACGCTCCGCCCAAACTGCACTCTTCCGGATCGCCGATGCGCTTGCGCGAATGCTTGCGCCGATCCTGGTTTTCACCGCAGATGAGATCTGGGAAAACCTTGCGAACACCTCAGAATCTTCGTCTTCAGTGCACCTCGCTCTCTTCCCGGGGGCCGAGGGCGGCGATCAATCGAGCTTGCTAGGAAATTGGGAGCGTTTGTTTGAGATTCGAGATCAGGTGTTGCGCGTGCTCGAAGAGGCCAGAATAGCAAAGCAGATAGGCAGCTCTTTAGAAGCGAAGGTAAAAGTTGTCGCGGCGGGAACGACTTTTGAGCTGTTGCACAGTTATCAAGATGAGTTGCGATACCTCTTCATTGTGTCGCAGGTAGAACTCGTCCAAGCAGAAAATGATAGCGTCTCAATCACAGTTGAACCAGCCGCCGGGAGCAAGTGTGAGCGTTGCTGGAACTACTCGACGCATGTAGGCGAGTCCGTGCGCTATCCCACCGTCTGCGAGCGTTGCGTTGCGGCGCTTGAAGAGATTGAACGGGAAGCGGCATAGCTCCGAGAGAACTCTGATCGTGGACACGAGCATTAACAAAACCGCGGAAACGTCCAGGGCTGGATCGCGCTTCGGCTGGCGTGCCGGCTACCTACTGGCGGCTTTTGGCATCTATATGGTCGACCAGACGACCAAAGCCTGGGCGGTGCGCGCGCTTCGTTTTGGCGACGATCGGAGGGTCATCCGAGGCGTTCTCGATCTTGTGTATACCGAAAACAAGGGGATCGCATTCGGTCAGTTGCAGGAGGGCGGGGCATTTGGACGCTGGTTTTTCGTTGTACTTGCCATCGCCGCGGGTATCGCAGTCTTCTATTATTTTTTGCGCGTCCCTCGCAACGATGATCGCGTGCTTGGGGCGTGCGCGCTGTTATTGGCAGGTATCTTTGGCAATCTGACTGATCGGGTGAGGCTGGGATATGTAATCGATTTCATCGTCCTGCACGCAGGCGACTATCATTGGCCGACATTCAACGTGGCCGATGCAAGCATAACTATCGGCGCGCTGCTGCTGGCGTATGATCTGATTTTCGATCATCGAAAGAAGGTACCGGGATAGATCATTTACCTTGGGTCTTTGGCTTTTGAATACTTAAACTATAGGGACAGCTTTCGCCAAGGACTCTCAAAGTCCCAAGTCCTAAGACCAAAGCCCGTTTTTCTTAACAATGTATCCAGAACTTTTTCGCATCGGCAGCTTTCCCATCAACACATATGGCGTGTTTCTCGCGGTGGCTTTTCTTTGCGCAATCCTGATTGCTGTCAAACTGGCAGCGCGCGACGGATTACCGAAGGAAAAGATTTACGATCTGTGCTTGTGGATGCTGTTGGCATCTCTAATCGGCTCGAAGCTTCTGATGCTCTTTACTGAGCCTGAATACCGTGACCACCCGCTACAGTTGCTTTCACTGGACTTTCTGCGCTCTGGCGGAGTGTTTTACGGGGGCTTCGTCGCCGCAGTGCTGACCGGTTATTTCTTAATGAAACGTTATAACTTGCCGTGGTGGAAAACGGCAGACGCCTGCGCTCCGGGTATTGCGATTGGTAGTTTCTTTGGCCGCCAGGGATGCTTTGCCGCCGGTTGCTGCTGGGGCAAGCCGACCAACCTGCCATGGGGTGTGAAGTTTACGGAGTTGGGCCATCAAATTACCGGCGTACCCACCGACACCTACCTTCACCCAACGCAGCTTTACGAGTCGTTCGCTATGTTTGCAGTGTTTCTGTTTTTGCTCTGGCTGCACAAACGCAAGCGCTTTAGCGGACAAGTGATTCTTGCCTACGCGCTGCTGTATTCCATTATTCGCTTTACAATTGAATTCGTTCGCGCTGATCCGCGCGGCGACATTCTCGGACTTACAACGTTGACCGGACTATCAACCTCGCAATTGATAAGCGTAGTCGTTGGTCTTAGTGCGTTAGCGATTCTAAAAGCGCGCTGGCGACGTGCTCAGGTCGACGCGAAAGCTAATGGACTTGTGGCCTCAGGCGTCGCACGAGCCTAGACTCACCCTTTTACTTGGATCGCATCAGCCGTCTCGCCCCCCGTAGGGGCAGCCGTTATGTCAGAACCAACTGCGGTAGAGACAAGTAGTAGAATTGAAATGCGACACAACTTGAGAAGCTTAACATCGTCATTACTGATTGCCGCCCTTCTTTTTGCCGCCGCAGCAAGCGAACGACCGTCGCGAGCAAAACAAACCAAAGACCCGCTCTTAGTACCAGGCGAAAAGCACCTGCGCAATCTTAAGCAACTGACCTTCGCTGGTGAGAATGCCGAAGCCTACTTTTCTGCCGACGGTAAACAACTCATCTTTCAGTCGACGCGAGACGGGCGACAGTGTGATCAGATCTACACGATGAATGTAGACGGTTCAAATGTTAAGTTGGTCTCCAACGGCGACGGACGCACAACCTGCTCCTACTTTTTTCCGAATGGGCGTAACCGAGAAAGCGGGCAACCGCAGCAACCGCGGCGCATCCTTTACTCCTCGACGCATCTGGGTGGCAAGGAATGTCCTCCGCGGCCTGATTTTTCTCAGGGATATGTTTGGGCTGTGTACCCAACCTTCGACATTTTCACCGCCAGCCCCGACGGCTCCGATTTAAGACAACTAACAAACACGCCTGGTTACGATGCAGAAACAACCATCACTCTCGATGGGAAAAAGCTTGTCTTCACGTCAACGCGCGATGGTGATCTGGATATCTATACAATGGACGCCGACGGCCGGCACGTTCGACGTTTGACGAATGAACTCGGCTACGATGGTGGACCCTTCTGGTCCTACGATGGCAAGCAGATCGTCTACCGCGCTTACCATCCACAAACTGAAAAAGAAAAATCGGACTATTTAAGACTGCTCAAACAGAACCTGATTCGGCCAACAACGCTGGAAATCTGGGTGATGAATGCGGACGGGACCGACAAGCGGCAGGTGACCCACAATGGTAAGGCCAACTTTGGACCATATTTCTTCCCCGACGGCCGACGAGTAATCTTTGCCTCCAACATGGATGATCCGCGCGGACGGAATTTTGATCTCTACAGAATCAACGTAGATGGCACGGACTTAGAGAGAATCACTTTCAACGACACTTTCGACGGCTTCCCAATGTTTTCGCCGGATGGAAAAAAATTGGTCTTTGCTTCAAACCGCAACGCAAAGATCCAGGGGGAAACAAACGTCTTCATCGCGGATTGGGTGGACTAATGGCTAGGCTCAACTGCTCGATTTAAGAAAGAGCGAACTATGAGAACCAAACAATTTGCCCCCATACTCATCGCAGTCCTGGCTACGGTCGGCGTTCTCGCACAGCAACAAGCCTCCTCCCAATCCGAGCCCAGCACCGCAAAACTTCGTCAGCACATCACCTATCTTGCGTCCGATGCACTCGAAGGCCGGCGCACTGGTTCCACCGGCGCGAATGATGCCGCGCATTACATCGCAGGTGAATTCTCGCGACTCGGATTGCGACCGGCTGGGCAGAAGAATGCTACTCGAAAGTTAAGCGAGGTGATGTCGCGGTACTTGCAAAGGTTTCCGTATGTAGCTGGTCTTGAACTGGGTCCAGCCAACTCACTCTCGGTCCAAAGCGGTGGAAATACGCGCACCTTCAAAGCGGGTGAAGACTGGATGCCAGTCGGCTTCTCGTCGAATCAGCGTATTCCGAATGCGAAGACTGTATTTGCGGGCTATGGCATTACTTCTTCCGAATTGAAGTACGACGACTATTCTGCAAGTAACGTGAGGAATGAAGTGGCCGTAGTCCTTTCCGGAACACCCGACGGCGACAATCCTCATGGCAAATTTGCTACAGCTGGTGAAGTGCGATTCAAGGTCGCTGCGGCTCGTGCCGCTGGTGCCCGCGCGCTAGTCATTATCGCGAGCGAAAAAGAACTGAAGGACGATAGACTCTCGAGACTGGCTTACGACAATGCCGGCGAGGCTGATATTCCTGTCATAGTCGTCTCCCGCCAAATAGCTAACCAAATACTCGGTGACTCTAATCGTAGCCTTGCGGATTATGAAAAGGTGGCCGATAGCAAAGCCGGTGTGGCCACCTCTGGGTCAGAAACCCGAATTTCCGGTAGGGAGTTGGCGCGCACTCTCAGTTTGCGGCTGCCCTCCACGGATGCAGTGCTGAACTTAACTACTGACGTCGTTCGCCGCGAAGTGCCCGCTTACAACGTCGTCGGTGTCCTCGAAGGCGCCGATCCGGTCCTCAAAAACGAAACGGTCATTATCGGTGCGCACTACGATCACCTTGGCCGCGCACAACGCTTCCGGGGTTGCTGGAGTGCTCGAGCTCGCTCGTATGTTGAGCGCGCAAAGACCGAGACCAAAACGCACTCTCGTCTTCATAACATTTAGTGGCGAAGAAGAAGGCTTGCTCGGTTCAAATTATTACGTAAATCATCCACTCGTTCCGCTCAGCAATACTGTGGCCATGATTAACATGGACATGATCGGAAGGATGAAAGATCGCAAGCTGATCATTGGGGGTGTGGGTAGCGCAAAGGAATGGCGCGACATCGTAGGGTCAGGAAATTTCCTTCAGGGCGTCAATGTAACGGCGACGCGCGGAACATCAAACACTGGAGATGGATCTCGGGCAGGTGGGTCTGCCGGATTTCCCATGGTGGTATCCGCAAACGGTCGCCCAATAGTTACCGCCGACTCGGCGAAAACCTTCGACCTAACGCTGCAGGAGGATGGTTACGGCCCAAGCGATCACTCTTCATTTTACTCCAAGCAAATTCCCGTCTTGTTTTTCTGGACAGGCAACCATGAGGATTACCACAAGCCTTCAGACACTGCCGATAAGATCAACTATGAAGACGAAGCGCGCGTGCTCAGTTTGGTTGCGCGAATTGTGCGCGATGTTGACAACGGCGTTAAGCGACTCTCTTACACCGTCGCGAAAAGCGAGTCCACCGGCCGCTCGACCGGCTTTCGTGTCTATCTTGGTACGATTCCAAATTATGCTGATACTAATGACGGGCTGTTGCTCGACGGGATACGGGACGACTCACCCGCGGCGAAAGCGGGCCTGAAGGCCGGAGATCGAATTGTGAAAATAGCCGGGCGCGAGGTGCCCAACGTTTATGACTACACTTATTCCCTGGGAGAAATGAAGGCCAATGCTGTAGGGGCGTCCCTCCGTGGACGCCCCCACAGTAATTACCAGCGCGGCTCACGCTCGTAACGATCGTCGCCGCCGCTGTCATGCCCGCCGCGATAACCGCCGCGTCCACCGCGATCGGTTCTCGGTTTCGCTTCATTGACGGTCAGATTGCGACCGCCGAAGTCTTTTCCATTAAAAGCCTCGATAGCTGCTGCTGCCTCCTCCGGGGTGGACATTTCCACGAAAGCAAAGCCGCGTGATCGTCCTGTTTCTCTATCTTCAATCACCGAAGCTGATTCTACTGTGCCTACTGCCGAGAATGCCTCGCGCAGCTCCTCGCTCGTAGTACGGAACGAGAGATTTCCAACGTAAAGTTTTGTAGCCATTCTTACTGTCCTTAGGTTTTTGGGAAGCGCGGGCTTGCTGGAATTCGCTGAACCAGTTCGGGGGGAAGACGACCGACCTCTCGGCGAGCTGCGACACTGCCCGGTACTCTCATTTCGAGAGCAGCTTCTAACAAGTTGACAACTTCCTTGCTCTCTCCTCAGCCGGCCGTCGTCGCTTTACGATCCCGGACAGGCGCAGTCACCCTTGATGCGCGAGAGCAGGTACCTGGTGAGAAAAGTATGCAGGTAAGCTTCGAAACGCGTCAAGGATAATCTACTCTCGGTGTGTCCTAATCTGTAGGGGCGTCCCTCCGTGGGCGCCCCTTCTTAAGTGAGCTGCTCTGCAAAAATGGGCGCCCACGGAGGGACGCCCCTACAGACTAGGACGATACCCTACTCTCTGATGCGTAATTGCCGCACGCAGCGTTATGTCTTACTATTCTCTGCTTCTCAATGTCAGCAACAAATCAGCGGAAAGGCTTGGAATAATGTCGAAAACTGTTCCCATTACGGTCGCGCATGGCGATGGCATTGGGCCTGAAATAATGGCCGCAACCCTTCATATTTTGAAAGCAGCAGGCGCTCAGCTGGAGATCGAAACCATAGACATCGGTGAGAAGGTTTACCTGGCTGGTAACTCTTCGGGCATCGAGCCGAGCGCCTGGGATTCTCTGCGCCGCACCAAAGTCTTTTTGAAAGCGCCGATCACCACACCTCAGGGCGGCGGCTATAAGAGCCTCAACGTAACTGTGCGGAAAACGCTTGGTCTCTACGCGAACGTGCGCCCATGCGTCTCCTATCATCCCTTTGTCAAGACTAAACATCCCAACATGAACGTGGTCGTCGTGCGCGAGAATGAGGAAGATCTCTACGCGGGTATAGAGCATAGACAAACTGAGCAGGTTGTTCAGTGTTTGAAGTTGATCTCCCGACCGGGATCCGAAAAGATCGTCCGTTATGCCTTCGAGTATGCGCGTCGCAACAACCGCAAGAAGGTCACTTGCTTTACCAAAGACAACATCATGAAGATGACCGATGGTCTCTTCCATAAGGTCTTCGATGAGATTGCGGCTGACTACTCCGACATCGAGAACGAACATTGGATCGTCGATATCGGGGCGGCAAAACTTGCCGATACGCCAACTGCTTTCGACGTTATTGTGATGCCGAATTTATACGGCGACGTGCTTTCCGATGTCGCGGCCCAGATTGCCGGTTCAGTCGGCCTGGCAGGTTCGGCAAACATCGGGGAGCATGTTGCGATGTTTGAAGCAATCCATGGTTCGGCGCCCCGTCGTGCGGGACAGAACCTCGCAAATCCATCGGGTCTACTCCTTGGGGCCGTGATGATGTTGGTCCACATAGGCGAAACGGAAACGGCCGAACACGTGCATAATGGCTGGCTCCGCACGATTGAAGACGGCGTTCATACCTACGACATCTATGATGAAAAAGTCAGCAAACAAAAAGTGGGCACCAAAGAGTTTGCCGAAGCGGTCGCGCAGCGATTGGGGCAAATACCACAGATTCTGAAACCGGTCCGATACAAGGCAGCGGAGAAAGCAGAGGCCACCGCGACCGCGGCTAGCACAAGGCCATCAGCGAAAAAGGATCTGGTGGGTATAGATGTTTTCTTCGATTGGACAAAAGGGCCGGCAAACGATCTGGGGGACGCACTGAATAGATTGGGTGGTGATGGGGTCAAGCTCACGATGATCAGTAATCGGGGCGTCAAAGTGTGGCCCGGAGGTCACTCCGAAACGTTCTGCTCAGACCATTGGCGTTGCCGCTTCTTATCAAGTTCTAACACCAACATCATTTCGCATCGTCAGATCATCTCTTTGCTGGGACGCATTGCAGATGCCGGTTACGACTTTATTAAGACCGAGAATCTTTATAACTTCGATGGCGAGCGCGGGTATTCGCTGGACCAGGGAGAGTGACGTAGAGCGCCGGGACACTGGTGGCACAGACTTTAGGTCTGTTCGACAAGAGAGAGAAGAAAACAGATGGCGAGACAAATTCGCACAAGCAAAACGGTAAATGGCACACGTACCAGAAAGAAGATCCTCGCATCTCCGCGTGCTCGTGTCCCTGCGTCTTCTTCTCCGTCGCCCCTGGTCGCGGTAATCATGGGTAGCCAGTCAGACTGGGAAACGATGCGTCATGCAGACGAAACGCTGACTAAGTTTGGCGTGACTCACGAATGCAAAGTGATATCGGCGCATCGCACTCCCGCCCTCGCCGCCGAGTTGGGGTCAATGGCTGAGTCTCGCAGTCTTGAGGTAATCATAGCCGCAGCCGGAGGCGCTGCTCATTTGGCCGGCGTTCTCGCGGCCCATACCACGATTCCAGTTCTTGGTGTGCCTATGCGCAGCGAAGCACTGAACGGTCTCGATTCTCTCCTGTCTACGGTACAAATGCCGGCGGGGATACCAGTTGGCACTGTTGCCATCGGCAAGCCTGGGGCGATCAATGCGGCGTTGTTGGCAATTGCTATACTGGCTAACAGCCGGCCTGAACTACGCAAGAAACTTCATGAGTTTCGCCAGGCGCAGGAAGAGAAGATCCGCGCAACCAAACTAGGTTGAACCTTTTAACGTCTTGAATTCCTTTTACCTTTTGGAGCACAATAACCACAATGATTTACGTGCCCCAGAGCCAAGGTCTAATTCCTTAGAATCTCCTTTTCTGTTTCTTCCTTTCTCGCGCTCGAAGGATTCCATAGATCATGATCGGTCAGACGGTTTCTCATTATCGAATTATCGATAAACTTGGTGAAGGCGGCATGGGCGTTGTCTACCTGGCTGAGGACAAGCATCTCGCCAGGCGGGTAGCGATCAAGTTTCTAAGTTCTACCGATCACCATTACCGGGCTCGTTTCATACGCGAAGCGCGCGCTGTCTCCGCTCTTAGCCATCCGAACATTGCTACCGTCCACGACTATGGCGAGACAGACGACGGAAAGCCGTTCATAGTCATGGAATTCATAAACGGGCAACGCCTCAGCGATCTTCTGGAAGGACAGGGCATCACACTCGCGAGAGCGGTCGAGATCGTATCGGCGATTGCCGAGGCGCTTGCGGAGGCTCACCACCACGGCATCGTTCATCGCGATATTAAGCCTTCAAATGTAATCCTAACGGAACGCGGGCAGGTAAAGGTGCTCGACTTCGGATTGGTCAAGCATCTTTTTGAAGAGCCTTCTACCAGTGTCGATCTTGATGCTGACACTCTTTACTCTACCCAAACCCGAAGCGATGTAATAGTGGGGACACCTCTTTACCTTTCCCCTGAACAAGCGATGGGAAGACCGGTTGACGGTCGCAGTGATCTATTCGCGTTAGGTGCGCTGTTTTATGAGTGCCTGACGGGACACTCGGCGTTTTCTGGTGCTAGTGTCCTGGAAATAGGAGCGCAGATCATACATGTCACGCCTGCTCCGCCTTCGCAGATCAATCCCAAAGTGCCGGCTGAATTGGATCGCATAACCCTAAAGGCTCTGGAAAAAAATATCGATGCGCGCTATCAGTCGGCTACTGACTTCCTTAAGGATTTGAAAGCCTCGCAGGCCAGCCTCAGCGGGGATGTCCAACCTGTGCGGGGTGTTTCGACCCCGCGGACGCCACTAAATCAACGTCGACCGACCGGTGCTCTAACAACGCTTTCGACCACACTCCGCCGGCAACGCTTTTCCCTCAGCGCGGTGATAGTGGCAATTGCGCTCACCGGGTTAGCGATCTGGGCCGTCATTCAGTGGTGGCCTCATTCATACTATGTGCCGCAGGCAGCAGCGCTGCCCTGGTACGAACGTGGTACCGATGGTCTGCGCAACGGTGCCTACTACCAGGCGAGCAAGGCATTCGAGGAAGCTATCGGCATCGACAATCGCTACGCTTTGGCACATGCGCGCTTGGCCCAGGCCTGGGCGGAACTTGATTACACTGACAAAGCCAAAGACGAACTACTGACGGCAAGCACCCTTGCCGGGGACCGTTCGTCGCTTTCGCCAGTCGATGCGCTTTATTTAGATGGCATCAGCGCCACGGTTCAACGAGACTTCGCGGCGGCCGTTAACGCTTATTCGGAGATCGCGCGCTTGTCTCCTAATGATAGCCACGTCTACGTTGATCTCGGATCTGCCTCCGAAAACAACGGAAATGTGGACAAAGCGATCGAGAACTATTTGAAAGCGATCTCCATAAACAATGGTCAATATGCCACGGCGTATCTGCGAGCCGGCATTGTCTACAATCGCAAGCAGGATAAAGCCAAAGCTGCGGAGTTTTTCGACAAAGCCGAGAAGTTGTACAGGGCGGAGAGCAATAATGAGGGGGTAAACGAAGTCTTGCGGCAGCGGGGAATCTTGTTTAGAGATGACGGAAAATACGAAGATGCGCGAGTTCAATTTCAACAGTCGCTGGAAGCCGCGCGCGCTACGGGGAACGAAGCCCAGCAGATCACCGCGCTGACCGAGTTGAGTTTTCTTTCCTCTACTCAAGGGCTGAATGCCGATGCGGAAGAGAAGGCGCAACAAGCGGTAAAGTTTGCCGAAGCAAGTCATCTGGAAAACCTTGCGGCGGGAGGTCTGCTTGAACTTGCCAACTCATTCTCGAGCCGAGGGGATTACCCATCTGCTGAAAAATACTACAAGCAAGCGATCGATCTGGCCCGTGCCAACAAAGGCAAAGTTCGCGAAGCGCGGGCACTTGCAAACCTGGGCGGCCTGTATATCCAAACACTGCGTACGGACGAGGGATTGCCTCTGGTCCAACGAGCGCTCGCTTTTTTTCAGCAGGGTAATTATCCGAAAAACGTTTCCTCTTGTTTGACTCAAATAGGACGTGGCTATCGCCGGCAGGGCGATTACAACGCGGCCCTGGACGCCTTCAATCAAAAGCTAAAAATCGCTCAGCAGGGCGGCAATCAACCAGCAATCGCAGATTGTTATACCGAAATGGGAGCTGTGCTTTTTGATCAAGAGAATTTCCCGGCAGCACTCGGGCAGTATGACAACGCACTCAAGATCTACCAGGCTATCGGAAATCGGATTAGGATCGTATTCAGTCAGGAGAATCGGGGCAATATCCTTTGGCGTTTGGGCCGATACGATGAAGCCCAGCAGGCTATGAACGAGGTATTTCCGATTGTCAATCAGCCGAACACCGACTTCAAGCAGTTAGTGCCTGTCATGCGTTTAGTCTTGGCCCAGATGGCGCTAAGTCAACGAAGTATGGCAGACGCAAAGGCCAAAAGCGCCGAGGCGCTTTTGCTGGCAGGCAAGGAGTATCCAGACGTGGCGATCGAAGGAGCCTACACGCTGGGGCTCGCGAAGGCCCTGTCGGGAGGCGGAAAAGAAGGTCAGGCTCAGTGCGAAGAGGCTGTCAAGATGGCTAATAGCGCAGGTGACAGTGCGCTGATCTCGCGGGCGATGCTTGCGCAGGCAGTGGCGGCCCTGGAGAGCGGAAATGCGGAAAAGGCTTTGAAATTGGCCCTACAGGCGGAGGAAAGATTTGCTAAGGGCGCTCAACTTGAATCGCAATGGCGTGCCTCGGTTATTGCCGCACGCGCAAGCCAACGGTTGGGTGACGATAACAAAGCGGTTGAACAATTTGCGCAGGGAAAAAATATTCTCCGCCAACTGCAACAAAGGTGGGGAGAAGAGGCCTATAAGGGGTATATTTCACGTCCTGATATTCAGGGTTACTACAAAGGACTAGGTTGAAAGACCCGGTTTCAACTCCCAACACTGCATGGAGGTCAAGACAAATGTTAGAAGATAGAGAACGCGATAGCGAAGAGGATGTTATCGACCCGCCAGATAATCAAAAGCGCGAAGAGGTAAGCCTCGACTCCTCAGGCGATGAAGCGAAGGCGATCGATCCTCCGGATAATCAATGAGGCAGATCGAATTACACTAAAGTAGCGAAGCAAAGGTAGCCCAGCGCTTTTGCTGTAATCCACAATTGGTGCGCCACTCACGGAGACGGCAAACCCTTGGCTGCTCTCCGGGGTGGTGTGCTACTTAACCAGACCGCGCGCCCCAAATTCAGTTTGGCGTTCGGCTCGTTCTATAGGTCTGACTGCGACAAGATCACCCGCCACGAACCCTTTTTAATCCTAGTATCTGCTGCGAGTCAGCAAAGTGATTACGGCCACAAATAAAGCTGAACCGATAATCGACCATACAATCGGGAAGCTGGTGGTTCCGATTTGCACCGAAAACAATTCGGGCAAATGCATAATGCGAGCGAGCCATAGCCCAAGGAGTGCGCCGACAAAGCCCAGCGCAATCGAAACCAGGCATCCTCCGCGCGAATAGCCGGTAATCGCCTGGCCCAACGCGCCGCAAACACCGGCGACAATAAGCAATATGATGAGATCGAGTAAGGTCATTTTTTCCCCTTCCTTGCGCCTTCGGGAACGCTTAACTTGCTCCTTTGCCGGCTAACCATTCTCGAACAACGTCTTTTGGATCGCGTTTGTTGCCATCCACTTCGTAGTTGAGCCGGCGCATCTCTTCGGTTGAAATCGAGCTGGACAGCTTTGCCAATACATCCCGCAGCGCTGGCACCCGGGCTAATGAATCCTGACGTACCAGATAGACCGCTTCGTAGGGGGGAAAATAATGACCGTCGTCTTCAAGTTGAAAGAGATCGAGCTTCGCAATCCGGCCTTCAGTAGAGTTGCCTGCAATTAAATCAACTTGTCCGGAAGCGAGTGCAATGTAAGTGAGTGAGAGATCCATCTCGCGCGGTTGTTCCGCAAATTGCAGCCCATAAGCACGCGAGAAGCCGGGATAACCGTCAGCACGCGACATGAAATCCTGACCAAATCCAGCGCGCCAGCGACGCGCATAAGGTACGGCATCGGAAATAGTTTTGAGTTTCAATCGCCTGGCGTCTGCTCCTCTAACCAGGATGGCGAAAGTGTTCTCGAAGCCGAGCGGTTGGCTTACTGCGATATTGAATCTCTCGGCGTATTCTCGTTTGACTTGTTCGTAGACGGCGCGCGGATCACTGATTGGGGGATGGTGAAGTATTGCCGCGTAGGATGTACCGGTGTATTCGGGATACAGATCCAACTTTCCGGAGACGAGCGCCTCATGTGGAAGGTTCCCACCCAACTCAAACTTTCGTTCAACGGAAACTCCACGTGCCTCTAGCAACTGGGCCACAATCTCGCTCAGCAGGATCGATTCAGTAAAGTCTTTTGAACCAATCGCCACGTGGCCCTGGTTCAACTGCTTCCCGGATTGGTATCGGGCTCCCTGCCAAATACCGTAGCCTGCGACAATAACAAACAGCGCTAGCGCTCCCAGCACGAGCTTTTGTGGCATTGAGATGCGACTGCGTTTTGTGTCAAAGGTAAATTGCTGCTCAAGGAGTCCCAGTGAAAAGTCTGCTGCCAGGGCGAGCAAGGCAGCAGGCACTGCGCCCGCCAGCAGCAGATTATTGTCATATTGTCGCAGGCCACGAAAAATATAAACACCCAGGCCCCCGGCGCCGACTGCCGCTGCTATGGTGGCTACACCAACCGAGATTACTGTGGCTACGCGGATACCAGTGACGATCACTCCCATCGCCAGTGGCAGCTCCACCTGCCACAGCACTTGAGTATCGGTCATTCCCATCGCCACGGCCGCTTCGCGCACACTCGGCTCCACGCCAAGAATTCCCGTTACCGTGTTGCGGATAATCGGCAGCAGCGCGTAGAGCACAAGGGCCACCAGCGCGGTGCGTGAACCGATACCACCGATGAATGGAAGCGGAATCAGAAAACCAAACAACGCCAGGCTAGGTATTGTCTGCATGACATTGGCCAACCCAAGCACTGGGCCGCGCAGCGATTGACGACGAGTAACAAGAATTCCAGTAGGTACGCCAATAACAACCGCGACCCCAATCGAGATCAGGACGAGCACCACGTGCTGACGGATCAACGTCAACAATTCGAGCCAGTTCTGTTGCAGAAACTGCCAGAGATTCATTGTTTGTCTCCAGGCAGTTCGGAAAGTCTCGTTACCAATTCAAGGCTCTCCAAATAAGCGCGGGCCTGAGCATTATTCGAAGCGAGAAAACCCTCGGGACTTTCCAGCAACAGAAGCTGACCGGCGTGCATTAAGCCAATGCGGCTTCCGAGTAGCAGTGCTTCACGCACGTCGTGAGTAACAAAGATCGCCGTTTTACCTAAACGCCGGGCCAGACCGGCAAACTCGCGTTGCAGACTTGCGCGCGTGAGTGGATCGAGGGCGCCAAAGGGCTCGTCGAGCAACAGCAACGACGGATCGGCCGCCAAAGCACGTGCTACACCTACACGCTGGCGTTGTCCTCCCGACAATTCTCGCGGATAGCGGGCAGCGAATTTTTCTGCGTCCAAGCCGACAAGTCGCAAAAGTTCCCAAACACGTTCGTTGATTCTTGTTCCACTCCAGCCCGAGAGAGCAGGCACTAAACCGATATTCCGGGCGATTGTGAAGTGTGGAAAGAGGCCACCCTCCTGAATCACGTAGCCAATGCGCCGGCGTAAAGTGATCGGGTTCCACTCCGTTGTGGGTTTTCCCTCGACAAGAACATTGCCGGTGGTTGGCAGGAGGAGGCGGTTAACAAGTTTCAGAGTGGTCGTCTTGCCGCAGCCAGACTCACCTAGTAAAACGACAGTCTCACCTCGGTCCACTGTGAAGTTCAGATTGGAGATTATTGGTGGGCCAGCTTCGGACCGGGCCCCGCGTAAGGAGAAGAATACGTTACGAAACTCAACAAGTGTATTTTCCGAAGAACCAGTCATTTGTTGAGTTAGCTGGCTAGCAACAAATTACTGCTGAACCACTCCTGCGAGTCGAGCCATGTGCGTGTACAAACAAACCCGGTCGCAGTACCTAGCTGGGAAATGCCAGACAGATCGTACTTGTAAGAGTTCTCAGTATGAATGAGTTCGCCGGCTGCGAATTCCACCTCGAGGTTGAGCTTCTCAATAGCCACTCTTTGGGAGACGAGGCTTTCGATGTAAATCTCGACTCGTCCCATTGCTTCGTTGTAGAAGGCACGATGTTTGAAGGCTCGCAGATTGAAGTTGCCGCCCAACTCGCGGTTAATGCGCGCGAGAACATTTAAGTTAAAAGCTGCGGTGACACCGAGGGCATCGTTGTATGCTTCTTCTAATACCGCAGGATCTTTTTTCAAATCTGCGCCCAGCAAGAGCGCATCGCCTTTGTGTAGCACGCTACGTAGCGCACGCAAGAAAACGAGTGCATCATCTTCGTCGAAATTACTAATATTTGAACCGAGAAATAGTGCCAGTGTGCGGCCCCTGGCTTCCTTACCGAGTTCTTCCAGGCCGGCAAAATAGTCGGCTGCGTAAGCTTCGATTTTTAAACGCGGATAAGATTGCAATAGAATGCGAGAACTGCTTTCAAGAGCTGAGGCCGAAATATCAACTGGCATGAACAGCAATTCGCTTTGTTTACGCAAAAGCGCTTCAATGATAAGCCGGGTTTTTGAGGCGCTGCCGCTGCCCATCTCCACAAGCGTCTTCTGACCGTCTACTGCCGCCACGATTTCATCTGCGTAGCGCTCGAGAATTTCATTTTCCGCTCGCGTGGGATAATACTCGGGAAGCAAACAAATAGCTTCAAACAGCTGTGAGCCAAGCTCATCATAGAAATATTTAGGTAGAAACCGCTTGTGCTGTGCTGTCAGTCCCTTGCGCACGTCCTCGGCCAGCCCTGTAAGCGGATCGCGCTTGACGAGGTTGTGAATAAAAAGTCTTTGTTCTCTTACCTGGGCCAAGTCTGTTTGCGACAAAGGCAGTGACCTCGCTTTTTGACAAGCGAACGATAACTAGAACGTAAGGGGGCTCTACAAAGGGTCTGCTTATGATAGCCGATTGGAGTCCATTAGCAAGACCAAGGAAGATCCAATGCCATTTAACTCTCCCAATTTGACAGGTCAAGGTCGGCAAATTTGCGGAGGGTGACTGCGAATTCAATACTTGAGCGCTCCCGAGCCCCGCTTGACCCAAAGACGCAGGGCGGGCAAGATCACACGCGATGTTTTACCGTAAGTGCCACGCGTCGGATATCTGGCAAAGTCGTTCCCTAAAGTATTTCCCGTTGACCTGCGCGATCATTTTATACGTTGCATTGCCTCCGGTTGCGGCTTTCGCGCAAAGCTACCAACGCGAACTCGATACCCCGGAAAAGGTTTCCGTTTCCATCAAGAACCGCGACGGACGCGTGAGCGTTATCGCTTCTGACGAACAACAAAAGAAGGTGAGCATTGAGGCGCAGTCTGCCGGGTTGCCGGTCGATCCGGGCGACGTCCGGGCGGAAGCAAAAGGTGGTTCGATCCAGATAGATGTGCGTTCTCGCCGCGAGCAGGATCGTATCGATGTGACAGTGCGCATTCCTTCCCGCTCGAGGGTTGTGGTTGAGAGTGAAGCGGGTGCCGTTGACGTAGTGGGGAATGTTGAATCGGCTACCGTGAGAACGAATACTGGAACGATCCACGCAGATGTGCCGCTTGATGCCCTCAAGTTTGATTTTCTGTGGGTCGCAAGCCGGCCGCGATATATGAGCGATGTCGAATTGCCGGAGATAAAAGAAAAAGCGGGAGGCACTTTCAAAATCTCGGGCCGGCTGGGAGAGAAGAAAGCAGAAAAAGAAGAACGAGTCGCTCTGGATTTTCAAACACTGCGCGGCGTGGTCTTGTTGAATGTTGATCCCAGTATGGTCCCCAGTGATCTGCATGAGCGGCCACTGACGGAGGCCGCGCGCGCGATCGTACGGAGCGGAGACAGTCAGCTCACCGAGGCGATTCGCAAAGTTGCTCCCAAAATGTTTGGCGACTATGCGAAGACATTGCCTCCCCTGGAGAGAGAACCAACGCTGGTCAAGCGACAGCCGCCGGGTCAAATAGTCAGTTCTGTGGCGCCCCAGTTAATGCGCTTCAACGCCAGCGTGACGGATCGAAATGGACGCGCAATTGGCGGGATGCGCGAGTCTGACTTCACGGTTTACGAAAACGGACTCGAGCGACAAGTGACCAACGTCATTCCCACAAATGAGCCGTTCAACCTCGTGCTTTTGTTGGATGTTTCGGGCAGCGTTGAAGAGAGAATGGATTTCATTCGAAAAGCGGCGCGTGATTTCCTGCGCACAACCAGCCCGCAAGATCGCATAGCCATTATCAGTTTTCGCGACGACATTCAGGTAATCTCAAATTTCAGCACAGACCGCCAGATGCTTTCGCGTAAGCTTGACGAAATCGACGC
>WNFK01170346.1_pt1 | contig 33029 bp, 30 predicted proteins | sample 5400281 | NCBI WGS metagenome assembly WNFK01 (sample SAMN13153350, study PRJNA577476) | soil metagenome | isolation source: 20 cm soil on Douglas fir-dominated hillslope | place: USA:California | collected 2013-09-17
GCGCGGCTTCGGACCCTTCGCCAGCGCGACGGCGAACGAAGCGCTTCTGCTGCTGCAGCTCTTCATGGGCACGGTTTCCGTCATGGTCATCTCGGCCGGAGCGCTCGTGGAGGAGCGCCGGCGCGTGGAGCAGGAGCGCGAGGATCTGCTGATGCGCGCGCAGCTCGCGCGGGCGGAGGCGGAATCCGCCAACCGGGCCAAGGACGACTTCCTGGCGATGCTGGGTCACGAGCTGCGCAACCCGCTGGCGGCGATCATCAGCGCGGTCAGCGTGCTCGATCGCCTCGGACAGCAGGACGACGTCGCGATGCGGGCGCGAGGTGCGATCCGCCATCAGATCACCCATCTGGGCCGGCTCGTCGACGACCTTCTCGACATCGCCCACGTCACCAGCGGCGACATCGTCCTGACGTGCGAGCCCTTGAACCTGGCGACCAGCGTCCAGCGCTCGGTGAGTAACCTGGCGAGCACGGGACGCCTCGAGCGACACGTCATCGACGTTCGCGCCGAGCCGGTCTGGGCGAACGCCGATCCGACGCGCCTGAACCAGATCGTCGCTAATCTATTAACGAACGCGATCAAGTACACCTCGCCCGGCGGGACGATTCGCATCCGCGTCGGCGGGGAAGAGGATCAGGCGATCGTCGGTGTCGCCGACACGGGAATCGGCATTCCGCCGAGCCTGCTCCGGCACATGTTCGACTTGCCCGTCCAGGGCGACAAGAGGCTCGATCGCGCGCAGGGCGGGCTCGGCGTCGGACTCACGCTCGTGCGCCGACTGGTGGAGCTGCACGGCGGGCGCGTCCAGGTGTTCAGCGAAGGACCCGGTCGAGGGAGCGAGTTCTTGATTCACCTGCCCCGGATCGAGCCCGCGAAGCCCGTCGACTCACAGTCCGTTCTCCGGGTGGTCGGCAAGGTCGCATCGGCTCGGTGAGACGCGGGCTTCCTGGCGGCCCTACCCCTAGGCCCCCGGGTTATTCACTTCTGTGGATAACAATGTTGATAACACTCGGATTCTATGCCCTAAATATCTAATAAACATGCTGTCTTAGGAATGTTACAGAAGGCATGATTGCGGTCGTTGGTGGCACCCTCATCGACGGAACGGGTCGCCACCAGGCGGAGCCAGTGAACGTCGTGATCGACGGCGACCGGGTGGCCGGGGTCGGGCCGGCCGCGGCGATGCCGGTCCCACCCGGCGCGACGGTGATCGACGCCCGAGGCAGGTTCCTCACTCCCGGCCTCGTTGACATGCACGTACACGTCTACACGCCGGACAAGTGGCATCCCGAGCTGTTCCTCGCCGCCGGTGTCACCACGGTGCTCGATCTCGGTGGCCAGCTCCACGACGTCGCGGCGTACCGCCGGGTGATCGAGTCGGGAGCCAGGCCGGGCCCGCGGATCCTCTTCACCGGACCGATGCTGGAGGAGGGCGATCCGTACCCGGGCTTCGCCGGGTTCTGCCGGCGGTTCGATGCGGAGCGAACGGAGGCCGAGGTCGACGCCCTCGCGGACGCGGGGGTGGATGGAATCAAGCTCTATGTCACGGTGCGCCCCGAGACGGCCCGTCGTGCCTGCGCGCGCGCGCACGCTCGCGGCCTTCCCGTCTTCATGCACCAGCACGCCACCTCCGGAGTCGAGGCGGCGCTCGCCGGTGTCGACTCGGTCGAGCATGTCAACGTCTTCGGACAGCTTGCCCCGGCGGGATTTCACCTGGCGGAGCCGGCGAAGCTGAGTCCGTTCGAATACGGGGGGTGGCTCTGGCGCTGGCTCGACGCTCTGGATCCGCGATCGGACACGGTACGCCGTCTCTACGATGGCCTGATCGAGGCCGGCACCGTGCTGGATCCGACGCTGGTCCTCTACGCCGCGCGCCCGGGCGCGATCGGCGACGACGTGGGGGACACGTCGATGGACGATCCGGAGCGCACGCGGCTCCTCCCGCGGCTGCCCGCGCCGGTGGCGAAGGAGCTCGTCGAGCGGTGGGCCGAGCGCCGGCGAGCGGCGCTGGACGCCTCCGAGAGGTCGAAGCATCGAATGCGCCGCGCGTGGGACAACATCCTCACCCTCGTCGGCGGATTTCAGCGGGCGGGCGGAATCGTGCTCGCGGGGACCGACTGTCCGAACGTCGCGATCGTCTCCGGCTTCTCACTGCACCGCGAGCTCGAGCTGCTCGTGCGAGCCGGGCTCTCGCCGATGGAGGCCATCGTGGCGGCGACGCGCCGTCCGGCTGAACGGCTGGGCAAGCAGGACGTCTTCGGGACCATCGCGCCTGGCCGCGCCGCCGATCTTCTGGTGCTCACCGCCGATCCGCTCGCGGACATCCGGAACATCAGGCGGATCGAGCGGGTGATGGCGCGCGGAGTCGTCTTCGAGCCGGGCACGCTCCTGGCCGGCCGCGCGAGCTAAGAGGACGCCGCCGCCCGCTACCCCGTCGCCGCCTGGGCCGACGGCTCTTCAACGCTGACCCGGGTCCGCGGTCTCTTCGCGCCCGAGACAAGACGCGCCCAGTAGACGCAGGTCTGCGCGTGGGCGGCGACGACCGCGGTCAGATCGCTGCCGCACAGCGGGCACGAAAACAGCGCCGGGTCCGAGCGCGAGATCCAGCCGATGCGATAGGTGTCCTGGCACCGCTGGCACGGCACGGCATGCTGGCTACAGCAGAGGAACAGGATCGCCTTCGCGTCAGGATCCCCAAGATCGATCTGGCTCGAGGCACGGGGAATCGCGATCCATCGGTCGACGCGGAGCTCTGAGTCTGCGTCGAGTCGATGGCGCCGCTCGCCGTTCCTGCGCTCGGGTCGAAATGCGCCCGATCGCACCCGCCGGTCGTTGAACCGGCGGTCGACGACGACCTGCACGGCCGGATCTTCCCCGAAGACCTGAAGCAGCGACCGACCCGCGTGCTGGCCGGTTCTCGGAACCACAATGAGGAGGGAACGTTCGCTGTCTTGCATACCGGGTTCTCCTTGGTGAGGGTAAAGATTACTCCGGGGACCCCGGGAAAACAGCAAGAAGTATTGTCGGTCCGCTCGCCCCGTCCCCGCGCGATGGATGGTCCCTGAGGGGGTGTGCTTCCGAGAAAGGTGCATCGCCAATGCCAGGCTTGTCACGTGCGCGGACCGGTTGTCACGATGACAGGCCGAAAGACGGGTCAAATCGCCGTAAGCCCCTGTTTGTTCGCGCTAAAGCCGCGTCATACCGACCGTCGCTCTGGCAGATGGGTTGCACTGAGACACGTATATGGTGAGGACCCGGCACACCGCATCAGGGGAGGCCTGCGCTCGATGGCCAAGGTGATGGTGGTGGACGACGCGTATTCGGAGCTCCAGGTGATGGAGACGATCCTCCGATCGGTGGGTCACGACGTGTTGACCTACCTCGACGGCGACCAGCTCGAGGAGAAGATCGTCAAGGAGCGCCCGGACGTCGTCCTGCTGGACATCGTGATGCCGAGGCGGAGCGGGTACGAGGTGCTCCGCAGCCTGCGCAAGGACGAGCGGATCCGTGAGACGCGAGTGGTCGTCGTCAGCTCGAAGAACCAGCAGAGCGATCGCGTCTGGGGCATGCGGCAGGGCGCGGACGAGTATCTGCCGAAGCCGTTCACGCCGGAGCAGCTCGTCACGATCGTCGGACGGTTCCTCAAATGACGACGAGCCTTCTCGACAGCTCTGCGGCGGTTCGGGCGTGCGTCTTCACGCTGGCCGGCGAGCCGTTCGCGATCGACGTCACCCAGGTGCGCGAAGTGGCCGTCTTCCAGGAGTGGACGACGGTGCCGCTGGCCTCTCCCCATCTCGTGGGCGTGGCAAACTTGCGCGGCGACATCGTCCCGATCGCCGACGCGCGCGGCGTGCTGAAGCTGGCCGCGCGGCGGAGCGGACGCAAGCTCTGGACGCTGATCGTCGAGGCGGAGGGCTGCGAGGTCGCCCTGGTCATCGACGGGGAAGTCAGCCTCGAGGCGTTCGGTGGGATCACGAGCCTCGATGAGTCGAGTCCACAGCCGCACGCCGAGTGGGCGCTCGGGTTTCTGCCCGACGGCGAGCGGCTCGTTCCGTTGCTCGATCCGGCCAGACTTCTGCGCGCGCTCCGCGAGGGGCGCGACAAGGAGGGATGACGATGCAGCGGCGGGCAATACTGCAAATCCTGTCCGGGGCCGCAATCGGCGGCGTCCTCGGCCGGCGGACGGCATGGGCCCAGGCGCCGGCCAGAGGCGTTGTCGACCCGCGGGGCCCCGGGGCGCCCGGCGTGAACGCCAAGGACCTCAAGATCGGCATGAGCGCCGCCTTCCGGGGACCGTCCGCGGGACTCGGCACCGAGCTCTACCGCGGCGCACAGGTCTACTACACCGAGATCAACCAGCGCGGCGGCGTGCACGGCCGCACGATCTCGGTGGTGGCGCTCGACGACGGCAACGAGCCGACGCCCTGCATCAAGAACACGATCGAGCTCGTCGAGAAGGAGCAGGTGTTCTTCCTCTCCAACTACGTCGGCACTCCCACGCTCACCCGTGCGCTTCCGGTGATCAAGCGCTACGCCGATCGCCAGGTAATCCTCGTCGGCAACTTCACCGGTGCGCAGCTGCAGCGCGAGGAGCCGTACGTCGAGCAGGTTTTCAACATCCGGGCCTCGTACCGGCAGGAGATGCTGGCCCTGGTCGACCGCTTCTGGCAGACCGGCGCGCGAAAGTTCGGGGTCTACTACCAGATCGACGCCTACGGCCGCAGCGGGACCGACGGCGTGGCGCGAGGCCTCGCGCAGCGCGGAGCGACGATCGCGGCCGAGGCGACGTATGTGCGCAACTCCGCCAGGTTCGCCGCCGACGTGAGTCCGGCCGTTCAGGCGCTCCGCCAGGCCGGGGTCGACGTGGTCCTGTGCACCGGCTCCTACCAAGGCTGCGGCGCGTTCGTCCGGACCGCGCGGGATCGGGGCTGGACCGTGCCCATCTCGAACGTCTCGTTCGTCGGTTCCGAGGCGATGCTGAGCCTCTTGCTGAGCCACGGCAAGACCACCGGGCGCGACTACACGCGCGGGCTGATCAACTCCCAGGTGGTCCCGAGCTACGACGACGTGGGCCTGCCGGCGGTCGTCGAGTACCGCACGCTGATGGACAAGCACAATCCACAGCTGCCGCCGGGACTGCGCGACCCCCAGCACGCGGCGGAGCAGCTCAGCTTCCGCAGCCTGGAGGGTTTCGTCAACGCCAAGGTCATCGTCGAGGCGTTGCGCCGAAGCGGCCCGAGCCCGACCCGCGCGGGCTTCCGGCAGGCGCTGGAATCGCTGAAGAACTTCGATCTCGGGATCGGCGCGCCGCTCACCTTCGGGCCGGAGCGCCACCAGGGGCTGGACAACGTGTATTTCACCAGTGTGGTGAACGGACGGTGGGCCCCCGTCTCTGACTGGGCGGCCGCGGTGAAAGTATGAAGAGGCAACGCAAGCTGAGACTCGGTCTGCTCTCGAAGCTCATCTTGTTTCTGGCCGTGACGCTGGTGCCGCTGGCGGCGATCACCTGGTGGATCTCCGTGCGGGCGCTCACCACGAACCTGACGGACGAGTTCACGTCCAAGGGCACCGCGATCGCGCGAAGCCTGGCCAGCTCCGCCGTCGACCGCATGCTCCACCGCGACGCGTCGACGGTGCAGGGGCTCGTCGACCAGCTCGGCGCCATCAACGGCGTGAAGTACGTCATGGTGTACGACCAGCAGAAGACGCTGGTCGCCCACACCTTCGCGCCCCTCGTCCCGCCCGGCATCGTCGATCGGAACCTGGTGCCGGGCGACGCGACCCAGCAGGTGAAGGAGATCGCGTACCCGGACCCGGTCACCGGAGCGACCCAGCAGATCATCGACATCGGAGTGCCGGTGCTCGCGGGCCAGCTGGGAACGGTCCGCGTGGGGATGGACCGCTCGATCATCGCGGCGGCGGCGGGCCGGTCGGGCCAGTACTTGCTCCTCGTGTTCGTCGGCATCGCGATGCTGGCGGTGCTGGCCGGCGTGCTCTTCGCCCATCACATCACGAAGCCGGTGACCCAGGTCGTCCGGGCGGCCGAGCGCGTGGGTCAGGGCGATCTCACGCGGCTGGTCACCGTGTCGTCGCGCGACGAGATCGGACAGCTCGCGACCACTTTCAACGACACCATCGTGCGCCTGCGCTCGCAGGTCCAGACCGAATCCGAGCGCGACGAGGAGCGGCATAAGCGCGAGGATCTCCAGCGCAACATCATGCGGTTCCTCGACACCGCCACCGAGATCGCGCGGGGCGACCTCACCCGTCGCGGCCAGGTCACCTCGGACGTCCTCGGCGGCGTCGTCGACGCGATCAACGTGATGGTCGAGGAGCTGGCGACCCTGATCGAGGGCGTGCGCGAGGCGGCGCATCAAGTCCTCACGAGCTCGACCGAGATGATGGGCACCATGGAAGCGACCGCCGGCGGCGCCCAGACGCAGTCGCGAGAGGCGGTGGCGGTGAGCGACACGATGGAAGCGCTCACGCGCTCGATGCGCCAGGTGGCGGAGAACGCCGAGCAGTCGGCCGCCTCGGCCGACCTCGCCCTGGAGTCGGCGGAGAAGGGCGAGCACGCGGTGCGCGCGAGCCTCTCCGGCATGCAGCGCATCCGCGGCGAGGTGCAGGGAATCTCGAAGAGGGTCAAGAGCCTCGCCGACCGCTCCCTCGAGATCTCCGAGATCGTCAACACCATCGAGGACATCTCGTCGCAAACCAACCTCCTCGCGCTCAACGCGGCGATCGAGGCCGCCGGCGCCGGCGAGGCGGGGCTACGCTTCGCGGTCGTGGCCGAAGAGGTCCGCAAGCTCGCCGAGCGCTCCGGCAAGGCCGCCAAGGACATCGTCGTGCTCATCAAGGGGGTTCAGACGGAAACGCAGCAGGCGGTGGTGGCCATGGAGGAGGGCACCCGGGAGGTCGAGGCGGGCTACCGGGTCACGGTCGAGGCCGGCGAGCGCTTGCACCAGATCGGCGAGATCTCGCAGAAGGCGGCGGCGCTGGCCCGTGACATCTCACAGTCGGCCCAGGAGCAGGTGCGCGACGTCGAGGGCGGCGCGGTTGCCGTCCAGTCCATCGCGGGCGTGGCGGTCGAGACCGAGAAGGCGGCGCTCGAGACGAGGAAGACGATGGACCAGGTGGTTCGCGTCGCCCAGGCCCTCACGTCGAGCCTCGCGCGGTTCAAGCTGGCTACCTGACGCGTCATCGAGGGGAGAGATCGTGGCGGACGGCGACCGGCAGTTCCTGCTGAGCGTGTTCTTGATGGAGGCGTGGGATACCCTCGCCGCCGTCGAGGACGGCCTCACCGCGCTGGGACACGCGCCCCGCGAGGAGGCGACGCTCGAGAGCCTCGCGGTCGTGACCCACCGGCTGCGCGGCTCGGCGGCGCTCAGCGGGTTTCCGCAGGTATCGGCCCTCGCCACCGCGATGGAGGAAACGGTCGAGCGGGTGGCGGCGGCGCCGGTCGACGACCGGCGCGCGCTCGCGGTGCTGTCCGACATGGTGCTCGCCCTGAAGACCGCGCTGGACGTGATCGGCGCGACCGGCGCCGAGGACGGGGAGGCGATCGCCGAGGCGCTCGATCGCATCGTTCCGGCGGCACCGCCCGAGCCCGGGACGGAGACGGCGCGGCGCCTCGAGGAGCTGGACCGGTTCTTCGCCGGCCAGCCGGACGTGCTCGAGTATTTCGTTCCGGAGGCCGTCGAGCATCTCGAGTCGATGGCCCAGTCGCTGGTCGCGCTGGAGGGTGAAGGCGTCACCGCCGACGAGATCGCGAGCCTGTTCCGAGCGGTCCACACGCTCAAGGGCGCCGCCTACACCGTCGGGTGCGAGCTGGTCGGAGACCTCGCCCACCGTATCGAGGACATGCTGGGCGCGATTCGCGAGAATCAGCGCTCCCTCGACCGCGGCGCGATCGAGACGGTGTTCGCCGGGCTCGATGCCCTTCGGCTCCTCGTGCGCAGCGGAGAAGGTGTCACCGACGGGCGGGCCGTCGCCTACGAGCGGGCCCTGGCGATGCTCGCCGCCCCGCCGACGCTCGAGTCGCCGATGACCGGCGAGCCGAGCGAGGCGATGACGGCGCCCGCGCTGGCGACGGCGGACGCGCCGAGACGGGCTGAGACGGTCAGCGCCGAGCCGGCGCCATCGCACGAGCCGATGGTCACGGCGCGCGCGTCCGCCCCGACCCGTGCGGCTCGTGAGGCGGTCGCCCGGCGCGGCCGTCCGAGCATCCGGGTGAGCCTCGACCGTCTCGACGCGCTCATGAATCTCGTCGGCGAGCTCGTCGTCACCCGGAGCCGTCTCGAGCGCCACCTGACGCAGCTCGAGCAGGCCGGCGAGCTCCTGTCGTTCACACAATCACGCATGACCCAGACCGTCGCCGAGTTCGAGTCCAAGTACGCGCACCGTCCGTTGCCGGACGTCGAACCGGGTCCGCCGAGCCGGCCCTCGATTTCGGAGGTGACGCTGGGGGAGGTCTTCGAGGAGCTCGAGTTCGATCGCTACGACGACTTCAATCTTCTGGCCCGCCGGGTCGGGGAGATCTCGAGCGATCTCACGGAGATTCAAAGCCAGCTCAGCGGCCTGGTCCGCGTCGTTCGCGAGGACGCCGGCGGCGTCCAGCGCCTCAGCGGAGAGCTGCGCGGTCAGATCACGCGCGCGCGCATGGTGCCCGTTGGCCGGCTTTTCGCGCCGTTCGTGCGCATGGTGCGCGAGGCGTCGCGCGCGTCCGGCAAGGCCGTGAGCCTCGAGATCAGAGGCGAGACGGTCGAGATGGACACCACGATCGTGGAGCTGATGGCCGACCCGCTGGTGCACCTGGTTCGGAACGCCATCGCCCACGGCATCGAGGGGGAGGAAACCCGGCGCCGGCTCGGCAAGCCGCCTCACGGCACCCTGCATCTGGGAGCGGCGCACAAGGGCGGGTCGATCTACATCGAGGTCGCGGACGACGGCCGAGGCATCGACCTCGAGGCGGTCAGCGAGGCGGCGCGCCGCGGCGGATTCGTGACGGCGGAGACGATCGCCCGGCTCGGCGAGCGCGACATCGTGGATCTGATCTTCCTGCCCGGCCTCACCACCGCGACCTCGGTGACGACCGCGGCCGGGCGCGGGGTCGGCATGGACGTCGTGCGCACGAACGTCGGCCGCCTCGGGGGCGAGATCGAGGTGCAGACCCAGGCGGGCCGGGGTACGCGCTTCCGGATCAGGCTGCCCCTGACGGTCGCCATCTCCGATGCGCTCGTGGTCCGGGTGGGCGCGGAGACGCTCGCCGTTCCGGTGCCGGCGATCAAGGCGGCCATGCAGATCCGCCCGGAGGAGATCCGGTCCTTCGACGGTGCGGAGTCGGTCGAGATCGACGGCGAGACGGTCAACCTCGTCCGTCTCGGTCGCCTGCTGCGCATCCCGAGCGACGACGACACCGGACCGCTGTCGATCGTCACGCTCCGGACCGGACGCAAGACGCTCGCGGTGGCGGTCGACGAGTTCCTCCTGAAAGAGGAAATCGTCATCAAGAGCCTCGGCGGCTTCCTGCAGGGGATCGGGCCGTTCTCGGGCGCCACCGTCACCGGAGAAGGGCGCGTCGTTCTGCTGCTCGATGCCCTGAAGCTCCTCGAGATGAGCCTCGCCGCGCCGGCGCTTCAGGCGCTCGACGAAGAGTCGCCGCGCGTCACGAGCGCGCCACCGGCCGCCGACGGCCAGCGCCGGGTGCTGCTCGTGGACGACTCGGTCAGCGTGCGGAAGTTCGTCGGCGGCATGCTCGAGCGCGCGGGCTTCCGCGTCGTCGCCGCCCGGGACGGCGCCGAGGCTCTGCAGCAGCTCGCCGAAAGCCCGGTAGCCGACCACGTGCGGCTTGCCCGTCGTGGTGCTGACCACCCGGGCCGGGGCCAAGCACGTGAATCTCGCGCGCGAGCTGGGCGTCGAGCACTACGTCGCCAAGCCGGTCGACGAGGCGAGCTTCGTTCAGCTCATCGAGTCGCTGACCGTCGCGGCGTCGGCCCGCGGAGAGGCCTGAGCACCATGTCCCGCGTGCTGCTCGTCGATCCGGATCGCGCCGGCCTCGCGGCTCTCGAGGCGGCGCTGAACGCGGCCGGCTTCCGGGACGTCTCCACCGCCACCAGCGCGTCGTTCGCGCTGACGATGCTCGAGCGTAATCGGCCCGACCTCATGGTGAGCCGCGTGGGTGTCCCGGACATCGACGGCTACGAGCTGTGCGCGATCGTCCGCAAGGATCCCTCGATGACGGGCGTGCTGTTTCTCCTGCTCGCGAGCCCGGGGGACGAGGCGCCGGAGGCGATGCTCGAGGAGAAGCCGGATCAGACCCTGGCCGGCGACCTTCCCCTCAGCGCGATCGTCGCCGAGGTTCGCGGTCTCCTCGGAGCCCGCCGGCGGATCGCCCCGGAGCCACCCGCCGCTCCCGTCGAGGTGACTCCGGGGCTGAACGGCTCGCTCGGGGTCATGGACCTTCCGGAGATCGCCAAGGCGGTCGCGCTCGGGGGCAAGACCGGCGAGCTGCTCGTCACGCTCCCCTCGGGGCGGGGCGTCATCGTCTTCGACCACGGCCGGCTCGTGCACGCCGAGTTCTTCGGGCTCATCGGCGAGACGGCGTTCGCGACGCTCATGGTGGCGGCGCACGGGGCGGCGCTAGGCGAAGCGCACGGGAACTTCGTCTTCCACCAGCTCGAGAACGGCGCGGCCAACGGGACGAAGACGATTCACTGCGACCTCAAGCAGCTCCTGCTCAGCGCCGCGGCCGAGATCGACGAGGGCCGGCCGGGCGCGGCCACAGCACCACTCTCCTAGGAGAACAGCTGATGCCTAAGGTCCTCGTGGTGGATGACAGCCTGAGCGTCCGGAAGGTGGTCGAGAAGGCGCTCGAGGGTCGCGGGCTGGAGGTGCTCTCGGCGGCGTCCGGCTCCGAAGCGATCGAGGTGCTCGAGCGCGATCGTCCCGACGTGGTGATCTGCGACGTCATTCTCCCGGACAAGGACGGCTATCAGATCTGCCAGTACGTCCGGTCCCATGCGGCCATCGGCACGACGCCCGTGCTGCTCATCTCGGGAATCGACAACGGAACGGTGCAGGCCCGAGCCGCTGAAGTCCGCTCCGATGAGGTGCTGTTCAAGCCGTTCGGCGTGGACGACCTGCTCCGCAAGATCGACCGGCTCCTCAGCCGTCGCGCCAATGGCTCGGCGTCTCGAGAAAACGGCGCGACGCCTCCCGAGCGCGATCGCGCGGCGCCGCCGGCTTCGCCCGCGCCCGCTTCACCGGTGGTCCCGGCCGCGCCGCCGGCCGCCACACAGGCGCCCGAGCCGCCCGGGGGAATCAAGCAGCATCTCGCGGGTCTCGCGGCCACGCCCGGCGTTCGCTTCGTCGTTCTGACCGATCGGGAAGGTTTCCTCATCGAGACCGCGGGCGATCTTTCGCCGGATACGGACGAGGTGGCGGGCGCTCTCGCGTCCTGTCTCGCCGAAGCCTCCGATGGCATCGGTCGCGAGCTGGGTCAGGGGCAGCTCCTGGGGACAATTCTGGAATATGAGGCGGGTACGCTCCTGCTGCAGGCGGTCGGATCGGCGGCGCTGCTGGCCGTCCTGGTCGACGAGCCGGGCGCGCTCGGAAAGATTCGCTACTACGTGAGGAAGGTCGTCCCCGAGCTGGCGCGGGTTCTGTGATGTCCTTCCTCCGCGCCTCGAGGGCGAAGCTGGTGTGGGCCCTCGAGCTGGCGCTCGGTCTCGAGCTCTATGCCTGCGCGGTGCTGGCCCTCCACGCGCGCGGCCTCCGGGCCACGCCGGTGCTCGCGTCGGCGGGGCTCGTCATTCCGGCTCTGGTGATCCCTCCCGTGTTCTACGTGCTCGTCGGTCTCGTCAGCGTGCGTCCACTCTCGGCCTGGCGAGTGAGCATCGCGACGGGCGCGATGTGCGGGGTGCACGCGGTGCTCGTCATGGCGACGGGCGCGCTCTTCGTGATCCCGGACCTCGTCGACTACGGGGCCGCCGTTGCCTTTTCGCTCTGGGGCTCGCCCGCCGTCACGATGCTTCAGCTCACGGCGGCGCCTCTGGTCCTGGCGCGCCTTCGGCCCCTGATCGCGGCGCCACGGCCCGGCGCGCGCGGAGCGGTTGCGCGCCGTGTCGAAGCTCCGGGAACGGGTTCGGCGTCGACGGCGGTGCGCGAGCCCGTCGGCCCGACGCCCGCACCATCGCGGGAGAGTCCCGCGGCGGTACCGCGCCCGACGGCCGTGACGCCGCGGGTCATCGCGCCGGCGGCCGCGCCGCCGCCAACGACGGCTCCTCCGGCAATGTCCTCCCGACCGGCTTCGGTCGTGCGAGAGCCGACCGCGCCGGCCGCGTCGACACCAGCTGCGCAGGCGCCGATCGTGGTCTCGCCGGAGGCGACTCCGTTTACGATCAGCGTCCCGGTCGTTCGAGCCGACGCGACCCCGCGCCCAGTGGAGCGGCCCGACCGCCGGGCTGCGGTCGGGTCAGCAGAGCCGATGGTCCGCGTGGCGTTCAGCCGGATCGCGGATCAGTTGCCCGTCGAGATGTTCGCCCGTGGTCGGAAGGGCTTGAGCGACACGCTCCGGCCCGGCGTCTCGCTCCTCGTTCCGCGACGTCTCGTCCTGCCGCACCTCGCGGAGGGCGTCGCGCCGGTGAAGTGGGAGGTCGTGGCCGATCAGTTTCCGCGCGACGAGCTGGTGCTCACGCACGCGGAGATCGAAAAGCGGCTGCCGGACGGATCGCTGCTGCTCCCACTCGACGAGGTCGTGCCGCAAATTCCGGCCGAGCTGCTCGCGCGCTCGGCGCCGGCCACCGCCGTCTCCCGGACCGAAGAGCTCCCGACACCCGTCCAGCTTCACGTCCCGTCCCCGCCGGTAGCCGCTGCCGTCGAGGTTGACGAAGTGCCGGGGCTCGACGTGCAGGAGCTGGCGGCGCTGATCCTCGAAGCGCAGAAGCCCGAAGCGGCAGAGCTTGAAGCGGCAGAGCCCGAAGTGGCGGAGCCCGACGAAGCCGAGCCGGAAGCGGCGGAGCCTGAAGTGGCGGAGCAAGAAGCAGCGGAGATCGAGGTCGCGGACGTCGCAGAAGCGGAGACCGAACCAGCAGCGGCCGCGCCGGCAAAGCCTCAGCCGACACAACCCGAAGCGCCGCGGCCCGCGGCGGTCGTGCTGCGAGCGCCCGAACCGCCGTTGATGCCGGAGCCGCGACATTCCAGGGAAGCGAACGGGATCGCGGTGGACCCCGGTCGCACCGATGAGGCGCGCCGTATCGCGACGCTCCTGGCCCCGGTGATGAACGGGCTCGAAATCGGCGAGCGTGACGGCGCCGGGACGCCACTCGTCACCGCGATTGCGCCCAGCCTGCCCGGCGACGCCGTCATCGAGGCCGCGCTCCGGGTCGTGCCGTGGCTCTCCGATCCGCGCCTGCCGGAGCCCGTGAGCCAGGCCACGCTGGCCGCGACCGAGGCGACGATCGTGCTGACCCCGTTCGGGTCGCCGGGTGGCGACGCGCTCCTCGTGGCCGCCGTCGCCTCTCGCGCGTCGCTCGCGAGGCTCGAGCGGCTCTCGAGGAGCGCGGCCGGCGAGCCGCCGTCCGCAGCCCGGAACGCGACGCGGTTTCCCGAGGGCTCCGATCCGGCGCACGAGCTCCGCGCTGCCGCCGTGCCGCCGTCGATGCGCGAGCTGGCCGCCTCCCTCACGGCGGTCGGCCCGGTCGCCCCGGCCGTGCTGCGCGATGCGGCCGGCGCGTTCCGGGTCTGCCTGTTCGGGCCGGGGGCGCTCGAGCCCGCACCGCTGGCCCAGCTGGCTCGAGGCCTGCTCGGCGCGCTCGAGGGGACGAAGATCGGCCCGGTGACGTCGGTGATCTTGCGGCTGGGGGCGTATCGCCTCGTCGTGAGGGCTCTCGATTCGTCAGCCGGTCAGACGACGCTCCTCGTCGTCGTCGGCTCCACGGCGCGGCCGGGGCTGGCGCGAATCGAGCTGGAGCGAGCCGTGAAGGCCATCGGGCGGGGCTGACGTGCGTCTCGTGCGGGCCGCGGGCGACGATCGACGGAGCCACGAGCAACGGCTCTGGATGGCGCTAGCGCTCCTGGCCGGCCTCGCCGGCGTGGGAATCCTCGTCGTCGTGGAGACGCCGGGCGCACGGCCCCTGTGGCTCGGTGCCGGTCTGGTCGCCGTGCTGACCGCGCTCAAGCTCGGCGGGCCCACCACGCGACGCTTGCGAAGCGTCCGCAAGGGGCGGCTCGGGGAGCGCCTCGTCGTCGATCTACTACGCGGCCTGCCGGACGACTACTGGCTCGTCAACGACGTGACCCTTGGTCTGGCGCGCGGCAGCATCGACCACGTGCTCATCGGGCCGTGCGGGGTGGTGGTCATCGAGACGAAGCGGGTGGCCGGGAACATCCGATGCCGGGACGACGAGTGGTCGATCAACGGGGATCGGCGAACGAACGTCAGCGGGCACGTGAACTCGGGAGCGTGCGCCGTGCGGTACTTCCTGGCCGAACGGCACCCCGAGCTGGTGTTCACGGCCCTCCGGTGGGTGGAGTCCATCGTCGTCTTCACGCACCCGCTCTCTCGCCTCGAGGCGAACACCGGGCAGACGATCGTCGTCCGCTATTCGCAGCTCTTCCAGGCGGTGCTCGAGCTCGCCAAGAAGCAGCGGATGGAGCCGGCGATCGGGGAGCAGCTGGCCCACACGCTGGTCGCCTCGCAGACGCGCGGCGCCGCCGACGCGGGGCGCGGGCTCCTCACAGCCGCGTCTTGATCCGCTCGACCGCTTCTTCGGTCTGCGCGCGCGAGCCGAACGCGGTGAGACGAAAGTAGCCCTCGCCGCTCGGGCCGAACCCCCCACCCGGGGAGCCGACGACGTGCGCCGTCCCCAGGACCCGATCGAAGAAATCCCACGACGAAACGGAGGGCGGGGTGCGGACCCAGATGTACGGCGCGTTGCGCGCGCCGTAGACCGTGAAGCCGGCGGCCGCGAGCCCCGCGCTGATGATGCGCGCGTTCGCCATGTACGAATCGACCAGTGCCTGGACCTGCTTCTTGCCCTCGGGCGTGTAGACGGCGGCGGCCGCGCGCTGGATGACGTACGGCAGACCGTTGGACTTGATCGCCGTGCGGCGCGCCCAGAGCGCGTTGAGGCTCATGGTCGTGCCGTCGGGGGCGCGCCCGCGCATCTCCTTGGGGACGACCGTGTAGGCCAGGCGCATCCCGGTGAAGCCGGCGTTCTTGGAGAAGCTCCGGCACTCGATCGCCACCTCACGCGCACCGTCGATCTCGTAGATCGAGTGGGGCACGTCCGGATCCGCGATGTAGGCCTCGTAGGCGGCGTCGTACAGGATGACCGCTTCCTCGGCGCGCGCGTAGGCGACCCAGCGGGCCAGCGCCTCGCGCGTGACCACGGCGCCGGTGGGGTTGTTCGGGTAGCAGAGGTAGATCAGGTCGACGTGCCGGTCGGGCAGCGCCGGCTGGAAGCTGTTCTCGGCGGTGCACGGAAGGTAAGCGATGCCCGCGTAGCGACCGCCGGCGTCGGCGCGGCCCGTTCGCCCGGCCACCACGTTGCTGTCGGCGTACACGGGATAGACCGGGTCCATCACCGCGACCACGCAGTCCGGGGCGAAGATCTCCTGGAGGTTCGCGCTGTCGCTCTTGCCGCCGTCGCTCACGAACACCTCGTCGACGGCGACCTGGACGCCGCGCGATCCGAAGTCGTGCGTGGCGATGTCCGCGCGCAGGAATTCGTAGCCGACGTACGGGCCGTAGCCCTTGAAGGTCTCGCGGCGGGCCAGCTCGTCGGTGGCCTCGTGCATGGCGCGGACGACGGCGGGCGGCAGCGGCTGGGTCACGTCGCCGACCCCGAGATCGATCAGGCGGACGTCGGGATGGGCGTCGGTAAACACCTTCGTCCGGCGCCGAATCTCGGCGAACAGATAGTTCTGGTTGAGGTTCAGATATGCCGCGTTGAAGCGTGGCACGACGTCAGGACGCGGGGCTCGCGGCCAGCGGCGGCGAGTCGGCCCGCGCGTAGCTGACGGTGAGCATCTCCCAGAGGTGGCCGTCCGCGTCCTGCCAGTAAACGTTCTTGCCGCCGAGCCGCCGGTTGACCTGCATGTCGTCGTCGCCGCGCGGCCGGCTCCGGTACGTGAGCCCCGCCCGCTGGATGCGCGCGAAGATCGCGTCGAAGTCGGTGTCGCTGACGCGGAAGCAGAGGTGATAGCGCTCGAACTGCTCGCGATCGGCGAAGTCGAAGGTCAGGGAATCGTTCACGTAGACCGGCGTGAACTCTCCCCGGCTCTCCTCCCACGGCACGGCCAGAAGATCGGCGAGGAGCTTCGCCGATTCACGCCGACGGCGCGACGGAACAATGACGTGATCGAGCTGGATATTCATCACGCACCTCCACCGATGTCGGAACGTTAGGGCTTCTTCAGGCGCATGTCTTCCCAGGGCGACGTGAAATAGAGCTGCGGGCTGAGGCCGACCCCCGGCTCTTCGACCCGCGGGCCGATCCCGTGCAGGGTGGCCGGCTCGAAGATCCCCCCGTACATGACACGCTCGTACATCAGATGCTGAATCTGGTGCAGGAGCGCCTCACGCTTCTTGCGGTCCCGCTCGTGCGCTTGCTGCCGGAACAGCTCGTCGATGTCCGGGTAGCCGCCGGTGGCGTAGGGCGCGGTGCTGATGACGAAGTTCTCGATCCGGGAGGCCGCGTTGCCCGGCGCCGCGGTCACCGTGACGAACACGCCCTGCCGGGTCTTCGTCCGCCACGCCTCCATGAAGGTCGCCCGCTCCATGCCGCGGACGCGGCTCTTGATGCCGACGGCGGCCAGATAGTTCGCCACGCTCTCGCCCATGGTGACGAACGGCGGTAGCGGCGTGACCTCGCCCGCGTCGAAGCCGTTGGGGTAGCCGGCGTCGGCGAGGAGGCGCTTGGCGTGGGTCGGGTCGTAGGGATAGGGCTCCTTGCGGGCCGCGAATTCCATGACGCTCGGGACGATCGAGCCCGTCAGGCGTGAGAAGCCCAATCGCTCGGCCTCGTTGAGGGCCTTCTTGTCCACCGCCATGGTGGCCGCCAGCCGGACGCGGCGGTCGTGCCAGGGCGACTTGGGATTCCACTGCTCGGGAAAGTCGAGCCACCACACGGCGGGCGGAATCACCTGGGCCAGCCGCAGCTTCGAATCCGCCTTGATGGTCGCCGCCTCGACGCCGACCATCAGGTAGCCGATGTCCGCCTCGCCGGTCTTCAGCATGGCCAGGCGCGTCGTGCGGTCGGGCACGCCCTTGATGACGATCGTCTTGATCGACGGTTTCTTGCGCCAGTATTGCTCGTTGGCCTCGAGGACGAGCTCGACGCCCGGCGTCTGCCGGACGACCCGATACGGCCCGAGCCCGACCGGTTGCCGCCGGAAGCCCGCGTCGCGTAGAAGAGCAGGAAATCCGGCCACGGCCGGTCGAGCGTGAACCGGACGCGCAGCGGATCGACGACATCGACCGCTTTCACCCGGTCGTGCAGCAGCTTGGCGGCGGCGCCCTTGTAGCGCTGGAAGGTGAACTTGACGTCGTCCGCCGTGAACGGATCGCCGTTGTGGAACTTGAGACCCGGGCGCAGCTTGAACTCGTAGACCAGCCCGTCCGGGCTCTCCTTCCACGACTCCGCGAGGCAAGGGGCCATGTCGTTGCCGGGCAGCGGCTTGATCAGCGCGTCGTGCATCGCGTACAGGAAGACGAACGGCGTTCCGATGCCCGGCGTCTCGGCCGGGTCGAGGAACACGGGCGCGATGGACGCGTCGAAGGCCACCGTCAGCTGCCCGTCCGGCTGACCCTGCGCGACGGCCGTTCCGCACCATCCCGCCAGGACGACGAAGGAGACGAGGACGATCCCGCGTGTGAGCGCACGCATATCCAATCTCCTTACGGTGTAGGTTTCAGGACGGCGCTACGGGGCTTGCCTCTCGTTGGCGGGCGGTTGCGTTCCCGCGGGGAAGTTGACGATATCGCCATTCGTGGCCCGGCCGCTCAGCGGCGGCGTGTAGACCTGGTGGTCGCTCAGCCGGCGCTCCCAGTGCCCCGGCACCATGACCTGCCCATCCGTACCCGGGACCTGGACGAAGCGATCCGGTACCCACGTGTCGCTGGGCGTCGGCGCCACCGGTGCCGGTGTCTGGGGTATCGGGCGCGTGGTCGCGCTGTTGAGGCGATCGAAGAGGGCGCCGGCCGGCGTGGTCCCGCCCGGCGGCGACTTGAGCTGACTCGACGCCACCGCGGGCACGCCGACATTCAAGATGACCACCGAGCCGATCAGCATCGCGAACGATCGCAGGCCCATCGCGTGCCTCCGCTCCTTGCTCGACCTCCAAGTGCCTTCGCCCACGCCCCGAGTCTAACAGCAAAGGACGACCGGGGCTTCTCATCGCCGCTTCGTCTTCGGCCGCTACCGTGTGGACGGTCCGACGACCAACACAGATTCCGAACCGGACAGGTGAGCGCTGGCTGTTCACGGTGCCGAGCCGACTTCTCACATCTCATTCACACCGCTCTCACGTCGGCACGGTATCCCAAGGGCATGGTGATCGAATCCGCTTCGACGAAGGAGGAGACGCGATGAAAAGGTATCAGGTCGTTCTCGCCACGATGGCGCTCGGCGCGGTGGCATGGGTCGGCCAGGCCACGGCCGACGGACCCGGCGGTGAGTACGGCGCCGAGAGGATGGGCAAGGTGCGGTTCATCGACCGCAGGCTCAATCTGATCCAGCTCGACAGCGGACTCGAGCTGCGGACGACGGACGCCCGCCTTCTGAAGGACATTCACGAGGGCATGCAGGTGAAGGTCGACTACACGGCCTCCGGGGACAAGAACGAGATCAACAGCATCGAGCCCGTCGTGTCCGACACCGGGGTTGGCGTCCGCCCGACCGGCGTCGGCGGCAGCGGCTACCACGGTTGATCGTCGTCGGCGCCGCCGGCTCGGCCGTGGGCGGCTCGCCGCCGCCCCGGGCCGAGCCCGGCGCCGAGACGTCTCACGTCAGGCCGCGCGGCGGGTCTTGGTATCAGGCCTGGCGGCCCACCGATACGGACGCCGCACTTCCATGAAGCGGCTCCAGGCGATCCCGAGAATCACCCCGTACACCACGTGCCCGACCAGCAGAGGCAATGCGACGTCGCGAACCCGGTCGACCGCCGAGGCCGAGAGCGGCCAGACGGCGAGCAGCACGGGAATGAGGACGAGCTCCGCCGCGATCCACCAGCCGACGCCGTAGAGCCCGCCCCACATCGCGGCGCGGACCTTGTCGAGAGCGCCGTGGCCGAGGAGCCACCCGAAGAGCGCCCCGATCGCGATGCCGTAGACCGGGTAGACGAGCCATCCGGCCAGCGGGCTCCCCGCGCGGACCAGGTCGGCCGCGAATGCGACCATCGAGCGGTGCTCGGTTCCGACCGGGAACAGACGCATGAGCACGTCGAAGACCACGCCGCCGATCGCGCCGCCGGCCGCTCCAGCTGCGATTGTCTTGTGCATGGACGTTACCTCCTTCACCCGGTATCGCTCCACGAAGTGAAACGAGGATGAATCCCGGATTAGAGACTTCTCATCCGCCTCTCATGCGTGCTTCATCTCGCGACCCTATTGTTCCCAGGAGCGAGGCGCGATCGGCGCTCGACTCTTCGGCATCCCGCGAGGAGCGGCATGGCTGACTGGTGGACCGAGCTCGAAAGTGAGATCCTGAATTGTCTCGAGCACGCGGGCGCCGTGACGCCGGCCGAGGTCGGCCGTCGCCTGGGGATTTCGGAGGCCGCCGCAGCCGCGCTGCTGTCCGTGCTGGGACGCGACGGCAAAGTGCGGATTTGCCTCGTGGAGCTGGCGCGCGGCGAATCCGACGAGCTCGAGCCTGACGCCGCCCCGCTTCGCCGCGGGCTCGCCTGACGAGACGACGGCGGGGACGCGAGGGAGAGTCGCGAGCGCGATGCGGATCATCGTCGTCGAGGACGAGCGGAAGGTCGCGAGCTTCATCCGCCAGGGCCTGGAGGAAGAAGGGTACGCGGTCGAGTTGGCGCACGACGGGGAAAGCGCTCTCGATCTGATCGCGTCGGGCCCGCCGTCCGACCTGGTCGTGCTGGACCTCATGCTGCCGCGGCTCGACGGCTTCGCGGTTCTGAAGGCGGCGCGCAACCGAGCCGTCCCGACGCCGGTGCTCGTGGTCACGGCCCGGGACGGTGTCGCCGACAAGGTGAAGGGACTCGATCTCGGCGCCGACGACTATCTGACGAAGCCGTTCTCGTTCGACGAGTTCCTGGCCCGCGTTCGGGCGCTCCTGCGCCGGAGCGGCAGCCGGCGCGAGCCGGTGCTGCGGCTCGCGGATCTGTCGCTCGACCCGGCCACGCGCGAGGTGAGCCGCGCCGGTCGCCGCATCACGCTGACGGCCCGCGAGTACGCCCTCCTGGAATACTTCCTGCGCAGCTGCGGCCGAGTCTTGACCCGGCCGGTGCTGGCCGAGCACGTCTGGGGCCTCGACTTCGACCCCGAGAGCAACATCATCGACGTTTACGTCGGATACCTCCGGCGGAAGATCGACGGCGCCGGCGAGCGGCGACTTCTGCACACCGTTCGCGGGGTCGGCTACGTGCTGAAGGCCGACGATTGTTGATGCGCTGGAAGCCGCCCACCTCGATCCACACGCGGCTGACGCTCTGGTACACCGCCGTGCTGCTGATCATCCTTCTGGTGACCAGCGGCTTTTCCTACTGGCTGCTGGCGCTGGCGCTGACGCGAGACGTCGACCCGGTGCTCCTCGAGCTGGCGGAGGTCATTCGAGAGTCGGTCACGGCCGAGCGCGGCGGCTCGAGCGCGTCGGAGGCGGTCGCGGACCTCGATTCCGGATTTCGAGATCAATTCGTGCAGGTGGTCGACGCCCAGGGCGTGCCAACCTACCGCTCGGCCCGCTTGAAGGGTCAGGCGCTGCCGCTGTCCGCGGCGGCGCGTGAGAGCGCCCAGCGGGGCAAGCCCACGTTCGAGACGCTCCGAATCGGCCCGCGGCAGATGCGCCTGGTGACGCTCCCCGTTGTTCGCGGGGGCCGGCCGGCCGAGGTCGTCCAGGTGGCCGGGTCGCTGGCCCGCAGTCATCGCGCGCTGGCGCGATACCTGGAGACCCTCGTGATTCTGATTCCCCTCGGCCTGGGGCTCGCCGCGTCGGGGGGGGCGCTCATGGCGCGCAAGGCGCTCGAGCCGGTCGACCGGATGTCGCGCTCCGCCCGGCGCATCACGGCCGAGGATCTGAGCCGCCGCCTCGAGCTCCGCGGGACGGGTGACGAGCTGGATCGGCTGGCCGACACGCTCAACGAGATGCTCGGCCGCCTCGAGGGCGCCTTCGGGGCGATGCGGCGCTTCTCGGCGGACGCCGCTCACGAGCTCCGCACGCCGCTCACCGCGCTCAAGGGGGGACTGGAGGTCGCCCTGCGCGCCGAGCGATCACCCGCAGAATACCGACAGGTCCTGGCGGCGAAGCTCGAGGAGGTCGACCGGCTCATCCGCCTCGCCGAGGATCTGCTGTTCATCGGCCGATCCGGCGCCGACCTCGCATCCCCGCGCGCGCCGGTCGACCTCGAGCAGGTGGCGCTCGAGGTGCTCGACGTCGGCGCGCGGCTCGCGCAGCCGCGGGGCGTGACCGTTCGCATGGAGGTCGCGGATGCGGTGACGGTGCTCGGCCACGCGTCGGCGCTTCACCGAGCCGCGCGGAACCTCGTCGAGAACGCGGTGAACTACACGCCCGCCGGAGGCCTCGTCGAGGTCAACGTGGCGCGGGACAACGGGAGCGGTCTCCTGAGCGTGCGGGACACGGGCCCCGGCATCGCGCCGGGCGACGTGACGCGTGTGTTCGAGCCGTTTGTGCGCCTCGACGCCGCCCGCGATCGAGCCAGCGGGGGCGCCGGGCTCGGTCTCTCGATCGCGCGATCGATCGTTGCCGCCCACGGCGGCACGATCACGCTGGAGACGTCACCCGGTCACGGCTGCCGCTTCACCATTCGCCTGCCGGCGGTCGGGTGAGCGCAGTGGACCTTCTCATCGGCCTCGTCACGGCGCTGGTCGGTCTCGGCTTCATCGTGGCGCCCTGGGTGTTCGGGCTCACCACCAACTCGCTGGCGGCGACGACGATCATCGCCGGGGGCGTGATCGTTGCGCTGCTGGGCCTCGCGTTGGCGCGGCGAGCACCCCGGCCCCTGCCGCCGGAGCGCCGGCCGCGCTGAAGCGCGGAGCCGGCCTGCCTTTCGTCTCGGTCAGCAGGCCTTCAGCATCGTGTCGGCGTCGCTGACCTCGAACTTGCCCGGCTGCTCGACGTTGAGGGCCCTGACGACGCCGTTATCGACCAGCATCGAGTAGCGCTGCGAGCGCACGCCCATGCCGCGCGCGGTCAGGTCCATGTCGAGGCCGAGCGCCTTCGTGAACGTCGCGCTTCCATCCGCCATCATCCGTACCTTGCCTCCGGCCTTCTGGTCCTTGCCCCAGGCGCCCATCACGAAGGCGTCGTTCACCGAGACGCACCAGACCTCGTCCACGCCCTTCGCCTGCAGCTTGTCGAAGCCCTGCACGTAGCTCGGAACGTGCTTGGCCGAGCACGTGGGGGTGAAGGCTCCGGGCAGGCCGAAGATCACGATCTTCTTCCCCTTGGTGATCTCGCCGACGGCAAAGTTGTTGGGCCCCACGGTGCAGCCCGGCCGCTCCGTGTCGATCATCTCGGTGAGGTTTCCGTCGGGGAGCCGGTCGCCTATCTTGATTGCCATCGTTGCCTCCTTGTCGTGCTGCGGGTTGACCGCGTGATCATCCTGACCGTGCCGGGAAGTATCCGGCGCCGCCGGCATGAACGCCAGCCGTGCGCGTGCGTGTCCTCCGCCGTGTCACCGGCGGGCCGCCGCGCGCACCACCGGCGCCACCTCGGCGGCGACCCGCTGCAGGTGGCCGATGTCCAGCGTCGGCACGCCCAGCATGAGCCGGGTGACGCCGGCCTCAACATGCTCGGCGAGCCTCGCGGCGACCTCTCGCGGCGGCCCGAAGATCGCGCTCTGATCGACGTCGAAGCGCGAACCGTAGTAGCCGTGGAGAAATCCCCGGAGCGCCTCCCGAGCCCGGCCGCGCTCGTCGTCGACGGCGACGTAGACGAGACGACCGGCGGTCAGCGCGCTCGCGTCCCGACCGGCGGCGCGCGCGGCATCCTGCACGACGCGCCACGCGGGCGCGAAATCCCGCAGGGTACCGAACGGGCCCATGATCCAGCCGTCGGCCAGCTCGCCGGCGCGGCGCAGCGCTCCCTCGGCGTTCCCACCCACGTAGAGTGGAACGGGCGCGGGCGGGCGTACCGTCGCCTGCTCCAGCCGGAAGAACTCCCCGTGGTGGTCCACGGGCTCGCCGGCGAGCAAACGGCGCAGCACCGTCATGCTCTCGCGAAAGACCCCCACCCGGCGAGTCATCGGCACACCGACGGCCGCGTACTCTTCGGGGCGACCGCCGAGGGAGACACCGAGCGCCAGCCGCCCGCCCGAGAGATGGTGGAGCGTGGACACCTGGCGCGCGAGCACGGCGGCATTGCGCAGCGTGAGGACGACCACCGCGGTGCCGAGCTGGATTCGCCGCGTGCTCGCCGCCGCCGAGGCGAGGAGCATCAACGGGTCGAGCATGTTGGCCCCGTGGAAGATGCGGTCCTCGGTCCAGACCGCGTCGAGGCCGAGCGTCTCGACCTGGCGGAAGAACTCCGCGTACGCCTCGCCCGAGCCCAGCGGGCCCACCGCGGAGCTCGGCACATGAATGCCGACCGAGACCGATGGGATCAGCGTGATCTCGGCCCGAAGGGCTCCGGCCGGAACCCGCCGTCGCGCGCCTCCAGGAACGCCTTCAGCCCGCCCTGCTGCATGGCAGCGATCAGCTCGGCCCGCTGGGCGTTGTACGAAGCGTGCGCCATGCTGGACAGCGGGATATTCATCAGCATGCCGGCCCCAAGCCCCATCGCCAGAAGGCCGTAGCAGGTGACCGCCTTGTTGAGGCGCACCGACGGCTCGGGCACCCGGGCGATGCGCTCGGCCAGGGCCCGCGCGCGCGGCAGGAGCTGATCCACCGGCACCACCTCGTTGACGAGCCCGAGGCGCAGCGCCTCGGCCGCGTCAAAGTGATCGCCGGTCAGCCCGTAGCGATGCGCCGCCTTCCAGCCGGCGAGCGCCGCGAAGAGGAACGTCGTGTTCGACGTGTGCCGGACCTCGGGCTGGGCGAAGACGCTGTTGTCGGCGGCAATCGTGATGTCGGAGGCCAGGGCGTACCAGAACCCGCCGCCCATCACCCAGCCGTGGACGGCGGCGATGATCGGCTTCGTGATGTGCCAGAGGTGCATGAGCTCGAGCGACGAGTCGCGATCGCGCGCCCACCACCGATGGATGTACTCGGCGACCTCCACTCCGGTGGCGTCGAGCGACGAGCGGCCGTCCGGACGGCGCGCGATGTCGAACCCGGCCGAGAAGCCGCGGCCCGCCCCGGTGAGGATGATGGCGCGAATCTCGCGGTCGGCGTCGGCGTCGTCGAGCGCCGTGTGCAGCTCCTCGGTCATCTGCGGATTGATCGCGTTGAGCGATTCGGGCCGGTTGAGGGTGAGCGTCAGCACCGGGCCCTCCTTCTCGTAGAGGATCGTCTCGTAGGGCATCACGCCGCCTCCTTTTAATCAAGCGAGCTCGATCAGCCAGTCCACCGCCACGACGCCCCGTCCCGCGTCGAGCACGAGAAGGGGGTTGATGTCGAGGGCCCGTAGCGATCGATAGGCGACACGGCCGCACGACTATCGCTCTGCGCTCTGCGGGTGTCAAACGCGCTTGGCGGCGCGGGTGGGGCAGCCGGTTCTTCGACCATTCGTGAGCGTGCGCGGGACTCGGCGCGAGCTTGGGTCCTCGGGCAATCAATGGCGCCGGCCCGGCTTCGATCGGCGCGGCGGGGCGGCGGTTATTTCAGGCGGGGGTCGAGGGCGTCGCGGAGGCCGTCGCCGAAGAGGTTGAAGCCCAGCACGGTCACGAAAATGGCGATGCCTGGGAAGAGCGAGATCCAGGGATTGGACTGGATGAACGCCACGTTGGCCTTCAGGTCCCAGCCCCAGCTCGGTGTCGGCGGCTGGGTGCCGAGCCCGAGGAAGGAGAGCGTGGCCTCCACGATGATCGAGGTCGCGATGCCGAGCGTCGTCGTCACGATGATCGGCGCCAGACAATTCGGCAGGACGTGGCGCAAGAGAATCCACGGATCGCGCACGCCGAGGGCGCGGCACGCCTCGATGTACTCCTTCTCCTTGATGGACAGGACGCTGCCTCGCACCAGCCGCGCGTAGATCGGGATCCGGACGATCGCGATGGCGCCGGTGACCTTCATCGTGCCGATGAGCCCGGCCGTCGGCGCGAAGATGACCATCAGGATGATGGCGAGCAGGTAGATCGGGAACGCGAGGATCAGGTCCATCGCGCGCATGATGATGGAGTCCGCGCGGCCGCCGTAATACCCCGCGATCATTCCGAACGGGACGCCCACGAAGAGCGCGAGCAGCACGGAGGAGACGCCGACCGCCAGCGAGATGCGGCTGCCGTGAATGACGCGGCTCAGCATGTCGCGGCCGAGCTGATCGGTCCCAAGGGGATAGTCGCGGCTCGGGCGCTCGAAGGTATGTGTCTGGTCGCTCGCGATCGGGCTCTGGGGCGCGAGCACGTCGGCGAAGATCGCCACCACGAGCAACAGGCCGACGATGCCCGCACCGATAACGGCTGTCGTGCTACGGCGGAGCCGCCGCACACCCTGGGCGAACGGCGACTCCGCGCGATCGGCCTTCGCCCTCCACGCGACATCCGAAGTCGCCGGAAGCTCGGCCTCCTGGATACTGCCTCCGCTGATGGGCCGCGACGGTCTGGCGAGCGATCCGCGGTCGTCGGTCATCGTGCCCTCAAGAGTACCGGATCCGTGGATCCAGGAAGGTGTAAGTGAGGTCGACGATCAGGTTGATGAAGACGAAAGCGAGCGCCGTGATGAGCGCGAAGCCCTGCACCTGCTGGTAGTCGCGCGCGATGATGGCGTCGATCCCGAAGGTGCCGAGCCCCGGCATCGCGAAGAGCGTCTCCACGACGATGGCGCCGCCGATGAGGAAGCCGACCTGCAGGCCCATCACGGTCACGGTCGGGATCAGCGCGTTCTTCAGCGCGTGCTTCAGGATGACCGGACGCTCGCTCAGGCCCTTGGCGCGCGCGGTCGTCACGTACTCGGTGCGGATCACCTCCAGCATGCTGGCGCGGAGCAGCCGGGTGAGGAGCGCGGCCCGCCCGACGCCGAGCGCCAGCGCCGGCATCAGCACGTGCTGGGTGTTGCCCCACAGGCTCGCCGCGCAGACGACGGTCTGACACGTCCCGGGCAGGTACACCCAGCCGGAGCTGGGCAGCGCGCCGCCCATGCCGATCGAGAACACCAGGAGGAGTAGCACCCCGAGGAAGAACTCGGGAACGGAGACCCCCACCATGGCCACGGAGGTCGCCGTGTAGTCGGCCCACGTGTTCTGGCGCAAGGCGCCGATGATGGCGGCGGGGATCGCGATCGCGAGCGCCACCGCCATCGAGAGAACGATCAGCTCGAGGGTCACCGGCAGGCGCACCAGGACGTCCTTGAGGACCGGCCGCCCGCTCAGGATCGACGCGCCCCAGTCGCCCTGCGCGAGCTTGCCCAGCCAGATCACGTACTGGAGCAACACCGGCTTGTCGAGCCCGTAGTCCTGGCGGGCCTTGATCGCGTTCTCTTCGGTATAAGCGTCACCGAGCAGAGAGACGACGGGATCACCCGGGATCGATCGCATCATGACGAACACCACGAACGTGATTCCGAGGATGGTCGGAATGATCTGCAGCAGCCGCTTGAGGATGTACGTTCGCATCGCCTACTTGTCCAGCCAGACCTTCTTGTAGATGACCTTGAACTCGGCCTGGTACACGTAGTCCTTCATCCACGGCTGCGCGGCCTGGTAGAACGGCGAGCCGGAGATCGTGTTCCAGTAGAGCTTGTCGGCGCTGTACTCCTGGAGCTCCCTGGCGATCGCCTTGCGCTTCACGGGGTCCATCTCCCGGGCGTAGCGGGTGTAGAAGTCGTCGATCCTCGTATCGGTGTGGCGCGAGTGGTTCCAGGCGGCCGTGGTGGCCGACAGGTAGGAGTTCTGGTCCACCGTCAGGAGCGACGCGAGGTCCTCGACGTACATGTCGAACGGGCCGTCCTGGGTGGACGTGACCATCCAGCTCGGCTTGTCGACGAGCCGGATGTTCGCGGTCACGCCGATCCGGCTCATCTGCTCCTTGATCACCGTGGCGATCACGCTGAACACCGATTTCTCGGTGTTGGTCATCAGCTCGAAGGTCAGCGGCTTCTGGGGACCATATCCGGCCTCGGCGAGCAGCGCCTTGGCCTTCGCCGGGTCATAGGGGCACATGTGGTTGACGTCCACGGTGTCCACGGTGCCGGGCGGGATGATCCCGAGCCACGGCGTGGCCTGGCCCTTGTAGGCGATCTTGACGATCTCCTTGCGGTCCATCCCGTAGCACGCAACGGCCTTACGAACCCTGATGTCGTTGAAGATCGCGTGCGGCGCGCGGTCCTTCGACAGGGGCTTTCCGTCCGCGGGCACGGTGACCTTCATCATCGCGACCATCGGCGTCGTCTCTTTCCCGGTCATGATCTGGGCGCGCGGGCTCTGAGCCCGGAGTGTGTCGACGTGGTCCGCCGAGAAGTCGGCGATGAAGTCGATCTCGCCCGCCTTGAACGCGGCCATCTGCGTGACCGGGTCCTTGATCGCGCGGATCACCACACGGTCCAGATAGGGGAGCCCCGGCTCGAAGTACTTGTCGAAGCGGTCCATGACCAGGTGGGTCCCCTTCACCCACTCGACGAGCCGGAAGGGCCCGCACCCGACCAGCGCCTCAGGCTTTCCCGCGCGACGCTCTTCGGGAGAGTACTTGTGCGTCACCGTGGGCGAGATGATGATCATCCCCATGCGATAGATCGCCAGCACGTGCATCATGAACGCGTACGGCTGCTTGAGTCGGATCTGGACAGTGTGGGGATCGACCACCTCGACGGAATGCACCGCGCCCAGGAACTGCCGCATGTTGGCCCGGTTGGCGGGGTCCAGGACAAAGTCGAACGTGAACTTGACGGCGGCGGCGTCGACCTTGGTGCCGTCGTGGAACAGGACGTTCTTCCTGAGCTTGAACGTGTACAGGAGACCGTCGGGCGAGACCTGCCATGATTCGGCGGCGTCGGGGATGAACTTCCCGTCGGGGGTCATGCTGACAAGGCCGCACCCGACGTTCGTCGCGACCCAGACCATCTCGTAGCCGGGCGTGGTGTAGAAGTCCATGCCCAGGATCTCGTTGCCGTAGGCGACCCGTAACGTGCCGCTGCGCTTCGGCGTCTGCGCCTCCGCGGTTGTCACGACCGCCGGGCCCAGCAGAATGGTAGCTCCGAGGAGAAGGCCGAGGAGGGAGCGTATCGAACGCATGACACGTGTCCTCCCTGATCCCATGATCATCAGAACGGGCACTCGTTATTTGTCCAGCCAAACCTTGTTGTAGTGCACTTCGAACTCCGCGTTGTACACGTAGCCCTTCATCCACGGCTGCGCGACCATGTAGAACGGCGAGCCGGAGATCGTGTTCCAGTAAAGCTTGTCGGCGCTGAACTCCTGGAACTCCTTGGCGATGGCCTTGCGCCTCACCGGGTCCAGCTCCCGCGCGTAGCGGGCGTAGAAATCGTCCACCTTGGCATCGGTGTGGCGCGTATGGTTCCAGGAGGCCTGCGTGGTCGACAGGAACGCGTTGCTGTCCAGCGTCAGCAGGGACAGGAGATCCTCGACGTACATGTCCCACGGCCCGTCCTGGTTCGCCGCGGTCATCCACGTGACCTTGTCGACCAGCCGGATGTTCGCGGTCACGCCGATCCGGCTCATCTGCTCCTTGATGACCGTGGCGATGACGTTGAACACGCTCTTCTCGGTGTTGGTCATCAGCTCGAACGTCAAGAGCTTCTGCGGACCGTAGCCCGCCTCGGCGAGGAGCGCCTTGGCCCGGGCCTGGTCGTACGGACACATCGAGGTGACGTCGACGGCGTCCATGGTGCCGGGTGGGATGATCCCGACCCACGGCGTGGCCTGGCCCTTGAACGCGATCTTCACGATCTCCTTGCGATCGATCCCATAACAGCCGACGGCCTTGCGCACCCGGATGTCGTTGAAGATCGGGTGCGGCACGCGCTCCTTGGACATGGGCTTGCCGTCCTTCGGGACGGTGACCTTCATCGCCGCCAGCATCGGGGTCGTCTCTTTCCCGGTCATGATGTGGGCCTTGGGATTCTGCGCCCGCATCGTGTCCACGTGCTCGGGCGAGAACGACGCGATGAAGTCGACCTCCCCGGCCTTGAACGCCGCCATCTCCGTAACCGGATCCTTGATCACGCGGACGATGACGCGGTCCAGATAGGGCAACCCCGGCTCGAAGTACTTGTCGAACCGGTCCATCACCAGGTGGCTGCCCTTGACCCACTCGACGAGCTTGAACGGCCCGCAGCCCACCACCGCGCCGGGCTTGCCCTGCTTGCGGTCGTCGAGGCTGAACTTCTGCGTGGCGCTCGGCGAATAGATGATCAGCCCCGTGCGATACCCCGCGAGCATGTGCAGCATGAAGGCGTATGGGTGCTTGAGCCGGATCTGCACGGTGAAGGTATCGACCGCCTCGACCGAGTGCACCGATTCGTAGAAGATCCGCATGCCCGATCCGGTGGCGGGGTCCATGAGACGGTCGATGCTGAACTTCACGGCGGCGGCGTCGACCTTCGTGCCGTCGTGAAAGAGGACGTTCTTCTTGAGCTTGAAGGTGTAGAGCAGGCCGTCGGGCGCGACCTGCCACGACTCGGCGGCGTCGCCCACGAACTTGCCGTCGGGCGTGATGTTGACGAGCCCGCAGCCGACGTTCATCGCGACCCACATCATTTCGTAGCCGGGGGCGGTGTGGAAGTCGAGGTTGGCGATCTCGTTGCCGTACGAGACCTTGAGCGTGCCTCCGCGCTTCGGCTGATCCGCGGCCAGCGCGGTGCCGGACACGAGGAGGAAGACGCCGAAAAGGGCGAGGATGCGTGGCCGCATGGGGGGTCCCCTACTTGTCCAGCCAGACCTTCTTGTAGAGAATCTTCCACTCAGCGTTGTAGACGTAGTCCTTCATCCACGGCTGGGCGACCTCGTAGAACGGTGACCCGGAGATCGTGTTCCAGTAGAGCGTGTCGGCGCTGAACTCCTGGAACTCTCGGGCGATGAGCTTGCGCTTCGCCGGATCCATCTCGCGCGCGTAGCGGGCGTAGTAGTCGTCGATCCTGGTGTCGGTGTGGCGCGTCGTGTTCCACGCCGCCGTGCTATGCGAGAGCAGAGTGTTCTGGTCCAGGGTGAACAGGGACGCGAGATCCTCGACGTACATGTCGAAGGGCCCGTCCTGCGTGGCCACGTTCATCCACGTCACCTTGTCGACCAGCCTGATGTTCGCGGTCACGCCGATCCGAGCGACCTGCTCCTTGATCACGGTGGCGATGACGCTGAACACGGACTTCTCGGTGTTCGTCATCAGCTCGAAGGTCAGCGGCTTCTGCGGTCCGTAGCCGGCCTCGGCCAGCAGCGCCTTGGCCCTGGTCGGATCGTAGGGGCACATCTGCGTGACGTCCGCGGCGTCCGGAGTCCCCGGCGGGATGATGCCGACCCAGGGGGTCGCCTGTCCCTTGAAGGCGATCTTCACGATCTCCTTGCGGTCGATGCCGTAGCAGCCGATCGCCTTGCGCACCCGGATGTCGCTGAAAATCGCGTGCGGCGCGCGGTCCCGGGACATGGGCTTCGCGTCCTTCGGCACCGTGACCTTCATCTGGGCCACCATCGGGGTCGTCTCTTTTCCGGTCATGATCTGGGCCCGCGGATTCTGCGCCCTGAGCGTCTCGACGTGCTCGGGCGAGAAATCGACGATGAAGTCGATCTCGCCGGCCTTGAACGCCGCCATCTGGGTGACGGGATCCTTGATCACGCGGATCACGACACGGTCCAGGAAGGGGAACCCATGATCCCAGTACTTGTCGAAGCGGTCCATGACCAGGTGGCTGCCCTTCACCCACTCGACGAGCCGGAACGGCCCGCATCCGACGACCGCCTCCGGCTTTCCGCTCTTCCGATCGTCGAGCGTGTACTTCTGCGTGGCGGTGGGCGAGTAGAACACGAGCCCCATGCGATAGGCGGCCAGCATGTGCAGCATGAACCCGTACGGCTCCTTGAGGCGGATCTGTACGGTATACGGATCGAGAACCTCGACCGAGTGCACCCGCTCGTAGTACACGCGCATGCTGGACTTGGTTGCCGGATCGATGATGCGATCGATGCTGAACTTGACGGCGGCAGCGTCGACCCTGGTGCCGTCGTGGAACAGGACGTCCTTCCTGAGCTTGAACGTGTAGAGGAGCGCGTCGGGCGAGATCTGCCACGATTCGGCAGCGTCCGGGACGAACTTGCCGTCGGGCGTGACGCCGAGCAGCCCGCAGCCGATGTTCATGGCGACCCAGTTCAGCTCGTAGCCCGGCGCGGTGTGGAAGTCGAGGTTCGCAATCTCGTTGCCGTAGGAGACTCGCAGTGTTCCCCCGCGCCTGGGTGACTGAGCATCGGCCGGAGAGGACGGGACCGTGATCGTCCAGACGATCGAGACCAGTCCGAATAGCAGGCCCGGCAGAAGGCGTCGTGGGCGCATGGCGTTTCCCCCTGGTTCTACGGGTATGCGCGGCCAACGGGCGTCAAAGTTGGCCTACCTTACAGGATTCCGATCATGTCAACAACAGGATTCCTATCCTGTCAACAACAGAGAAATTCGGGGGATGTCTGGTCGCTACCGAGCCGGGCTCGGCCGCCGGAGCTTGCGCCCGGGGAGCGTGCCGGTGTGGTCGGCTCCGTCCACGACCACCTCACCGTTGACGACCACGGTGGAGACTCCGACCGAATAGCGGTGAGGGTCGTCGTAGGTCGCCAGATCGCCGATCCGCCCGGGGTCGAAGACCACCACGTCCGCCCACGAGCCCTCGCGGAGCACGCCGCGGTCCGTGAGCCCGAGCGCGGCGGCGGAGGCGCCGGTGGTCTTGTGAATGGCCGCGGGCAGCGTCAGGACGCCGAGGTCGCGGACGAAATGGCCGAGCAAGCGGGCGTGTGTCCCGTACGAGCGCGGGTGCGGCTTGCCGCGGCTCGTCGGCCCGGAGGTGGCGAGCGCGTTGGCGTCGGATCCGACCAGCACCCACGACGCGCCGATGATCTCGCGCACGTCCGCCTCGCTCATCGACCTTATTAATATTCGCGTCTCGCCGCGGTCGGTGATCAGAAAGTCGCACACGCCGTCGAGCGGATCGACGCCGCGGCGCCGCGCGATCTCGCCGAGTGTGCGGCCGGCCTCGTGAGGGAGGTTCGGCGCGACGGCGATGCGCACGACGTCCCACGACGGAATGCGGCCGAAGTTGTTGAGGCCGTCTCGCTCGATCTCCGCGCGAATTCGCGCGCGCACCTCGCGGCGGGCGAGCCGTTCGAGCATCGCCGCGATCCCGCCTTCGACGACCCAGCGGGGCAGAAGGTTGCGCAGCGGATTGGTGGCGGTGTCGTACGGGTACGCGTCGCAGTCCACGGGCAACCCGCGACGACGGGCCGCGGCGATCTCCTCGAGCATGCGGCCGGCGCCGCCCCAGTTGTCGATACCGGAGAGCTTGAGGTGGGCGATCTGCACGTGAACGCCGGTCGCCTCCGCGACGGCGACCGCTTCGCGGACGGCCTCGCGGCCGCGGTTGGCCTCGTCGCGAACGTGCGACGAGTACGCGGCGCCGTGGCGGCGGAGCACGCGCGCCAGCGCCAGGATCTCGGCGCCGTCGGCATGGCAGCCGGGAGCGGTGAAGAGCCCGGATGAGAGCCCCCAGGCGCCGGCGGCCAGGGCCTCCGCGAGAAGGCGCTCCATCTCGG
>WNFK01196535.1_pt1 | contig 32976 bp, 40 predicted proteins | sample 5400281 | NCBI WGS metagenome assembly WNFK01 (sample SAMN13153350, study PRJNA577476) | soil metagenome | isolation source: 20 cm soil on Douglas fir-dominated hillslope | place: USA:California | collected 2013-09-17
GCCAAAACCCCGTCGACAAAAAATGCTGCACCTGCTAAGGCCGCGGCCAAGAAGACTCCAAAGGCGAAGTAACCAGTCATGGCACATAAAAAGGCAGGCGGCTCGTCCCGCAACGGCCGCGACAGTGAGAGCAAGCGCCTCGGCGTGAAGAAGTTCGGCAGCGAGAACGTTCGCGCCGGCAACATCATCGTGCGTCAGCGCGGCACCAAGTGGCACCCGGGTTCGAACGTCGGCCTGGGCAAGGATCACACCTTGTTTGCACTTACCGACGGCCAAGTCGCGTTCCGCGACGGCAAGTTGGGTCGCAAATACGTCCACGTCATGCCGATTACGGAAGCGACTTCATAGGAACGGTCAGAAAGGGACCGTTCCCACAAGGGGGCGGCCCGGACGAGATCTGAAAGGATCGAGACCACAAGGGAGAAGAGGGAAGCCCCCTCTCCTCCCTTTCTTTTTCTTCTCCCGAAAATGTCATCGGCCGCTTCTACCGGCCGGACGAGGAGAAGAGTGATGTTCGCGAGAACGCCAAGACTGCTGCTGAGGCCGGGCTTTGCCGAAGATGCGCCGGCGCTTGCCACGGCGATCGCCGACGAGGCGATCGTTCGCAACCTGGCGACCGCGCCCTGGCCGTACCGCATGCGCGACGCCGAAGCGTATCTCGCCTGTCCGCGCGATCCCATCCTCCCGTCGCTGCTGATCTTCGAGCGGACCGGCGGCGCGCCCCAGCTGGTCGGCTCGTGCGGCCTCGGCCGCCGGCCGTCGGGGTCGGTCGAACTCGGTTATTGGATCGCGACGCCCTTTTGGGGCCGTGGCTTCGCCACCGAAGCCTGCACCGCGCTGGTCGACATTGCCCGGACGCTCGGTCTAGCCAGCCTCGAAGGTTCGCACTTCCTCGACAACCCGGCCTCGGCGCGAGTGCTCGAAAAGCTCGGCTTCGAGCCGCTCGGGATCATCGCGCCGCGCCTCAGCTGCGCGCGCGGCGCGGAAGTCCCCGCCCGGCTGATGCGGCTCCACCTGGCGTGCGATGAATGCGGAGATGATGAGGCGCTCGCGGCCTAGGCCGCGCGCCTCACCTTTTTCGCCGGCTGCGGTACATCCTCCGCGCTCGAGTCATAGGCCGCGAGCAAATGGCGGTCGTCTTCGTTCCACGGGTGGAATCCGGGCAGGAAGAATTTGAACCACGCCCCGGCGATCTTGCGGAACATGCCCGGGCTGACCCACAAATAGGTCAGCAACTGTCGCCACGCACGCAACCCGTTCACGCCATCCTGGCGCATCAGTTCGAGCGAGCCCGCGGTCCGGTCGACGAGGAAATTGCGGGTGACGTACAGCATCACCTTGGCCTTGACCTTCCACCGTTTCCACCGCGTCCAGTCGCGCGTCGCAAACAGCCAGGTGTCGTAGGCGACGCCCTTGTGCTCGATCTCCTCGCACGCATGCCATCGCCACAGATCGCCGGTTTCCCGGTCGCCGCCCGCCAGGTGCTTCGGATTGGCGAGCAGTTGGTGAGCGAGGATCGCGGTGAAATGCTCGAGCGCCATGGTCGCCGCGAGGCTGACCACCGGCGGCCGGCCGCGGGTCACCGCTAGCCGCTTCTCGACCTGGGCCTCGAGCTTCGACAGATCGTAGCCGGCGTCGGCCGCGCGGCGGTTGAACGCATCGTGCTCGCGGCTGTGGATCGCTTCCTGGGTGGTGAACGCCTTGATTTCTTCGGCGAGCTTGGGCGGCGCGCCCTCGCGGAACGCGCGGACGCTTTCGACGAAAAACGCCTCTCCAGCGGGAAAGGTGGTCGACAGCGCGTTGTAAATTGCGGTCGCCTCGACGCGCCCGCCGTGCCAAAGACGCGGAGCCGCCGCTTCCCGGCCAAACCGCCGGTCGCGCGGGGTGATCGTGAGGTCGCGGGGCGTCGGCAGCGTCGTCGTTGTCATGAGCACAAGGTATAGTAACTGACACAAGTGTCAATAAGCCGCAAACGCCTCAACCCCGAGGAAAGCCGGTCCGTCGCTCTCGACGCGGCGCGGCGTCTGCTGCTCGCCAACGGGCCCCAGGCCGTAACGCTCAAGGCCGTGGCCGCCGAGATCGGCCGCACCCACGCCAATCTGCTCCACCATTTCGGCTCCGCGGCCGGGCTTCAGGCCGAGCTTGCCCGCTCGATCGCCGAACGCGTCACCGGGAGCATTGCCGAAGCAGTCGAAGCGGCCCGCGCCGGCCAGCGCGACGCGCGCGACATCGTCGACTTGGCTTTCGACGCGTTCGGCCGCGAGGGCGCCGGCGCGCTCGCCGCGTGGATGATCCTCACCGGCAACCGCGACGCCCTCAACCCCGTGCTCGATTCAATCCGCGGGCTGGTTGCGGGCCTGACCGTCGGCCACGAGGAACATCACGTCCCCGACACGACCCTGTGGCTGGTGCTCCAGGCGGTCGGCGACGCCTTGCTCGGGCCGGCCTTCGCCGAGGCGCTCGGGCTCGATCGCGATGTCGCTCGCGCAACCGCCGCCGAACGCCTCCGCGCGGTGCTCGATCGCCAGCATCCCGGGTCCCATCCGGAGGAATAAGCCATGAGCCTGATCACCGGCGCCCATGTGATGATCTTCACCCGCGACGATGTACGAGCCGCGCCACGCCCGTCCCTGATTACGGCGCGCGCTCAACGCCCTTGAGCTGGTTGTCGGCGTCGTCGATCGCGCGCAGCAATTCGCGAAAGTCCGGCGCCTGATCCAGCGGCCAGGCCCGATCGAATGTCGGCCCAAGTACCGTCAGCTCCCGCTGGGTGAGCAAGCCGACCGCAACTATGCGTTCCCGATTCAACGCGCGCTCCAGCTGATTCAGATTAGGAACGCTCCCAGGCAGCTGAAGTGCCTAGCGTTTCGCCTCAGTATCGGCATGAAAGCGGGCTAATAGGTCCCGATCTCTTCGAGCGGGTTGGTTTCCGGCACGCGGACGGCGTCGATTTCGATCTCCTGCCACAGCAAATCGATCAGCCCGGCAAGCTCGCGGACATGCGGGACATCGTGGCGGGCGACGTAGCGATATTTCTCGGCGAGCAGCGACGCCTCGGCGAGGATCAGGCGGACGATCTCGGCATGCTCGTCGAGCGAACCCAGCCCTTCATAAGCCTCGAGCTCCTTGGCGCGGAAGAAACCGTCCGACGCGATCATCGGACCAGCCCGATTTGCCCGGCCAGAGCCACCAGCGCGTCGGGGCCCATCATCGTCCACGCCGCTCCTGCCGCAGCCGCCAAAATCGCCAGCACCAGGGCAAACCACAAAATGGCCCGATGCGGACGCCGCTCTTCGACCGGCGTGAAGTCGAAACCCTCCCACGAGATGACCTCGGGCTCGGCCAATACAGGCGCCTCCAGGATCGGAGTGGGCGGCTCGCGCCGCACGACCCCCGAGGCCAGCGCCAGCTTCTCGCGATTGAGCATCGCGCGCTCATCGTCGAGCGCATCCCGCAGCAGCAATTGTTCCGCCGCGGCCGGCACGTCCGCCAGATAATCCCGCAGGAGCCGGTCGAGCGCCACCAAATCGTCGACCGCTTCGAGCGCGACGCGGCGGTCCTGGCGCTCCATCGCCAGTTGCAGGCGAACGATCTTGAGCGTGCTCGCGCGGACCAGCATCAGCCCTTCGGCAAGCTCCTCGCTGCCGATCGACGGCACTTCCGCCGTGCGCGCTCTGACTGGACTTTCGATCTGCATCTCCCCGCCCCGACTCGTCCGGACCAGTCAGCGTAAGCCCAAACCCGCCGGAATCGTTCCGCGCGTTGAACGGTTTACGCCTGAGCGTTGGCAGGGAGCGGCAGGTCGACGCATTTCGCCCGGACTGGCCAAGCCGAACGCGCCCGCCTAACCCGCCACGCATGCATTTCCTCGACCAGGCTAAAATCTATGTGAAGTCGGGCGCCGGCGGCCCCGGCGCGGTGTCGTTCCGGCGCGAGAAATTCGTCGAGTTCGGCGGGCCCGACGGCGGCAACGGCGGCAAGGGCGGCGACGTCGTGTTCGAAGCGGTGGCGGGCCTCAATACGCTGATCGACTTCCGCTACACCCAGCATTTCCGCGCGCCCCGCGGCAAAGGCGGTTCGGGCGCCAACCGCACCGGCGCGGCCGGCAAGGATCTGGTCGTCAAGGTTCCGGTGGGCACGCAGATTCTCGCCGACGACGAGGATCGCACCCTCCTGGCCGACCTCACCAGCATCGGGCAACAGGTCACCTTCCTCTCCGGCGGCATGGGTGGGCGCGGCAACGCCAGCTACAAGACCTCGACCAACCGCGCCCCGCGCCAGCACCAGACCGGCGTGGAGGGCGAGGAGCAGTGGCTGTGGCTGCGCCTCAAGCTGCTCGCCGACGCTGGCCTGGTCGGCCTGCCCAACGCCGGCAAGTCGACCTTCCTGAACTCGGTCACCAACGCCAGCGCCAAGGTTGGCGACTATCCGTTCACGACCCTTCGGCCGCAGTTGGGCGTGGTCCGCCACAAGGGCCGCGAGTTCGTGCTCGCCGACATTCCCGGGCTGATCGAGGGCGCGGCCGAAGGCGCCGGGGTCGGCGACCGTTTTCTCGGCCATGTCGAGCGTACCCGCCTGCTGCTGCACCTTGTCGATGCGGCGGCCGACGACCCGGTCGGAGCGTGGCGGATCGTGCGCGGCGAGCTCGACAGCTACGGCGCGGGCCTTTCGGACAAACCCGAGCTGATCGCGCTGACCAAGACCGACCTGATCGACGACAAGGCCCGCGCCAAGGTCGCTAAAGCACTCGCGAAAGCCAGCGGCGCCAGCATCTTCCCGGTGTCGGCACCGCTCGGCGAAGGCCTCGAGCCGCTGCTCGACGCAGTCATCGAGCGGCTCGGCGATGCGGCGGTCGAATCCCGCGAGACGGCCGACCACGAACGCAGTTGGTCGCCCCTGTGAGAATTGCGGTCACCGGCGGCACCGGCTTCGTCGGGTCGCATGTGATCGACGTGGCGCTCGACGCGGGCCACGAGGTCCGCGCTTTGACCCGCCGCGACCAGCCGCCGCGCGACCGCCTGGAATGGATCTCCGGCGACCTCGCCGACCGCGACGCGATCCATCGCCTGGTCCGCGACACCGACGCCGTCATTCACGTCGCCGGAGTAATCAATGCGCCCGACGCCGCCGGCTTCGAGGCTGGCAATGTCGCGGGCACGCTGGCGATGCTCGCTGCCGCCACGGCCGGCGGCGCGCGGCGTTTCGTCCATGTCTCGTCGCTTGCCGCGCGCGAGCCCAGGCTGTCGCTCTACGGAGCATCGAAAGCCCGCGCCGAGGAATTGGTCGAAAGCTCCGGCCTCGATTGGTCAATCGTCCGCCCGCCGGCGGTCTACGGCCCCGGCGACAAGGAGACACTCGAACTGTTCAAGATGGCCAAGCGCGGCCTGGTGCTGCTCCCGCCCAAGGGCCGGGTGTCGCTGATCCATGTCGACGACCTCGCCCGGTTACTGCTCTCGCTGACCACGCGCGGCGCACCCAAGCGCGTCGTGATCGAGCCTGACGATGGGACTCCGGACGGCTGGAGCCACAAGGATTTCGCCAAGGCGCTGGGCCAAGCCGTCGGCCGCCGCAACGTCAGCCTGTCGGCGCCGCGCCCGTTGCTTCACCTCGCCGCGCGGATCGACCGACTGCTGCGACGCGACGGTGCCAAACTGACCCCCGACCGCGCGGCATATTTCAGCCACCCAGACTGGGTCGTGACTTCGGGCCGCTTCCCGCCCCCGGAGCTGTGGCACCCGCGGATCGAAACCCGGCAGGGCCTCGCCGCGACGGCGGAATGGTATCGCGTCAACCGCTGGATCTAGCGGCAGTATTTCTCAAAGTCCTCAGCCGACCACACCTCGCGCGCTGCATAGGCGCAGCGCGCCCTTGAACGCTCGCCGCTGTCGACGACACCGCCGATTTCGAGAGCCTGCGCACGGTTTTCGCGCATCTGCATCTCATGCGCGCCGCCGATCCCGGCATTGGCGATGGCGCCCCACCCGCCGATGGCCGCCAACACCCAATAGTATACCGGCATCGCGTCGGAGCGGCGCGAAAACTGCAAAGTCATTGTCGACAGCGCCACGCCAACCACCGGGATGATCCAGGCAACAATGTTCACGCCGGCGACGACCTTGAAGGCCGTTGTGTCCACATCGGCATCGCGGCTGAGATAGCGGCCCACGAGGAATCCGATCGGCCAGCCGATGGCGAAGGCGAAGAGGACCGCGATCAGGCCCGCCAACATCACCCCGAATGGGACGCGAAAATAGAGCCGGATCATCAGATACGAAATGGCGACCAGCGCCATGACGATGATCCGCGCCTCCAGATTTACACGCATTCGCCCCTCCGCAACTTCGGCGCGCTAACCTTACGGGCGGATGCTTAATGCCGGACTAAAGTGCGCTTGACTCGGGCGATCACGTCGTGCCTTCTGCATTGGCTCGCTCTTTTCGGAAACGACCATGCCGAGCATCTCCGCCATTCCCTACAACGCCTCGCGCAATGCGCTCTACAAGCCCGAACTTGGCGAACCGGCCGCCGACTTCAGCACCGGCTGGGACATCGACTGGATCGCGGCCGAGCTGTCGCGGCTCGCTTACGACCGGTTCGAACAAGGCGACGGCCCACGGCTTGACGCGACCCTGACCCGCTCCGGCTTCTCGAAGCCAGAGCCCTTCCAATTCGCTGCCACCGGCACCGAGGCCATCGCCACCACAACGCCGGACGGAACCGCCTTTGTCGCCTTCCGCGGCACCCAACCGGACAGCTTCTGCGATCTCGCCGCCGACCTACGCACTAACCCGATCGCGTTCGAGCCGGGCGGCCGGGTCCACGCCGGGTTCCTCAACGCCTACCAGTCCATTGCGCAACCGATCGCTGACTGGCTCGCCGCCACCGAACATCGCCGTCTCGTGCTCACCGGGCACAGTCTCGGCGCGGCGATTGCGACCATCGGGGCCGCGGCCCGGCCCGACGCGCGCCTCGTCACCTTCGGCTCGCCATTGGTCGGCGATGCCGCTTTCGCGAAGCTGTTCGCCGGCCGCACCGTTCGCCGCTATGTCGATTGCGCCGACTTCGTCACCTCGGTGCCGCCGCGGCTGCTCGGCTACGTTCATATCGCGCCCGAGTTCTACATCGACCGCCTCGGCGCGGTTCACGACGCCCCGGCACCCGAGCTGGTCGCCGATGATCGCCGCGCCGCGCGCCGTGCCTACCCGCTCGATTACGCGTGGAAAGTGTGGCGCAACGTGATGGTCCGCGACCTCGCCGACCACGCGCCGATCAATTACATCTCGGGCGTCACCGGCCGCCGCCTGGACCCGCGAGCGGGGCCGGCTTAGGTGTTGAAGTCGCCGAGGGAACGGAAGCGGGTGACCGGCCGTTTATGACGGCAGCGAAACCTTCAGGACACGATATGCACCCCTCGAACATCATCGAACGCGCATTTGAACTGGCGCGTTGTTCGGCCACCGTCGACGACGTCAGGAATGCGCTTCGGCGCGAAGGCTATTCGAATGTCGATGCCCACTTGGCCGGCCCGACGATCAAGGCCGATTTGAGGAAACGGTTCGCGCGTTAGCTTGCCGGCGCGCGTCGAGCGCGCTCAACGCGACAAGCCTCGCCGGCTTCCGAAGTGGCCTCGTCACCGCCGCATTCGCGCCCCATTGCGTTGCTTAACAGCGGTCCCGCCATTAACGAGCGAGCCCATGCCTGATACCGCGTCCGACCGCCAGCAAACCTACGCCAAAACCGTCGAAATGATCGCGCCCTTCAACAAGAAGGGCGTGGCGATCACCGAGGCGACGCGCTTCGCTCAGGACTTCGAATGGGACAGCCTGACCGTGCTCGATTTCGTCGCCACTGTCGAAGACGAGTTCGACGTCCTCATCTCGATGAACTTGCAGGCCGAGATCGAGACCGTCGGCCAGCTGGTCGACGCGTTGGAGCGGCTAAAAGCGTGATCGACCTGCTGTCGAAATTCGATCCGGTCATCGAGCTCCGCGAATCCCTGCTCGAAACCGGTCAGACCGACCCGTTCAACCTGGTCATGGAAAAGGTTGAAAGCCCGACCGTCGCGATCTGCAACGGCAAGCGCACGATCCTGCTCGGCACCTACAATTACATGGGCATGACGTTCGATCCCGACGTCATCGCCGCGGGCAAACAGGCGCTCGACGAGTTCGGCTCGGGCACCACCGGTAGCCGCGTCCTCAATGGCACCTATGCGGGTCACCGGGCGTGCGAAGAGGCGCTCAAGGACTTCTACGGAATGGACCATGCGATGGTCTTTTCGACCGGCTACCAGGCCAATCTGGGGATCATTTCGACTATCGCCGGCAAGGACGATTACATCGTCCTCGACATCGACAGCCACGCCTCGATCTACGACGGCTGTGCACTCGGCAACGCGCAAATCGTGCCGTTCCGCCACAACGACATCGACGCGCTCGAAAAGCGCCTTAAGCGCATTCCCGAGGGCGCCGGCAAACTGGTCGTGCTCGAGGGCGTCTATTCGATGCTCGGCGACATCGCCCCGCTGAAGGAGATGGTCGCGGTGGCCAAGGCCAATGGCGCGATGGTGCTGGTCGACGAAGCCCATTCGATGGGCTTCATCGGCGAGCATGGCCGCGGCGTCGCCGAAGCCCAGGGGATCATCGACGACGTCGATTTCATCATCGGCACTTTCTCCAAGTCGGTCGGCACGGTCGGCGGCTTCTGCGTTTCGAACCACCCGAAGTTTGAGATTCTGCGGCTGGTCTGCCGCCCCTACGTCTTCACCGCCTCGTTGCCGCCGTCGGTGGTCGCGACCGCCGCGACCTCGATCCGCAAGCTCGCCAACTCCGCCGACAAGCGCGCCCATCTGTGGGAGAATAGCAAGCGCCTCCACGCTGGCCTCCGCCAGCTCGGCTTCACCCTCGGCACCGACGAGCCGCAATCGGCGATCATCGCGGTGATCATGCCGGATCTGGAGACCGGCGCCGCGATGTGGGACGCGCTCCTCAATGAGGGTCTCTACGTCAATCTCGCGCGCCCTCCTGCGACCCCGGCCAACATGACCCTGCTGCGTTGCTCGCTGTGCGCGCTGCACACCGAAGACCAGGTCGGTGAGATTCTTGGCATGTTCGCTGCGGCGGGCCGTGCTACAGGCTGCATAGACTGAGCAAAAACGCCGAATTCGAGGGAACCTTTGGCTTTCGCCAAAAGGTTAACGGGTTTAGACTGCAGGGATGATCGGGGACGGGGACGAAGTGCGGTTCGACTGGCGCCGCGGAGGCGCCGCCGCCGCAGGATTGATCGCCGCGCTGGTGCTGCTGGCGATGGTCTTTCTCGTGAAATTCACCAACGACTCGCGGGAGCGCGCGCTCGCCGCGGAACGCCATGCCTATGACGTCGCGCTGGTCGTCCGCAACGTCAGCTCGAACATGTCGCGCGCCGAATCCGCCCTTTCGCTGTTCGTGCTCGACGAAAATGTGAAGGGCAGCGGCAACATCTATGCCAGCGACTGGCAACTCGCGGGTTTCCAGATCAACCAACTCGCCAAGCTGGTGAAGGGGAACCCGGAGCAGGTACGCCGGGTCGCCGAGTTGCAGGCGCTGTACAATCGGCGCGGCCAGTTGCTCGCACCGGCGGCCCGGGCGGCGCTGGCCAGTCAGGGGCAAAACGGAATCGGCTATTTCTACACCGCCCAGAAAGACGACAGCGTCAAAGCGCTGGACACGAAGCTCAATGAAATCATCACCAGCGAGCGCCGGTCGCTGCGCGATCGCATCGCCCAGAGCCAGTTCTTTTCGGCACAGGCCGACCAGTTCACGACCTATCTGAGCTGGCTTGGTATTGTCGTCGGTCTCGGCGCGGTGTTTCTCGGCGTCGTCGCCGTCCAGGCCCTTCGCCAGAACGCCCTTGCCCGCAAGCAGATCGAATCCGAGGCCGAGCGTTCCGAAGTGCTCGAGCAGGCGGTGCGCGACCGCACCCAGGAACTGTGGGAGACCAACCAGGCGCTCAAGGCCGAGGCGGAGGAGCGCCAGGCGGCCGAGGCCCAGCTTCGCCAGGTCCAGAAGATGGAGGCGGTGGGGCAACTCACCGGTGGCATCGCTCACGACTTCAACAACATGCTGGCGGTGGTCGTCGGGGGGATCGACCTCGCCCAGCGCCGCCTAAACGGCCCCCGCCGCGAGGTGCTCGCGCATCTCCAGAATGCGATGGAAGGGGCGACCCGCGCCGCCGCGTTGACCCGCCGTTTGCTGTCGTTCGCGCGCTCCGAACCGCTGCTGCCCGAACGGATCGACAGCAAGGATTTGATCGGCGGAATGTCCGACCTACTCGACCGCACGATCGGCGAGCGCATCAAGATCGACGTCAAGGTCGCGCGCGACACCTGGCCGACCTACGTCGATCCGCATCAGCTCGAAAACGCCATCGTCAACCTCGCGGTCAACGCCCGCGATGCGATGGATGGCCAGGGGGTGATGCGCATTACGACCGAAAATCGGACGGTGGCGGCCAATGAGGTCGGCGACATTCGCCCCGGCGAGTACGTCAAGATCAGCGTCGCGGACACTGGCTGCGGAATGACGCCCGAGGTGCTTGAGCGCGCGTTCGAGCCGTTCTTCACCACCAAGCCGGTCGGCAAGGGCACCGGGCTTGGCCTCAGCCAGATCTTTGGCTTCGCCCACCAGTCGGGCGGTGAGGTCGGGATCGAAAGCAAGGTCGGCAAAGGCACGACGGTGTCCATCTATCTGCCGCGCACCGAGGCCGCGGCGCGGGTGCGAATCCACCCGGCAGTCCAGCGCACCGATACCGACGTCCGCGTCCCCGGTGCGCGCATCCTATTGGTCGAGGACGACCCGCGCGTCCGCGCCGCGACCGTCGGCGCGCTCGAAGATCTCGATTACGAACCGGTCGACTGCTCGGGCGGCGCCGAGGCGATCGACCTGTTCAAGTCCCAGCAGTTCGATCTCGTGATCAGCGACGTGATCATGCCCGAGATGACCGGACCCGAATTGATCCGCCACCTGAAGGCGACTGAAAGCCGCGAGTTCGCGGTGCTATTCGTCACCGGCTACGTCGGCGAAGGCGAGAGCGACGACCTGCGCGGCCACGAGCTGTTGCGCAAGCCCTTCACCGTCGGCGCGCTCGCCGGCGCGGTCTCCGCGGCCCTCGCCCGGACCGCTAGCGTACCGCTCCGCTCTTCAGCAGGCGGGGCAAAAGGCTGATCGCGGCGAGCAGCGGCCAGCGCCGCTGCCACGGCTTCAATTCGATATTGGTCCCCGCGTGGCGGTTGATCTTCCACGCGATATAGTCGGGACCTCCGGCGAAGGTCGCGGTCGCCTTGGCAAGGCGGGCGACGGACAGCAGCTTGCCCTCGGCGCGGCGCCGAGCCCAGCCGCCGCTCACTTTCAACGCTTTGGCCCGCGCCAACGCGGGCCCTGTAAACCGGCGGTAGCGGTCAGGATCGAGGTCGACGACCGAAGCTGCGCGGCCCTTACGCTCGGCCCGGAGTTCGGCCGAATAGGTCAAAGCAAACGCCCGCCGCCACAAATCGAGCGGGTCGTCCCCCTCAATTCCTCCCGCGGCGGCGAGCAACGTCGGCGCAGCGCGGCTGACCGCATCGATCACCGACCGCCGGGCTTGCTCATCGGCCGCCCACACCAGCCGCGAGGGCTGGGCGAAACGCGCCCAAACCGACACGCTCCGCGTTTCCGGCCCGTTCAAACGATTGAAATCCGCCTCGCTCAGCACGGCATATTTGGCCGCCAGCCCGTCATGCTCGAAATAGAAGACGTTGGGCGGGATCAACCGGTTCGCGGAGGCGAGCCATCTCTTGCGATAGGCCGCGCGATAATCCGAGACGATCAGGTAGAAGTCGAGCATCAGCCCGTCGAGCTGCTCCTCGCGCAGGCACGAACCGTAGAACAGCACCGCCCGGCTCGCCGCGCCGTGCTTCGCGGCAATGGCCTCAGCGACCGCCAAGACACGGGCATCGGCGGGCAGATTCAGTTCCTCGGCGACGAGAATGCGCAAGTTTGCCGTCATTGCGAGCGCCGAAGGCGCGCGGCAATCCGGTGCGCCTGTGGTTTGCTTCGCTCCGCTCGAAGGGACGAACTAGGGATGAGCAATGTCATCCCACAAATCCCGCCAATCCGGATTGTGGCTTCGATGATCGCAAGCTTATCCGCCCGCGAGCCAGCCTTAATCTGCTTTTCCCGAAGGATGGCCTGCTCCATCGTGTCGAACGCCTGATACCAAACCAGCGTCTTGCATCGGTAGCGCTTCGTGAAACCTTCGCCGAGCCCATTGCGATGTTGCCAAACGCACTTCACCAAATCGGGCGTCACCCCCGTATAGAGCGTCCCGTTCCGTTTGCTGGCCATGATATATGCGGCCGGCCGTCGCACTGGATTGCTTCGCTACGCTCGCAATGACGGCTAGGCCGCCAGTTTGACGAACGACAGCGGTTGCGCGGGCGTCAGGTTGATCGGGAAGCCGCGCTCGGCCCGGAAAGTCTCGCCATCGAGGATCACGTTCGAGCTGTCGCCTTCGATGGTGATCTCGTTCGCTTCCTCGAAATGCACGCCGCGGACCTTGGTCCGGCCGAGCTTGCCGAGCAGGCTCGCCGCGAAGCCGCGGATCAGCGACATCGGCTGCTCCTCGACCGCAAGCAGTTTGAGCACGCCCTCGCGCTTGCCGCCGAGGTCGCCCGACAGCAGCAATTTCTCGAGCGTGGTGACGGCGAGGAGCGAAAACCGCCCGGTCAGCATATTGCCCTTTTCGCGCATCGAGACGCTGAGCGGGGCGGGATCGGGCGGCAGGAACCCGGCTTTCACGCGCAGGACCATCTTCGCCAGCAGGGCGAGCGCGGTGATCACGTGCGCGAGGCCGTTGGGCAGGCCCAACGGATAAATCTTGTCGCGGCAGTAAAGCATGGTGTCGGCCAGCCCGGCGCCGCCGAGGAACATCCCGATCACCGGCCGGCCATCGTTCTCGCCGTTGCGCAAAGCGATCAATTCGCGGGCGACGACATAAGGCGCAATATCGTCCTGGGCGATCTCGATCAGCCGCGCGAGCGTCGCGATCGGGTCGCCCTGGGCGCCGAGGTCGAGCGCGATGAGATTGGTCTTGCCGCTCGGCAGCACTGCGACTGGAGGGGTCGAATCACCGAAATGCCCGCCATTGTAGAGCTCGGTCAGCGCGGCCTGGACGGTGCCGTCGCCGCCGTTGACGACCAGCACTTTGGGCCGCACCCGCGCGATCGTTTTGAGCGCCTCACCAATCTGATGGGCGTGCTCGACTTCATAATGGAAGATATCGGGGTGCTCGGCGCAGAAAGCGCGAATGCGCGGCAGCTGGGCGAGGTTGCCGGTCGACTTGGGGTTCGACAGCAGGGCGATCCTCGGCCGTCCCATCATTGCCCCGGCCGGCGCCTGCTATACGCGCCAAAACCGGCCGCCAAACGGGCTGCCGGACTTGCAATCGGCACTGGACGCGTTTTCGACATGATTTCACGGACCGCTTCGGTGTAGAGCCTCGGCTGGTACGGACGCCCAGGCATGCCAGGGTGAATCCGTCCCTTGTGCAATGTCGGCTGCCTTTGCGGCCAAATCATGGTGTCGGGACGACCAAATTTGCGCCAGCTGACTTTAATCGACCGCTACCTGGCGCGCTCCATCGCGGTTCCGCTGCTGGGCTCGCTGGTGCTGGCGGCGATGCTGCTGGTGCTCGACAAGATGCTGCGCCTGTTTCAGTACGTCGTCGATGCTGGCGGTCCGGTCAGCGTCGTGTGGCGCATGCTCGCCAGCCTCCTGCCCGAATATCTCTCGCTCGGAATCCCGATCGGCCTGATGCTTGGCATCCTGCTCGCCTTTCGCAAGCTCGCACTGTCGTCGGAGCTCGACGCCTTGCGCGGGATTGGCGTCGGCTTCGGGCGGTTGCTGCGCGTCCCCTATGCCTTTGCCATCCCGCTGATGGTCCTCAACCTGTTCATAGTCGGCTACCTCGAGCCCTGGTCGCATTACCGCTACGAAGGCCTGCGCTTCGACCTTAAGTCCGGTGCGCTCGGCGCCGCGATCAAGGTCGCCGAGTTCAACCAGCTCGGCCATCGCCTGACGCTGCGCATCGACCGCAGCGAGCACCAGGGGACGCAGCTCCACGGCATCTTCGTCGAGATGGACGACAAGAACGGCATGACCGTGGCCGCGACCGCCGAGCGCGGCCGGTTCCTCGCGACCGACGACCCCGACACCATCCTGTTCCGGCTGGTGAAAGGCCGGCTAGTCCAGGATTCGCCCAAGTTCGCCACGCCCCGGACTTTGTCGTTCGAAACCTACGATTTGCCGATCGGACTGCCGGTGATCGACCAGTTCCGCCGTCGCGGGAGCGATTCCGACGAGCTCTATCTGAATGAACTGTTCCGGCGCGGCTACGGCGGCGGCGCCACCGACGCGCATCAACGGATCGGAGCCCAGGCCGCTCTGAACTTCCGCCTCGTCGAAGTGGTGATGATGCTGTTCTTGCCGCTGCTCGCGATCGCGCTTGCGATCCCGCCCAAACGCAGCTCGTCCGCTCTCGGCATCTTCCTGTCGATCGTGATCGTGGTCGCCTATCACAAGGTCAACCAGTACGGTGAGCAGATGGCGTCGCAGGGCAGGCTCGATCCGATCCTCGCCCTGTGGGTGCCGCTGGTCCTGCTCGCGGCGCTGATCGCGTGGATGTATCACGTGATCGCGGACAAGCCGGGCGGACAGCCGATCGGTGCGCTCGAATGGTTCGCGGCCAAGGCCGCGCGCCGCGCCCGGTCGCTGCTGCCGCGGTCGGCCGACGCATGATCAACCTCAAGTTCTTCCCGTCGCGCCAGATCGCTCTCTATTCGGTGCGCCTCTTCCTGACCCGCGGCCTCGCGGTGCTGTTCGCCTTGGTGCTGATCCTGATGACGCTCGATCTGCTCGGCGAATCCGGCAAGATCCTCGCGATCCCCGGCAACGGCGATGCCGAATTGTGGCGTTACGTCGGCCTGCGCATCCCGCTCCTCGTGTCGCGCTTCCTGCCCTTCTCGGTATTGCTCGGCACGCTGATCGCGTTCGTCGGCCTCAACCAGCACAGCGAGGTGGTGGCGATGAAGGCCGCGGGCGTCTCGGCGCATCAGATCCTCGCTCCGCTGATCGTCGCCAGCTTGGTCATCGCGGCCGGCCTGTTCGCATTCAACGAGACCGTTGTGGTCAAGGCGGCGCGCGTCGTCACCGCCTGGTCGGACAATGATTACAAGCCGATCCCGCCCGAAAGCGGGGTGCTGTCCAACGTCTGGCTGTTGAGCGGCGAGGATTTGATCCGCGCCGGCCGGGTCGCCGGCCGCGGCGCCGACTTCCACGTCGACAATATCGCCATCTACGACCGCACCGGCGGCATCCTCGAGCGCATGATCCGCGCCGATTCTGCGGTCCCGCGGCCGGCCACCGGCGACTGGCTGCTGAACAACGTGAAAGTCTACGACGCGACCATGAACCTCGTCCGAAGCGAGCCGCGGCTGACTGCGCTCGCCGGGGTCACCCCGCAACAGCTGACCCTCGCCAAGGTCGACCCGACCCAGCTCGACTATTGGACGCTGCAGCAGCGCATCGCCGAGCTCGAGGCGGCCGGCCGCCCGGCCGATGAGGCGCGCGCCGGGCTCGCCCACAAGATTTCCGCGCCGTTGTCGACCCTGCTGATGCCGTTGCTCGCCGCTGTCGCCGCCTTCGGCCTCGCCCGCTCTGGCCAGGTCCTGCTCCGCGCGACGCTCGGCATGGCGCTCGGTTTCGCATATTTCGTCGCGGACAATTTCAGCCTCGCGATGGGCAACGCCGGCGCCTACCCGCCGCTGATCGCGGCCTGGGCGCCGTTCCTGTTGTTCCTGCTGATCGGCGAGACGGTTCTCGTCCGAACCGAAGAATGATCGCGCGCAGCCTGTCCGGGGGACAGGCGTGCACGATCATTTATTCGGCGATCAATTCGCCCGACCCGCCGAGCTCCGCGGGAAAGTCCTTTTGCTTGGGCAGCCCGTCGCGGATCGGCAACACATGCTCCTGGTAATTGACGTGCAGCGCCGGCTGGAAGTCGAACCCGCGCAATGTCTCCGAATGGACGTCGGTCATGCCGATCGTCGGATGCTGGATCAGCACCGCGCCGCCGCAATTCGTGCAATGCTGGCGGTCGGAAAAGCCGGCCCGGTTGAAGCCCTTGAGCAGTTCCTCGCCCTTGGTCACGCGCACCGCGTCCGCTGGCCACAAAGTGAACCCGCGCACCGCCGCGCCCGACATCGTCCGGCACGATTCGCAGTGACAATATCCCTGGCCGGCCGGCTCGCCGACGGCCTCAATCCCGACCGCGCCGCAAAAGCATTGGCCGCTATAAGCCTGCGCATCGCTCGCCATCGCTTCGACTCCTTCGATTGAACCGTTGCTGCTTAACGCGGCCACGAGCCCCGCGCCAAATGAACTCCGCGCCTAGCGCAGCCTTGCGATCTTGAGCCCGTCCTCCTTGGCGCGCTGCTTGACCGACTCCTCGCTTCGGATCAGCGCCTTGGCGATCGCCTTCAACGCCATGCCCTTGCCCGCCAGCGTGCGGAGCCGGTGAAGCTCGTCGGCGCGCCAGGGCTGCCGATGCCGTTCGAACCTTTCGCCCATAATCGCGTCCCCCCTGGCCCTGGCTTTAGCACATTCGAAATATCTTGGGACCAAGGTCGGGAAATCGTTCGAAGGCTTGGGAACGCGAGGGTGAACCGCTCAACCGGATTGTTGCTGACCATACTCTTGCTGGGCGGCTGCAGCCGCCCGAATCCACGCGCGTCGGTGACCGTCCATTTGCCCCCCGCGCAAGCGGCGGCCCCCGGCCCAGGCTTCTCGTCGGCGCTCAGCGCTCCAGCGGCCTAGCCACCGCCCAAGCGGCGGAAATGATAGCGCCCGCGCACCGGCGCCGCCTGGTAAGAATGTCCCGACGTGCAGGTCACCTTGAACACACCGGCCGCCTCGGCCGGGGTCGATGACGCAATCTGGCCGCAGGGATAGCCGATCCGCGCGAGTGTTCGCGCGATCACCCGGTTGGGCAGCGGCAGGCTCGCCGCCGCCACCGGCGCCGCTTCGACCGCTTGCCTGGTTGCGTCGACCTGCGCCGGGGCAGTCGCCGGCAGCTCGGATAATTGCCGCTCCACATCGGCGAGCTGCGACGTCGGCCGGGCGCGCGCGACGCGGGTCGCGGCGCTGACGGTTCGCTTGGGCAGCAGCGGCCGGGCGGCGTCGAGAATCGCGCTCGGGGCCTTCGTTGCCGGATCGCTGACCGTGAACGTGGTTGGCGGCGGAAGCACGGCCTTCGCCGATTCCTTGGCCGCCTGCGGCTCCATCGCGTTACCCGCGTCCCACCCCGCCCAGCCGCCGAGGATCGCCCCGGCCACGATCACGCCGCCGGCCACGATCCCGATCGGCTTCCACGGGATCGCACCCGCCTCGGCCTCGTGCCGGCCTTCGCTCACGGCGAGATGAACGATACGATCGCCAACAAATGGCGGATCAGCCTTGGGCGCGGCTTTCGCTTCCGGCGGGCGTGGCGGCCGGGGGTCCGGTGCTGGTGGCTCCGGCGCGGGTCGTGCAGTGTGCAGCGGCTCCGGGCTCGCCAGTTTGCGCAGCGCCGCGGCGATGGACGGCGTCGCTTCGGGCTCGACGTAAGGTTCCGCCGCCCGTGGCTGCATGGGCATCCCGGATGCGCTCAGGAACTGCGCCCCGACCCGCCAGCTCATCGGCGACGGGCGCGGTTCCGGTTTGGCGTTGAGGCCGAGCTCGGCGTCATAGGCGCGGCGCCGCGCCGGGTCCCGCAGGGTGCGGAAGGCCACGGCCGCCTCGGCGACGCCGCTGAAACCATGCGGCTGGAAAATGCTGATCGACCCGGCGAACGCCCGCTCGATCTCGTCGTCGGTCGCCGTCGGTTCCAGCCCGAGCACTTCATAATGCGTCCGCCGCGTCTTGACCGTATCGACCATGTGTTTGTCCCGACTCTTAAGGGTCGGAACCTTCAGCCTTTTTCCCGGAGAATCCAGTTCGGCCCGCCGCAAGCGGAAGGCCGTTCGCCTTTACCGTTTGGCCCGATCGTCAGGTGTATGGGGAATGAATCGAAAAGGGCCGCTGTCGCCAGCGGCCCTTCCTTGTTCCTGAAGCCTGAAAGGCTGGATTTAGCCGAGCATTTCCTGTTCGAGCTTCTTGGCCATTTCCTCGATGTTCTCGGGCGGCCAGCCGGGGATGTCCATGCCCAGGCGCAGCCCCATCGACGCCAGCACTTCCTTGATCTCATTGAGCGACTTGCGGCCGAAATTGGGGGTCCGCAGCATCTCGGCCTCGGTCTTCTGGACCAAGTCGCCGATGTAGATGATGTTGTCGTTCTTGAGGCAATTGGCGCTGCGCACCGACAGCTCCAATTCGTCAACCTTCTTGAGCAGGTAACGGTTGAGCTGGTTGGTGTCGGCCTGGGTCTCGATCGGCATGGCCGCGGACGGCGTTCCGATCATCGGCGAGGCCGCCATGCGCACCTGGCTGTCGTCGAAGTGGACGAACAATTGCAGCTGGTCCTGAAGGATCCGCGCGGCATAACCGAGCGCGTCCTCGGGGGCGACGGTGCCGTCGGTCTCGATGGTCAACGTCAATTTGTCGTAATCGAGTTCCTGCCCGACGCGGGTGTTCTCGACCTTGTACGCAACCTGGCGCACCGGCGAGTACAAAGCGTCGACCGGGATCAGGCCGATTGGCGCGTCGGCCGGGCGGTTGGCCTGGGCCGGCTGATAGCCTTTGCCGATGTCGGCGGTGAGCTCCATGTTGAGCGTCGCGCCTTCGTCGAGGTGGCAGATGAGGAGATCGGGGTTGGTGACCTCGATATCGCCGGCGGTGGCGATCATCCCCGCGGTGACGTCGGCCGGGCCGGTCGCCGAAAGGTGGAGGCGCTTGGGGCCCTCGCCTTCCATGCGGAGCGCGATCTGCTTCACGTTGAGGACGATATCGGTGACGTCCTCACGGACGCCGGTCAGCGAGCTGAATTCGTGCAGCACACCGTCGATCTTGATCGAGGTGATCGCGGCGCCCTGGAGCGACGACAGCAGGACCCGGCGCAGCGAGTTGCCCAGCGTCATGCCGAAGCCGCGCTCGAGCGGCTCGGCGACGAACGCGGCGCGGCGGCGGACGTCGCCCCCCGACTGCTTCTTCTCGAGCGAATTGGGCTTCTTCAGTTCCTGCCAGTTCTTTGCGTTGACGGCCATTTTTTTCCCTTGGCAGTTGGGGGCCTGGGGGCGGCCCCTGATTTCAAATACGTTCTCGTCATCCCCGCGAAAGCGGCGACCCAGTCGAAAGTCCTAGACGCGGCGCCGCTTCGACGGACGGACGCCGTTGTGCGGGATCGGGGTGACGTCGCGGATCGAGGTGATCTGGAAACCGACCGCCTGGAGCGCCCGGAGCGCGCTTTCGCGGCCCGACCCGGGACCCTTGACCTCGACTTCGAGCGTGCGGACGCCGTGTTCGGCGGCCTTCTTGCCGGCGTCTTCGGCCGCGACCTGCGCCGCGTACGGCGTCGATTTGCGGCTACCCTTGAAGCCCATCATTCCGGCCGAGCTCCATGCGATGGCGTTGCCCTGGGCGTCGGTGATGGTGATCATGGTATTGTTAAAGCTGGCGTTGACGTGCGCCACGCCGGACGTGATGTTCTTGCGCTCCCGTCGACGAAGGCGCTGCGGTGCTTGAGCCATTGGTAAATCCTAATCCTGCGAAACCGTTCGTCCTGGGGAGCGGCTGAGCGCACCCTCGAAGGACTGGCTTATTTCTTCTTGCCGGCGATCGGCCGGGCCTTGCCCTTGCGGGTGCGCGCATTGGTGTGCGTGCGCTGGCCGCGGACGGGCAAGCCCTTGCGGTGGCGCAAGCCGCGGTAGCAGGCGAGGTCCATCAGCCGCTTGATGTTCATCGCGGTCTCGCGGCGCAGGTCACCCTCGACGCTGTGATCGCGGTCGATCGCTTCGCGGATATGGCTGACTTCCTGGTCGGTCAGCTCCTGGACTCGCTTTTCCGGGGCGATCCCCAGTTTGGCGATGATGCCCTTGGCCGTGGTGCGGCCGATTCCGTGGATATAGGTCAGCGCGATTTCGACGCGCTTGTTCGTGGGGATATTCACCCCGGCAATACGAGCCATTCTCTACCCTTCTTCAGCTCCACGGGTGTCGAATTTGCAGAGGGGAAATCCCACGCCTCATTCCACGCCCATCTCTTCGCTTCATGACCCGATCCAAACGAAAAGCCGACGCGCGCACGAATGCGCCGCCGGGATACCGGTGGATCGGGATATGCGCGAAATAGGATCGCCAAAAAGGGAAGTCAAGGGAGCGACTTGACCTTTGCCCGCCCTTTGCCCCGAAGGGGCGGTCATGGCCCAGAATCGAGTCCACCAGCTGTTCCTGGCCAGTGTCACGCTGAAGGGGCTCCACGCCCTGATCGAGGTCGTCGGCGGGCTCGCGCTCTATCTGTTCGACACCCGCACGATTGTCGATTGGCTTTACCGCACAGCCGGAGACAGCAACGATCTGATGGCGAAGTTCGCGCGGACGTTTTCCGGCCAGGAGCATCATTTCTACGCCTTCTATCTGGTCAGCCACGGCATCGTGAACATGGCGATCGTCGCCGCATTGTTCAGCCGCAAACTGTGGGCCTATCCGGCGACCTTCGCCGTGCTGACCTTGTTCATCGCCTATCAACTCTACCGCTACAGCTTTACCCACGACATTGGCCTGATCGCCATCACAGCGCTCGACCTCATCATCATGGCCCTCGCCTGGAACGAATACCGGCTGTTGCGGAAACACCGCCCGACCCACTAAGGCCCCCGCCAATGCAGCGGCTGACCCTCGACGGCGGTGTCCCCGATCACCTCAAGGGCAGCGTCGTCGCCCTCGGCAATTTCGACGGCTTCCACCTCGGCCACCAGGCGGTGGTGAATCGGGCGATCCAGCGCGCTTTTCACGAGCGTCGACCGGCGATCGTCGCGACCTTCGATCCCCACCCGGTCAAGTTTTTCAAGCCGGACATTCCGCCGTTCCGGCTGACCACGCTCGACCAGCGCGAGGATCTGTTTGCGCACGCCGGCGCCGACGCGATGCTGGTGTTCGAATTCAACCGGGCGCTCGCCGCGACGGATGCCGAGGAGTTCGTCCGCGACGTGCTGGCGGGGCGAATCGGGGCCGCGGGGGTGATCACCGGCGACGATTTCAGCTTCGGCAAGGGCCGCACAGGCGATCCCGCGCTGCTCAAGACGCTGGGCGCGCAGCACGGCGTCGTCGCCGAAGCGGTGCCGCAAGTGCTGCTCGACGGCGAGCGCATTTCGTCGGGGCGGATCCGCGAGGCGCTGATCGCCGGCGACAGCGGCACCGCGACCCACATGCTGAGCCGGCCTTATACGATCGCCGGCGTAGTCCAGCGCGGCGACGCGCGCGGCCGCGAGCTTGGGTATCCGACGGCGAATGTGGAGCTCGGGGATTACCAGCGGCCGAAGTACGGCATCTACGCCGTGCGGGTGACGATCGACGACGGGTCCGAACATCCGGGCGTCGCGAGCCTCGGCGTGCGGCCGACGTTCGAACCGCCGCAGGAATTGCTCGAGGCCTACATCTTCGACTTCGACGGCGACCTTTACGGGCGGACGATCGAAGTCGCGCTCCACGCGTACATCCGCGAGGAGGAGAAGTTCGAGAGCGTCGAAGCGCTCGTCGCGCAGATGCAGGACGACGAGGCGGCGGCGCGAAGGCTTCTTGCTCTACCGTAGGCGTCATTGCGAGGAGCCGAAGGCGACGCGGCAATCCAGCAATTGTTTCACACGAAGGCACGAAGGCACGAAGAAGAGGCGCCGACCCCTTCGTGATCTTCGTGCCTTCGTGTGATTCCTACCCCTTTTCTGGATTGCTTCGCTCCACTCGCAATGACGGGTTTGCAATTGTGGGGAACGCCCCGCTAAGGCCCAGCCTCCATGTCCGACGCTCCTGAAACCCCTGGCTCCAAGACCGATTACCGCTCCACCGTCTTCCTGCCGCGCACCGACTTTCCGATGAAGGCCGGGCTGCCGCAGAAGGAGCCGGTGATCGCCGCGCGTTGGGTTGAGGAGGATTTGTACGGCCAACTGCGCAAGGCGCGTGCGGGCCGCGACAAGTTCATCTTTCACGACGGCCCGCCCTACGCCAACGGCGACATCCACATCGGCCATGCGCTCAACCATACGTTGAAGGACATGGTGGTCCGGACGCAGAATCTGCTCGGCAAGGACGCACCCTACGTGCCCGGCTGGGACTGCCATGGCCTGCCGATCGAGTGGAAGGTCGAGGAGCAATATCGCAAGAAAAAGCTCAACAAGGACGAGGTGCCGGTCAAGGAGTTCCGGGCCGAGTGCCGCGCTTACGCCCAGCATTGGGTCGACGTGCAGGGCGAGCAGTTGAAGCGGCTCGGGATCAATGCCGACTGGGACGAGCCCTATCTGACAATGGCCAAGGCGGCCGAGGCGACGATCGTCTCCGAATTGTTCAAGTTCGCCGAGAGCGGCCAGCTCTATCGCGGCGCCAAGCCGGTGATGTGGTCGCCGGTCGAAAAGACCGCGCTGGCCGAAGCCGAGATCGAATATGAGGACATCGTTTCGACCCAGATCGATGTCGGTTTCGAGATCGTCGAAAGCCCGATCCCCGAGCTGGTCGGCGCTTATGCGGTGGTGTGGACGACCACGCCGTGGACGATCCCGGTCAACCAGGGAATCGCCTACAATCCTGAGGTCAATTACGTCCTCGCTCAAGAAGGCGGTAGTTCTCGAAATTTTCTGGTTGCCGAGGATCTTTGGCAGGAACTCGAAAAGCGAGTGGACGGCCATTTCGGCGGGTGGGACAGCGGCAAAGCTGACAAGGTCATACGCGGCTCCGATCTCGCCGGCACGATCACCCGGCACCCGATGCACAAGCTCGGCGGGTTCTTCGCCAAGCCGCGGCCGTTCCTTGCCGGCGACTTCGTCACCACCGATCAGGGCACGGGCCTGGTCCACATGGCGCCCGACCATGGCGAGGACGATTTCGAATTGTGCAAGGCGAACGGGATCGACCCAGTGTTCGCGGTCGACGCGGGCGGATTCTACCGCTCGGACTGGCTGTGGCTCGGCGGCCAGGGCAGCGTCATCAACGCCAAGTTCAACGCGCCCGACGGACCGATCTGCTCGGACCTGCGCGACGCTGGCGCCTTGCTCGCCGCCAGCGCGGACTTCCAGCACAGCTACCCGCATTCGTGGCGGTCGAAGGCCAAGGTCATCTACCGCTGCACCCCGCAATGGTTCATCGCGATGGATCGGCCGCTGCCCGCCTGGCATTGCGAGAGCTTCGCCGAGCAGCGCTGGGACAATGAAGGTGGCGCGATCGCACAGACGCCGACGCTCCGCCAGCTGGCGCTGAAGGCCATCGCCGACAGCCGCTTCGTGCCCGAGAAAGGCCGCAACCGGCTGGGTTCGATGGTCGCGGATCGGCCCGATTGGGTGATCAGCCGCCAGCGCGCCTGGGGCGTACCGATCGCTTTGTTCGTCGAGAAGAAGACGGGCGAACTGCTGGTCGACCCGGAGGTCAACGCACGCATCGTCGAGGCGGTGCGCGCGGGCGGCGTCGACGCGTGGGACGCGGAGAATGCAGCCACCTTCCTCGGCAACCGCAACCCCGACGATTATGAGATGGTCGGCGACATCCTCGACGTCTGGTTCGACAGCGGTTGCACCCACGTGTTCACGCTGGAAAGCGGCCATTGGCCCGAGGAGCGCTGGCCCGCCGATTTGTATCTCGAAGGTTCCGACCAGCACCGCGGCTGGTTCCAGTCGAGCCTGCTCGAAAGCTGCGGGACGCGCGGGCGCGCGCCTTATGACGCGGTGCTAACCCACGGCTTCACGATGGACGCCAAGGGCCTGAAAATGTCCAAGAGCCTGGGCAATACGGTGAGCCCGCTCGACCTGATGAAGGAATATGGCGCGGACATCATCCGGCTGTGGGCACTGTCGGTCGATTTCACCGAGGACCACCGGATCGGGAAGGAGATTCTGGCGGGGGTCGGCGACCAGTATCGCAAGCTGCGCAACACCTTCCGCTATCTGCTCGGCGCGCTCGATGGGTTCAACGAGGAGGAACGGCTCGACGATGTCGCGGCCTATCCCGAGCTCGAGCGCTACATGCTCCATTTGACGGCCGAGCTCGACGCGAAGCTCCGCCAGGCGGTCGAGGATTTCGACTTCAACACCTACGTCCGCGCGTTGACCGATTTCGCCAACGAGGATTTGAGCGCCTTCTATTTCGATATCCGCAAGGACAGCCTCTATTGCGATGCGCCGTCGTCGTTGAAGCGTCGCGCCTATCGGACGGTGCTCGATACCTTGTTTCACGCACTGGTGCGCTGGCTGGCGCCAGTGCTGGTGTTCACAGCCGAGGAAGTATGGGGCACGCGCTATCCCGACGCGGGGTCCGTGCATCTGCTCGAATGGCCGGAGGTTCCCGCGGTCGACGCCGACGACGCGAAATGGGCCGCGCTCCGCGCGCTGCGAACGCAGGTCACCGAAGCGATCGAGCCGCTCAGGCGCGAAAAGGTCATCGGCTCGAGCCTCGAGGCCGAAGTAACGGTGCCAAGCGACGAGAATGCCGAGCTGCTTGCGGAGTTGTTCATCACCTCGACAGTTCACAAAGGCGATGAGATCAAGGTGACCAAGACGGCCAATCACAAATGCGGGCGCTGCTGGCGCTATTTGCCGGACGTGACCGCGGACGGCGAGCTCGACGCGCGGTGCAGCGAGGTCGTGAATGCGTAATCGCTCACTCGGCTTCACCGTGGCCGCGGTCGTGTTCGCGCTCGATCAGCTCGTCAAATGGCTGGTCACCGGGCCGCTTAAGATCGCCAATCTCGGCGACCAGCTGGTGCTGCTGCCGATCTTCAACCTGACCTACACGCAAAACCAGGGCATTTCGCTCGGCCTGCTCAACGCTAGCAACCCGGTCGGCCGCTGGATGCTGGTCGCGCTGACGGGTGCGATCGCGCTCGGGGTCGCGTTCTGGATCGGGCGTGAGAAGAACCGCGCCGACCAGATCGCGCTCGGGATGGTGCTCGGTGGCGCGCTCGGCAACATCCTCGACCGCGTCCGGTTCGGCTATGTCGTCGACTTCGCCGACCTGCACTTTCGCGGTATACCGCCATATCTGTGTCTGAGCTTCGAAAACGGTGTGTGCCGCCCGTTTTTGGTATTCAATGTCGGCGATGCTGCGATTAGCATCGGCGTCGTGATATTGTTGCTGCGCGCGTTCCTGACCCGTAAGGAGCAGCGAAAGGGGCCCGGCCCCGAGGAGACGATCGAACATGCGTAAGACCCTGACCGCCGCTCTTTTGGTCGCCGCCGTCGCGACCAGCGGCTGCTCTTTGTTCAAGAGCCGGAGCGGAACGCCCGACGAATTCGCGGTTGCGCGCAATGCGCCGTTGATCATTCCGCCCGATTTCAGCCTGACCCCACCGGTCGCGGGCACCGCCGGCCTCAGCGCCGGGGACGCCCAGCAGCAGGCGATCGACGCTCTGTTCGGCGGCCCTGCCCCGCGCAGCCAGGCCGAAACCAGCATGCTCGACGCAGCCGGGCGCGAGCGCGCCCAGATCGGCATCCGCTCGACCGTGTGGGACCCCGATACGCGCGTTGTCGACAAGGGCGCGACGACGCTTCAGATTTTGTCCGCCCCGGCGGCTGACACTAACATCGCTTCGGCTCAGGCCGGGCAGTAACGCAAGAAAAGGGGGGTCAATCCCTTTCGATGGCTGAAGAAACCCTCTCTGCTCGTCTGGTCGAGATCGAATCGATGCTCGACCGCTCGCGCCGCCGGTTCGAAGAAGGCTCGCGCCTGGTCGAAGAAGCGCACACTTTGCTCGGCGAAATCCAGCAGGCGCTGATCGGTAGCCCAAGGACCATTTCGCCGGAGGATAGCGAGGAAGCCGCGTCAAAGCTGCTCGCATCACTCAAAGCCAGCGGCAGCGAAATGCCGGCGACGTTGTGCGGCGGGCGGCTCAGCGTCGACCAGGTCCAGCGGCTGATCCGCATCGATGGCCACCCGATCGGCATTACCGAGATGGAATATCGCGTGCTCGAGCTGCTGGCGTTCGCGCGCAACAATGTCGTCACCCGCGCGATGCTGCTCAAGCACCTCTACCGCCGTGCCGACGACCAGCCGCAGCCCAAGATCATCGACGTGTTCATTTCCAAGCTGCGCAAGAAGCTGCGCAATGCGTCGGGCGGGGCCGAATTCATCGAGACGATCCCGCAGCGCGGCTGGATCCTGCGCGACGTCGACGCGACCAGCGGGGCGTAGTCCCAACTCGTCATTGCGACCCCGGCGAATGCCGGGGGAAGCAATCCAGAGGGCGTTTGGATTGCCGCGTCGCCTTCGGCTCCTCGCAATAACGGCTTAATGATTCACGGATTCTTAGCCTCGCCCATTTACTCGGGCACAATGTTGCATTTGCTCCCCGACGACGCGCCACGGCCGCGCCAAGAGCCCTATGCCGAGGCGGTCGCCCGCCTCACCACCGTCCGCCACGCCTTGCGGCTGGTCGATCCGCACGGCGGCGGACCGGCGTCGGACCTTGAGGACGATGACGCCGTCGCGGCGGCCTGGGCCGAAGCCGACGAAGCCAAGCGCCGCTCGTTCGACAAGCGTTCGAGCAAGCTGGTCGGAGCGACCGCGGCAGGGGTCGAGGCATTGCTGACCGAGCAGCAAAAAGGCCGCGAACCCAATGAGGAAGCGAGCCGCCTGCTGGTCGAGCAAATCCGCCGCGAGCTGGCGGACGTCGCCAAGCACATTTTCCGCTAAGCGGGGCCGAGCGCCTTCGGGGTTGCCGGGTCGGCGCCCCATTCCGACCAGCTTCCATCGTACAGCCGATTGCCATTTGCCCCGAGCAAATCGGCGGCGAAAAGCAGCGAATTGGCCGTGACTCCGGAGCCGCATGAAGCGGTGAAGGGCTGCGCCGGGTCGATCCCAGCGTCTTTGAACAGGGCCCGGATTTCATCGAGGCTGCGGAAGGTCCCGTCGTCGCGGTAGAGCGCGCCGAACGGCAGGTTGTGCGCGTCGGGGATATGGCCCGGCGCAACTCCGGGGCGCGGATCGGTCTCGCTACCTTCGAACCGCCCCTTGCCGCGCGCGTCGAGAATGATCCCGCAGCCGAGCACGTCGGCCTTGGCGACGACCTCGCCGGCGCGTTCGCGGGCGTCAAAGCGTGCCGCCCGGGGTTCGGGCTCACCGCTTTCGGTCGGACGTCCCTCCGCGACCCATTTCTGCAGCCCGCCGTCGAGGATCGCGACCTGGTCGGCGCCGAAGTGACGGAACATGAACCAGCCGCGCGCCGCGGTCCGGGTCGGCGAATTGTCGTAGACGACGATGCGGTCGGCGCTGCCCACCCCGAGCCGCTCCATCGCCGCGCCGAATTCCTCGGCGGCCGGGAGCATGTGCGGCGCGGGGTTGGACTTGTCGCTGATCGCGTCGATGTCGAGGAAGCGCGCACCGGGGATATGCGCGTCGAGATATTCGGCGCGGCCGCTGCGGCCGGACGACGGCATGTGCCAGGAGGAGTCGACGACGACGAGATCGGGCTCGCCGAGGTGCTCGGCCAGCCATTGCGTGGAAACCAGCGATTCCATGGGCGGAGGATAGGCTTCGCGCGGCGCTGCTGCTAGGTGGCCGCGCGATGGAGACCACGCACCTCGGCAAGGCTACCAGCCTGCCCGCCTCACCGGACGAGGCGGTACTCGATTACGTACCCAACCCGCGGCCCGGCGCGCTCTACCTGGTGCGCTTCGCCGCGCCGGAGTTCACCTCGCTGTGCCCGGTCACGGGTCAGCCCGACTTCGCGCATCTGGTGATCGATTATGCGCCCGCCGAGACCATCGTGGAATCGAAGAGCCTCAAGCTGTTCCTCGGCAGTTTCCGCAATCGCGCCGGGTTCCACGAGGACGTGACGGTCGGCATCGGCCAGCGGCTGATGACCGAGATGAAGCCGCAATGGCTGCGGATCGGCGGCTATTGGTACCCGCGCGGTGGAATGCCGATCGACGTCTTCTGGCAGTCGGGACCGCCGCCCGAAGGGCTGTGGCTGCCCGACCAGGGCGTCGCGCCATATCGTGGCCGCGGATAGGATCGCGATCCTCGGCGCCGGCTCGGTCGGCTGCTTCATCGGCGGGGCCTGGGCCACGGCCGGCTTGCCGGTCACCTTCATCGGCCGGCCGAAGATCGCGGCCGACATCGCCGCGAACGGACTGACGGTCAGCGATTATTCGGGCTGGCAGGTCCGTGTCGACGACGTCGACTATCGCACCGACGCAAGCGCGCTAGGCAAGGTGCAGATCATTGCGCTCACGGTGAAAAGCGGCGCGACGGCCGAAGCGGCGCGGGAGATTGCGGCGCACGGGCGCGAAGGCGCGCTGGTGATCAGTTTCCAGAACGGGATCAGCAACGTCGATGTCCTAGAGCAAGAACTCGGCGGCCGGTTCGAGCCCCGCTGTACGCGGAGAACCGGCCCGAGACGCGCGAACTCGCGGCGCGCATTGGTAGCGGGCCGGCAGAACTGCAATTGCACGACGACATGCTTGGCATCGCCTGGGGCAAATTGCTGATCAACCTCAACAACGCCGTCAATGCGCTGTCGGGGCGACCGCTGCTCACCGAAGTCCGCGAGCGGGATTATCGCCGCGTGTTCGCTGCCGCGATGCGCGAAGGTCTCGGCATCCTGGACCGCGCTGGGATCACGCCGGCGAAGGTCGGCGACGTCGGGCCGCGCTTGATGCCCGCCGTGATCGGCTCGCCCGACTGGCTGTTCAACCGGATGTTCATCAAGCGCTGGAAGATCGACGCCAGGGCGCGATCGTCGATGTCCGACGACCTCGCCCAGGGCCGCAAGACCGAGGTCGATTACATCAACGGCGAGCTGGTCGCCTTGGCCGAGCGGATCAGTGCGGACGCGCCGATCAATCGCAAGATCGTCGAGCTGGTCCGCGCGGCCGAAGCCGGTGCTGAGCCGCTGTCGCCGGCGGCGCTGCGAGAAACCGTGCTCGGCCGCTAGCGATAGTCAGGTTCCACAGTTGCGGCATGGTCGCCTGGTGCCGGTGCGTCGGACGCTCGATTCCTGGTCCAGAAATACAGTCCGCCAATGGCGGCGGAGAAGACGACCAAACTGACAATCATGACCGCCGAATAGGGCTGGATCAGCGCGAATACATTGGCGCTATCGGTCGATCCGGCTTTCTCCGCCCCGGCCACCGCGAACGCATAGACGACGCCCATCAGGCTTTCGCCGACGATCAGGCCGGTGGCCATCAGCACGCCCATGCGTTCGGCGAATGCCGGGCTTTTCGATTGCGTCGCCCAGCGATTGTAGAACCATCCGAGCACCGCACCGAAGGGGATCAGCAGATCCGCCTCAAGCGGCAGATAAATGCCCATGCCGATCGCCAGCGGCGGCAAGTGCAGGCGTTTGCCCGATGTGCGCTTCAGCACTTCGTCGACGATCACCGCGACCACGCCGATGATCGCACCCTCGCGGATCAAGGCCCAATCCAGGTCACCGCCAAGAACGCCTTGAGCGATGGTCGAGATAATCGCCGCCTGCGGCGCTGCCAGCGCGGTCTCCTTGGCGCCTGGCGCGCCCTGGAAGGTGAAAGCGGTATTCATGAGATCGAGGATAGGCGGAATGACGATCGCGCCGAAAACGACACCGAGAACCAGGGCAACCTGTTGCCGCCACGGAGTCGCTTCAACCAGCTGACCGGTCTTCAAATCCTGGAGGTTGTTGTTCGAGATGGTGGCAACACCAAAGATGATCGCCGTCACGAACAGCGCGAAGGCAACCAGCGCCTTGGTCTGGTCGCCGCTGACCCCGGGGAACAACGCGACGAGGATCAGGGAAATGCCCAACACGGAGAGGATGCCGACGCCGGAGATCGGGCTGTTCGAAGCGCCGATCAGCCCCGCCATGTAACCGCACACCGCAGCAATCACGACCCCGGCAACCAGAGTGTAGATGATGCTGAGCACAATGGTCAGGCCCGGCGCAGCCGCGATTGGCGCGGTATTGCCGAAGGCATAGAGCAAGAGCCCAATCGGGATCATCGAGAGCAGGATCGTGCCCGTGACGATCCCGATCGGGATGTCCCGTTCGGTCAATGGCAGGTCGGCCCCGCGACCAGCCTTGCGTTCGCGGTTGGCGATGAGCGCCGAACGAATGCCCGCGACGATCGGTCCGATGATCTTGAGCAAGGTCCAGATCGCGGCGACGCCGATGGTGCCGGCGCCGACCATGCGGGCCTTTTGCTTGAACGCCGCGCTGACCAATGTTTCGAGGTCGCCGCCAATCTGGGCAGCAAAGGCGGCGTCCTGAGTCCAGTGCGGAACGATGAACACCCAGGTGATCAACATGCCGATGACCATGGCCGCGCCGACCGCGACGCCGACCAGATGGCCGACGCCGATCAACGCCATCGACAGGCTGGCCGAAATCGCCGAGCCGCCGGTGCCAACCTTGAAAACCTTCCCGGCCGTATCGGTCAACAACCTGGTCTTGGCGACAAGGAAATATAGTGCTGCGACGATCGTGGACCCGCCGATCAAGATCAGGCCGCGCCGGTTCTCCTCAGCCCCGCCGACGCCGCTGCCGACCTTCAGCACTTCGGCGGCGGCAACGCCTTCCGGATAGGGAAGGTCGGTTCCCGTCACCAGCGCGCGGCGCAAAGGCACCGAGTACATCACGCCGAGGATGCCGCCGATACCGATGACGGCGACCGACAGCCAATAGGGAAAGTGGTTCCAATATCCGATCATGATCAGGCCGGGCAGCACGAAGATGATCGCCGACAACGTCCCCGCCGCCGAGGCGATGGTCTGGACGATGTTGTTTTCCTGGATGGTCGCGTCGCGGAACGCCTTGAGCACCGCCATCGAGATCACCGCCGCCGGGATTGAGGTCGCGAAGGTGATGCCGATCTTCAGGCCGAGATAGACGTTGGCGGCAGTGAAGACGACCGTGATCAACGCGCCCAGGATGATCCCGCGGATCGTCAGTTCCTTGACGTCGCCTCCGGCGCGCACGGCCGTTCCTGCTCGAGCCATCAAATCTCCCCTTCGTCCTGTAATTATAATTCTTTGCAGTCGCTGGCGGGCGCCGGCGTCGAGTGGCGGCGGATCGCCTGCCAGCGGCCGTCATCCAGGACCCACACGTCGGTCAGCATCACGCAATCCTCGATCACCCGCCCGAGATATTTGAGCCGCCATTTGGCGTGGACGGTGCCGATCATCACCTGTTCGAGGACGGTGGCGTGGCGGACATCGAGCTCGATGCTCTCGACTTCGCGCCGCTCGATCGCGTCGAGCCATTCCTGGCGATGCATCATGAAGGCGCCGGTCGAGCGCGTCCCGATCAAGACGAAGTCCGGATGGATCAGCGACCGCAGCTTATCCATGTCCTTGCGGCACAAGGCATCGCGCCATTCGCGCTCGACCGCCTCGATTTGTTGCAGGTTTTTATCGGCCACGCGTTTCCTCTGCCGGCAAGTCTTTACGGCGCATCGCGGAGAAAGCGAATCTCCGCGTCGTACCGCTCCATCACGAGGCCCGCGCCGTCAAGCTTGAGCGGCTCATTGCGGAACGCGGCACGACCGAGATCGTTCGCGCGAAACTTGAGCGACAGCTTGTGCCCGGTCGCCGGCGACAGCTTCAACGGGTCGCCCGGGACCCGGAACATCGGGACGAGCGGGATGACGGTCGTCACCGCACAATTGTCCAGATGAACGTCTCCCTTCTCGTCCGCTTGCAAGAGATGCAGCTTACGCGGCGCGCCCGCGTAGGCGACGAGCACGTCGGGCGCGGAGCTCCAGCCGAACCGGCCCCAATCGACCGACAGCGACAGCGTGCATTTCGGCGCCGGCGTATCGCGGACCAGATCGAAGGTCGGCTCCTTGGGCGTCGGCCGGGTCGTCAGGTGAACATTCTGCCCGTCGAACGTCCATTCGCCTTCACTCTCTTCGTCGATCGCGCCGTAGGAGAGGGCATAGCGAAAATGTCCGTCGGGCTGGAGCTCGAGGCCGCCGCCCATCTCCATCTGACGGATTTCGTAACGGCCCGCCGGCGAAGGGATGGCCGGTGCGGCCAGTAGCGACGACAGGAACAGCAGGATCAGGCGGCGCATCGGCAATCCCTCTCGGACCTGCAGCCTAAAACCAAACCGGCGGTGCCGCCAAGGGCTCGGAAGTTTGCGAACTTTGCTCCTCAACTCAACGCGCGCGCGCGAGTCCGGCGGCGGCAATCGCCGAAAGTTGACAAAATTGACACTATCAACGCGCGGGCGCGTGGAGCGGCGCCGAGGCGGGTCGTGACCTGGTTTGGGGCGAGGCGGATGCGCTGCAGGCGTGCGTCCATCCGCGAGCTTAAGACACAGCAGGGGCCGTGTAGGAAAGATCTATTTCGACGCGGAGCGCAGGAATTGTTCGCGAAGCGGTCAGCCAATGTCCGGTTTCGACCCAAAGATACGGTAATGGGCCGCGCCTGCAGTTCGCCTGGAGGAGTGGCTGTCCCCCGATGATGATGGAGTGACGGGGTTTCAGGTGTGGTGCCGCGGAGCGGGGATCGCGCGCGCGAGACTTGAGGCAGGTCCACTGTCGCAGTGGCTCCATGCCGGGTTGGTTGCCGCCGGCTTCGAGGTGGTGCTGCTGGAGACGCGGCACGTGAAGGCGGCGTTATCGGCGATGACCGTGAAAACCGACCGCCGCGATGCGCGCGGCATTGCCCAACTCTTGAGGCTCGGCTGGTACCGCCCGGTGCACGCCAAATCCGCGAGCGCGCAGGAGGTGCGCTCACTGCTCACTGCCCGCAAGCTGATGCAAGCCAAGCTGCTCGACCTCGAGAGCGGCATCCGCGGGGTGCTGCGCGGCTTCGGC
>WNFK01232474.1_pt1 | contig 32936 bp, 35 predicted proteins | sample 5400281 | NCBI WGS metagenome assembly WNFK01 (sample SAMN13153350, study PRJNA577476) | soil metagenome | isolation source: 20 cm soil on Douglas fir-dominated hillslope | place: USA:California | collected 2013-09-17
ACGCCAAGGACCTGCGCGACCTGACGGCGAAGGGCAGCCAGTGCATCGTGGGCGAGGGCGCGATCCCGATCGCCGAAATCTTCCGGCAGCTCGAGGCGATGCGCTTCGCGGGTTACGTCAACCTCGAGTACGAGATCGACGCCGACGACCCCTTGCCCGGGATGAAACAGTCGTTCGCTTACATGCGCGGTGTGCTCGCGGGGCTCGGCTCCGCGGGGCGGCGCCGCGTCCAATCCTGATCGGAGGATGAGATGGCCCGTCATAAGAAGAAGGAGAAGACGATGCCCCGTCGCGACTTCGTGAAGAGCGCCGCCGCCGGCGTGGCCGGCCTCGCGGCCGCGTCGATCCCCGCGTCGAGCTACGCCCGGATTCTGGGCGCGAACGACCGCGTGCGCGTCGGGATCGTCGGCTTCTCCGACCGCTTCCGTCAGGCACTGCTCCCGGCGTTCAAGGCAGCCGGTCCAACGCTCAACTTCGAGATCGTCGCCGTGTCGGATATCTGGAACCGGCGCCGCGACGAGGGCGTCGCCGAGATCGAGCGGGTGATGGGCGCGAAGCCGCGCGCGTTCCTCAACAACGAGGAGATGTACGCGGCGAAGGTCGTCGACGCGGTGATGATTTCGACCCCCGACTTCCTGCACGCTTACCACGGCGTCGAAGCGATCCATGCGGGGAAGGACGCGTACATCGAGAAGCCGCTGGCCCACAGCATGGACCAGGCCGTCGCGATCCGGGACGCCGTGAAGAAGTCGGACCGCGTCGTGCAGATCGGCACGCAGCGGCGCAGCGCCGCCAATTACCAGGCGGCGAACGAATTCATCCGGTCGGGGAAGTTCGGCGACATCGTCATGGCCGAGATGACCTGGAACGTGAACCAGCCGGGGCGCTGGCGCCGGCCCCCGCTCGTCTCCACCATCAAAGAGACCGACACCGACTGGAAGCGCTTCCTGGCGTACATGCCGTATGAGGCGTGGGATCCGCGCAAATACCTCGAGTACCGCCTCTTCTGGCCTTATTCCTCGGGCATCCCGGACCAGTGGATGGTCCACCAGATCGATACGGTGCACTGGTTCACGGGCTTCCCGCGCCCGCGCAGCGTCGTCGCGAACGGCGGCGTCTACCTGTGGAAGGACGGCCGCAAGAATTGGGACACCGCCACGATCGTGTTCGAGTACGGGCCGCTCGACGATCCCACCAAAGGCTTCCAAGTGGTGTACGCGTCGCGCATGACAAACGGCGCCGGGGGCACGAAGGAGCTGTACTACTCGAACGCCGGGATGTTGAACCTCGATACGAACGAGATCTCGCCCAACGGTGGGCTCACCGACCGCTACGCGGCGGAGATGGGCATGAAGGCGAACCAGCTGCCGACGATGAAGCTCTCCGAGGTGGCGCCGACGGAGACCGCGGCGAATACGGGCGGCGATTCGTCCACCACCGCGAACGTGCGCAACTGGATGGAGTGCGTCCGCTCCCGTGGGATGACGAACGCACACATCGACGCCGGGTACAGTCATGCCGTCGCCCTGTGCATGACCGTCGCCGCGATGCACACCGGCCGCAAGGTGCTGTTCGATGATGGCAAGCAAGACATCGTGATGGGTTGAGGGACGGGAACACCATGCGCAAGCCTTGGCTGGCGTTGTGGCTGGGTGTCGCTGGGACGTGGGTAGGGGCGCAGCATGCTGCGCCCCTACACGCGCAGGCGGTGGCGCCCCGCGTCGAAGTCGTGCCGCACGAAGATCTGCGGCGGGTCGACGTCACCGTGGACGGCAAACCCTTCACTTCCTACGTCTGGCCGACGACGCTCAAGAAGCCGGCGCTCTACCCGCTCCGCGCGGCGTCGGGCGTCGTCGTCACGCGCGGCTGGCCGCTCGACCCCCGGCCGGGAGAGCGCGTCGATCACCCGCACCAGGTCGGGCTCTGGTTCGATCACGGGGACGTGAACGGGTTGGACTTCTGGAACAACTCGGACGCGATCCCCGCGGCCCGTGCCGACAAGATGGGCACCATCCTCCAGCGCGCGGTGCGGAGCGCCAAGAGCGGCCGGGGCGAGGGTACACTCGACGTGACGGCCGAATGGGTGAACTCCCAAGGCAAGCCGCTGCTGCGCGAGGACACCCGCTTCGTCTTCCGGGCCGCGGACGGACTGCGCGCCATTGATCGGATCACGACCCTGACGGCGCTCGACGCACCGGTGACCTTCACCGATAATAAGGAAGGCCTGATCGGGATGCGTGTCGCACGCGCGCTCGAGCAACCGTCCAATAGCCCGGAGGTCTTCACCGACGCGGCCGGACACGCCACGACGGTCCCCATGCTCACCAACGAGGGCGTCACGGGCCACTATCACAGCTCCGAGGGCATCGAGGGCGACTCGGTCTGGGGCACGCGTGGCCGCTGGACGATGCTCACGGGCATCGTAGAGGGGGAGCCCGTCACGCTCGCGATCCTCGATCATCCCGGGAACGTCGGGTTCCCGACCTATTGGCACGCTCGCGGTTATGGTCTTTTCGCCGCCAACCCGCTGGGGGAGAAGGTGTTCTCGAACGGAAAGAGCGAGCGCAACTTCCGGCTCGCCCCGGGACAATCGACCACGTTCCGTCACCGAATCCTGATCCTCTCCGGGACCGCCACACCAAACCAGATCGAGACGTACTACCGGGACTTCACGCGGTGACCGTGGCCGCCCGGGCCGTCAAAATCCACCCGGCTGACGACGTCGCGGTGGCGGTTCAGGCGCTCATCGCAGGGGACGAACTGATGGTCGAGGGCGAGCGCGTCGTGCTCGCCGACGACGTCCCCGCCGGTCACAAACTCGCTCTGCGCCCCCTCGCCCGCGGGCAGACGATCGTCAAATACGGCTTCCCCATCGGCGCCGCGACTGCGCCGATCGCCTGTGGCGCGTGGGTCCACTCGCACAATCTCAAGACGTGCCTGGAGGGCGTGCTCGAGTACTCATACGAGCCGATCTCACCCCAACGTTCCCCCTCTCCCGAAGGGAGAGGGGGTCAGGGGGTGAGGCCCACGTTCATGGGCTACCGCCGACCCAACGGTCGCGTCGGTACGCGCAACGAGGTGTGGATCCTCAACACCGTCGGCTGCGTGAACCACGCGGCAGAGCGGATCGCCCGTGAGGGCGCGGCGCTATTCAACGGTCGCATCGACGGCGTATACAACTTCTCGCACCCCTACGGGTGCGGTCAGTTGGGGGACGATCTGGCCCACACGCAGCGGGTACTGGCCGGCCTGATGCGACATCCCAACGCCGGCGGCGTCCTGGTGCTCGGCCTCGGCTGCGAGAACAACCAGATGGACGCGCTCCTCGAGCTGGCGGGCAGCGTCGACAAGGACCGCCTCCGGTTTTTCAATTCGCAGGACGTCACCGACGAGGTGGACGCGGGGCTGGAGGCCCTGGGGCAGCTCGTCACCGCCATGACGGGCGACCGCCGCGAGGAGTGCCCCGCGTCCGATCTCATCCTCGGCCACAAATGCGGCGGCTCAGACGGGTTGAGCGGCATCACGGCGAACCCGCTCGTCGGGCGCATCGCCGACCGGGTGACCGCGTTGGGCGGCGGGGTGATCCTCACCGAAGTGCCGGAGATGTTCGGGGCCGAGCGGCTGCTGATGAACCGGGCGGTCGACGAGACCGTGTTTCAGCAGATCGTCACCCTGATCAACGATTTCAAGGCATACTTCATCCGCCACGGGCAGCCGATCTACGAGAACCCGTCGCCGGGCAACGTCGCGGGGGGCCTGACCACGCTCGAGGAGAAGTCGCTGGGCGCGATCCAGAAAGGCGGCCAAGCCACAGTGACGCAGGTGCTGCGGTACGGCGCGCCCGCGGCGACGGGCGCGGGAGGTCTGGCGCTGCTCGAATCGCCGGGGAACGACGGCGTGTCGTCCACGGCGTTGGCCGCGAGCGGCGCGACCGTGCTCCTCTTCACGACGGGCCGCGGCACCCCGCTCGGTTTCCCCGTGCCCACGCTCAAGATCTCGTCCAACACCGCGATTGCCGCGAAGAAGCCGCATTGGATCGACCTCAACGCGGGAGCGTTCCTCGACGGTACCACGACGATGGACCAGCTCGCGGACGACCTGTTCGCGCTGATCCTCGACGTGGCGTCGGGACGAGCGCTCGCTAACAACGAGAAGCACGGCTACCGCGAGATCGCGATCTGGAAAGAAGGCGTGACGCTGTGACCTCCACCGCCGCGCCTCCGTCGCCTCGCGTGACCTACCGCTGGACGATCTGCGCGCTGCTCTTCATCGTCACGACGATCAACTACGTCGACCGGCAAGTGCTCGGCATTCTGGCGCCGACGCTGCAGCGCGAGCTGGGCTGGTCGGAGTCGCAGTACGGCGACGTCGTGTCCTGGTTCAGCTTGGTGTACGCGTTCGGCTTTCTCTTCGCCGGGCGATGGCTCGACCGGGTGGGCGTGCGGCGTGGCTTCGCCACGGCGGTCGTGGTGTGGAGTCTGGCGGCGATCGGCCACGCCTTCGCCCATACGACGGCCGCGTTTTCGGCGGCGCGTGCGCTACTCGGGCTCGGCGAGTCGGCGAACTTCCCCGCCGCGATCAAGACCGTCGCCGAGTGGTTCCCCAAGGAGGAGCGGGCGCTCGCGACCGGCATCTTCAATGCCGGCACCAATACCGGCGCCATCGTCACGCCGCTGCTCGTGCCCTGGATCGCCCTGACGTGGGGGTGGCGCTGGGCGTTCATCTTCACGGGCTCCATCGGCTTCCTGTGGCTGTTCCTGTGGCTTGCCCTCTACCGCCCGCCGTCCACTGACGCGCAGCCGGGGGATCCGGAGGAGGCCCGAGTCCCCTGGGTGCGCCTCCTCGGCGTGCGGCAAACGTGGGCGATCGTGATCGGCAAGCTGATGGCGGACCCCATCTGGTGGTTCTACTTGTATTGGTTACCCAAGTTTCTGGACGCCAAGTACGGCATCAAGCTGGCGCAGGTCGCACTGCCGCTCATCGTCGTCTACCTCGTGGCCGACGTCGGCTCGATCGCAGGAGGCTGGCTCTCGAGCGGTCTCATGAAGCGCGGCTGGACGGCGAACCGCGCCCGCAAGACGGCGATGCTGCTCATGGCGCTCCTGATCGTGCCGACGGCGTTCGCGCCGCACGCGGGCAGCATGTGGACGGCCGTGCTGATCGTCAGCGTGGCGGCCGCGGCGCACCAGGGCTGGTCGGCGAACGTCTATACGCTCGCGAGCGACATGTTTCCCCGCTCGGCGGTGGCGTCGATCTCCGGCATCGGCGGGTTCGCCGGCGCTATGGGAGGCGTGCTGTTTCAACGCGCCACCGGGCGGATCCTCGACGCCACCGGCAACGATTACAGCGTCATCTTCGCGGTCTGCGGGTTCGCGTACGTCACCGCCTGGACCCTCATTCACATTCTCGCGCCGCGGCTCGAGCCGGCTCGCTTCACGGCGCGCTAGGCTTTCAGTACTTCAGCCCCGCCTTCTCCGCAAAACTCTTTACCGCTTCCTGCTCCTCGGCGCTCAGCTTTTCCGGCAGCGTCACATGGGCTTCCACATACATGTCCCCGCGTCGCCCGTTCTTCTCGATGCCATGGCCGGAAATCCGGAACTTCTGCCCGTGCTGGGTACCGGCCGGAATGCGGAGCACGACGCGCTTATCGTCGAGTGTCTTGACCTTGATCCGCGAGCCGAGGAGCGCCTGCGCCAGGTTGATCGGGACGACGCCGATCAGGTCGAGTCCCTCGCGACGGAAGAAGCGGTCCGGCGCAATGTGGATCTGGACGAGGAGATCGCCGCGGCCTTTGGGCCCCTGGTTCCTCACGCGGATGCGCGCCCCTTCCTCGACTCCGGCCGGGATGTCGACGTTGATCCGCTTTTCGACGCGCACTTCGCCACCGCCCTGACAGGTGGGACAGCGCTGCGAGGGCACGGTGCCCTTGCCCCGGCATACGGGACAGGGACGATTCACCGCGAACCCGCCCTGCCCGAATGACACCGTCCCCCGCCCTTTGCACTCCGGGCAGGTGCTGATCGTCGCACCCTTTGCCGCGCCGTTGCCACCACACGTCGGACACACCTCCGACATCGCCAACGTGATCGGCACGGCGCCGCCGAGCGCCGCGACGCGAAACGGAATGGTGACCTCCGTCTCGGTGTCTTCGGGCTCGGCTTCGCGTCCGGCGCCTCCCCGGCGGCCGAAGATCGACGAGAAGATGTCGCCGAGGCCGCCGAGATCGGAGATATCGAAATTGCCGCTGTCTGGGGGCGCGGAACGCCCACGGCGGCCGCCCTCGGGGCTGAACGCGCCGTAGCGGCGCATCTGATCGTATTTCTTCCGCTTGTCAACGTCGCTCAGCACGTCGTGCGCTTCGTTGATCTCTTTGAAGCGCTCGGCGGCCTGCGGATTGTTGGGATTGCGGTCGGGATGGTACTGCTTGGCCAACCGCCGGAAGGCCTTCTTGATTTCGTCCGTCGTGGCGGTCTCGGCGACTCCCAACACCTGATAGTAGTCGCGCTGTGCTGCCATTACTGGCCCTGCCAGGTCAACACCACGACGCGGGCCGGCCGCAACAACGTATCGCGCATCTTATAGCCCGGTTGCACCACCTGGCCTACGGTGTGGTCTTCCTCCGGTTTCGTCGCCGGCGCAGTCGTGACGGCTTCATGGACGTTGGGATCGAACGGCACGCCCGCTTGATCGATGCGCGTGACTCCGGCCGCCTCGAGCTCCTTCCACACCTTACGCTCGACCAGATCGACGCCATCGTGTAGCGTCTTTGAATCGATTTCGGCAGGATCGATGTGCGCGAAGCGGGACAAGTCGTCCAACGCGTCCGCGAGCCGCGCCACGAGCTCGGCCTGCGCGCGCGACCACACCTCGGCGCGCTCTTTCGTCGTCCGTTTGCGGAAGTTGTCGTACTCCGCGGCGAGACGCAGATGCCTGTCCTTCCAGGCGTCGACTTCCGACGGCCCGATAGGCTCAGCCTCCGGTGGCGCGGCGGCGGCGACCGGCTCCTGCGAGTCAGGATCGACGGAGGGCGGCGGCTGGCCCTGGTGACGTTTATGGGTCATAGATGGAAACTTCGGTCTGACAACAAGATAACCCCATGCCTCCGCGTCTGGAAAGCGCTACGCAGTTCGGTACGCTCCGACAAACTGCGTCATCTCTTCCAGAACCTGCGGCGCCGTGACCAGATCGTGAGACAGCTCGGGATGCCAATGGACTGCGGCGCGAGGAGTGAGGTGGTCGGCGAACTCGCGGGCCACGGCCGCATCGGTCACCGTGTCGGCCGCCCCGAGGATGAATAACAGCGGGCGCTCGATGCGCTGGAAGTCGGCGAGCACGGCTCGCTGCGCCCATTGCAGCTCGGCCCGTGCGCCGGCCGTCATGAATTCGGCGCCGCGTCCCGTCGGCAGAGTCGGCCAGAGGTCCGCCAGCTTCGCAGCCAGTCGTTTCCAGACAGCCGGCCGCGCGCGCGAGGCCAGCCAGGGGTTTTCGATGACGGCCGCGGCCGGCGGCTCGCCCGGTTGCGTCTCGAGATAGCGAAGTACAACGAGCGCGCCGAAGCCATGGCCGGCCAGAACCTGCGGAATGTCCTGCCGGCGCCGGACCGCGCGCCTGAGCGCCTGCAAGTCGCCCAGCAGCTGGCTGAAGCGGGAGAGATGCCCGCGTCGGCCTCCGGAGCGACCGTGCCCACGCTGGTCCAGGCAGTAGGCGGCAAACCCGGCGGCCTGCAGCTGCGTCCCCATCGCGCTGAATCGGTCGGCGGCGCCGGTGGGTTGCGGATGCCAGTCGTTGAGGAACAGCACCGCGACGGCGGGGCGGGCAGGCTCGTAGGCGTCGTAGACGAGCGGCGTGCCGTCGGGCGCGTTGATCTGGTTCATGGCACGTCCGCCAGCACGCGGCGCAACAAGTCGAGGGCGGCCTGCGCGGACCGCGCGCGGATCTCGCCACGATCACCGGGGAAGATGCGTTTGAGCGCCCGGGCGCGGGCCCCCAATCGCGCGGCGAGCCAGACGGTGCCGACCGGTTTGTCCGCCGTTCCGCCCGTGGGTCCGGCGATCCCGGTGATCGCCAGCGCGGCATCCACCGCGAACTGCCGTTGCACGCCCTCAGCCATCGCGCTGACGACCTGCTCCGACACCGCTCCATACTGCTCGAGCAGCTCGGGCGAGACATCCAACGTCCCGCTTTTTACGACGTCATCGTAAGCCACGACGCCGCCGATGAACACGCTCGAGGCACCCGGGACCGCTGTGATCCGGGCGCCCAGCAACCCGCCCGTGCACGATTCGGCGACTACCAGCCGACCCTTGCGCGCGCGCAGCTGATCGAGGACGACCGCAGCGAGGTCGGCGCCATCGGCACCGTAGGCATGCTCGCCCGCGCGTTCCCGCAGCACTGCCGCCACCTGTGAGAGGCGTCGCTCCGCCTCATCTTCACGCAGTCCCCACGCCGTTACACGCAGATCCACGCCTTCGGTCGACGGGAGGTACGCCAGCGTGAGGGGCGCGATCTCCTCCTCGATGGCGCCCACGCGCTCGGCGAGCGCCGATTCCGCGATGCCCGTCGTGCGCACCGATCGCGACCGTACCACGAGTCCCGTGCCGCGGGCCGCAAGGCGCGGGAGCACTTCTTCGGCGAGCAGCCCCCGCATTTCCGACGGCACACCCGGCAGCATGACGACGACTCGGGCTCGGTCCTCGACCCAGAGCCCCGGCGCGGTGCCACGCGGGTTGGGCAGCACCGTCGCACCCTCCGGCACCTCCGCCTGCGTGCGGTTCACGGCGGGCATCGCGCGGCCGAGGCGACGAAACCGGTCCTCGAGCGCGCGGAGCACCGTTTCGTCGAGCTGCAGTGCCTTGCCGAACACGGCGGCGACTTCGCGCTTCGTCATGTCGTCGCGTGTCGGACCGAGGCCCCCCGTGGTGATCACGAAGCCCGTCCGATCGAGGGCCTCGCTCACGGCGGCGCGAATCAGCTCGGGGCGATCGGCGACTGAAGTGTGACGGACGACTTCGACGCCCGCGGCGGCGAGCGCGCGTCCCAGCTCGGCGGCGTTCGTGTCGATGGTCTGGCCCAGCAGCAGCTCGGTGCCGATCGTGACGACCTCGAGCTTCACTTGCCGACTTTGAGGAGTGTCCGGTAGCGGTAGAGGTACACGAGGAGGGAATACACGGTCAGCACGATCGCGCCCGCGAGGGTCACGGCGACGAACCAGCCGTGGAACTGATCCCAGAAGTTGCGGAAAGCGCCGGCGAGGTGCATTTGCGCGATCGCGTCCTTCCAGGCGAACCACGCGATCGTTGCGCCGATGAAGACGTTCTGGACGACGGCCTTGAGCTTGCCGGCGCCCATCGCGGGAATCACGATGCCGCGGCGCTTCGCAAAGAACCGGAACGCCGTGATGAGCACTTCCCGGCCCACCAGCAGCAGCGCGACCCAGACGGGGAAGCTCCCCCACCATTTGATCGCGTAATCGACTTTGTCGGCGGCGAGAATCGTCGGGTGTCGCGTCATCCAAAAGATGGGAATCAGCGTCGCGAACAGCAACAGCTTATCGGCGATCGGATCGAGCAGCATGCCGAGCTCGCTGATCGTGCCGTAGCGGCGCGCGAGATAGCCGTCGACCAGATCGGAGAACGCCGCGATCAGAAATACGACGAAGGCGATGACCTTCGGCCAGTAGCCGGAGATGAACGGCAGCAGCGCGATCACCGGCGTAAGCGAAATACGGGCCAGCGTGATCATGTTGGGCAGGGTCCAGCGCATCGGAACGACCGTTAGCTCAGGGTCTTGAGGACCAGCTTGCTGACCGCCTTCAGAGTATCGAACACGCCGTCCCCGCGGACCGCCACGGCCTCGTGATACGGCGCGCGGCCGACCCACTCGGGGCCGACTTTCTCGACGAGGCTCTCGCCCGGATGGGCCGGATCGGGCGTCTGCTTCTGGCGTGCGGCGTCCTCGATCGGCCAGCCCGGGTTCAGCGACGCCTGGAGATCCTTGATCGGCGCGGCATTGGGAAGGTCGCGCTTGTTGTACTGAATCGCGAACGGGATCCTCGTCAGGTCGTACCCGTACACTCCGACATGTTGTCGTACAAGTTCTGCATCGACTCGACATTCGCTTCCATGCGCTCGATCTGGCTGTCGGCAACGAAGACGAGCCCGTCCACGCCTTTCAGGATGAGCTTGCGGCTGGCGTTGTAGTACACCTGCCCGGGGACGGTGTAGAGGTGGAAGCGCGTTTTGAAACCGCGAATCGTCCCGAGATCGACCGGCAGGAAGTCGAAGAACAGGGTGCGCTCGGTTTCGGTCGCCAGGGAGATCATTTTGCCGCGCGTGTTGGGCGAGACCTTCCCGTAGATGTGCTCCAGGTTGGTGGTCTTGCCGCCGAGGCCGGGTCCGTAATAGACGAGCTTGCAGTTGATCTCGCGGGACGCGTAGTTGATCATCGACATGGGCGCGTCCCGTTAACCGAAGAGTTTGTCAATTTCGTCTTCCGCCCCCTCGAGCAGGCCTTTTTGCTGCGCCTGGCCGGTGCCGACCCGATTGAACATTTCCGCGAACACCTTGTTGAGCTCTCCCACCACCGATTTGGCCTTGAGTTTGACGAGTCCGAGCGTGGCGCGTTGATCGAACAACACGACCAGGATCACGCGCTTCGCGACGTCCGCGAGATACATCGACTCGCGCTCGCCCTGATGCACGAGTGATGCGAACTCCGCCTCGCCGATCATCTTTGCGAGCTGATCGTTGGCGCTGAAGTCCGCGGCCGTGAGGGACGCAAACGCGGTGGGATCGAATTGCGGTGTTTCTCCGACGGTGGCGACGAGCTGGCCGTTGCGGTCGACGAGCAGCGCACAGCGGGCGTTCGAGTCACGCAGGAACGCCAGCAGGTGCGTCTGGATTTGCTTGAAATCGTTCTCGTTGAAAGACCAGCTCGCGGCCCCGGCCATGCGCCTCCTAGTGGGTCAGTCGGTCTCCGACATCTCGCGCCGTGCCGCCAGCGCCTGGGCAATCGTCACCGCATCGGCATACTCGAGGTCGCCACCCACCGGCAGGCCCCGGGCGATGCGCGTGATGCGCACGCCGATCGGCTTCAACAGCTGCTGCAGATAGGTGGCCGTCGCCTCGCCCTCCATCGAGGGATTGGTGGCGACGATCACCTCGCGCACCTCAGAGCCGTTCTGCAACCGCGCGAGCAACCGATCAAGATGCAGCTCATCCGGCCCGACGCCATCCAGCGGCGAAAGCCGGCCGCCCAGCACGTGATAGCGGCCGCGATAGCGGCCGGCCCGCTCGATCGCATTGAGGTCGCCCGACTCCTCGACGACGCACAACAGGGCCGCGTCACGCCGCGGGTCCGAACAAATCGGGCACGGATCCTCGTCGGAGAGGTTGCCGCAGGCCCCGCACGCCATGACCTTGCCCCGGACCCGCCGGATGGCGTCCGCCAACCGTTCCGCGGTTTCCGCGGGCTGCTTCAGCAGATGGAACGTGAGTCGTTGGGCGGTCTTACGCCCGATGCCGGGGAGCTTGGCGAGCTCCGCCACGAGCTCCTCGATGGCGGACACGGGGGCCGGGACCGACGCCTAAAGCGGCAGCTGGAATGGGAACGGCAGACCCGACGCCAGCTTCCGCACCTCGGCCTGATACAACTCGGCCGCGCGCTTCTGCGCCTCCGCCACAGCAGCCAGCACGAGATCTTCGAGCATCTCGACATCCCCCTGGGTGACTGCCTGGGGGTCGATCTTGATGCCGCGAATGTGCCCCCGACCATCGACCGTGGCCTGGACCATGCCGCCACCGGCCGATACCGTCAAAGTCTGCTGCGCCAGCTGAGTCTGGATCTCGGTCAGCCGCCCCTGCATCTGCTGGGAGAGCTGAAGCAGGCTAGATAAATCCGCCATACGTCGAAAGTTACCCCGCGTGATACCGTTGGCAAGCTATTCGAGCAACTCCAAATCTAATGCGTCGACCGCGGCGCTCAGAGTCGGATCTTTGGCCCGCAGACTCTTCAGTCGCTCCGCATTAGCACTCTGCGGAGTCATCCGCCGCCGCCAGCCCCCCCCGTTCCACCGGCCGCGATCTGTACGCGTGGGGCTTCGCTGATGTACACACCGAGGGCCTGCGCGATCGCTTCGCGTTGCCGCTCGAGTCCCTCGGCATGTACGGCGTTCCCGGGACGAATCGTCACGATCCGGCCGTCGACCGTGAGGACCTGCGCTTCGGCGAGGAGACTGCCGAGGAGTGGAGTTTTGCCGCGGGCGTCCTGGACGACCTGGGACCAGATCGAACGGACGTTCTCCAGAGTCGGCTCTAACTTTTTACCGGGGACGGGGGACGGGGGACCGGGGACGGGTGGAGCTGATGGGGATGGGGTCGGCGCTGGTGCCGGGGTGGTGTTCCCCCTCCCCCGTCCAACGTCCCCCGTCCCCAACGCCTCAATCACTTCGGATAGCTCGACCGTCCGATCCAGCATCGCCCATCTCAGCAGCAGCACTTCAACGAGCAGACGTTGATTCGCGCTGCGGCTGAGTCGCTCCTCGGAATCGCTGAGAATCGTGAGCAACCGGACCACATCGGCGGGCGGCAGCTGCGGCGCGTACTCGCGCACCACGGCCTCGGGCTGACCGCCCACGCCCACCAGCAGGAGGGCGCGCAAGGTCTCGGCCGCGCCGTTCACGAACTCGCCGAGATCAGCGCCCGCCTCGAGCAGTCGCTCGACCAGTGGGAAGACGCCCGACGGATCCCGCTCGGCGATGGCGCGGAGCATGTCGGCGTACAGCTCGTCGGGAATCAGGCCCAGCACCTCGCGCACGCGCGCGACCGTGACGGGACCTTCCCCGAACGACAACACTTGATCGAGCAGCGACAGCGCGTCGCGCATGCCACCGTTGGCACTTTTGGCGATCAAGTGCAGCGCGTCGTCCTCGACTTTGAGCTGCTCGGCCTGCGCGACCTGCTGCAGCCGGGCGACGATCGCGTGCGGACCGATGCGCCGGAAATCAAAGCGCTGCAGCCGTGACAGAATCGGCGCCGCGGTGTTGGCGATCTTCTGCGGCTCGGTCGTGGCGAACACGAACACGACACGCGGTGGGGGCTCCTCGAGAATCTTGAGCAGCGCGTTCCACGCCTCACGCGTCAGCATGTGCGCTTCGTCGACGATGTAGACCTTGGAGCCCGCCTCGGTGCTCGCCGCATACATTGCCCGCTCGCGCAAGTCGCGCGCGTCATCGACGCCGCGGTTGGACGCGGCGTCGAGCTCGACGACGTCAAGATTGGCCGCCCCGGTCCAGATCCGGCGGCACGAATCACATTGGCCGCACGGCTCTCCGGCCGCCGCACGACGCTCGCAGTTCAGGGCCATCGCGAGAATGCGCGCGGCGGTGGTTTTCCCCACGCCGCGGGGCCCCGCAAAGAGATAGCCGTGAGCCACGCGGCTCTGCGCCACGGCGCCTCGCAGGGCGGCGGCCACGTGGTCCTGGGCGACGAGATCGGCGAATTGCTTGGGACGATACTTGCGCGCTAGTGCAATCATTGAGTCCTAATCTACACCGGAGCACGAATGTTCAATGATCAATAGATCATTGAACATTGATCAGTGATCATTGATATTTCAGGCGCCCCAGGTCCGCAGGCTTTCCGCTCGTGAACCGCGTCAGGCCCCCGCAGGGAGCAGCGCTAAACGATGCCGGGATTCGTTGCGGGGTGCCTGGGGCATTCCACATCCAATAATCAATGTCCAATGATCAATGTTCAATGAACATTGATCATTCGCCACGGCGCACCTTCCGCTTACCGACAATCGACCTTTCCAGGAGCAACGCGAGGCGGGACTGTGACCGTGAGGTATTGGCGCATGCCATTGGCGATGACGGCAAGACTCGTTGTGCCCGCCTGATCAGGCTTCAGCGTCACGGTACCCGCCGCGCTGTCCTGCGCCACGCCCACCACTCGGAAGATGCGCGCGTCCGCTACCGCGGCGCGCAGGCTGAGGAGCGGCGTGGGATTCGCGAACGCATCCTGCGCGGAGACGCGCAACACGACGCTCGAATCGGGACGGATCGCGAAATGACCCGACAGGCTCGATGACCCGCACAACACCACGAGCTGCGCCGCGGGACCCGCCACGACGTTGAACGCGACCTGTTTCTCGACGACGCCCATTGCCGCGATCACCGTCGCCGAGCCGATGCGCTCGCCCAACGTGACTCCCACGTGGACTTGCCCCACGGCGTCCGTGGGCGCGACGGCGGGCTGGATGCTGGCGTTGATGCCCGTGAACGTCACCGCCTGACCGGAGAGGACCGCGCCCGCCGAATCGCGCGCCTCGAACACCAGCGCGCGGGGCAGCTGGCTGCCGGCGGTGCCGCGCTGCCCTCCGCCCGACACGAAGCCGCTGCGCTCGGCCGAGACTCTGATCAGGATGCGTTGCACCTGAATGACGGCCTGCGGGGGCGGAGCCGGTGGCGGCGCCGCCGCCGGCTTCGGGGAAGTCCGCCGCGGCGCGCGGCGGCGTGCACAATCGTCGACCGCGGCGAGCAGCGAGGGCTCGGCGCCCAGCAGTCGGAAGTCGTTGCGATCGCGGTCCGTGGGCTGGAACGTGAGGCAGTTGCGCCGCACCAGCTGCGCCAGCTCCCCCGGTGACATCCCCGCGCCCGACAGGAGTCGCACCAGGTCGCTCTTGCGCAGCGGTGCCGAGCCTTGCAGCACCAGCGCGGCGAGCATTGCGCTCAGGGCCGCGGGCATCCCGACCGCTCGAAGCCGCTCTCGACTGAATCGACGGAGGCGTACATCGCCTGATCCTGTGTCGCCCGGCGCTGATCGAACGACGCCATGCGCGCGCGACGCTCGATGTTGTACGTGGCCCACAGGTTCTCGACCGCGACGAGCCCGGTGGCGAGCCCGTTGCAATCCATCCGGCCGCTCGCGAACAGCGCGGCGCGGTCCTGGAAATTGCGCACGGCGCGCGACAGCGAATCCGTCAGGCGGTCGAAGCGCGCGAATGGTGACGGCGGCGCCACAGGCTGCGGGACGGGCACCGGCACGGGCACAGGTGCGGCCGCCGGTGGGGGCACTGCCACCGGTGGGGGGGCGGGTGGCACGGCGGGGGCGGTTGTGGTAGGCCGGCGCCGCGACGCCGGCGGTGCCGGCGTCCGCGTGGTCACGCGCGCGACCAGCTGCTTCGCACGATCGAGCAGTCCTACCCACGGCGGTGGCACGCCCGGATTAGCAACAGGAGAATTGCGACGCGGCGGAGCCAGGGACCGCGCCGCTTGTAGCGGCGCGGTTTCGGTGCCGGCTTCCTCCTCTCATCCTCTTCGAGCAGCCTGAACGTGGGCGACGATATCCGCCGCGCAGGCGCCGCAGCGCGCGGCAGCGGGGGCGGCGGCGGCACGGCACGCACCGATTCCGGCGTCACGGTCCACGGGATCTCGTCGGTCTTTAGCGGCGGTGGTGGTGGTGGCGGCGGTGGCGGTGGCGGCGGTGGCGGCGGTGGCGGCGGTGGCTTCGGCGCCGGAGGTTCATCCCGAACGAAAACTGGCGCTTTGGGTGGCGGCGGAGGGGGAGTCGGCACCGGCGGCGGAGCCGGCTCGTCATCCGCACTCGATTTGATGACCGGAATGTCGTCCGCGCTCGAGCGCATGATCCGGAAGCCGCGTTTCTCGGCGGCGGGCGGCGGCGGCGCCTTGGCTTCGACCTCTTCTCCTTCTGGAGTTTCCGCCTCAGCCGGTGGCGGAGGAGGTTCCGGCGGTTTGGGCTTCGGCCCTGTGAGGGTGGGGCCGTACGGTTTGTAGTTTCGCCACACAATGAACGAGCGCTTTTTTCCGTCCGGCTTGATCGAGTCGGGCTGCAGCAGCTCGTAGAACGGCAGTGGCGTCTTGTGCCAGTCGGCGTTGCCCTGGGTCGAGCGAAAGAATCGGCCCGTCACGCCGCCCGCTTCGGCCGCGACGAGGATCGCGACCTGCCAGGGATCGGTGAAGAATTTCTCGTGGGTTTCGACGTCGTGCGTCGTGAGGAAACCACCCTGCCCCGGATGGCTGTGGTACCAGCCGAGCAGCGTCCCGGCAGCTTTCTTGAGCTGCTCCTGCATGCGGTCCCACAGGCGCGACACGACGACCTCGGTCTTGTCGCCGTAAATCGCCTGGCTGAGCTTCAGCGTCTTATCGATGATGGTGTACAGCACACCCGTTTCGGGGTCGCGGTACACATCGCCAATCAGGAAACCAAAGATCGCCTGGGTGGGCGAGCTCTTGATGTGATCCTGGAGCGCGATGACGGCTTCCTGCTGAAAGAAGATCGGATACGGCGAGCGGCTCGACGGGCGCCCCGGCGAGGTAGTGCCCGGCGCCGCGGGCGGATTCCACAGGATCGCCCGGTCCATGGGCATCGCCTGCGCGCGAGGCTCGGGCCGCGCGCTCACCGCAACGTCTCCAGGATGATCCGGGCGGCGCGCTCGACGTCGGCCCGGCTCACATCGAGATGCGTCACCGCGCGCAGCCGCCGCGGTCCCCACGGCGCGAGCCGGACTCCGGCCTGCGTCAGCCGCTGCGACACCGACTCGGGTGTGTCACTGCTGCGCAGCAGGTCGACCATCACGATGTTCGTCTGTGGGTCTGACGGCCTGACGACCGGACTGCCGGAAAGCAATTCGGCAAAACGGCGAGCGTTAGTGTGATCCTCACTGATCCGCGCCAGGTTGTGATCGAGCGCGTACAATCCCGCGGCGGCGAGAATCCCCGACTGGCGCATCCCGCCGCCCAGGCGTCTGCGGATCTCCCAGGCGCGGGCGCGCCACTCCTTCTTGAATCCGAGGCATGACCCCACGGGACAGCCGAGTCCCTTCGAGATGCTCACCATCACCGTGGCGGCGCCTTGGGCCAGCCGCGCCGGCGTCACGCCGGCGGCCACGGCGGCGTTCCAAAGCCGCGCGCCGTCGAGGTGGACCGCGAGCCCGGCGTCACGCGCCGCGCGGGTCAGCCCGTCGACCCCCGCGGCATCGAGCACGCGCCCGCCGGCGGTGTTGTTCGTGTTCTCGATCACGAGTGCCGTGATGCGCGGGACGTGTGGCGACGGAGCCCGGAGGGCGCCGCGCACCAAGTCCGCGGTGAGCAGGCCGTCGGGCGTGGTGATCGGCCGAATCTGCACGCCCGACAGCGCGGCGACGCCGGCCATCTCAGAGTGCACGAGGTGCGCGTTGGCTTCGAGCAGCAGCTCGGTGCCCGGCGCGGTAACCAGGGCGATGCCGGTCTGATTGGCCTGGGTGCCCGAGGGAAAGAAGAGCGCGTCCCCGGTGCCCAGGAGCTCCGCGATGCGCTCCTCGAGGCGGCGTGTAGTGGGATCGCCGTCCAGCACGTCGTCGCCGACCTCGGCGTCGGCCATGGCGCGCCGCATCCCGGGCGACGGCTTGGTGACGGTATCGGAACGGAGATCGATCAGGGTAGACGTCATCCGAGGCGCACGCGTTGCTGGCGTCGCATGCGCATCAGGTCGTAGGTCTCGGCCACCTCGCCGCCCAGCAGGAACACGTAGGACGTGTAGTAGATCCACAGAATGAACAACAGGAAACCGATCAGGTTCGCATCGGACGTGACGCGATCGAACGTCACGAAGTGCGCGACGTACAGGGCATACAGACGCTTGGCGAGCTCGAACGCGATCGCGCAAAACAGCGACGCCACCACGCCGGTGCGCCAGTAAATGCGGCGGCTCGGCAGATATTTGAAGATCACGTAGAACAGCGCGGTGCTGAACACCAGCGAGGCGAGCTGCGACCAGGCGCCGCGGTTGGTGGACGCGAGCGCAATCGCGAGGAACAGCGCACCCGCGACGAAGACCATACCGATGTCGATCAGCTTGGCCCTCGGCCAGGATCGGTTCTCCTCTGTGTCGAACACTTCGTTCAGGGCCGCCCGCAGTCCCCCGAACATACGAGTCGAGAACCACAGGAACAGGGGCGCCGCGAGGAGCGTGAGGTGTCCGCGCCGCGCGACGAGGTCGCCGAGGGCGCGCTCGATGAAGCCGAACTGCCCGGTTTCCCCGCCGCTCGCGGCGGGGAGGAAGCGCTCCAGCAGCTCGTGAACGTTCAGCTGCTGGACGGTCAGCTGGTGCTGGGCGAGGTACCCGACGACGGCGAGGACGAGCCCGACGAACGGAATGGCAGTGAGGAGGATATCGAACGACAGGGCGCCGGCGAGAAACGGAATGTTGTCTTCGTAGGCTGCCTCGAGGGTGCGCCGGACGACGCCGGTGACCGTGCGGTGCCAGCCGCCTTCACCATTCACGCGAGCGGCTCGTCCTCCTCCTCGGACTGAGGGGGCACCGGTGGGCGAGCCCGGGCACGACGGCGGCGGGCGGCGTCGAGCCGGCGACGCAACTGCTCGCGCGTGCCGAGCTCCGGTTCTTCCTCTGCGTCCTCGTTCTCCTCCGCCTCGTCCTCCGCTTCCTTCAAGAGTCCGCGGACCTCATCGACCTTGTCCTCGGCCAGCTCTTTCAGATTGCGGAGCCCCTTCGTCACCTTGCGGCGGGTGCTCTCCCCGCCTTCGGTCGGCGCGAACACGAATCCCGCCACGGCGCCGAGCACGATCCCGAACAGCCGACACCAGCGCCGCCCGCGGCGCAGCGTGGGAATCGAGCTTCGGTTTGACGTACCTGTCCGTCGCGGCCCGCGTGCCCTTCACGCGCAGCTGCTCGAACAGGAACGTGAATGTCTTCTCGAGATCCGCCCCGATCGCGGCGCGCACGTCGGCGGGAAGATCCCAGAACCGCCGCTTGAACGGTCCGATCGCCTTCTTGCGGCTCTTATAGATGAACTGCTCCTCGGTGTCGCCTTTCTTCCATTCCTCTTTGGCTTCCACCTTGACCCACTCGTTGACCTCGCGCCGCAGATCCTGCGGGAGAGCGGGATGATCCATGACGATCGTCTGGAAATTGGTGGCGAGGTGGATCTCGACCGCCTCACACTGCGGAAACTGCGAGAACGCTTCCGGCGGCAGCGTCGACGCGCCATGCTGGACCGCGCCGCCGAGTCCGTACTTTTTGCGTGCGTCTACGGAGAGGGCCTGCAGCGCCTCCAGATCGAGCTTCACCTTGGCGATCGAGCCGTCCGGCAGCACGACACCGCCATGGCTGGTCCCGGTCTGCACCGAGATCTTCGAGATGCCGGGCGAGGTGCCGAGCGTCTGGAGCGTGCGGTTGTAGCCCTCCATGAACGCCTTGAGCTCGTGCACGTCGCTGTTCTTGCCGCCGACCTCGCCGATCTCGGCGCCCACCGACACGGTGACGCCGTCCGGCTCACGGTCCCGGATGAATTGCGTCAGCTCGGCCGCGCGCTCGTAGTTGGTGCGCTGCTGTTCGTCGAGGTTGGGCTTGGAGAGATCGACCAGCGTCGACGTGTCGACGTCGACGTTGTAGAAGCCGGCGTGCAGCTCTTCCTCGATCAGCGCACGCAGTGCTTTCAGCTCGGCGTCCGCGTCAGCCGCGTACTTCTTCGCGTTGACCTGGACGTGGTCGCCCTGGATGAACAGGGGGCCGGTGAACCCCTCCCGCAGCGCCGCCGCGGTCATCACCGCCACGTATTCGGCGGGCCGCTGATCGGTGTAGGCGATCTCGCTGCGCGCGATCTCGCAGATGATCGCGCCGGCGTCGAGTCGCTTGGCCGCGCGGAAGATCGCGCGCCCGGCGTCGTAAGAGAGAATGCGGACGTTCATCGCCGGCGTGGTAAATGGGGGCACGTCGCCGCGGCCGCGCGCCATGTACAGCTCGTGGATCGAGGCAGGCCGCACGCCGGCGCGCTGCCCGATCTCCCAGATCATCCACCGCGCCTGCGTCTTCTCGTCTTCGCTCCCGAAGACCGCCTGGCGCACCAGCGCGTCCATCTTGGCGCCTTGGCGAACCGCCGGATTCTCGAATTCCTTGAGCATGAGCGTTCCCGCCTCCTGGCGGCGGAATTTATGCCCCGGGTAGGTCGATCACCAGCCCGTCATGCGCGGGCGCGATGCCCGCCGGCAGTTTGGCCGCGAGCGCGGCGTGCGTGTGCTCGTGCGTGAGATGCGTGAAGAACGTCCGTGGGGCGCCGACGCGCCGGGCGGTCTCGACGGCCTCGGGAATCGAAAGATGGAGGGGATGCGGATGCGACAGCAGCGCGTTCAGGACCAGCACCTCCACACCTTTCAGCACGTCGACCACACTCTCCGGAATCACTTTCACGTCGGTGAGATACGCGATCGGACCCACGCGATATCCAAAAACCTCCTGCGCCCCGTGGGGCAGCGAGAGCGCCAGGACCGGGACGCCCGCAATCGCCGTCGTCACGCCGGGCGGGAGGACGTGGGCCGAGAGCTCCGGCTTGCTCGTGCCCGCCGGCACGACGATCGACGGATCGAAGATGTACGGGAATTTGGCAACCAGCTCCGCCATCGTGGCGCGCGAGCCATAGGCGGGGAGCATCGCTCCCTGCCGGACCGAGAGGGCGCGCAGGTCATCGATCCCGTGCACGTGATCGGCATGGGCGTGCGTGAACAGCACGGCGTCCACGTGATCGATTCCGGCCGAGACGAGCTGCAGGCGCAGCTCCGGTGGCGTATCGATCAGAAATCGCTTGCCGCGGGTGTCGATCAAGGCGGCGGTGCGGGTGCGTCGGTCGCGGGGGTCAGCGGATGAGCAGGTGGGACAGCGACAGCCAATCTGCGGCACGCCAAACGACGTGCCGGTGCCGAGCAGGGTCAACCGCACTTCACACCTGCTCGACCTTGATGAGATTCGTGCTGCCGGACACGTCCCACGGCACGCCTGCCGTCATGACGATGCTGTCGCCGGGCTTTGCATACTGGCGCTTGAGAATCAGGTCACGCACAACGGTCAGCATCGCGTCGTAGCCCGGCACGTGGTCCACCAGCACCGGGATGATGCCCCAGACCAGCGCCAGCTGCCGATAGGTCGGCAGTTCGGTGGTCACTGCGAGAATCGGAACGGGGGGACGCAGCGCGGCGACTTTGCGCGCCGTAAACCCGCCCTTGGTGAGCGTCACGATGAGCGGCGTCTTGAGCATGCGCGCCACGGCGTGCGTGCCCCAGGCGATCGCGTCTTCGGTATGCACTCCGTCCCGGGCCATGCGCCGCTCTTCCCGCTGCCGCAGCGGGTGCCGCTCCATTTCTCGGATGATCCGGTCCATCGCGCGCACGGCCTCGACCGGGTACTGCCCGACCGCGGTCTCCGCCGACAGCATGACGGCGTCGGTGCCGTCGAGGATCGCGTTGGCGACATCGGAGGCCTCGGCCCGCGTGGGCCGCGGGTTGTGCACCATCGATTCCAGCATCTGGGTCGCGGTGATCACCGGCTTGCCCTGGTGATTCGCTTCGCCGATCAGCCGCTTTTGGACGAGCGGCACCTGCTCGAACGGCAGCTCGACGCCGAGGTCACCACGCGCCACCATCACGGCATCCGACACGGCTACGATCTTTTCGAGATTGTCGAGCGCAGTCGCCTTCTCGATTTTCGCCACGAGTTTCGTGGAGCCGCGGGCGAGGGCGCGGAGCTCCTCGATGTCCTCGGGCCGGCGGACGAAACTCAGCGCGAGGTAGTCGACGCCGATCTTCAGGGCATCCTGCACGTCCTCCCGATCCTTCTCGGTGAGCGCCGGCGCCGACACCTGGACCCCGGGGAGGTTCATTCCCTTGTGGGCCGTCAGAATACCGCCGTCGATGACGCGGCCGCGCACGCGCGGAGCGTCGACGCCGGTGACCTCCACCGACAGCAGGCCGTCATTCAGCAGGATCCGGGAGCCGACGCGGGCGTCAGTGGCGAGGCCTTCGTACGTCGTGGGCAGCTCATCGCCCCGCGCGACGTCCTCGGGGGCGAACACCACCTGCTGACCCGCCGTGAGCTCCCGCGGCGCGGGCAAATCGCCGACGCGAATGCGCGGGCCCTGGAGGTCGAGCAGGATGGCGATCGGCAGGTCCATCTGCTTCGCGACGCGCCGGGCGGCGGCGATCCACTCCGCACGCAGCTCGGCGGTGCCGTGGGACGCATTGATGCGCAGCACGTTGGCTCCGGCCTGGAGCAGCGCGCCGATGCTCGTCTGGTTCCCGGTCGCGGGTCCCAGGGTCGCGACGATCTTAGTGCGGCGAATCGGCGGGCCGCCGTTCGTTCGGTTATCCACAAATGCACGCGCCTCTGGAGGTGTGGAAAACTAGCCGGGTTGCAGGGGAATACTGCATAAAGATTCGCACATTTGTATAGGGGTTCAGCGCACGACCTCGAGCGACTTCTGTTCGAGCCTCCCCTTGAGCTCCTGGAGTACGTGGATCGTGCGCGCCATGGCCGACGCCGGCATCCCCTCGATCGTGCGGGCCGCGAGGCGCCGCTCCAGCTGCCCCACCCGCAGCAGGACCTCGAGACCGTGCCGCGTGAGCGTGACCCGCACGCCCCGATCGTCGTCGGGATCGGTCGTGGTTTCGACGAGGCCTTTCGCCTCGAGGCGTTGGATGAACGTCGTCGCGGCAGCGCGCGAGACGCCCAACTCGCTGGCGACATCGCTGGGACGCGCGCCGTCCGGCCCGCCGAGATCGACCGCCTGCATGGCCGCGTGGGCCCGCTGCGACAACCCGAAGTTCTTGTAGGCGCGATTCCCCGCACGCTCGATCGCGTGGTAGGCAGCCGCGACCGCGTCGGTCAGCTGCAGCGCCAGTTCGGAGCGATCGGACATATAATTAACATGTTGATAGTTAACATACTAAACAGATTTCAGCCCCGCAAGAGCAGGGTATTCAGCAGGTTTCCGACCAGTCGACCTTCGATTCCTGTTTGCAGCGGAGACACTTGAGCGCATCGGGCTTCCCGCTGAAATCCTGGCGCTCCTGGCAGTTGGGACACACTGCGTAGGTCGTCGTGACCTCCTCCCCTTCCCTGCCGCCCAGGGTAGGGCGGAGCAGACCGGTGCGGACCACGATGCTCCAATGGTCGGGCGGGTTCTCGCGAACCGCGACGTCGATGCGGCTCACGCGCACCGGCCGCTTGCGCACCTCGATCACCACTTTGCCGTCGTCGGTCTCGTCTACGATCGGATACCAGGCGCCGCGGCGTAGGACGTCGGCGACGTTGTCCAGACACCGCGCCCAGCCGCGGGGTAACTGGGAAGAGGAGGGGGGAGCCATGGCCGCGGCCAATGTAGCACATCCTGTTAAGTTCCGTTATGCGCACGATCGGAACGGTCACACATCTGCAGATCCAACGCGGCTCCTTGAAGCGCGGCGATAAACCCACACGCATCTACGATCCCACGCCGCTGCTCTCGGTTCGGACGCTGAACGTCACGCCCGACGGCGCGCTCGGCGCGAGTCCCGATGGCGGCGAGACGTGGATCGTGGACGTGCACCACCGCGCCCACCCGGCCACCAAGAACGAAGACGGCCTGCACGGCATCTCGCTCGGCTTCACGTCGCACTACATGGCGATGCAGGAGCGCTTCGGAGATCACCTGGAGGTCGGGTGTGCCGGCGAGAACATCATCGCCACGGCCGACCGGCGATTCACGTACGACGAGCTGGCGAATGGCGTCGCGATCCTCGCGCCTGACGGCACGGAGCGGGTGCGGCTCAAGGTGCTCCAAGTGGCGCACCCATGCCGGCCGTTCACGGGATGGGCACTCGGAAAAACAGTGGAGCCGGAAGAGCTGAAACAGCATCTCCAGTTTCTCGACAATGGCATGCGGGGGTTTTACTGCGTGGGTGAGGGGATCGGCACGGTCGCGCTGGGGGATTTGGTCGCGATCCCTTAGACACGAGACGCCGAGGTAGACGCCGGGAGGCCGAGCGGCTGAGGGGCTGTGAGGATAAAAGCCGAGGGGTCAGGAAGTTTTCTCCTGACCCCTCGCTCCGCAAACCCCTCAGCCGCTCGGCCTCTGCGCGTCTAGGATAGCTCGTCCCACGCCATCGCCGCGCTCTTATGGCAGCGATCGCACGTCATGTCGTTGGTCCTGGCCTCGATGCCCTGCCGATGCCGGCACGCGGGGCAGACGGCGTAGGTCAGCGGGAAGATTCGCCCGAGTCGCTCGATGACGCGCGGCTCGCACCGTACGATGGTCCACCGCTCGGGCGGATGATAGCGAATCTCGAGGAATCGCCGGTCGACCGGCACGTTGTGTCGATTGACGTCGAGGACGACGATGTTGCTCGAGGAGATGCGAACGACGGGATACCAGGCGCCGCGACGCAGCGTGTGCGCACCGGCGGGACCGACACGCGCCCAACCCTTCACCTGAAGGCGAGTGGGCGTGACCATCCGGTGGCTGCTTTCCATGTCTGTAGACTACCTACCTGCGCAAGTGGCCGTCGTGACTGGAGTCACAGGGGACAAGGTCGCTCCCGGTCAACCACACTCCGAAAAGCCGCAGACGTGACATTTAGCACATCCTTCGATAAACGCCAGCTGGGAGCCACAGTCGGGACAGGCGCCGATGAAGTCTTGCTCCGGCCGCCGCCCCCCGAGCAGCGCTTCGGCTCCCCCCTCGGCCCCCCCCGCCGCCGGCGCCGGGACGCCCTGGGAGGGACTGGGCGCGAGGAGGTCCTGCTGCACTCCCTGCTTGTCCTGCATCCACTTTTCGATGGCGATCCCGATCGCGTCGGGCACCGACATGACCTTGTTCGGGCCGAGGCCGACGGCACGGTCGGACGAGATGCCGCGAAGCTGCCGGTAGATCTCCGGCAGCGGCACGCCGCACCACCCGCCTTGCCGAGCGACATGAAGACTTCGAACGGCTGACCCTTGTCGTCCTCGGTGATGGTCACGTACATCGTGCCGAGCGGTGATTCGACGCGGCGCGTCGACCCCTTGAGCAGATCAGGGCGAGACCGCTTGGCGCGGCGCTGCAGATTCTCCGCTTCCACGTCATGCAGCCGCTCACGGGTGAGCTGCAGCTCGGTCTCGAGCTCGGCAATCCGGCTGAGGGCTTCGACCGGGGCAGCCGCCTCCTGCACCTTTTTGGCGGTCGAGCCGGTCGACAGCACCTGATTCTCGCGCGCCCCGTCGCGATACACCGTCACGCCTTTGCAGCCGAGCTGAAAGGCGTAGCGGTAGATCCGCTCGACGTACTGCTCGGTCGCGTCGTTCGCAAAGTTGCAGGTCTTGGAAATCGCCGAGTCCGTGAACTCCTGGAAGGCACCCTGCATTTGAATGTGCCACTCGGGCGTGACGTCGTGCGCGGTCACGAAGACGCGCTGCCACTTCTCCGGCACCGCATCGAAGTGGATGTGCCCCGCCTCGGCGATCTGCTTCATCAAGTCTTCGGAGTACCAGCCTTCGCGCCGGGCGATCGCCACGAAGTCTTCGTTCACGTCGGGCATGAGCACGCCCGCCTGATTGCGCATGAACGCGACCGCGAAGAGCGGCTCGATGCCTGACGAGCAGCCGGCGATGATGGAAATGGTGCCGGTCGGCGCGACCGTCGTGAGGTTGCAGTTGCGCAACCGGCGCATCGGACGAATGCGCTCGCCCGTGGCGGTCCGCGCGCAGCTGGCGTCCGGCCCCCAAATCGAGCGCTCCCACTCCGCAAACGTGCCGCGCGTTGCGGCCAGCTTCTCGGACGCGACCTTCGACTCCTCGTCGATGAACTCCATCAGCTTGCGGCCCAACGCGACGCCCGCATCGGAGTTGTACCCGATGCCCAGACGCACGAGCAGGTCGGCCCAGCCCATGATGCCGAGCCCGATGCGGCGGATGCGCTTCGCGAGGTCGTCGATCTCGGCGAGCGGGTACCGGTTCGCGTCGATGACGTTGTCGAGGAAATGCGTGCAGAGGTGCACGGCCGTGCGCAGGCCCTCCCAATCCACATCGCCGTTCTTGACGAACAGACCGACGTTGATCGAGCCGAGGTTGCACACGTCGTAGGGGAGCAGCGGCTGCTCACCGCACGGATTGGTCGCCTCGTAACTGCCGAGGTGGGGAACCGGGTTGTAATGGTTGGCGCGATCGATGTAGAACACGCCGGGCTCGCCGGTCTTCCACGCGCCGTGCACGATCTGCTTGAAGACCTCGCGGGCGTCGAGCTGCCCGACCACCTTGCCGGTGCGCGGGTGGATCAGGTCGTAGGACTGCCCCGCTTCCAGCGCCGTCATGAAGGCGTCGGTGACGGCGACGGAGATGTTGAAATTCGTGACCTGGGTGAGATCATCCTTACAGTGGATGAAATCCATGACGTCGGGATGATCGACCCTCAGGATGCCCATGTTGGCGCCGCGCCGGGTCCCGCCCTGCTTCACGACGTCGGTCGAGGCATCATACAGCTTCATGAACGACACGGGCCCGGAGGCAACGCCCATGGTCGAGCGCACGACGTCGTTCTTGGGGCGCAGCCGTGAGAAGGAGAAGCCGGTCCCGCCGCCCGACTGATGGACCAGGGCCATCGCCCGCAGCGTGTCGTAGATGCCGGAGCGCCCGTTCGAGAGCGCGTCCTCCACCGGGAGCACGAAGCACGCCGACAGCTGGCCGAGGGGACGGCCGGCATTCATCAGGGTGGGGGAGTTCGGCATCCATACGCGCGTCGCCATCAGCTCGAAGAATGTCTCGGCGAGGCTTTCCACAGCCCGATTCGAGGCACCATAGGTCCGATCGGGACCGGCGATCGTGCGCGCGACGCGCCAGAACAGGTCGTCCGGGCGCTCCACCGGCTTCCCCTCGTCGTCCTTCACGAGGTAGCGGCGCTCGAGCACGGTGAGAGCGTTGGCGCTCAAATCGAGACTCTTCATGCACATCTCACGGCGTATAGAGTGAAAAATGGAAGTTAAATGGACGTGGAGGCCCAAGGTAGGGATGCGGGGAGACCACGGCAAGACTGAAGACTCGCGTTGGCGTGCCTCACTCTCCGAGTATCAACATCACAAACTTGCTCGCTCGAGCGGAAATGTCCCGCGACGGTGCCGCTCGGCTTCGGCGACGTAGTGCTCCCAGGTCCCCCGAATCCGCGCGCGGAGCGTGTCGTCCACCGCGCGGGTGACCCGCGCCGGCACGCCCATGACCAGCGAGCCGGGCGGCACCTGCATCCCCTCCGGCAAGACGGCCCCCGCGGCGATCACACTCCCCCTGCCCACGCGCACGTCATTGAGCAGGATGCTGCCCATCCCGATCAGGCACTCGTCCTCCACGACGCAGGCGTGGAGAATGACCCGGTGGCCCACCCCCACATGGGCACCGATGAGCGCCGGCTTCCCCTCATCCACATGCACGATCGTCGCATCCTGGATGTTGGTCGCCTCGCCGATCACGATCGGGGCCATGTCGCCCCGCAGCACGGCCTGATACCACACGCTCGACCGCGGCCCCAGCGTCACGTGTGGATTTTGGGTTTGTGGATTACTGGCGCACCGGTTGGAACGGCCACTGCACCCACGCCTCGGTCGGCTCGCCGTTCTTCTGCGCCGGATTCCAGCGCAGGTTCCTGGCCATGTCGAGCGCTTCGTTGTTGAAAGTTTCGACGTTGGAGGGGACGAAGACGCGCGCCTCCTGCGTGGTGCCGTTCCGCGACACGCGCACGAGCAGGATGGCCTGGCGGGGGAACACCGGTGCGTCCTGCGCCACCGGAATGAGCGTGGGGGACAGGGGCACCGGACGCGTGTCGAAGCAGATGTTGTCCTGGTTGTACGCCGGGCCGAACTTGTCGCAGGGACCGCTGTCGTCATCGCTGGTCTGCATGTCCACGCGCACGTTGTAGGTCTCACCCGGTGTGATGATGACCTGGCGGTCGTAGGTTTGATACCCGCTCGCGTGCACGGTCAGGTGGCGGACTCCGGACGGCAAGTCGAGCTGATTGCCGCGCACTGGTTGACCATCGATGGTGACGCGAGCGTTCTGCGGCAGGTTCTGCAGCACGAGCTTTCCCGGCGACCCGGGCGCCGGGGGCGGTGGCTCGACCGGCCTCGAAGTCGAATCCGAACCCCGCTTGGTGGTGTCGGTCGCGGCGAGCCGGGTCGTGTCGCGCGCGCCCGTCGGGTCGGGAGTCCCGCCCCCCCCGCTCGACTTCGCGAAGATCAGCCCCTGCTTGTAGGCGTAGAAGCCGGCGCCGCCGAAGACCGCACCGACGATGATCAGCCACAGCAGCAGCCCCGACAGCGCGGAACGGTGCGGCCGTTCTCCCACGAGCGTCGCCGGCACGCCCTCCCCTACCGGAGGTCGCGTGCCGGTGGCACGCGGGAGCGGCGTGGTCGGCGCCGAGGACATGCGCACGCCGGACATCGAGGGCATGGCCATCGTCGCGTCCGTCGTGAACGAGACGGAGCGGCCGCCCTCGAGCACGCTGACCAGCTCCTCGGCGTTCTGGAAACGCGCCGCGGGCGTCTTGGCCATCATTTTTCTGACGATTTCGAACAACTGCCGCTTTTCGGGATTCTCGAGCGGTGGTGTCGGGATCTCCTCCATGATGTGCTTGTAGCCGATGGAGAAGGAATCCTCGCCGTCGTAAGGAACGGTCCCGGTGAGGCACTGATACGCGACCACGCCGAGGGAGTAGATGTCGCTGCGGCCGTCCAGCGGCTGCGCCTTGGCCTGCTCGGGACTCATGTAGTGCGGTGTGCCGATCGACATCCCGGTGCCGGTCAGCTTCCCGCCCGACGCCGCCTTGGCGATGCCGAAGTCCGTGACGACCGCGTGGCCGTGCTCGTCGAACATGATGTTGTCGGGCTTGATGTCGCGATGGACGATTTCTTTCTTATGCGCGTACGCCAGCGCGCGGGCGACATCGGCGAGGATCTTCTTGATCTCGGCAGGAGGGAGGCTGCCGCGTGCCGCCAGAATGCTGGAGAGCGGCTTGCCCCGCAGAAACTTCATGACGAAGTAGATGATTCGTCCCGATTTCCCCACGCGGTAAATCGGAATGATGTTCGGGTGCTCGAGCCTGGCGGAGGTGCGGGCTTCGCGCTGGAAGCGCTCGACGAATTCTTTATCGAAGGCGAGCGAGAACGGCAGTACTTTGATCGCGACTTCGCGGTCGAGCTGTTTTTCTTTCGCTTTGAACACGATGGCCATGCCGCCGCGGCCCAGCTCGTCGAGGATCTCGTACTCCTCGTTGAGCTCCTGGCGCACCATGTCGATTTCCGAGATATCGGGCGCCTCGGCGCGGACGCCCGTGGGCGTCATCGCGGTCAAGTCGAGGCCGCAAGAATCGCAGAACTTCGCGGTGTCCTTATTCTGGGTGCCGCAGCGGGAGCAGTACAATCCGATCTCCGAGGGGACGGGGCTAACTTAGGGTTCGCCCGGAGTAGGGTCAACAGACTGCCAAGTTTTTGCGCGACGGAATCAGAAATCAGCAGCCAAAGCGGCGTACACCTGGGGATGACCGGTCGCGGGCTGCGCGACGCCGAAACGGACGCGCAATGGAAGATCGTAACTGACCGTCAGGTCGCCGATCAGCTCCGCACCGAACGCACGGAGGCGGTGCAGCCGGGCGCGTTCACCGGCGTCCCACGCGTCGCCCACATCGCCGAAGATCGCGAACGCGAGTTTGTCGGCGCCCAGGGGCAGATGTCCGAGCGAGTGCCCGAGCAGCGCCAACGGCACGCGGTACTCGGCCGTGAGCGTCGCCGCGCGACGGCCGGCCAACACGCCGCCGGGATAGCCCCGGACCGGGAACGTCCGAAATGTCCCGACCTCCCGCCCGAACCCGAACAGCAACGCACCGGACGACACTCCGCCGACGCCAAAGCGGTCACCGATCGGCCCGTCGAGTGCCCCGATCGCGCCGCGGAGCGCGAGCACGGGGTAGGCGAATCCGAGCCGCGGGCCCAGACGCGCATACACGTTGCCCCGCGCGCGGACCTCGTTGAGCCAGCGCGCGGTGCCCTGCTCTTCCCTGCGACGATAGAACAGTGCCGCGGTCGCGCCGTCCTGCAGCGACACCGTGAGCGGCGCGGCGACGGCGGAGCCGAACGTCAGACTCGCCGATCCACCGACGCGATCGCGCGAGATGCAGCCCGTGCAGATGGCGGCGAGATTCGTGTCGGGAACGGAGACGAATCGCCGTCCATCATATTCGGCCGCCAGGTGCAGCGAGACGAAGCTGCGCCAGCGGTGGGCGAGCACGGTGGCGCCGATGGCCGCCTCGCGGTGCTCAGTGGACACGACGTGGCCGGTGCTGTCGGTCCCGACCGGTGACCAGTCATTCGAGAACGAGAAGTCGAGCGTCGGGTCGCCGAACGCCTGACTAAGAAGGAAGAAGGACCCCTGCGCCCGCGCCGGCGACGCCGAGATCATGCCCTCGGCGAAGTAGGTGTAGCGGCCAAGCGCGTCCGCGCCCGCGGTAGCGGCGCCGAGGAACCGGCCTGCGACACCAGCGTTCACACCGACCGGGATCCAGAAATGCGGACGGAGCGATCCCCATGATGCGTATCCCGTCTCGCGCATCGCGACCTTGGGGGCGGAGTCGAACGGCAACGGCGCGGGCAGTGTGACGGGGGCAGGCCGCGACGCGAGCGTCGACGGCGTGACCGCGCGGAGCTCCCAGCCGTCGTCGCCGAGGGTCGCGAATGCGATGCGGCCGTCGGCGAGTCGCGCGGGCGCGCGGGCGCCGCGCGGCTCCGCCGTGAGCTGGGTGACGCCGTCAGCGTCGCGCCACCGATGGATCTGCGGAAAGCCTCCGGCGTCAGTGACAAACAAGACACCGTCCGGCGTCCAGACGAGATCGGAGATCGCGCTGCCGCCTGAGCCTCGCACCAGCACCGCAATCGATTCCGGCGCGCCCGCGCGCCACCGCACCAGCTCCCAGCGCCCACTCTGATTTCGCGTCGCGACGATCCAGCGGCCGTCCGCGGAGGGCACCGCCGGCCCCCAGGTCGCGTCCGATACGGCGTAGGGAATCGTCGGGGCGTCGGTGCCGCCGGCGAGCTTCAGGGCCGACAGCACGCCGCCGCCCGCCCGTGGCTCCATAAGCCGCGCGTCCGTCGTCAGGCGCGTCCACGCACCACTCGGGCCGGGCGCCCAGCGCCACAGATCGCTACGTATGGTCCAGCGGCCGCTGTAATCGAGCTGCGCGACGATCAGCGTGTCGCCCACCCAGTCGTAGCTCACCTGACCGGTGACCCGATGTGAGCGCAGCACCGCGCCACTCCGCGGATCGACCACCCGCAAGCGGCGCGCGCCGCGCCAGTCGTCGTAGACGTACGCGAGGCTCCGGCCGTCGGGTGAGACGCGTGGGACGGGTTCGGTGCGCAGCCGCCCGGCGATCAGGTCGCTGCGGCTCGTGGCCGGCACCGGGGGCTGCGCCGCAGCTGCCGCCCCACCCGAAACGGTATGAGCTGGCCGGCCGTCGCTTCCGCGAAGCGCGGCACGACGGAGTCGCCGGCGGTTTGGGACAGATACTCCCAGTAGCGGCTGCCGTAGGCGTATGGCGCCAGACCATCGGGCCACCGCGTGAACAGCAGCGCGTCCCACGGTGAGCGCGCGCGGCCGTACGTCGCGTCGGCCGCTACCGCTTCGCGGTGATAGCTGCCCTCGGCGCGCCCACCCGCGGTAAACCGCGACTCGTAATACGTCGCGAGTCCTTCGATCACCCACGTGGGCTGATACTGATTCGGAAAGAGTCCGGGCGCGCGGCCGAACACAGACTGCAGCGTCTTCCAGACCCCACGCGAGCGATCGAGATGAAAGACGTGCGTCAGCTCGTGCACGATCACGAGACGCTCCCAGCTGTCGTAGGTCTGCAGCGCGGGATCGGTGACCGGCGGGACGAGGAGGATGGTGAAGCGATTGGAGGGATAAACCGTCGTGAATCCGTTGGGCGTGTCGATGTCGTCCGAAAGCGTCAAGTCGACGATCCCGCGCGGTGGATGCAGCTCGCTCGAGAGCAGTCTGTACGCGCGCTCGGCCTCAGCGGCGGCGACCGCAGCGCGCGCGCGTAATGCCGGGCGGAAATGCACGCGGAAGTGCTCGGTGTGGAGGGTGCGCCAGGTACCGGACGGGTCGACCTGAGCTGTGGCGGGCGTAGCGAGTAACGCCAACAGCAATAGCGTGCGTGGTGCGTGGTGCGTGGTGATCACCGCGCCATCTCTCGGAAGAAGTCTTCGATCCCCCGCACAACACCCCTTCGGGAATCATCATGAACAATCCCTCGGTGAGCGCCGAGGGGAACCACGGATCGCGCACGAGCGCGTAATCCCCGCGCCCCATTCCCAAATCCCTAACCCCTAACTCCCCGACAAGCGCCCGATCGAGCGCGCGCGCCAGGGCCGCGCTGCGCGGATGAAAGTAGTAGACGCTCGTGCCGTTGTTGGTGAATGGATTCACGCCGTCGGGAAGCGCGTTGGCGTGGATCGAGACCAACACGTCGGCGTCGTGTTCCTCGGCAAAGCGCGTGCGCGGGTAGAGATCGATGGGCAGCGAGTCGGTGCGCGTGAGCAACACCGTCGCACCCGCTTGCTCGAGCAGCGTCTTGGCCCGCTTGGCGACGGCGAGCGTGGCGACCGGCTCCCAGAGACCGGACGGCCCGTGCGCCCCGACCGGCGGGTGGCCGGGATCGAGGACGATCGTGCGCCCCGCGAGCGGCCGTCGCGCGTCGATCACCAGTGGCCGGCGAATCTCGAGCAAGAGATCCCGCCCGCTCCAGCGCGTGCGATAGCCCCACACCGGCCCTGAGAGGGACAACGTGATCGTCACCTCATCGGCCGCCGGCTGCGCGTAGCTCATGCGTGTCACATAGGGATCGGTGCCGCCGTGCTGCATCCAGTTCACATCCGAGGCGACGCCGTAGAGCCGCAGCGTAAGGCTCCGGTCGTCTTCTTCCACTTTATAGGGGACGTGCCCAGGGACCGGAACCCGCAACAGCAGCGACCGCGGGCCGGCCGTGAGCCGCACCGACTCGACGATGCCTCCTGGCGGCGGCGTCGCCGGTGCGAGCGGCACGACGTCCGCGGTATTCACCCACGCGATCGCTTCGCGCGAGAGTTGCAGCCGCGTTTGGCC
>WNFK01175512.1_pt1 | contig 32797 bp, 33 predicted proteins | sample 5400281 | NCBI WGS metagenome assembly WNFK01 (sample SAMN13153350, study PRJNA577476) | soil metagenome | isolation source: 20 cm soil on Douglas fir-dominated hillslope | place: USA:California | collected 2013-09-17
GACGTCGATAACACGTTCATGGTGGCGACCAACTATAGCCCTCTGAAATGATCAGGGGCTGACGTTCAGCCCTTCAGAATCCGAATCGCCAGGTGTGCCGCGTTCTTCGCGTTATCGATCCCTACCGTCGCGACCGGAACACCTGGCGGCACTTGCACAGTCGCCAGCAGCGCGTCGAGGCCGTTGAGCGGCCCCACCGCGAACGGCACGCCGATGACCGGCAGGTCGGTCATGGAGGCGGCGAAACCGGGAAGTGCCGCTGACAGGCCCGCGCCGGCAATGATGACCTTGAAGCCCCGACTCCTGGCTCCCGACACCAGTTTCCCGGTCTCTTCCGGCTGGCGGTGCGCCGACGACGCGTAGAACTCGTACGAGAAGCCGGCCTTGGTGAGAATCTCAAAGGCCGGCTCGATGCGTGGTTTGTCGGACTCGGAGCCGACGAGAATCAGGACGTCAGGCACTACGCGGCATCCTCGAGAATCGTGTAGTCCTGCCTGCGTTTCTTGGGTGTGTACCCGGCGTCCGCGATCAGCCGCTGCATCTCGCTCAGCGTCGTCCGGTGCGTCGTGTTCGCCGCCGAGACGACGTTCTCCTCCATCATGAGCGAGCCGAAATCGTTGGCGCCGAACCGCAGCGCGACCTGTCCGACCTTCATCCCCATCGTGACCCACGAGGCCTGAATGTTCGGCACGTCCTCGAGCACGATGCGCGCGATCGCCTGGGTCTTGAGGTACGTGACGGCATCGGTCTTCGGCAAATGCGCGAGCTCGGAGTTCTCCGGCTGCAGCGGCCAGCAGATGAACGCCGTGAACCCGTGCGTCTTGCGCTGCACCTCGCGCACGCGGAACAGGTGCTCGATGCGGTCGGCATTCGATTCGCCCAGGCCGTACATCATGGTCACCGACGTGCGAAGGCCGAGGCCGTGCGCGATCTCCATCACTTCGAGCCAGCGGTCGGCGCCGGCCTTCTTCTTTGCGACCTGATCGCGCACGCTCTGCACCAGGATCTCACCGCCGCCGCCGGGAATCGAGTCGAGTCCCGCGGCCATCAGCTCCTTGATCACCTCGCTGATCGACATGCCGAAGCGTCCGGCGAAGAAATCGACTTCCGACGGCGAGAAGCCGTGGATATGGATCGAATGATGCCGCTTGATGTAGCGCAGCAGATCCAGGTACCACTCGAACGGGACGTAGGGGTTGTGCCCGCCCTGCATCAGAATCTGGACGCCACCGATCGCCTTCAGCTCGTCGATCTTGCGGCCGATCTCTTCGAATGACAGCAGATAGCCGTCGGGATGCTTGGGACGCCGGTAGAACGCGCAGAACTTGCAGTCGGCGACGCAGACGTTCGTGTAGTTGATGTTCCGGTCGATGATGTAGGTGACGACGTTTTCCGGATGGAGCGTCCACCGGACGTCGTCGGCCAGCCGGCCGAGCTCCAACAGCGAGGCGTGCTCGTAGAGGTCGACGAAGGACCGGAACTCGGAGCTTGTGCGGTCGACCATCAGGCCACCTGGACGAACTGCATTTCGTCGACCCGCCGCACGAAATCGGTGAGTGCGGCGTGATGCGGATCGCTGAACGCATAGTCCAGCCCCCCGAGATACTCGCGACACATCGCCAGGGACACGCCCGTCTGGCCTGCGGCGTCCGCCGCGAGCTCATCGAGGTGCGCGAGGCCCCAGGCGCGCGACGCGAGGAGGGCGTCGTGGCCCAGCTGCACGGCAGCGGGGCTCGCGAGCCGACGAGCCGCCCAGACGGCGAAGACAAACGGCTGTCCGGTCCAGTGCTTCCACTCTTCACCGAGATCGTAGCGATGCGGATATGTCCCGCGGGCCGCGAGCGCGAGCGCGGCGTCGCCGATCACGAGCACTGCGTCATGGGGCAGCGCGGCGAGAGCGTCGAGATCCTGGGCCTCGGCGCGGGCTGCGGCGAATCGCGGCTTGATCTTCCACACGTCACAACACAGGATCTCGAGCAGCGCCACGGATGTGCGCGACGATGCGGAGAGGAGGACGGTCCGATCGTCCAACTGTCCGACCGTCCGACGGCTGAACAACGCGACGCTGCGGACCGGGCCGTCACAGGAAATCGCGAGATCGGGCAGGAGCACAAGATCCTTGGCGTGCCGTGCATACTCGATCGCGCTGATCACGCTCATGTCCAGCTCGCCGGCAACGAGCAGGTCGTTCAGCTCGGAGGGCGTGCCCGTCACCAGCTCGCCGCCCGGCGGCAGCGCCACGATGCCGCGGTCGATCGCCCCGTAGACCGGCGCGCAGTTGATGTAGCCGATTCTTCCAATCCTCAAGCGATTCCCAGGCTAAAGCCTGGGCCCGGTGAAGCGCTGTCCTTAAGGACAGTGCTCTGTTGGGGACACGCTTCAGCGTGTCGTCTCATTCGGCACCATCCACGGCGCTCGTCACCGGCTGCTTGCCCCTCGCGGTAGCCCGGGCGCGATGCTCGATCTGGAACAGCGCCCCTTGCGGCGCCGGGCCCTCGGGCCGCACCGGCGCAGCCTGGGGCTTCGGCACGTAGCCCTCGAACGTCCTGACCGTCTGATAGAGCGAGTCCCGCTCGACCGGCTCCTTCCCCGCCCCGCGGATCAGCGTCACGATCTCGTCGTAGGACAGCCACATCGGCGTCGGTGCGCCCGCTTCGTGATAGACCCGCTCGAACACCACGGTGCCTTCGAGATCGTCGCATCCAAAAGTGAGGGACACCTGCGAGATGAACGGCGTCACCATCGGCCAGTGGGTCTTCACGTGCGGGATGTTGTCGAGCAGCAGCCGTCCGACGGCGATGTTCTTGAGGTCGTCGAAGCCCGTGGTCGCCGTGCCGGTGCGCCCCAGCTTCTCGCCCAGCTCGTTGTGGTCGGGATGATACGCCAGCGGGATGTAGGTCAGGAACCCGCCGGTGTCGTCCTGGAGGGCGCGCAGGGCGAGCAGATGGTCGACGCGGTCCGCCATCGTCTCGACGTGGCCGTAGAGCATGGTGCAGTTCGACGGCATGCCGAGCTGGTGGGCCTCGCGATGGACCGCCAGCCACTCCTCGCCCGTGAGCTTGCGGTCGGCGATCGTGGCGCGCGCCGCGGGCGAGAAGACCTCGGCGCCGCCGCCCGGGAGCGTGCTCACGCCCGCGTCCTTCATTGCTGTCAGAACCTCGCGGACCTCCATACCCTCCAGCCGCGCTAGATGGGCCACCTCAACGGCAGTGAGGGCCTTTATCATCACTTGCGGGTGGCGCTCCTTGAGGCCGCGGAACATGTCGACGTAGTACGCGAGCCGGAGCTTGGGATGCAGCCCGCCGACGATGTGAAACTCGCGCGTCGGATTGTCGCGCGCGGCGTCCGCTTCCGCGAATACTTCCTCGAGGCTCCGCGTGTAGGCGCCGTCTTCCTTCGGCATCCGGGCGAACGAACAGAACACGCAGGTGTTGCGCAGAATGCAGACGTTCGTGGGATTGATGTGCTGGTTTGCGGCAAAGTACACGCGGTGGCCGTTGCGCCGAGTGTTTGCGAGGTTCGCGAGGTTGCCGAGGGTGAGCAGGTCGTGAGATGCAAACAGCGCGAGGCCATCCTCGCGGGTGAGCCGCTCGCCGCGTTCGACCTTGGAAGCAATGGATGTGAGGTTCGGCTCCATGGTTCCCACCCTCAAGGTCACGCTACTTTCTTTACTGCCAACGTCACGTTGTGCCCTCCGAATCCGAACGAATTCGACAGCGCGAAGTCGAACTGACGTTTGACCGCCTTGTTCGGCGCCGAGTCGAGATCGCAGGCGGGATCCGGCGTGAACTGGTTGATTGTCGGCGGGATGACGCCATCGCGCAGCGCGAGCGCGCAGATCGCCAGCTCGAATGCACCGGCCGCGCCGAGCAGATGGCCGGTCATCGACTTGGTCGAGCCGAAGATCAACTTGCGGGCGTGCTCGCCAAACACGGTCTTGACGGCCGCGGTCTCCGCGGCGTCGCCGTGCGGCGTGGATGTGCCGTGCGCATTGATGTAGCCGACGTCCTGGGGGCGAATCCCGGCCGTCTTCATGGCGAGCCGCATCGCCTCCTGTGCGCCCGAGCCGTCGGGTGCCGGCGCCGTGATGTGATAGGCGTCGGCCGTGGCTCCGTAGCCCACCAGCTCGGCGAGGATCGTCGCCCCGCGCGCCTTGGCGCGCTCCCACTCCTCGAGGATGACGACGGCGGCGCCGTCGCCCATCACGAAGCCGTCGCGGTCCTTGTCGAACGGCCGGCTGGCCGTTTTCGGATCGTCGTTCCGTTCCGACAGCGCCTTCATGTTCGCGAAGCTGGCCAGCGCCAGCGGCGTGATGGCGGCTTCCGACCCGCCCGCGATCATCACATCGGCCTTGTTCTCGCGGATCAGATCGAACGCGTCGCCGACGGCGTGCCCCGACGATGCGCAGGCCGAGACCGTGCAGTAGCACGGCCCCTGGAAGCCGAACCGCATCGACACGATGGCCGAGGCCACGTTCGCCATGAACATCGGCACGAAGAACGGCGAGACGCGTCCGGGCCCCTTCTCGATGAAGGTGCGCATGTTCTCTTCGAACGTCGCGATCCCACCCGTGCCGCTCCCGATGATCACGCCGATGCGTTTGGGATCGAGCGGGCTTTTTTCGAGGCAGGCATCGCGCACTGCCTGCACCGCGGCGCCCATCGCGAACTGCGAGAACAGGTCGTAGCGGCGCACTTCCTTCTTTTCCATGTACTGCAGGGGATCGTAATTCTTTACTTCGCACGCGAAGTGCACGGACAGCTGGGTGTGATCAAAGCGTGTAATGGGACCCGCCCCCGATTGCCCGTCGACGAGGGCGGCCCAGGTGCTGGCCACGTCGTTCCCTACCGGCGTCACGAGCCCGAGGCCCGTGAGCGCCACCCGGCGGGTCACTATTTGCCTTTCCCCATCTTGTCGTGGAGATAGGTCATCGCCGCCCCGACGGTGCGCAGCTTCTCCGCCTCTTCGTCCGGGATGTCGATGTCGAATTCCTTCTCGAACGCCATGACCAGCTCGACCGTATCGAGGCTGTCGGCACCGAGGTCTTCCATAAAGCTTGCGTCGTTGGTGAGCTTGTCGCGTTCGACGCCGAGCTCTTCGACGATGATGTCTTTGACCTTCTCCTCGAGCTGCTTCATGTCCATGGCCATGGGTAACCCTCAGCGAAGGTGGACCTGCTACATCACCATCCCGCCGTCGACGACCAGCACCTGTCCCGTAATGTAGCTGGCCAAGTCGGAGGCGAGAAAGAGGACGGCGGAGGCGATGTTTGAGCCTTGTCCCAGCCGTCCCAAAGGAATGTTGTCCAGAAAGTACTGTCTGGCTTCCGCGGATATGCCCTTGGTGAGTTCCGTCTCGATATAGCCGGGCGCAACGGCGTTCACCAGCACGTTGCGCGATGCCAGCTCTTTCGCGATCGACTTGGTAAAGCCGATGATCCCGGCCTTGGAGGCGGAGTAGTTGGATTGCCCCTTGTTGCCGTTCAATCCGACGACGCTCGTGATGTTGATAACCCGGCCCCAGCGCCGCTTGATCATCCCGCGCGCCGCGTACTTGGTCATCAGGAACGTGCCCTTGAGGTTCGTATCCACCACCGAATCCCAGTCGGCTTCGGTCATCAGGAACAACAGGGTGTCCTTGGTGAAGCCGGCGTTGTTCACCAGGACATCGATCTGGCCAAAATCCTTGTCGACCGCCTTCGCGAATGCTTCCACCTGAGCCGGGATGCTGACGTCGCACGCGTATCCCCGTGCGCCACCGCCGAGTTGCTTCGCCGTCTCCTCGGCTTTCGCGCCGTCGCGGGCACAGAGCGCGACCTTGGCCCCCGCCGCGGCGAACGCCTGGCAGATCTCGAGGCCGATGCCGCGGGTGCCCCCTGTGACGAGCGCGACCTTTCCCGGCAGCTCGATTCTCACAAATTCAGGCTGCTTCCATGAATCTGGTCACCTCGTCCGCCGTCCCCAGGCTGATCACGTTCGCCCCCGGGACGATCCGCTTCAAGAGACCGGCCAGCACGGCGCCGGGACCGATTTCGACAAATCGGGCGCCTTCGCCACCGACGCGCGCCGCATGCTCCATGCACTCCACCCAGCGAACCGGCGCCGTCAGCTGATCCGCCAGCAGTCGACGCGCGCGCCCCGCCTCCTTCACTGTTTCAGCGGTGGCGTTCGCGATCACCGGGAAGGCGGGATCGGCGAACTCGGCGCGCGCGAGCGCGAGCTCCAGATGGTTCTTGGCCGGCCCCATGAGTGGCGAGTGGAATGCCCCGCTCACCTTGAGGGGAATGACACGCTTGGCGCCGCGCTTCTTGCAGGCCTCGCCCGCGCGGGTGACGGCGTCCGGATCGCCGGAGATCACCGTCTGGTCCGGGGCGTTGATGTTGGCGGGGACGGCGACGCTCGCCTGCTGCGACGCCTCCGTGCACGCCGCTTCCACCTCTTTGGTCGCGAGGCCGAGCACCGCTGCCATCGTGCCGGGGCGCTCATCCCCGGCCTTCTGCATCAGCTCGCCGCGGCGCCGCACGAGCTTCGCCGCCTGAGGAGAACCGAGCGCGGTCGCCGTGACATAAGCGGAGTACTCGCCGAGCGAATGTCCTGCGGCCGCGACCACGCCGTCGACCTTGTCGCGCACGATCGCGAACACCGCGGCGCTGTGCGCGAGGATGGCGGGCTGCGCGTTCTGGGTCGCCGTCAGCTCCTCTTCCGGACCCTCGAACATGATCCGCGACAGCTGGGCGCCGAGGGCTTCGTCGATCGCGTCGAACACGGCGCGGGCCGCGGGGAACCGCTCCGCGAGATCTCTGCCCATGCCGACTCTTTGGGAACCCTGGCCCGGGCACAACCAAATGGTGGGCGCAGCGTGCTGCACCCCTACCACCGCACGACCATGCTGCCCCAGGTAAAGCCGGCACCGAAGGCGCAAAACATCACGATCATGCCGGGCTTCAGGCGGCCACACGTGACGGCTTCGTCGAGCGCGATGGCGATGGACGCGGCCGACGTGTTGCCGAAACGGTCCACGTTGACGTAGACCTTGTCCATCGGCACGCCGGCGTGCTTCGCCGTGGCTTCGATGATGCGGATGTTGGCCTGGTGAGGAATGAGGAGATCGATGGCGCCGGCATCGAGACCGGCGCGCTGCAGCGCGTGGTCGCAGGCGTCCGCCATCGAGAGGACGGCGGCCTTGAAGACTTCGCGGCCCGCCATCTTGATGTAGTAGCTGTGATCTTTGAGCAGCTCCTCGCTGGGCGGATGCGTCGCGCCGCCACCCGGCCGATAGAGCAGCTCGGCGAGCGTACCGTCCGTCTTCAGGTAGGCCGACAGAATGCCGCGGCCGTTCGTGCTCTTGCGCACCATCGTCGCGCCGGCGCCGTCGCCGAACAGGACCGCCGTGGTGCGGTCGCTCCAGTCCATGATGCTGGTGAGCTTCTCGGCGGCGATGACGAGCACGTGCTCGGCCTGCTCGGAGGCAATGAGTCCCTCCGCGGTGCTGAGCGCGTAGATGAAGCCCGAACAGGCGGCAATGACGTCGAATGCCGCGGCGTTTTTAGCTCCCAGGATCGCCTGGAGATCGCAGGCCTGGGACGGGAGCAACCGGTCGGGTGAGGCGGTCGCGTAGATGATGGCGTCGATGTCGAGCGGAGTGAGCCCGGTTTCCTCGAGCACTTGCAAGGCGGCCGCTTTCCCCATGCAGGCGTTCGTCTCGTCCTTGCTCGACACCCGGCGCTCGCGAATGCCGGTGCGCTCCTGAATCCACTGATCCGACGTCTCGAGGAACTTGGAGAACTCCTCGTTCTTCATGACGCGCGATGGCGCATAGCTGCCCGTGCCCCACAGCTCGGCGAACGGACGCTTCACGCCGGCACCCGCCCGTCCTGAGCGAACTCGGCGGCGATGTCGTCGGAGAGATGGCTCCGCACCGCCTGCCCGGCGACGCGAATGGCGTTCTTGATCGCCTTGGCGGGGGACGCCCCGTGACAGATGATCACGACGCCCTGCACGCCGAGTAGCGGCGCGCCGCCGTAGGTCGCGTAGTCGAGGACCTTGAGGACGTTCGCCATTTCGGGCCGCTGCAACACATCCGGTGCCTCGCGCTTGATGAGGGAGACGAACACGCGCCCGGCCGACTCGTAGAACTTGAGTACGACGTTGCCGACGAACCCGTCGCACGTCACGACATCGAGCCGCTGCCCGCGCGCTTCGCCGACCGGGATGTCACGGCCCTCGACGTTGCCGATGTAGTTGATTCCTGTGGTCTGTTTGAGGAGCTGGTGCGCTTCCTTGACGACGGCGTTTCCCTTCTCGTCTTCTTCACCGATGTTGAGCAGGCCGATGGACGGGTTGGGACGGCCGAGGACATCGCGCGCGTACACCGTGCCGAGGTGAGCGAACCCGACCAGCTCGCGCGCGTCGCAGTCGATGTTCGCGCCGCCGTCGACGACGAGCACGGGTTGGCCGGCGCTGGGAAACAGCGCGCCGATCGCCGCCCGCTGTACGCCGGGATGCAGGCGCAGCAGGAGCGTCGCCGCGGCCATCACGGCCCCGGTGTTACCGGCCGAAATGAACGCGTCCGATTTCTTCTTCTTCTGGAGCTCGAGACCGACGGCAATCGAGGAGCGTGGCTTGCCACGGATCGCCGCGAGGGGCTTATCGCCCATGCCGACCACCTCCGGCGCATCGACGATCTCGATGCGACCGCGATCGGCACCGGGGACGCGGGACAGTGCCGCCTCGATATCGGCTTTGCGCCCCACCAGCTGGATCTGGAACTCGGCGGGCAGTTCTTTCAGCGCCTGCACCGCGCCCTCCACTTCGACCTGAGGGGCGTTGTCACTTCCCATCGCGTCCAACGCGATGCGGATCATCAGTCCTCGACGGTCACTCGTTGTTCGCCGTTGTAATACCCGCACGTCGGACAAACGCGATGGGGCTGCTTCATGTCACCACAGCGCGGGCACGGCTGCAGCGTGGGGACGACGGCTTTATAGTGTGTGCGGCGCGCGCGCTTCTTGCGCTTTGACGTTCTGCGCTTGGGTACGGCCATTTCCGATTCGTCCTTAGGTTAAGAGCGGAGTTTGTCCTTGAGCACCTTCAACGGCTGCCAGCGGGCATCGGTCGCGGGCGGGCAATCGCAGGGGCCGGCGTTGAGATCCTTGCCACACTGTGGGCATAGTCCTTTACAGTCATCCCGGCACTCGACGAAGCTGGGTGCCGCCAGCATCAACTCCTCCCGCACGGCCGGCGTCACGTCGATCTCGGTAGCGTCCGGCGCCACTGCGTACGCGTCGGGATCATCGAGCTCGTCCTCGTCCTGCGAGAATAGTGCCCCGATCTCCAACTGCACCGGCGTGGCCACCGGCGTCAGACAGCGGCGGCAGTCGCCCGCCACGACCGTTCGCGCCGTCCCGTGCCAGTAGAACCGGCCCTCACCGATCGGCTGCATCCGCCCCCGCACGGCCACCGGTTCCAGGAGCCTGATCGCCGTCCCTTCCAGCGCGGGGTCGTCCTGCTTCAACTCGCCACCGGTTTCTACGGCCCCACCGCGGGCCAACTCCCGTAAATCAACTCGCAACATTGTGGGAGCGAAGCTAAACCCTTGTGGCACTTGCGTCAACGGCACTGCGCCTAGGCCCGGGCCGGGAAGAAAAACGCGACTTCCCGTGCTGCGTTTTCGGGCGAATCGGAGGCATGAATCGCGTTGCGCTCCTTGGACTGCGCATAGAGCCGCCGGATCGTCCCCGCTTCCGCCTGAGCAGGATCGGTCGCGCCGATCACCTTCCGCAGGTGGGCCACCGCGTCATTGCGCTCGAGCGCGAGCGCGAGCGCCGGTCCGGACGTCATGAAAGCAACCAGCGGGCGGAAAAATGGCCGCTCGCGATGCACTTCGTAGAACGATTCGGCGCGCGCCACGGTCAGGAACACCATCTGGGCATCGCGAATCTGAAAGCCCTCGGCTTCCAGGTGGGCGATGATCTTTCCTGTGTGCCTGGCTGCGACCGCATCCGGTTTGATGATTGCGAGCGTAAGCATGGATTCCTTTTAGAGGCGTTCCTGCAGCAACGGGACGACGTCGGCGGGTCGCTTCATCACGCTGATCCCCGCGTTTGCCAGCGCTGTCATCTTCTCGGCGGCGGTCCCCGAGGAGCCCGATATGATGGCGCCGGCGTGGCCCATCCGCCGGCCCGGCGGCGCCGTTTGGCCGGCGATGAACCCCACGACCGGCTTCTTGACCCTCTCCTTCACGAACTCCGCTGCTTGCTGCTCGTCCGTACCGCCGATCTCGCCGATCATCACGATGGCGGCGGTGTCGGGGTCGGCATCGAACGCCGTCAGACAGTGAATGAAGTTCGTGCCGATCAGCGGGTCTCCGCCAATCCCGACACACGTGGATTGCCCCAGGCCATTCGTCGAGAGCTGGTGGATGATCTCGTAGGTCAGCGTGCCGCTGCGCGACACCACGCCGATCTTCCCCGGTTGGCAGATGTTGCCGGGGATGATTCCAACTTTGCTCTTCCCCGGCGAGATGAGGCCGGGGCAGTTCGGACCGATGAGGCGAGCGCCGCGCTCGTGCACGTATGGGAGCACCCGCGTCATGTCGAGCACGGGAATGCCTTCGGTGATACACGCGATCAGCCCGAGGCCTGCGTCCGCCGCCTCGAAGATCGCCGACGCCGCGACCGCTGCCGGAACATAGATGACGGCGGTATTGGCCTTCGTCGCGTGGACTGCTTCGGCCACGGTGTTGAACACCGGTACGGCGTCTTCGAACCGCTGGCCGCCCTTCCCGGGCGTCACGCCGGCCACGACCTTGGTGCCGTAGGCCATCATTTGCTTGGCGTGGAACGATCCGTCGCGGCCGGTGATCCCCTGCACCACCAGGCGAGTCGTCTGGTCGATGAAGATGCTCACGCGGCCTTCCCCTTGGCCTTGGCCACCGCCTGCTTCACCGCTTCGTCCATGTCCGACAGCGCGGCGAACCCGGCCCGCTCGAGAATCCCGATGCCTTCCCTCTCGTTGGTACCGGTCAGCCTGATCACGATCGGGACCTTGAGGGGGAATGCCTGTGTCGCCTGCACGATGCCGTTCGCGACGTCATCGCCCCGCGTAATGCCGCCAAAGATGTTGAAGAGGATCGATTTGACGTTGGGATCGCCGGTGATGATGCGGAGTGCGGCAACGACCTTCTGCGGGTTGGAGCTGCCTCCGATGTCGAGGAAGTTCGCCGGCTCGCCGCCGTAGTACTTCACCAGGTCCATTGTCGCCATCGCGAGCCCGGCGCCGTTCACGCAGCAGCCGACGTTGCCTTCGAGCTTGATGAACGTGAGCCCGGCTTCGCGCGCCGCGACTTCCGCCGGTGCCTCGGCGGAAACGTCACGCAACGCCGCGATCTCGGGGCGGCGTTCGAGCTCGTTGTCGTCGATCGCGATCTTGGCATCGAGCGCCTGCACCGTGCCGTCTGGAGTCGTGACCAGCGGATTGATTTCGGCAAGCGACGCCCCGACGGCGTAGACGGCCGTATAGAGCTTCTGCATGATGTCGGCGGCCGCACGGACCTGCTTGACGTCGCTGTACAGCGTGAAGCCGAGCGCCAGGGCTTGATGCGGGAGGAGTCCGTAGCGCGGATCGACCGCCAGCTGATGGATTTTGTCGGGTGTCTTGGCGGCCACTTCCTCGATGTCGATGCCGCCCGCGGGACTCACCATGAGGACGGGCCGCTGCGACGCGCGATCCACGATGATGCCGACGTAGCTCTCCGACGCGATCTCCGCCGCCGGCGCGATGAGCACCTTGTGCACCGTGAGGTTCTTGATCGTCATGCCGAGGATGGCTTTGGCATGCGCCTCGGCCTCGGCAGCGGTTTTGGCGAGTTTCACACCGCCGGCCTTACCGCGGCCGCCGGCATGGACCTGGGCCTTCACCACGACCTTGCCGCCGAGGCGCTCCGCGATGGCGCGGGCTTCCGCCGGCGTGCTGGCGACCTCACCCGGCGGGACCGGGATGCCGTGGCGCCGCAGAATGTCCCGTGCCTGGTACTCGTGCAGATTCACGCGTGCTCCTTCGCGATCGTCGTTCCCGCCTCGCCACGCAGCGCCGCGAGCCCGTCCACCAGCTCGGCGATAATGGCGCGCTCACCTCCCGTGCGTACAATCTCGGCGGCCGCCTCGACTTTCGGCCGCATGCTGCCGGTGCCCAGCTCTTTGCCGGCGAGCAAGTGGTCCGCCTGCGCCAGCGTCAACCGCCGAATCGCCTCCTGGTGCGGCGTGCCAAAGCCGCGGTAGACCGCCTTCACGTTGGTCAGGATCAACAGCACCTGCGCGCCGATCTCTCGTCCGAGGATCGCCGCGACGCGATCCTTGTCGGCGACCGCGTCGATGCCTTCGAGCCCCAACTTGGGATCGCGATACACGGGCGGTCCCCCGCCGCCGCCGGCGATCACGATGTGGCCCTCGCGTGTCAGGTCGCGGACCATGTCGCGCTCGACGATCCCGATCGGCTTGGGACTCGGCGCCAGCCGGCGGCCATCGCGCACCGGAATCCCGCGCGCCGCGAGCCGCGCCTCCCGCACCGGGTCGAGCTTGTGGCCCACCGGCTTCGACGGCGTCCGCAGGTCAGGATCGTCGGCATGGCAGAGCGTCTGAGTGATCAGCGTGACGACCGATCGCTGCACGCCGGCGCGCTCGAGCGCGTTCTGCAACGACTGCTGAATCATGTAGCCCATCCAGCCCGCGGTTCCCGCGACCAGCACGCCCAGCGGCAGCGGTTCGACCTGGTCGGCTGCGATCTCGTTGCGCGCCAACTCATCGCCGACCTGTGGCCCGTTGCCATGGACCAGGACGATGTGCCATCCCGCCGCGGCCAGATCGACGATGGGAGCGAGACTCGCCCGCGTATGACGAAACTGATTGCTGATCGTCGGCCGCTCATCGGGAGGCGCGACGGCGTTTCCTCCGAGGGCCACGACGATCGTTCCAGGAGCCGTCACGGCGGCGCAACCTAGCGGGGCCGCTGAGCCCGAGCAAGCTCTCCCAGGAGCTCCCGCCACAACTGGGTGAACAGCTCGAGGTTTCCGGCGCTGAGCGCTGCGTTCGCCTGCATCGCGAGGCGACGCGCCCGCTCCCACCGCGCCGCGATGGTCGTGTCGATGACGATCTGCTCGCCGCCGAGCAGCGCCGCCCTGGCCGTCAGGGCGTGACCACTCCGTCCATCCAGCGTCACGTACACCTCGGCGATCCGAGGGGGCGTCTTGGGGGCGGGCTCGGAGGGGATGGGGTCGAGGATCTGTGCCTGCGCGGTGACGATCGAGCGCGCGGCCGGCCAAACGCGTAGCTGGCCGGGCCGCAGCAGTGACGAGCCGACCAACTCACCCGGCAACCGGCCGGGGTCGGGGGATGATGGCCTCCACAGGTGCACCTCGGGACCGCGTGGTGTGATGGCGGCGGCGTACAGCCCCACGAACTTTTTCGGCGTCAGCATTCCCGACTCAAGGGCCACGCCCGTCCAGACGAGACCGCCAGGTGCTCCGAGCTGAAAGGGCTCGCGGGGGCGAGCGAACCAACCGGCGTCCAGCGCGGAATCGGCGCTCGATCGCAGCAGCGCCGAGACCGCGACATCGAAGGTCTCAGCAGGATAGGCGAGCTGGGCGCGGAGATCCGCGGGCAGGCGGTCCGCGGGCTCGATGAGCGGTTTGAAACGACGCGCCCACGCAGCCGTCAGCGAGTCGTAGCCCTGAGCGAGCCACAGGTGCGTCTCGCCGGTACCGACGCGGACGGCGCCGACGAGGCCGGCGCGGAGAAACCGCACCTCGTCGTCGCGCCACGGGAGCGAACGAGCCAGCGGGAAGGCCCCGTGCGATACATAGCCCCAGCTCACCCACCACAGCGCCCCGTCGTGCATCACAGGCGCCGCCGCGCCGAATTGTGCGAACGGGGCGAGTCGCTCGAGCCGCTCCACGACGTCTCGCCGCCACAGGAGGACCCGGCCACCCGAGTCGCCGCGCGCCAACCCCCACGCCTGAATCGTCCAGGCGATCGCGAACCGGCGCCAACCACCGGTGAGCGGGATGCCGGCGGCGCCGGCCGGTGCGCTGTCGGGCGACGTCAAGGATCCCTGCAGTCCGGGCCCGAAGAGGAGTGCCGTGTTGCCGAGCGGCTGCGACGTCAGGGTGAGGCCGGTGTCGGTTTCCAGGGCGAACCGGACTGGGCCGGGTGCGTTTGTCGGGGCGACCAGCCATACCGCCCCGCCGTCGTCAGCGCGCGGCGTGCGCAGCGCGACGGCGGTGGATGTGGTGCCGAGCGCGGCGGCCACATGCGCCGGGTCCCACAGCGGGATGGTCTGCACGGCCGCCTCTCCCGACGGGAACGCGGGAGGTGCGGCGGAATCCAGGTCGGTGAGCCCGAACGCGATGCGCTCCAGCGTGGCGCGATGGCGTAGCAGCTCGGGGTTCTCGGGACCGGTGGAGGCGCGCACGACGCCCGGAATCACGAAATACCCGGCCGTGAGCGAGACGAGCAGTGCCGCCCATCCCGCTTGAATGAGCTTTGGCTTGTCCCGCCAGGCCCAGACGAGCGAGATCACCGCCGTCACGATCGCCACCGCCGCCACGACCGCGGCGCCTGGGATCCGCACTGTGAGCGCCGCCTGATCGACGGGACCGTGGAGGCCGCCGACGGTTTCCGCCGGATCGAGCACCGCGCCCCAGGCGATCACGCTGGCCAGGCAGGCGAACAGCACGCCCACGTGCGTGCGAGCATGGTCGCTGGCGCGGATGCGCCCGCGGCGGAGCCGTAGCGAGCCAATCACACCGTACAGGAGCGCGACGATGCCGAGCGCACCGACGACGAGAATGAGGGCCCGGTTCTGCAGCGCGCTGCGCCACGGCAGGACGCTGACGTAGTAGCCGGCGTCGTTGCTCAGCTTGGTCGAATCCAAAACGCCGAAGTGCGGTGGCGACGCGGCCAGGAGCGCGTAGCGCCACCAGTCCGCCGTGCCAAGCGACAGCACCGCTCCGAGCGCGACGCCCAGCAGGACCGTGGCCGCGAACAGCGTGCGGCGCGGCACGGCTTCGACGATCTCGAGGTTGCCGAGCCGGCGCGGCATCTGCACCGAGCCGATCGCCCGAAACACGACCAGCAAATTGCCGGTCAGCCACGCGATCGCGACGAGCACCACAGCGGCCTGCAGCAACCGGGAGAGATCGCGAACGGCGATCACCGCCTCACCACCGGCGATGGTGCGGTCCCAGGCGCGCTCTGCCGTCTCCACCGCGAGCCAGCGGCCTCCGACCAATGCAGTCACCAGCAGCCCGGCGCCGATCAGATACAGCGTGCGCCGGTTGGCTCGCGTCACGTCGTCACGCCGTGCGCCGTCAGCCAGCCCTCGACCTCGGCGCGATACGCGTCGCGCGCCTTGGGGCTGGTCGCCTCGAACCGCATCACCAGGACGGGCTGAGTATTCGAGGCACGCAACAGGCCCCAGCCCTCCGGGAACGTGACGCGGACACCATCGAGCGTCGAGACGGGATACTTCGCGGCGAACGTCTTGGCTGCCTGCTGCACCACGTCGAACTTCTTGTCGTCGGGACAATCGACGCGCATTTCAGGGGTCGCAAAGGTCTTGGGCAAGTCGGCGAGGAGGCGAGAGAGCGGGCCGCCCTCGCGGGCCTGATAGGCGAGCAGGCGGGCGGCGGCGAACAGCGCGTCGTCGAATCCGAACCAGTCGCCGCCGAAGAACATGTGGCCGCTCATCTCTCCGGCCAGCGGCGCGCCGATCTCTTTCATCTTCTGCTTGATGAATGAATGCCCCGTCTTCCACATGATGGGCTCGAGCCCGGCCTTCTTGAGCATCTGCGGCAGGACCTCTGAGCACTTCACGTCGAAGATCACGGGCTTTCCCTTGCCCATGCGGCGCACCAGGTCTCTCCCGAACAACACGAGTAACTGATCGCCGAGGACCGGCTCCCCCTTCTCATCGACGGCGCCGATACGGTCGCCGTCGCCGTCGAACGCGATCCCGAGCTCCGCCTTTTCCTGTTTCACCGCGGCCTGGAGGTCGTGGAGGTTTTCGATGACCGTGGGATCGGGGTGATGGTTCGGAAACGTCCCGTCGGACTCGGCAAACAGTGCGACGACCTCGACCCCCAGCTCGCGCAGCGTCTCCACCGCGACGAGACTCGTGACCCCGTTGCCGCAATCCACCACCACCTTGAACCGCCGCGCGAGTGGCGCGTTGTGCTGCACAATGGCACTGCGGTATGCGGTGAGGATTCCGCGGTGCGCGGCGGTCGACCCTCCAGGCTTGGCGGCGAGCTTTCCGTCGTTGATGAGTTTGTAGAGAACCTGGATGTCGTCCCCGAACACGGCATCGTGTGCGAGGACCATTTTGAAGCCGTTGAACTCCGACGGATTGTGCGAACCCGTTACCTGAATGCCGCCGTCGACGGGCAGCGTCTTGGTCCCAAAGTAGAGCGCGGGGGTGGGCAGCTCGCCGACGTCGAGGGCGGCGCCACCGGCGGCCGCGATCCCGTCACAGACTCCCTGTGCGAGCCTGGCACCGGATGGCCGGTTGTCGCGCCCGACGGCCACCCGCGGCGCCTTGCCGAGGCGCTCCCATGCCAACGTCGTGTACGCTTGCGCAACGGCACGGGCGGCGGCAGGCGTGAGCTCCTTGTCGACGAGACCACGGATGTCGTACTGGCGGAAGATTGTGGCGGGAAGCTTCAAGGGGCCCAGCCGTTTAGGGCGGGGTTACGGGGGTCGTGGCCGTGGGCTGCACGGTTTCGACGGCGGATCTGGCGAGATCGAAGAGGCGATTGGGCCAGACTCCAAAGAGCAGCAGCCCAACGACGACGACGGTGACGGCGGACCGTCCCCAGCGGTCGAGACAGACATCGACGTGGGCAGTCTCGTTCGGCTCCGGTTTCATGTACATCGCCATAATGACCGGAAGATAGTAGCCCGCCGAGACGACGCTCGTGAGCACCAGAATGGCCGCCAGCGTGTTCTGGCCGGCGCTCGTGGCCGCGATGAGGATGTACCACTTGCCGATGAATCCGGCCGTTCCGGGAAAGCCCAACAGCGACAACATGCAGATGGCGAGTGCGAAGGCGAGCCACGGCCGCCTGGCCGCGAGGCCGGAGAGATCGTCGATGAGCACGTCACTCTCGCCTCCCCTGCCCTTGGCGGTGAGCACCGCGAAGGCGCCGAGCGACATCAGCGTGTACGCGATCACGTAAACGAGGAACGCGCTCGAACCCGTTGCGCCGCCCGCGCTGACCGCGACGAGCAGGTAGCCGGCATGCGCAACCGATGAATAGGCGAGCATCCGCTTGAGCGACCGTTGCCCGAGGGCAAACAGGTTCCCGCCGATCATCGTGATCACGGCGAGCCACCAGAGGATCTCATGCCAGGCCGGCACTCGGCCGAACGCCTGATTCATCACGCGGAGCAGCGCCGCGAACGCCGCCGCCTTCACACCGGTCGCCATGAAGGCGGTGACGGGCGTGGGTGCGCCATCGTAAACATCGGGCGCCCACATGTGGAACGGCACCGCGGCGACCTTGAACGCAAATCCCACAATCAGCAGGGCCAGTCCCGCGAGCACCATGACGCTCGGTTGTCCCATGAGGCTGACCTGCCCGCCAATGAGGCCGAGGTTGGTTGTGCCAGTCGCGCCGTAGACCAGCGCGATGCCGTACAGCAGGAATCCGGAGGCGAACGCGCCCAGCAGGAAATACTTCAGCGCGGCTTCGGCGGAGCGGGCGCGGCGGCGGTCGATGCCGGCCAGCACGTACACCGCGACCGACATGAGCTCGAGGCCAAGAAAGATCACCATCAAGTCGGCGCCGGCAGCCATCACCATCATGCCGAGCGTACCGAAGATGAGGAGCACGTAGTACTCGGGCGCGAGCAGCTGCTCGCGCTCCAGGTATGCGAACGAAATCAGCACGGTGAGCGCGGCAGCGCCGAGGAACACCCAGGTGGCGACCCAGCGGAAGTCGTCAGCCGCGATCATCGACACCTGTTCCCCCACCGTGGCGCTATTCCACCACAGCCACCAGGTGGCCACGGCGGTCGAGACCAGCGCCAGGAGCGTCAGCCATCCGGTGATCCGCAGGTCCCGCACGGTACTATGTCGCCACGCGACGAACAGCAACACCACCAGCGACCAGCCGGTCAGTACCAGCTCCGGCAGGAGCGACAGCAGCAAGTCGGGATAGATCGAGGGGTCGAGCCTCACGGTTGACCCGCCGTGAGGGCCGTGCCTGGCCGGAGCTGCTCGATCAGCGCCCGCGACGAGGGCTCCATGCGCTCGAGGAACGGTTTCGGGTAGATGCCGATCCACAGAATCAGGATGACCAAGGGAACCAGCACCGTGATTTCGCGCGGCGTGAGGTCGGTGAGCTTCTCATTCTCGGGATTCGCCAGCGGATTGTAGATCACCCGCTGCAGCGCGGTGAGCAAATAGGCTGCGGCGACGATCACGCCCGTGGTCGCCAGCGCGGTGGCGATGGGGTAGGTCCGGAACGACCCGATCAGCACGAGGAACTCGCCGACGAACCCGTTCGTGCCCGGCAGCGCGATGGACGACAGCGACACGATGGTGAGAATCGCGGCGAATAACGGCACGACGCGCGCGATCCCGCCGTACGCTTCGAGCAAGCGGCTGTGCCGCCGTTCGTAGATCATCCCGACCAGGAAGAACAGCGCGCCGGTCGAGATGCCGTGGTTGATCATGATCAGCAGCGCACCCTGCACGCTTTGCAGCGTCAGCGCCCAGATGCCGAGCATCACGAAGCCGAGGTGCGCGACGGAGGAGTAGGCGATGAGCTTCTTGAAGTCCGGCTGCACCATCGCGACCAGACCGCCGTAGATGATCCCGATCAGCGACAGCACCACGATGATGAGCTGCACGGTTTGATTCAGGGCGACCGCCGGGAAGAACGGCAACGCGAACCGGAGGAACCCGTAGGTCCCCATCTTCAACAGGATGCCGGCGAGGATCACGGACCCCGCCGTCGGCGCCTCCACGTGCGCGTCGGGCAGCCAGGTGTGCAGCGGGAACAGGGGCACCTTGATGGCGAACGCGAGGAAGAAGGCCCCGAACAGCCACCACGCGACGGATCCGAGATCCTTCGCGTTGCTCAGGAGGTGCGCGTACCCGAACGAGTACACCCCGCTCGCCTGGCCCGCGTGCAGATAGAGCACGAGGATCGCCACCAGCATGAGCAGCGAGCCGAGGAACGTATAGATGAAGAACTTGATCGCCGCGTACAGCCGGTTGTCGCCGCCCCAGACGCCGATGATGAAGTACATCGGGATGAGCATCACTTCCCACATCACATAGAACAGGAAAAGATCGAGGGCGACAAAGACGCCGAGCATGCCGGTCGTCAGGACGAGCAGCAACGTGTAAAACGCGGGCTCACGTTTTGTGATGTAGCTCCAGCTGCCCAGGATCGAGAGCGGCATCAGGAACGTCGTGAGGAGCACCAGGAACAGCGAGATGCCGTCCACGCCAACGGTGTAGTGAATCCCCCACGCCGCGATCCAGGCATGGTCGGCGGTGAACTGGATGCCCCCGCTCGGCACGAATGTCCACCACAGCGGCACGGAGAGCGCAAACTCGACCAGGCTGGCGGCCAGCGCGACATATTTCGCGAGCCGGGCCGGAATGAGGAGCACCACCGCGCCGGCGATCAGCGGCCAGGCGAGCAGCGCGGTAAGGACCCAGGAGCCGTACATCAGCCGAGCGCCCGCCACAGGACGAGCAGCACGCCGATGACGAACACCGCGACGTACGTCCCGACCTGCCCCGTCTGCAACCAGCGATTGGCCCAGCCCAGCGCGCGGGCGCCGCGGGCAGCGCCGTTCACGGCCGCGGCATCCACAATGCGCTGATCGACATCCTGCCAGAGCACCACGCGGGAGAACCACACCAGCGGGCGCACGAACACCGCGTCGTAGATCTCATCCACGTACCACTTGTTCTTCAGTACTCGCGCCAAGCCACGCTCCTCGGGCGCACTCCGCGCCGGGACCAGCCGCTCAGGTCTCAGCAGCCGCCATGCGCCGACCATGCCGATCACCGCGATGGCGACCGCGATGCCGACCAGCAGCCACTCGGACGAAGCGGAGAGGTGCACCTCCGGAATCAGCGTGGCGCTCGGCAGCGTGACCGGCTCGAGCCAGTGTTGCAGGCGCGCGCCGCCGTGCAACAGCTCGGGCACGTTGAGGAGCCCCCCGGCGGCAGACAACACGGCGAGCACCAGCAGCGGTCCCGTCATGATCCACGGCGCTTCGTGCAGATGCGCCTGCTCTTTCTCACCGGTGCGGTTCGGTCCGTAGAACGTGTAGAGCATGAGCCGCGTCATGTAGAACGCCGTCAGCAGCGCCGCCAGGAGTCCGAATCCCCAGAACACGAGCCAGGCCGGTTCGGCGTGTCCGCGCGCGTTGGCGGCGGCCAGGATTTCATCCTTCGAGAAGAATCCCGCGAGCGGCGGAATACCCGCGATCGCCAGCGTCGCGATCCACATGACGGCCGTGGTCCACGGCATGTAGCGCGACAGGCCGCCCATATTGCGCATGTCCTGGGCGTCCTCGTGTGAGTGCGTGTGATGATAGGCACGGTGCATCGCGAAGATGACGCTGCCCGAGCCGAGGAACAGCAAGGCTTTGAAAAAGGCGTGCGTCGCGAGATGAAAAATGCCGCCCGTGATGGCGCCGGTACCGACTGCGAGGAACATGTAGCCGAGCTGCGAGATCGTGGAGTACGCGAGGACTTTCTTGATGTCCCACTGCTTGAGCGCAATCGTCGCCGCGAAGAGCGCCGTCAACGCGCCGACGCCGGCGACCACTTCACTCGAGATCGGCGCCATCGCAAACAGCAGGTTGCACCGCGCAACGAGATAGACGCCGGCCGTCACCATCGTGGCGGCGTGGATCAATGCCGACACCGGCGTCGGCCCGGCCATCGCGTCGGGCAGCCAGGTGTACAGGGGGATCTGCGCCGATTTCCCGGTGCAGCCCAGGAACAGGAACAGCGTGATCGCGGTGACGGCCGCGCCGCCCGGGACGAGAGCGGTCGGGGCGTGTGCGAACACCGTCCCGAAATCGAGCGAACCGGTCGCCCAGAAGATCATGAACATCGCGACCATGAACCCAAAGTCGCCGATCCGGTTCATGATGAACGCCTTGCGGCCTGCGTTGGCGTTCGCCGCGTCCGCGTACCAGAAGCCGATCAACAGATAGCTGCACAGGCCTACGCCTTCCCAACCCACGAACATCACGGGGAAGCTCGCGCCAAGGACGAGCACCAGCATGAAGAAGACGAAGAGGTTGAGAAACGCGAAGTAGCGGGCGTATCCCGCATCGTCTGTCATATAGCCGATGCTGAACAGGTGAATCAACGACCCCACACCGGTCACGACGAGGAGCATGACCAGCGACAGCTGGTCGACCTGGAACGCCACGTCGAGCTGCAGCGTGCCCACCGGAATCCACGACCAGTAGCGGAAGACGACCGGCTCCTCGGCATGGAGTCCGAGGAACGCGATGAACACGGCAAGGGCGATGGCGAAGGCGGCGAGTAACACCCCCGCACCGATCACGGAGACGAGCGTCTTGGCGTTCGGCCGCACGAACGCGATGGCGCCGTTCAGCACGAAGCCGAGCAGCGCGAGGGCTGGCGCGACCCAGATGAAGTCGACGAAGCTGCCGGTCATCCGTCCTTCAGCAGGTTCATGTTCTGCAGGCTGACCGACTGCTTGTGGCGATAGACGGCCAGAATGATCGCGAGGCCGACTGCCGCTTCCGCGGCGGCGACCGCCATCACGAAGAACACGAACACCTGCCCGCCGAGTCCCAGGCTCTGCGCCAGAGCGACGAACGTGAGGTTCACCGCGTTGAGCATCAGCTCGACGCACATGAAGATCACGATCGCGTTGCGCCGCAGCAGCACGCCGAGCACGCCGAGCGTGAAGAGGACTGCGGAGATGGCGAGTGCGGGATTGAGGAGCATGCTAGAGCTTGCGCTTTGCGAGCACGACCGCGCCCACGATCGCGGCGAGGAGCAGCACGCTCGCGATCTCGAAGGGAACGAGGTAAGCGCCAAACAGTGGAGTGGCGACGGCGCCGACGATGCCCTGCTGCTGTTGGATCGCCAGGACGCTGCCCGGGGGAAATGTGATCGCCGTCCGCAGCGTCGTCCGGGTCATGGGCTGCAAGAGAAACAGCAGTGCGGCGCCGAGCAGCACACCGACGCCGAGCCCGAGCGGTCCTTTGATATCGCTGGGACCGGGTCGACCCAGGTTGAGGAGCATGATCACGAACAGGAAGAGCACCATGATCGCGCCTGCATACACCAGGACCTGCAGCGCCGCCAGGAACTGCGCGTCGAGCAGCACGAACAGCGCCGCGATGCAAAAGAGCGTGACGACGAGCCACAGCGCGCTCGCGATCGGGTTCTTGCGCGTGATGCAGAGCAGTGCGCTCCCCATCGCGATGCCACCGAAGATCCAGAAGAACGTGAGGGCCACTACTCGCCTTTGGGATCCGACGGATCCCACAGCGTGGACACGGGGTGCGTCTGGGCCGTCAGCCGCTCGAGGTCGTACACGAACCGGTCGCGGGAGTACTCGGAGTTCTCGTAGTGCACCCCGACGTGGATCGCTTCCTCGGGACACACTTCCTGGCAATAGCCGCAGAAGATGCAGCGGAACTCGTCGATCTCGTAAATCAGCGGATAGCGGTGGCCCTCTTCATCCTCGCCCGGCACGAGCTTGATGCAGTTCGCGGGGCAGATCTGCGGGCAGAGACCGCACGCCACGCACTTCGCCCTGCCCTGCTCGTCGGTGAGCATGCGGTGCGTCCCACGCCAGCGCGACGAGAGCGTCCAGTCCCGGGAGGACTTCTCCTCGGGGTACTGCATCGTGACCTTGGGCCGCAGCAAATGACTGAACGTGAGCGCCATCCCCTTCAGCGTCGCGCGCAGGTACGACGTCTGCTGCGTCGGCCGCTTCAGCACCTTCACGCCGATTGCCATTATGCGGCCTCCTGCGGCATCGAACCCGACACGATCCGGCCGCGGTCGAGCCACCAGACGAGCGCGATGAGCAACACGAGATTCAGCCCTCCCAGGGCCCACGCCATGCGGGGGCCGTAGTCCCAGCCGAGCCGGATGCGGACGAACCAGATCGCGACGGCGAGCAGCGTGATGTACAGGAGGGCGAGCGGAAGCAACACCTTCCAGCCGAGCGCCATGAGCTGATCGTACCGAAAGCGCGGGAGCGTCCAGCGAACCCAGATGTACGTGAAGAGAAATGCGAACGTCTTGAAACTGAAGGCCGCCAGGGTCGCGAGCGTTTTGAGCACGCTCGGATCGCCGGTCGAGTCCCAGGTCGTGAACGGGACATCCCACCCGCCGAAGAAGAGCGTGGCCATGAGCGCCGAGGCGGTCACCATGTTCGAGTACTCCGCGATGTAGAACATCGAGAACTTCATCGCGCTGTACTCGGTGTGATAGCCGGCGATGAGCTCGCCCTCGGCTTCCGGCAGATCAAACGGCAACCGGTTGGTCTCCGCGAGCGCGCTGATAAAGAAGATCACGAACGAGACCGACAGCGGGACAATGAACCAGGCGTGCGCGGTTTGTTGTTGCACGATCACCTGTGACAGCGTGACATTGCCGGCAAGCAGCAGGACCGCGACGGTGCTCAGGCCCAGCGCGATCTCGTACGAGATCATCTGGGCCGACGCGCGCAGCCCGCCGAGCAGCGCGTACTTGTTGTTGGAGGCCCATCCCGCCAGCACGATGCCGTATACGCCCAACGAGCTGATCGCGAGGATATAGAGGAAGCCGACGGGCAGATCCGCGACGACCATCTGCACGGGGCCCCATTTGGTCGGGAGCGGAGCCGCGAACGGGATGACCCCGAAGGTCAGCATCGCCGGCACGAACGACACGACGGGCGCGAGCGTAAAGAGCGCCTTGTCCGCCAGCGCGGGCGACGTCTCTTCCTTGAGAAAGTTCTTCAGGCCGTCGGCCGCCGGCTGGAGCAGCCCCTGCGGGCCGACGCGGTTCGGGCCGAGGCGATCCTGCATCCAGGCGCACACCCGCCGCTCGAGCAGCGTGAGCATCGCGACCCCCACCAGGATCAGGTTGACGACCACGAACACCTTGATCGCCGACGTGATCAGGAAGAAGGTCATCGCACTTCCGCCAATCCCAGCGTCGTGACGAGCTGTCCGAGCACCCACGCGGCCGGTTGCGCCATGCCGGGCGCCGGCTTGGCCTGGTAATAGCGTTGCTCGCGCCCATCGCGATTCACGAACGTCCCTTCTTCTTCGGCCACGTTCGCGATCGGCAGAATCACGTCCGCCCGGCGGCACGCCGCGGCCTCCGCGAGCACCGTGCCGAGATAGATCAGCGCCCCGTCCGTCTCGACGGCGCAATCGGGATCGTCGAGGACCAACACCACGGCGGCACCTTTCGCGGCGGCGAGCGCAGGCGCGTAGTCGCGCGTGTAGCCAAGACGTTCCGCGCCCGTCGCGTTGGGCGCACGCTCGGCGCGCAGCGCGAGATTCGGGACGCCGGCCAGCGGCGCCTCTTCACCCATCACGAGCTGGAACGCGCCGGTCCAGTTGAAGCCCGACAGTAGCCGCTTGGCCGCCGCCAGCGCTTCGCTGGACGCACCCGGCGACACGAGCGCCACCGCCTTGCCGCCTCCCGCTGCGCCGCGCACGATGCCGGCGACGCGGTCGATCGCCTCATCCCAGTCGACCGCTTTGAGCTCCCCGTCACGGCGGATCAGCGGCGCCTCGATGCGGTCGCCGCGATTCATCCAGCGATAGTGCGCGCGGCCATGATCGCAGATGAAGTAGCGGTTGATGTCGAGATTGGACCGCGGGCGGACGCGCACGACGACCTCATCGCGCGTGTCGAGCGTGATGTTGCAGCCCTGCGAGCAGCCGGTACAGATCGACGCCGTCTTGTCGAGCTCCCAGGCGCGCGCCTTGTGCAGGAAGTCCTTCGAGAGCAGCGAGCCGACCGGGCAAAGGTCGACGACGTTCCCCGCCCAGGGATGATCGAGCCGCGCCTCGGGATGAATGCCGATGAACGCACGGTCGCCGCGCTCGGACACGTTGAGGACCGGCTCTTGCGCGACGTCCTCCATGAACCGGACGCAGCGGGTGCACAGAATGCAGCGGTTGGGCACGTACAGGACGTCCGGCCCGAAGTCCTCGACGGGATTGAATCGCTTGGCAAACTCGGCGTACCGCGTGCGCGCCTGCCCTTCCTGGAACACGAAGTCCTGCAGCTCGCACTCGCCCGCCTGATCGCAGATCGGGCAGTCGAGCGGATGGTTGATGAGCAGGAACTCGAGCACGCTTTGGCGCGCGTCCTTGGCGGGCACGCTCTGCGTCTTGACGACCATTCCATCCGTGACCGTCGTCGCGCACGCGATCTGCAGCTTGGGCGCCTTTTCGATCTCGACGAGGCACATGCGGCAGACGCCGGCGACTGGGAGTCCGGGGTGATAGCAGTAATGCGGGACGAGCACCCCCGCCTGCTTCGCCGCCTCGATCACGAGGGTGCCTGGAGGGACCGATACTGGCGTCCCGTCGATTGTCAGGTTGATCATGCCGTCAGCCATCAGCCGTCTGCCCTCAGCCAACCATGACGGGTTGGCGGTTGCCTGCGAGATAGGCTTCGAACTCGCCGCGGAATTTCTTGATCCCACTGACGATCGGCGCCGCGCATGAGTCTGACAGCACGCAGATCGTCTTCCCGGTCATGTTCTCGGAGAGATCGAGGAGCAGGTCGAGATCCTTGGACGTGCCCTGCCCCGCCAGAATGCGCTCCATGATCTTCGTGGTCCACGCGGTGCCCTCGCGGCACTGGGTACACTGCGCGCACGACTCGTGCGCGTAGAAGCGCGCCAGCCGCATGATCTGATAGACCATGTCGGCGGAATCATCGAACACGATCACGCCCCCCGAGCCGAGCATCGTGCCCGCGGCCACACAGCCCTCGTAATCGAGCAGCGTCCCCTCGGTCTCCTCGCGGGTCAGAATGGGCACCGACGACCCGCCGGGAATGCAGGCCTTGAGCGTGCGGCCGGCGCGCGGGCCACCGCACATGTCGTAGATCAGGTCCTTCAGCGGGAAGCCCATCGTCACTTCGTAGTTGCCCGGCCGCTGCACGTGCCCGCACACCGAAAACAGCTTGGTGCCGGTGCTCTTGGGATTGGACAGGCACAACCCTTTGTACCAGGCGGCGCCGCGCGTGATGATGTGCGGCACGGCCACGAGGGTCTCGACATTGTTGATCGTCGTCGGCAGGCCGAACAGGCCGGCGGCCGCCGGGAACGGCGGCTTGATCCGCGGATTGCCCCGTTTGCCTTCGATCGAGTTCATCAGCGCCGTTTCTTCACCGCAGATGTAGGCGCCGGCGCCGCGATGCAGATGGATCTTGATGGTGCCGAACACCCCCGCGGCATTCGCTTCGGCGAGCGCCCGTTCCATGATGGTCCAGGGCTCGGTGAACTCGCCGCGAATATAGATGTAGGCAACCTCGGCGCGGATCGCGTGCGCCGCGATGGCGGTGCCCTCGAGCAGCGCGTGCGGCGTCCACCGCATGATCTCGCGATCTTTGAACGTGCCCGGCTCGGACTCGTCGGCGTTCACGCACAGGTAATGCGGCTTCTTTTTCTCTTTGGGCATGAACGACCACTTTAAGCCGGTCGGGAATCCTGCCCCGCCCCGGCCCCGCAGTCCCGATTCCTTCACGATGTCGGTGACGGCCACGGGATCCATTTTGAGCACCTGGGCGAGCGCTGCGTAGCCGCCGCGCTTGGTCCATCCCTTGATAGTGCGCGCGTCCGCATCCCCGAAGTGCTGGGACAGGACGACGGTCTCTTTGGGATGGGATTTGTGCGGATAACCCATCAGGAATGTCCAATGATCAATGAAGAATGATCAATGATCATTGAGAATTGGACATTGATCATTCGGTTCACCGGTATTTCTTCACGATCTCCGGGACCTTATCCGGCGTGACATTCTCAATGAAGTCATCGTTGACCAGAATGGGCGTGGCGAACCCGCACGCGCCGAGACACTCGACCTCGACGATCGTCCATTTGCCGTCGGGACTCGTCGCGCCGGCATCACCGGCGCCGGTCTGCGCGAGGAGCGCCTTCAGCACGTCCTCGGCCCCGCAGATGTTGCACGGCGAGGTCGTGCAGACCTGCACGAAGTTTTTGCCGACGGGATGCTGGTGGTACATCGTGTAAAACGTCACGACGCCCTTCACGAACGCGGGCGTCAGCCCCAGCGCGGCGGCGACCTCAGCCATGACCGGATCGGAGATCCACCCCTGCTCGCGCTGCGCGATCCACAGCGCCGGCAGCAAGGCGGCCTGTTTGGTGGGATAGCGCTGCAACACGGCCTGCAGCTCTTCCTGCACTTTGCCGGTGAAGACGGGTTGGTAGTCCTCCTGCACCGTCATCGGTCGACCTCGCCCATGACGATGTCCACGGACGCGTTGATGGCAATCAGGTCGGACAGTAGATGCCCTTCGGCCATCTTGGGCAACGCGGACAGGTTGATGAAGGAGGGCGGCCGGATGCGCCAGCGCACCGGCTTCGCCGTACCGTCGGACACGAGGTAGTTGCCGAGCTCGCCCTTGGGATTCTCGATCCCGACGTAGGCCTCACCGACCGGCGCCTTGACGCCTTCCATGACCTGCTTGAAATGAAAGATCATCGCTTCCATGTCGCTCATCGCGCGGGTCTTGGACGGGAGAATGACCCGAGGGTCGTCGACGTTGATCGGACCGTCGGGCAGCCGGTCGAGCGCCTGCGCCAAAATGCGGTTCGCCTGGTGGCACTCTTCGAGCCGGACCATGTAGCGATCGAACACATCGCCGTGCTCACCTACCACCACGTCGAAGTCGTACGTCTCGTAGCCGAGGTACGGCTTGTCCTTGCGGACGTCGTAGGCGACGCCGCTCGCGCGGAGCATGGGGCCCGAGAGCGAGTAATTGATCGCCTCGGCGGCGCTGAGCGTGCCGACCCCCTGGGTGCGGCCCGCCCACACCGCGTTGCGGGTGAGGACCCGGTCGATTTCGCCCAGCGTCTTCGGAAAGGTGCGCGTGAACTCGCGGAGTTTCTCGACAAACGGGTCGGGAATGTCGGCCATGAGCCCACCGACGCGCGTGAGGCTCGTCGTCAGGCGGGCGCCGGTCCACATCTCCTGCAGATCGTAGATCCGCTCGCGCTCCTGGAACGCCCACAAAAACGGCGTAAACGCGCCCAGGTCGATCGACGTGGTGCCGAGCCACACCATGTGCGAGATGATGCGGCTCATCTCGCAGGCGATGACACGCAGCACGGTGCAGCGCGGCGTGATCTCGATCCCCATCAGCTTCTCGGCCGCCAGGGCGAACCCGACGTTGTTCGACATCGGCGACAGGTAGTCGGTGCGGTCGGTGAGCGGGATGATCTGGTTGTAGTGGCGGTACTCGCCGAGCTTCTCGAAGCCCGAGTGCAGGTAGCCCAGGTGCGGGATACAGCGCACGACGGTCTCGCCGTCGAGCTCGACCACCAGCCTGAGCACACCGTGCGTGGCGGGGTGCTGGGGCCCGATGTTCACCAGCATGTGCTCTTCGTTGAGGCCAGGCTCCATCGCGGCCGTGAGCGGCACCCGCGCCGGACGCCCCTCGGCGTCCACGCCCGATGTGGCCAGCTCGAGCTCGACGGTACGCTTACTCATGCCAGCGGGTCCGGGATGACGCCGCGCTCACCGCGCTGCAGCCGGTCGCGCATGTCGTCGGGCAGATCACCGGCGGCCTCCGCGATCGACAGCTCGTCCAGCGAGTAGTTGGCCTCGGGATTGATGTTGAGCGCCTGCCGCACCTGCTCGGAGCGGGAGAAGCGGCCGCGGAGCGGGAAGCTTTTCCGCAGCGGATAGCCTTCCGCGTAGGTCTCCCACATCAGAATGCGCCGCAGATCGGGGTGCCCGCGGAAGCTGACGCCGAACATGTCAAAGACCTCTCGCTCGAGCCAGTCGGCGCCGCGCCACAGGCTCCACACCGAGTCCACGGCGAGCTCCTCCGACGCCGGCAGCTCGACTTTGACGCGCAAGTCGACTTTGCGCTGGAGCGAGCGGAGGAAGTATACGACCTCGAGCGGGCGCTCACGATCGCGGAACTCGACGGCTGTGACGTCGACCAGGTAGTCGAATTCCTGGCCTGGCGTCGCTTTCAGCCACCGCATCGCGTCGAGCAGGCGCTCGCGGGCGACGAACACCACGGTCTCGCCATCGCGCGCGACTTCGCTGCGAAGCGCCCCTGGGACCGGGGGGACCGGCGGAGCCGCAGTCACGACGAACGAAACTGGTGGACGGAGTTGCCGAACGGCTCGGAGATCTCGTCGATCGTTTCGGGCGGGAGCCGGAGGCCCTTGTCGTCGAGCGGCTGCTCGTCGCGCCGCTTCACGGCATCGAAGAGCGACTCGCCCTTGATCTTCTTGTGCAGCAGGAGAATTCCGTAGAGCAGCCCTTCGGGGCGCGGCGGGCAGCCGGGGACGTAAACGTCCACCGGAACGATCGTGTCGATGCCCTGCACCATCGCGTAGTTGTCGAATACCCCGCCCGTGGACGCGCACGCGCCCATCGAGATGACCCACTTGGGTTGCGGCATCTGATCGTAGATGCGGCGGATCACCGGGGCGAGCTTGAACGGCAGGCGGCCGGCGCAGATCAGCACGTCGGCCTGGCGCGGCGAGAAGGCCTGGCGCTCCATACCGAAGCGCGCAAAGTCGAACCGGCTCGCCGCGGTCGCCATGAACTCGATGGCGCAGCACGCCGTGCCGAACGGCATTGGCCACAGGGAATTGGCGCGTGACGAGTTCACGGCCCAGTCGATCAGATTCTCGAACTTGGCGAGCAGGTAATTCGAGCTTTTGACTTCGCCGACGTGTTTCATCTCAGTCCCATTGGAAAGCGCCGCGCTTCCAGACGTAGATATAGCCCACGAACAACACCAGCATGAACACGAGCATCTCGATCAACAGAAACCCCGTGGTCAGCGTGCCATTCCCCATAAAGATGACGGCCCACGGTACCAGAAAGACAGTTTCGATGTCGAAGAGGATGAAGAGGACCGCGACGAGATAGAACTTGACCGAGAAGCGCTCGTGCGCGTTGCCGAGCGGCGGCATGCCGCTTTCGTACGGGCGCTCTTTGATCTCAGTCGGCCGGCGCGGCCCGAGGAAATGCGACCCCACGATCATCGTCGTCGCGATGACGATGGCCAGACCCAGCAGCATCAGGAACGGGAGATAGGGCTGCATGACGCTCGTGAAAAAATTCACTAAGGCTCTGCATAAGTCAAGTTGGCGCCATTACATTGGGCCCCCATGTCAATCAAATCGGATCGCTGGATTACCAAGATGTCGAAGGATCACGGAATGATCGAGCCGTTTGCGGACCGCCAGGTGCGCGACGGCGTGATCTCGTATGGCGTCTCATCCTACGGCTACGACATGCGTGTCGCGCCTGAGTTCAAGATTTTTACGAACGTGCTCTCGGCGGTGGTCGATCCGAAACAGTTCGATCCGAAATCGTTCGTCGAGTTCAAGGGTGACGTCTGCATTGTGCCACCGAACTCGTTCGCGCTCGCGAGCTCGGTCGAGTATTTCCGGATCCCGCGCAACTGCTTGACGGTCTGCGTGGGGAAAAGCACCTACGCGCGCTGCGGGATCATTGTCAACGTGACGCCATTTGAGCCGGAATGGGAAGGCTTTGTCACGCTGGAAATCAGTAATACGACGCCGCTGCCCGCCCGGATCTACGCGAATGAGGGAATTGCGCAGGTGCTGTTCTTTACGGCCGATGAGGGGGACGAGTGCGAAGTGTCGTATAAGGATAAGAAGGGCAAATATCAGGCGCAGCGCGGCATTACCCTACCCAGGCTGTAAGCGTCTACTATCGTACGGGGTGCTGTCCTACTCGCGCCTTTTGGTTGTAAGCGTACGCAACGGCCAATGTTATCAGCGCCAGCACAAAGAAGCTGCCGACCCGATACAACGCCTGCAACGTCGACAAGTCGTACAGCACAATCTTCAGCGCGGCGAGCGCCGCGACCCCCAGACCCGCTGACCTGACCGCTTTGCGATCCAGGCGGAATCCCACGTTGACCAGCGCGCCGGCGTACAACAGCCAGAACGTGCTGATCGCCAGATCTCCGGCCAGTCCACTCGTAAAGGCGCGATGGAGCTCGAGTGAGCCACCGAGCAGGAGACAGCCGCCAGCCATCCACCAGAGCGCGGCGCGCCCGAATCGCAGGTTCGCTTGCACGAGAGTGTCGGCGGGCCACCAGCGGGCGGCGATCACACCGGCCGCGCAGCACGCGTACCACCCGAGGGACCACAATCCGGTGAAGGCCGGATCAGCGACGTTGCGGTTGTCCCATGCCCCGCTGAACAGCGTCAGGTAGCCGCCCGCGAGGAGCAGCAACCCCGTCGCGAGTGCCAGAGTGCGCAGCGGCGGCCGCCACAACGGCGCGCCCCGCACGAGCGCGGCAGCGAACAGGATCCAGTACAACACGAGCCCGATCGCCGCAGCGAGCGGCGTGGCGTGCAGCGCGCGCTGGAGCTCGAAGGAGACGCCGACCAGGAGCGTGGCGGCGGCGAGCGACCAGAGCGCGACGCCGACGCTGTCTTCGGCGCCGATCGTCTTGCGCGTATCCCACCAGCGCGCGGTCACCGCAAACGCGATCAGACTGACGTACCAGGCAAGTGCCCAGCTCCCCGTGAACGGCGGATCCGTCTCCGGCCGGAGGTAGAGTGCGACCGTGAACAGCTGCAGGAACGCGACCGGCGGGAGTACCGCGCTGACCTCGGAAGCCCCAGGGCGCCCAGCCCAGCGGCCACTCGCGCTCGCCGCCACGGCCAACAGGCTCCAGCCGGCGGCGACGATGGCACCGTCCCACTGGCCGGAAACCGCGAGCGCGAGCAACACGAACCCCATCACGACGAGATGCAGCGTTCGGGGCAGCCACCCGCTGCCGAGGTACAGAATGGCCAGGGCAACCGGAACTGCCCCGCCCCACCCCACTAGCGCACTCGGTGTGGCGACGACCGCGAGAGTCACGAGGGCGAGGGGCGTGAGATAGACGATGAACTCAGCGCCGACGCTATTGTCCTGAATGCCGGCGAGCGGCGTCGTCTGGCGCTGCTGCCACCAGACGATCGCGGTGATCAAGGCGCCGGCGCCGAGGGCCGACCAGCGCAACGTGTCGTCACCGCTGAGGGCGAACAGCACCGTCCAGACCATGACGAGCGCGCCCACCCGCGCCTCGGGCCACTCCGTCGCCGCTGCGCGCTTGGGATTCGTGGCGAGCAACGCCACGACGGCGCCGAATGCGGCGTAGTTCAAGCCAGCGGTCGAGTTCAGATCACGGGGAATGAGCGCGGCGGGAATGAGGAAAAACCCGAACAACGCGCAATTGAATGTGGCGCGCCAGTTCACCCGCTGCGCCAGGATCATGAAAATGGTGCCGCCGACGGCCATGTACGCCAGGAACTTCTCCGGCTCGGGCACCGGGCCGGCCAGGAAGATCGGTGCGAGGTAGGCGCCGGCGAGGGCCCAGACGGCGAGCGCCTCCACGTTGTGGCGAATCGCCAGCGCCACGACGACGCCGCTCGTCGCGGCCAGCAGCACCACCCCGACCTGCCGGTTCACGAGCCCATACAGGCCCGCGGCGGCCCACACGCCGAGGCAGACGAGACCGCCGCCACC